>Ga0172363_10003600_pt1 | contig 12588 bp, 15 predicted proteins | sample LakKivs2_kivu2a2_FD_114541 | JGI IMG/M metagenome (GOLD analysis project Ga0172363, IMG submission 114541) | Sediment microbial communities from Lake Kivu, Rwanda - Sediment s2_kivu2a2 | ecosystem: Environmental > Aquatic > Freshwater > Lake > Sediment | place: Rwanda: Western Province, Lake... | reverse complement strand
GTCGGTCAAAGACATGGCGGCGTCCATTCCGGGCTTGACGATGCCGGGGGCCAAGGAGTTCAACAACGCTACGCGTAACGAGCTGTATGACTGGATGGACAAGATCAACGAAGTGGTTGAGACCGCTAACCGGTTGAAGCGCGAAGGGCGCGTCGAGGACTACCAATCGTACGTGCAAGAGCACCAGAAGGAGCTCCAGTACAAGACTGCGGTAAACCAGATCGAACGCCAGTTGTCGAAAATCCGTCAGAGGATAGGCGTCGTGCGGGCTAGTGACACGATGTCTGGCGATGAGAAGAAATCCGAGATCGACCGGTTGAAGACAATCGAACTGCGGTACATCAACAACCTTAACGTTGCGGAGAAGCGTAGGACCGTGTTTGAGTAAAAAAGAACCCGGCGCGTAGCCGGGTTAATAGGTACAGAAGGAGAACGAGACAATGGATGGATGTCTCAGGGCGTAATGTCTCATCCTGAAGCTTCCGTGTCAACCTTGTCCTTCAACCGCCACGTGCGTACGCCCAGTGCGCCTTGGCTCATCGCCTCTTTGCACGCTACGGTAAGCCCTGCGCGCCGTGCGGCGGCGTGTATGGATAGTGCGAGTGCCGTTGGTTTAAGCGTCGGTATGAAAAAGCTGTCTCCGACCTGCATACGCATGAGGGCCTCTTCATAGTCCCAGCTAAGCATCGCCGTTCACCACCATAGCTTCGCGCAGATCGCCCGCTATCACGAATTCAAACACGTCGACCGCCGGGGCGACCATGCCCGTACCACTGGCCATGCGCTTCTTGAGTGTGCCCTTGTAAGTGAAGTCTGCTGATCGGGAGCGTAGCGACCCGTCCATGTCGATCTGCCGCTTGACACAGTATTCCTTGAAGTCCTTTTTGGGGATGAACATCGTAGACGAATCGGCCTCGAACCGCGCGGATATGCGCCCAACAGCGGGCTTGATGACGTTTGTCATGGTTATCGGGTTCACCTTGTTCACGTCCACTACCAGAACGCTCCCGAAGTTGTCCGACAGGTACTCACCCAGCGCATCTGATGAGGACACTATGTGTTCCTTGACCACGCGCCGCTGTTGTTTGATATGCGCAACGACCCAGTCGAACACGGCATCCATATTGTAGTCGTTTAGTCCTATCTTTTGCGCGACATGACCGCCGACTAGATTGCACGCAGTAGCGTGGAACCAGAACCTCTCTTTGATCTGGCCGCCAGAAGCGTCGATCAGCTTGTCCACCATGCGGTTGATCCACAACGGGATCTTGCTATAGCTGTTAAGGAGAGCTTGCGCGTAGACCGGGCCCGCCACGCCGTAGTTGCCGTTAAGCGAGTTGAGCCTGTCCTGCGCGTCGTCGACGGGAACCATAACGATTTTGAACTCCATCACCCGCATCTGCTCGCCTTCAGACGTAGCCTTGTTGGACGCCAGTTTGTCTACGATCGACGCGTTACCTGTCGACACCGCGATGGTGCTCCACCGGGTGTTATTGACGCGCTCCATGTTGGCATCGGCGCGCATACGGTTGCGGCCCCGACCATGCGAAATCGCGTAGGTTAGGTCAGATAAGTCCTCCGGCCTAGAGTTGGTCATCTCGTCGAACGTAATCGGAAGCGAGTTCATAATGCCCATGCGGTGTTGCTTCGCCGCCACGGTATCTTTCTGCAACATCACAAGCTCGTCTGGGTGCCCCCAGACGCTGTTAATCAATCGCAGGATAGATGTCTTACCCGTACCGGAGTCCGTGTTTACCAGACTGATTAGTGCCCCTGCCGAGCCCGTGAAGTTCATAAGAGGGGCGCCGAACGCGGACAGCAGTGCGAATACCTGAGCCTCGCTACCGCTGGTCTTGGTGTACATATTAAACGCCCGGCGCCATTCAGCTAGGTCACCGATGGGCTGCAACAACGGAGCCAGTGACTCAGTGACGCTGGACGACGGCGAGTGCCGTACGTCTTTACTGCTTATCTCTGCGCTACCGAGAATGAACTTAGTGTGCCGGTCGACCCATCCGAACTGCGTGCGGGCTTCTTCAGCCTTAAGCTGGTTGCGTAGCATTTTCACGTATGCTGTTGTATACGCCATAAGATTCTCCATGCCTTTTTTAGTGGCGACGACTCCTTTTTCACTCATGATGTCGCGGAACTTGTCGAACGATTGAATGTGCTTCAACGGGACAGCGAACTCGGAAACCGCATCATGCGGCGGGTGGAGTCGTAGCACCGCGCATACACCCTGCTCAGGGTCGGTTACGCGCTTGACCACGTAGAAGTCGTCTTCGCTGACGAGGACTTCATCAAACTCTCCGTTCTCTTGGCGGGTCTTTTTATAAACGCCGCCGCTCTGCCCGCGTATGTAGCCTGAAGGTAGGTCGTATGAAACTTTGGTTGGCTCGCCACTCGGCGCGGTGTCCTGCTCTGCTTGTTCGATCTCTGCCGCCGGAGCCTCGACGACTACACGGCCTAGCTGGATCGGCGACGTGACCGTGTGCTTACAACCAACGCAGAGTTTCGTACTGTTCCCGCTCTCTACGCGGTACCACGCACACGTGCGAGGGCCCATCGACTCCCGCGCTTCGTCTGCTTTCTCCTCGGTACTGTTGTAATCATAGTCCAAGTGCCCTTGGGATACCTTATGGATAGCCGTGTCAGCGTCAGCGCATCGGCATGCTATAGTCAGCACAGCCAGCCATGCGTCGTACGACTGGTCCTTGGGGTTCTCGAGCGCGTCTTTTATCTGCGCGCACCCGTCGCCCTTCAAGCTCAACCGCGCGAGCTTCCCGAAGTTGGATTGGTAGTTACCAAGCAGTGCCTGCGTAGTCGCGTCAGCGCGCCAGTTACGTTTGTCGGTTGTGGCGACCACGTAAGGCTTGACGGCGGCTTGCATCTGCTCGAGTGTGATGTGCACCCCAGACTGCAGCAACACCACGGCCAACGGGTTTTCCTTGTCCTTGAAGTTGCGCGTACCCGGCACACGGAGTATGCGGGCCGCATCGGACGGCACCGCCGGGTCAATGACAAGCCCCGACTCAAGCGCCGCCCGTTTGAACGCGCGTGCTACGGGACGCCACTCATCACGAGCGATGTCGTTGTCCATCAGCCAGTATGCGTGTATCCCGCGCCCCGAGTCGATAATGTATGGACGGGGGAGGCCAAGCGTGCTGCTGAACTCTTTGAGGGCAAGGACCGCGTCGCTCTTGGTCTCATAGCCCTTACCCTGTTCCGCTTTCTCGACACCGCAGTCGATGTCTAGGTAGAAGCTGCGCACGCGCAAAGCGTTGTCTTGGGTACGGCGTTTGTGTGCAAACGAGTGGCACGCAAAATACGTGTCGTGCCCTGACTCGTCAAATTCTTTCGCCGCCTCTAAAAGGCTGGCTATTCCGGTTACAAACCGGGGTTTTACAACCGTGTCCTTGATACCGACCGCGCACAAATATCCTTCGGTCGGTAGGACTGTCTCCAAAAATGTATGCGTATTCACCTGACGCTCACCGAAAAATTGAAAGAGGGATCGGGCTCGAACGCTGGGTGGTGCGCCCAGTTTTCAGCCGTCGCTTAGTCCGGCCCGAAGTGTCAAATTTACTACCCAAAGAGGGATAATTGCAAGGGGATTTTTTTGTCGAACTCAATCAAGCGATTAGCGTACCACTGGGCCTTCATGATTGACTCAGTCTGACCCTTGTGCCGTTCCCTCCATACGTACTTCGTGATGTTGCCCTTCAAGTACCCGCGAAACTCTTCAGGTGTGAGGGCGGCCTCGATCGCGTCAATGGCCTCGATGCTGCCATTAGTGTAATGGCTTGGGCTGTTTACTTGATCCACGTTGTTCTCCTGAGCGGGGGGACGAAGCCCCCCAGTTGGTTAGTCGTCAGCTTCGGCCCACTCGTCGAGCAGGTCGCTGATAGCTTTCTTCTCGGCCACTACAGGCGCGGCCTTCTTGGTGGAAACCTTGACCGGCTCCTCGGCTTCGTCCTCTTCGGCCACTACAGGGGCCGCCTTCGGTTTGACCGTGAGCTTGGGCTTCGGTGCGGGCGCCTGCTCGAACTTCTCGCCATCGTCCTTGGGCTTCACAGTGAACGTGTGCGACACCGCTTCGATCGCATCGCCGGTTCCAGCCTGCTTGCGGCAGGATTCCCATTCAGATTCGTTCAGCCCGCGCACTGCCCTGAACGTCAGCTTCGGAACCGGAGACTTGGAATCGAAACGCATTTCCGTGACGACAGCCGTGACCGGCACGTTGTGCGATGCCAAGAACCGGACGTACGCCTCAAGCGGGAGCTTGTTGTCTTCGCCCTTACCAAAGATCGAAGTAGCCGCGAGCGTCAACTGGTACACATCGCCGTCCACGTCGCCATCCAGCACAACGGCAAGCTTGCGAGCATAGCGGCACGCCTTAGCGTCGCCTTGGCCAGACCCCTTGATATTTTGGGGGCATGTGTCGCACTTGGAAGACTGCGGCGCGGGGGACTTCGTATCGGGCTTAACGCCATCAGCCGACCAGCACACGGGGGGCGCACTCTCGCCCTCGCGGTACTGACCTTCGTAGTACGTGCGCGACACGCCGGGGGAAGCCTTCACGATAATAACGTTCATCGCGCGGTCTTCGTTGACCGCGACTTCCTCGCCGTTGGCGATCATGCGGAACAGATTACCTTTGAAAGAGATGCGCTTAATGCCGCCACCGCCAGTCCCCATCAGGGACTTCGTAGTCTCATCAAGTTCGGCCTCTTTCAGGAAGGACGGCAAACCACCTTTGAACAGTGTCATTTCACTCATTTCAATCTCCTTAGTTGATAACGATTTCAAGGTTAGCTACATACTGTGCTAACGAGTCTTTACGGAACATAACGCGCTGGCCGAGCTTAACGAACGGAAGCTTTCCTTTTTTACGCAGCACACCTACAGACGCGACCGAGATGCGTAAGTATTCGGCGGCTTCTTTGACAGTCATCAAATCGGACTCCATTAGTCTTTACTCCTTCTAACAGTGATCGCGTACTTGCGATCTACATTAACAGGCGCGATCACATCAGGATGCGAGTCGGCCCACTCTTTGTAGTTGCCTTGATGGATACGTTTCTCCAGCAATTCAACCGCGTCGTGCTCGCGCACGAATCCATAAAACGAGTCCCAGTCGGAGGCCCACACTCGTTCCTTGACGGTGCGGGTCGCTGTGCCAGCGGTAGTGCGCAGGCTTTCGACGTCGTTCTCTTTACATACATCAAGGATCTCGGCCTCGATCAGATCGAGCTTGGCGAGTAGCTTGGCATCTTCTGCCTCGTACGCCGTCTTATTCTCAGCACGCTTGTCCCGAATCTTGATGTATACCTCTACAAGTTTAGCTACATCCATGTCATTCTCCTTTTATAACGTCTTCATATAGCTGCATAAGCCTACTTTGATCTAGCTCTTTATTATCTAACGCGGCATACACTTTCCTTTCTGCGGGGGAACCGCACAGTCTCACTACTAAAGTCTTATTCGTCTGCCCTGCTCTATGAATACGGGCGTTACCTTGCAGGTATGTTTCAACGGACGATGTAGGGCCAAACCAGATGATCGTGCTGGCCGCTGTAAGTGTGACTCCGTGCGACGCAGACTGCGGCTGGATAACCAGCACTTTTGGGTCGTCGGTCTCTTGGAACCGCCGGAATATGTCCGTCCGTTTCCCGAGAGATACGTCGCCGTATATGCACTCAGTCGAGTACCCATGCTTCTCCAAGTATTCCTTAACAATATGTATAGCGTGCTTAAACGGAACAAACACTACGGTCTTATGACTACTTTCCTGCACTACACTTAACGTCTCTTCTAAACGCGCATCAGCATCAAACTTAATAACATCACCAGTATCCGAATAGGCCGCACCACACGATATTTGTAGCAGCTTGTTAAGAGCCGCTGCCGCGTGTACGGCGGTTATCTGCTCACCCGCTGCGCTTATTGTAAGCTGTTTCTTCAGCAGTGCGTAGTATTTCTCTTGTTGCTTCGACATCGGTACGTCACGAGTATGATACAACATCTCAGGCAAGTCAAGACATTCTTCTTTCGTGAACCGGATCGCAGGTTGTAACGCGGTGTTGACGGCCTCTGTAGCGCGTGGGGCGGGTACCCATTTGAACATGCCGATCTTCACCATCACCTTATCGCGCCACGATCCGAAGTAGCTAGGTACACGCGACGGTGTGCACAGCTTAGCCAGACCAAACGCATCAAGGGGGGACTGCGCCGCTGGGGTGCCCGTCATCAACCACATCCAAGTGTCCGGCCCAGAGATAGCGCTCAATGCTTTCCATCTGCGCGTAGTCGCAGACTTGATGAACGTGCACTCGTCCATAACGATCAGATCGAATTTGTCTTTCAGGTGGTTCTTTACTACATCAACCCCATCATAGTTGATGACAACGATCTCGGACTTACTGTCTATAGCCGCGATGCGTTGTTGCTTTGTGCCGTGCGCGACGGCTATATCTCTGTGCATGATCGTTTGGAACGCGTCGGCTACCCATGCTGACTTCATGATGGATACTGGGCAAACAATCAAAGCGCGCTTGATCGCTTTTATCTTGAGAAGGTAGTCGATGGCCCAGAGCGCGCTAGACGTCTTTCCACTACCTTGCTCGTTTAGGATGTAGCACCGCTTGTGCAGCGTCATGAACTCTGCGGTTACCCGTTGGTGGTCGAACGGCTTCCGCATCCCCGGCCAGTCGTACGTGAACGCGATCGGGGATCGCACTCCTTTGAGCTTAAGGTTTCGCAGAACCTGCGCTTCTTCCAACCCGAAGTGAACCACGACTTCGCTTACGCCCGGCGCGATCTCGCCTAAGTTTCTACTCTTTGGAATAACTGACGTAATGCGGTCAGGGTTTTTCACGCGGAACTTAACCGCGCGGTTATCAATAATCTCCATCTGCGCTCCAATAGCTGTGCGCCTCAAACACGTGTTTGAGGTGTGCCCGTCTTTCCGGGCTGTCCGCTAATCCTACGCGAAAGGATGAAAGCGCATACTAGCTGGTGCCGTTACGCACATGTGAAACTGTGCAACCCCACTAGGGCACCGTTAGGGTTTCTTACGCTCCCGCGCAGATACTTCGGACTTCATGCTGTGGTCCTTCTTACGGGCGAACGAACGGTTCTCACCTTGAGGTACTACAGCCAGATTCTTTTTACCGTTACCACCACCCTTAGACAGAGTCTTCTTGTGGTGGACGTCCATGCCATCGTTAGGCGCGACGTCGCCGGTTTTCTCCAGCGAGTATCGGGCCCGTTTACGCGCGTTGCGCTTAGCCTTGACTGCGGGACTGTCCTCGTAGGCTTGAGCGTTCTTAGTCCACTTACGGTCGTCAGGATTCTTGTACGGCATATTCACCTCACCCAATGTTCGCACGCTTCATGCGGGCACCAACGGCACAACGGAGTGGGGTTTGGGTGCCACTTGTCTAGCTCGTATGCTTTGTCAAGAAGCGCGCTGCCCGCGTCCCATTTAGCCCACATCTTACCCGCATTTTCACGACGATACACGCCTTTGACTAGCACATCGTGGGATATGAACGCGAGCGCACCCTTAACCGTTTCAACTTCTGGGAAGTGCGCGAACGCCATCAGCGCCATGAGTTCTAGCTGGTCGCGGTCAGGGTACTTAGCTCCCCCTGTTTTATAGTCCAACACTCTAGCGTCGGTCCCATTAACTACCAGCACGTCTGCGATACCTCGCACCCATACATCGTTACCGAGGAACTTGACAGGTCGCCGATCAACCCCCAGCGCCATCTTGAACTCGCAGTAGATGTCCCCCTCAAGCCCTAACACCGAGTCGGCCAGCGGCTGGAACTTAGCGAACCCGGAGGCCAGCGGCACGCCATCACGAACATATTCTTCGAGAGCCTTGTGTACCTCTTCTCCGTATATGATCGCGTCAGTCTTACTGCTTTTGTAAAGCTTCGCCACACGGACGGCGTGATACCGCCGTGCGCAGCCTTTGAAATCTTTGATTGCGGAGAACGACCAACTGTGCTTTTTCACTTAGCTTGTCCGTAAGAATCTGCGATGTCACCCTCGGCCCATAAACATATCTCAGGCCACCATGCGGGCGACGAACGCATAGTTGTCAACATGAACTGCAAACACGTTTCAGCTTGGTTCTCATCCACAATGACAACGATTTCGTCATGTACTGTATGCACGACTTTATACTGTTTGCGGATCTTTAGCAACTGTTCAGCCATGATACACCGCGACAAATGCTGCACGATGTTCTCGTCGCATTTCGGGCCGTTAATCCGCACGTGGTTGCGGCCTTCACCGTACCAGAACTCTGCGGTATCCGGTTTATATATGAGCTCCGGATACCGGATCATGCCAGTCGGCGTCTTGATCCCGCCCTGTGCGGAAACGCAAAAACCCCACGGGTCGATCGGGATGCCGTAGTCTTTATTGTATATGTGCGCTAGAGCCTCGCCGCATCGCTTCCACCCATTGTTAATCGCTCGGTACTCGTTGCGCCACTGCCGGACAACCTTAGCCGCCTCGTCTTCGGATACATCCACACCCCCCATAGTCTTTGCAATGGTAACGAATGTTTTGGCCCCGGCGCCGAAGCCCAATCCCAAGTGCGCGATTTTACCGATCTGTCGCTGCGGCTTCGTAACATCCGCCACCGGCACGCCGTATAGCTTACTTGCAAAGTCTTTGTACAGGTCCGCTTTTTCTGGGTCTTCTATGAACAACTCCGTGGACGATTCTGCGCGCCACAAGAAGTGGTTGACCCGGAGCTCGATACCAGACAAGTCCACGACGACAACTTTCTTACCTTTAGGGGCACGGAGTGCTAGCCGTAGCGCATTGGTCGGTTTGTGTATGATGTTGCCATCCTTGTCACGCGGGATGCGCGGCATGTTTTGCTGGTTGAGTCCGCCTGAGTTATGCACTACCTTTCCGTTCGCTACAAACCGGTGCCGTGGCCCGCAGTTCTTCACGTCGTACACCGCAACCAACGTGTTTGTTTCGGCTGATAATTTCGTCATCGCTAAATCCTTTTTTAATCCACATTCGTACAGTTTCATACGTCAAATCAGGCCGCAGTTTTTGCAGACTGCGCAAACGCGCGCCAAGAGCGGATACTTTGTACTCCCGCTTGTTCCTAGCCTGCTCAGTACGCGTCGCCCATCTTAAATTCCCAGACTCGTAGTGCCTGTTGTTGTCTATTCGGTCAATCGTGAGGCCCGCATCGGGAGGCCCCAAGTTGTCGAGCACCCATAACGCAGCGATCGCAACGGATGGAAACGCGAACCGAATTCCGCGTCCTCCGTAGTTTGCCCAACTCGCACCGCTTTTATTGGTACACCTACGTTTAGCACCGACCATTGTGCGGTACACTCGATCCCAAGACTCCCCGTATTTCGCTAGACGTTCCGATCTTAGTTGCGCAGCGCGCGTCGTGCCGACGGCAGCGCGCGACGCGTGCGCGGCCATTCGTTTGCGCGTTTCAGACGGAAGCTTCATCATCCGAACCCGCACTGCGCAACTGGCGCACCATTTACTACCGTCTAGTATGTCTTGGACGCGCACATTTCGTTCTTTGCCGCATCCGCACCTACAAAGAATCGAACTTTTGGTAGTGACGAATGTAGATTCTAGCGGCGTCCACGTCGCGGTCTTCAGGGCTTCTAGCAGTTTGTATTGGCACTCCTCTCGCACGCGCTTCAGATAATCCGAGCGGCTCGTCTTCGCCGACAAAGACCTTGTGGTCTTCTGTTCCTGTGACTCCGTCATAACAGATGACATTTGAATACCCACTAAATACCACACCCTCGTGGCGTACAAACGCTTCCCCGTCCCAAACTAGATCGTCGCGTAATACGTCAACTATGCGCTTGCGCTCTACACCATGAGTGGAGTTATACACAATAAGCTCCGTATCTGCTACTAGACACCCACCCCACCTGCCGGTCGTCGCTGCGTAGTAGTTCAGGAAGATCGGCATCTTGTTGTTCAGAGCTGTACCTGCTGCCAAGAACTGGGTAATGCGTGATTCCAATAGCGTGCTTTTGACACCAAGTCTTGCGCGTGCAGTCGCAGCCACAATCGGGTCGGCGTGATCTTGCAGTTGAAGGAACGCCTCGTCTGTTTTGGCGAGCGCATAAACATTCTTTTTCGGGTTAGTCGGGGAGGGCTTGACCGGCGGTTCCACACCCAGATCTCGAAGTAGCGCGGCGAACTTCGGCGCACTTGCCAATACTTTCTTAACCGCGTCGGCAACATCCGCATCCTCCATACCCGGTACGTACGCACCGGTCATCGTTGCTATGTCCAGCAGCATCAGTTCTTTGTTCTTCTGCTCTTCGGTCAGCGTTTTCTCCAATAGGTCCACATCAAGATCGAACTCTGGCTCGACAAGCATACGAGTCGTTGCGTCGATAAGCTGTATCTCCTGTCGGGTAGTGTGCGGAGCCAACTCTTTGAATACCCCGGCGCACAGTTCGACATCCAGCTTGTTGTACTCCTCCATCGCCGCCACTTCCTCCGGCGTGAAGTCTTTCAGGTGTTTCCCCTTCGTGTTGGTTGCCTCAATATCACCCTTCGTCCCGACTCCCAACGCAGCGGCCACCTTCTTGAGCGACAATCCAACCGTGGTCTGGAACAACGGACGTGCCATCGCTAGAGTGCACCCCCATAGCTTCGGCTTGACCCCGAAGCGCCATGCGAAAATCATGGCGTCGAAGCCACTCATGTTGTGCCCGACAAGCATGACATCGGACCAGTCGATGCGGCTTAAAAGGTTGGCGATCTTATCCTCACCAAACACGCAGTGGGTTTCCCCGTCGTCGAACTTAGCCGCCAGACTGATGATCTCCGTGTCGGGGTGCATCACGTAGTCAATGGCGTTCATCTTGGTCAAGCTGTGCGTAGTCGACCAATAGGACTCAAAGTCCGCGTAACAAATCCTCATGCAAATCTCCTGTATAACTCGCCCATAATCTTCGCCGTCTCGGTGCGACTAGCGATTAGCCCTTCAACGAACCCCTGCAACATAGCAAGATCATCTGCGTCGATAACTAACGCCGCGCCTCCCGCCGCCGTAATCTCGGTCAGGTTCTTGACTTGAAGAGCCGTCGGTGGGTTCTTACGCTTATCGGCTTTCACCTCTATAGCGACGAACGACCCCTTGATGCACGCCACGATGTCAGGAACCCCGCTCTTACCGAATGATCCCATCGCTGGCATAAAGTAATACACGTCCGGAGAGTACGACTTAAGCAACTGTTTTATCTTGTCTTTTACTTTACCTTCAGGTGTGGTTGCCACGCTCTAACTCCTTAACGCACGCAATAATGTAGATGCGGTTTGCCACCCGCACCAGATCTTCCGCCGCCTGTGCGGCCTCGGTCCACTCTTCCCTGCTTAGATGTTCAAACAACTTCCGGCTCATCGGTTGCAGGTTCACTTGATGAAGCGACCACTCCTTCGCCTCCAAAAATCTTTGCATATTCATCCTCGCTAAAATAAGACATAAACGGTTTGGTATCCCCGCGACGGATGTCTAGCTCCATCTGGGTTCTAATAGTCTTGTAGTACACGTCCAGCTTCGTTCTGCGCTGGAATATGCGCATCGCCCTCGCGTTAGGACGGCGGCCTTTGGTACTCGCCCGTTCGCGGTACACGAGCATCCGCGCCTCGTTGTTGTCGATCATCGCGTTAATCCGGTGCAGTAGTGCCCTTCGCGCCATAGACAAACTATCAGCGTCGCGGAGTCGCTTCCGCTGGTAGTACCTTTTCTGTATGCCCCGCATGGCCACGCGTTTGCGGCACTTCGGGCAGTCAAACGAGAACCCACTCCGGGGGGTATGGTACTTGAACAACGACACCACGCCGCAGGTGCCACACACAACGGCGATCTGCCTTGTGCCGATGAACGGGCCCGGCACATCTTCCCATTCATCGTCAGCAGAGATTACTTCAGTATCGTCCATACGCACTCTCATCTTGGTCATCTGGCAACTCACGATCCCACGGGTCACGGCGGCTGTCACGCCACGCATCACGCTCACGGGCGGTCTCTTCCTTCGACTCCCAGTATTCGGGGTCTTCCTTCCATTCGTCGCTAGTCATTCCTCGCTCCTTAAAAACTCCTTGATGTCGTCGTAGAATTCATCACTCAGTGGCTTTGCAGCCATGTATTGGTCGTCAAAGTCTTCTTCATAAAACGCGGAGTTGACTTTAATCCACTCACCCTTTTGCTTATCAGTTCGCTTGCTACGCGCAGTGAATCTGGCCCTGACTTGGTATTGATGGTCGCCATTTTTATCTGAAATGATCGCTCGAGTGACTTCGGGCGATTTACGCATAATGACATCGCATTCGTGCAATAAGCATTCAAGCGCATACATGATCCCGTCTTTGACGCCGTCTGCATAATCTGCATTTGGACATCGAACCACAAGCGTGGTAGGTATCGAGCGTTTAATCATGTATTCTTCTCCTTTAGTTTGAGTTCGATGGCTTCGCTGAACTCCACATACAATACCAAGTTAGAGATCATGGCCGCTTGAACGCTTCCACGACAGCATCAAGCCGACCGCTGCGCTT
>Ga0172363_10003599_pt1 | contig 12589 bp, 13 predicted proteins | sample LakKivs2_kivu2a2_FD_114541 | JGI IMG/M metagenome (GOLD analysis project Ga0172363, IMG submission 114541) | Sediment microbial communities from Lake Kivu, Rwanda - Sediment s2_kivu2a2 | ecosystem: Environmental > Aquatic > Freshwater > Lake > Sediment | place: Rwanda: Western Province, Lake... | reverse complement strand
CTAAAATAATTCAACATGCCCCGTAGAGAAATTTCGAAAGTTGCGGGGCAGCAAAATAATAAAATTATTCGAAATTCTTCTACGGGGTATGTCTCTTATTCCCAAAATTGAAAAAGTTACCAGAGATGCCACGATAACCCATTTTTTGTTGATGTTTGGCTACAAACTTTTTTCTCTTTATTTTCCTTTATTTTTGGTAGCCAGGGGATTTTCCCTGCCAGAAGTTGGTTACAATTATCTTTTAATTTATTTACCAATTGCTCTTTGTGCTCCTCTTGTAGGATTTTTTAATCATAAAATAAATCCAGCTATTTTGGCTACGGTTGGAATTTTGGGATACGGAATCTATGCCTTGGGAATGATTTTAATTCCCCCGTACCACAGTTCGCTGTGGTACGGGGTGTTCTATTTTTGGCAGGTGATATTAGGAATATCGGCGGCCCTGTTTTTTGTCTCAGCTAGGGCGATTTTAATTTCTTCTCCTCTTGAAAATTACGATCGAGCTTTTGGCTGGTTTTATTCAGCTCCTTTCTATGCCGATGCCACAGCTCCAGCAGTTGGTGCTCTTTTTATTTGGAAATTTAATTTCATTGGAGTTTTTATTTTTAGTTTAATTTTACAAATTTTTACTGCCATTTTTTGCTTTATTCAATTAAAAAAACAGGGAATTAAACCACTGAATAAATTTTTTACCCCGCTCCATAAATTATGGGGCGGGGTTAAAGAAAATTATCAAAATATTTTTCAAAAAATAAAACGACCCGCAAGCGGGTACCCCGATGTTTTATCGCCGCTTTTAATTTCATTTTCAGTTTTGCTTGTATCCGGTTTTTATCAAGCATTTTTAGTTCTATTTTTAAAAAATTTGCTTCAGTGGTCCCAAAATTTAATTTTAGTTTTTGTTTCAGTATTTTCATTTTTATTTTTGCCAGTTTCGCTTTTGCTCATTAATCGTTTAACCAGATTTAGAAGCGAGAAAAATATTTTTCAGGGCGGAATAATTACCGGAATTTTTTCAATTTTATTTGGGGCAATGGTGCCAATGATAAATTTCTTTAGCATTTTATTAATCAATTTTGGTAGGGCAGCCGGGGATTTAATTTGTAATTCGGGCAGGTCAGGTTTAATTTCCCAAAGATTAAAAGAGAACCCTGAGGAAGCTGGAGCCGTGGATACCATCTTTTCACCTCTGGGTATAGCTTTGGGAGCTTTGATTTCTGGCAGCATTATTGGATTTTTAGGTTTTCAGCTTTTATTTATTTTTGGCGGAATTTTTATTATCGCAGTAGGAATATTAACCAGTAACCTTGCTAAAAAAGGAACTTTAAGGTAGGATAAAAAAGAATTCGGATATTCGCATATAATTCGCATAAAACCTGCCCCGCACCTTTTAAGAATTTTAAAAAGCAGATTACTTTAAGTCTGGTAAATACTTTGTATAACTAACAAAAAGTGCGGGGTGAACATCATAATTCGTATGTTTATAACTAAAATTGGTATCGATTTAGGAACTTGTAATTCAGTAGTTTTTATCCCTAAAAAAGGGGTGGTTTTGCAAGAACCATCGGTAGTGGCAGTGACCCTTGGGGAAAATCGAATCTTGGCAGTAGGTCAAGCGGCAAAAGAAATGACTGGCCGAACTCCAGACACTATTCGAATTTATCGTCCTCTCAGAGATGGAGTAATTGCTGATTTTCGAGTAACTCAGGCGATGCTGAAATATTTTATTGATAAGGTTTCTGGTTCCTGGCGTTTTTTCAAGCCGGAATTAATGATTGGAGTGCCAGCTGGCATTACCTCGACTGAAAGAAGAGCAGTGATTGAAGCTGGAATGAATGCTGGCGCCAAAGCCGTCTATCTGGCCAAAGAACCAATTTTGGCTGCCATTGGAGCGGGAGTGCCCATTAATTCTTGTTCCGGGAATATGATTGTTGATATTGGCGGAGGAACGTCAGAAGTGGCGGTAATTTCTTTAGGGGGAATAGTCAATTGCCATTCAGTTAGAATTGCCGGAGATAAAATGGACCTATCGATTTCTGATTATATTAAGAAAAAATATAATTTAGCCATTGGTGAGCAAACCACCGAAGAAATAAAAATAAAAATTGGTACTGCCCTTTCGGAAAAGGAAGAGAAAAAAATTGAGATTCGGGGTCGAGATTTAATTTTGGGTTTACCAAGGAATATTAAAGTTTCCTCCAACGAAATTTGTGAGGCCGTTTCTGATACATTAAGCGAAATTATTCAGGTACTTAAGTTGGTTCTGAGAGATACTCCGCCTGAATTATCGGCCGACGTGATGGATAAAGGAATGGTGCTTTGTGGAGGGGGAAGCCTGTTGAGAAATCTTCCTGAACTGATTGCCAAATCAACTGGCGTTCCTTGTAATTTGGCTGAAGAACCGATGCTCTGTGTAGCCAGAGGTACCGGAGTGGTTTTGGAAAATTTAGATGTTTACAAAAAAAGTATAATGATAAAAAAATAATTGTTAGATTGTTAGAATGTTGGAATGTGAGAATGTTCATTCTAACAAAGGCCGAAGGCCGATCAAACAATCCAACATTCAAATAATGATTATAGGACATCAAAAACAGTGGCAATTTCTAAAAAAATCTGCCGAGTTAGGAAAATTATCTCACGCCTATCTATTTTCTGGCCAGGAAAAATTAGGAAAAAAAACGATAGCTATTGAATTTGTTAAATGGCTTTTTAAGGAACCCCCCACTAAAATTTTGGTGGGGGGACATCCCGATTTCGTTTTAGTGAAACCAATGGGTCGTGAAATTCAGATTTCTCAAATTCGAGAGCTTTGCTGGAAAATTTCTCTAAAACCCTCGATATCCCAAATCAAAGCAGCTATCATTGACCAGGCCCATTTAATGAACGAGGAAGCCCAAAATTGTTTTTTAAAAACTTTAGAAGAGCCAAAAGGCAAAACCTTGCTAATTTTAATTACTAATCAGCCAGAATTTTTATTTCCGACTATTCTTTCTAGATGCCAGCTTATTAAATTTTATCCAGTGAAGAGGATTGAAATTGAGAATTATTTGAAAAATCAAGGAATTTCAGAAAGTGAAGTAAAAGAAATCACTGATATTTCTTCGGGAATGCCGGGGGTAGCGATAGATTTTATATCTAATCCTCAAAAATTAGAGAGTTACCAGAAAGCGATAAAAGAGCTAACCGAAATTCCCAACTTATCATTAGCTGGCCGTTTTCAATGCGCTAAAGAATTATCCCAGAGTGGGAATTTAAGAGAAATCTTGGAGATCTGGCTATCCTATTTTAGAGGTGTTTTAATAAAAAAATGTTTAAACCCCGTTAGAAATTATAATAATGGAGCAAAAGCATCAAGAGAGCAAATCTCTAAAGGGGTAAATTTCGAGATTAAACAGTCTGGATATTCTCTTTCCAAATTGAAAAATGTTCTTAACCAAATTCAAAACACAAATTTTCTTCTCTCAACCACCAATGTTAACCCCCGCCTCGCTCTAGAAATCTTAATGCTTAATTTCTAACCCCGTTAGAAATAAATTTCTAAGTGAGGCCAACAGGATGAATAACCACAAAGAAATTATTAACAAAATCAGGCCTGAATTAGATAAAGTGATTGCTTTTTTAGATCAGGAGCTGCAAAAAATTCGGACAGGCCGAGCTTCGCCTTCTTTGGTTGAAGATATCGTAGTTGAATGCTTTAGCCAAAAATTTCCCTTAAAGCAACTGTCAGCCATTTCCATTCCCGAGCCGAAACAAATTTTAATTCAGCCCTGGGACAAATCTTATATTGAAGGGATTGTCAAAGCCCTGGAGCAAACTGGAATAGGGGCAAATCCCATTGTTGATAAAGATGCCGTTCGGATTAGTTTACCTCCTCTAAGTGAGGACTATCGAAAAGATTTACTTCGCTTAATATCTGAAAAAGAAGAACAGGCTCGTCAAACCATTAGAAGATGGCGGGAAGAGGCCTGGGATGAAATTCAAGAAAGATTCCGAGAAGGAAAAATCCGAGAAGATGATAAATTTCGGGCAAAAGATGAACTTCAGGAATTGGTTGATGAATATAACGAAAAAATTGAGAAAATTGGAGAGAAAAAGAAAAAAGAAATTAGTGAATAAAGGCATTTAATATTTATGATTTTAACAATCATCATTGTTTTCCTTAGCCTTATTGGTTTAATGGTTCTCCACGAATTCGGCCATTTTGTTATTGCTAAAAAATGTGGAGTAAAAGTAGAAGAATTTGGCATTGGCTATCCGCCGCGGATTTTCGGCAAAAAAATTGGTCAAACTATTTATTCTCTGAACCTTTTGCCCTTCGGCGCTTTTGTCAAAATCCAGGGAGAAGAAGGAGGGATAGAATCAATTCAGAGCTTCAGCCAAAAACCAATTTGGCAAAGAGCTTCAATTGTGATAGGTGGAGTGGTTTCTTTTTGGATAATTTCAGCTATTTTATTAAGCATTGCCTTTGGATTAGGAGTTCCTCAGGCTATTTCAGATGAGGCAGAAGCTATAAATCCAAAAGTTCAGATTGTGGCTATAGCCCCAGGATCTCCAGCTGAAAAAGCCGGAATCAGACTCGGCGACACAATAAAAGAATTAACAATTAATAATCAACAATTAACAATTGAAAAGGTAAAAGAAGTTCAAGAGCTTACCGAAAAATATAAAGGCGAAAAAATAACTTTAACAATTGAAAGGGGGAAAGAAATTTTTACTGCTTCCCTTGTTCCCAGAATTTTGCCACCAGAAGGCGAAGGTCCTATGGGGGTAGGGCTAGCCAGAACAGCTCTCACTAATTATCCCTGGTTTATATCTCCAATTAAGGGCGTTGAGGCTTCCCTGAACTTAACTGCTTCTATTGGGTCAGGACTGATTGAGGTTTTTGGAAAAATAGTCGGGGGGAAGGGATTGCCACCAGGAGCCCAGTTGATGGGACCAGTTGGAATGGGTTCTTTGATGGCCCAGGTTGCTCAACTCGGAGTGAGTTATTATCTCCAATTTATTGCCTTAATTTCTATCTATCTTGCCATTTTTAATATTCTGCCCATTCCAGCCTTAGATGGCGGAAAATTGTTATTTTTAGGAATTGAAAAAATTAGAAAAAAACCAGTTTCCCCAAAAATTGAGCAAAACATTACCGGGGCCTTCTTTACCTTCTTAGTCGCCTTGATGATTTGGGTTACCATAAAAGACATCGCGAGATTATTCTAATACCCATTAATCTTATGAAAAAAGAATTTGAAAAAGAAAAACTTTTATTTAAGAAATCAAAAGATTTTTCTCAATGGTATACCGATGTGATACTTAAGTCAGGCTTAGCTGATTACGCACCAGTTAAAGGATGTATGGTAATTCGCCCCTATGGCTATGCTATCTGGGAAAATATCCAGAAGATTTTAGATGAGCAAATTAAAAAAGCTGGAGTAAAAAATGTTTATTTCCCAATTTTTATTCCAGAAAAACTTCTAAAAAAGGAAAAAACTCACGTTAAAGGATTTTCACCTGAATTAGCAGTGGTGACAATTGGCGGAGGGAAAGAACTTAAAGAAAAGCTTGTCCTTAGGCCAACATCGGAAACGATTATATATGAGATGTTTGCTAAGTGGATTAAGTCCTGGCGGGACCTTCCAATTTTAATTAATCAATGGTGTAATGTTGTCCGTTGGGAAAAAAGAACTTATTTATTCTTAAGGACAACTGAATTTTTGTGGCAAGAGGGCCACACTATCCACGAAACCCATAACCAAGCTATAGGTGAAGCAATGAGGGCTTTAAATAATTATGTTAAACTTTATCGGGATTTTTTTGCTATCGATGGAATATGGGGCAAAAAATCCGAATCAGAAAAATTTCCTGGAGCTGCTGATACTTATGCTTATGAGATGCTAATGCCAGATGGCAAAGCTCTTCAAGGGTGTACCGCTCATGATTTGGGTCAAAATTTTTCTAAAGTATTTAATATCAAATTTTTAGGAAGAGACGGGAAAGAAAAAATACCTTGGCAAACAAGTTGGGGTTTATCAAGCAGAAGTATTGGAGCCTTGATTATGGTTCATGGCGATGATAACGGTTTAATAATTCCTCCAAGATTAGCTCCAATTCAAATTATTATTATTCCAATTTTTCAAGGAAAAAGAATTGATAAAAGTCTAGAGAAGAAATCAGAAGAATTGAAGAAAATTTTAAAAGATTTTAGGATTGAAACAGATTTGAGAAAAGAGTATTCTGTGGGATGGAAATTTAATGACTGGGAATTAAAAGGAGTCCCTCTAAGAATAGAAATTGGGCCAAAAGAAATAAAAGAAAAGAAAATCACTTTAGTTAGAAGAGATACCGGAGAAAAGAGTTTAGCTCCTTTTAGCTCTTTACCCTCTCGAGTTAAAAAAGTTTTAGATTTAATTCAAAAGAATTTATTTTTGAAGAGCCGTCAACATCTAAAAGAAAATACAACCGAAGTTTTTGAGTACGATCATTTTAAAGATATAATGAAAACAAAAAAAGGTTTTTTAAAAGCCTTTTGGTGCGAAAATCCAAAATGCGAAGCTAAGATAAAAGAGGAAACAAAAACGACCAATAGATCTCTGCCTCCCGATGCTCCAAAAGAAGAAGGAAAATGTATTTATTGTGGTAAAAAATCTAGGCGAAGATGGATTTTTGCCCAAGCCTATTAAGCTAATTATTTTAAAAAATATGTTAGATAAAATTTTGAGGTTATTTTCCGAAGATATTGCCATTGACTTGGGGACAGCCAATTCTGAAGTATATGTCCGTGGTCGGGGAATTGTTATTCAGGAACCTTCGGTTGTAGCTGTTAATCAAAAAACTGGACAAATTTTAGCAATAGGAGATGAAGCCAAAAAGATGGTTGGTCGAACCCCAGCTCATATTGTTGCCACTAGACCTCTGAGGTCTGGAGTAATTTCTGATTTTGAAGTAACTGAACAAATGCTCAGATATTTCATTGAAAAGGCCCACAAAAGAAGATTCGTCATCAACCCCAGACCAAGAGTAATTGTTGGTATTCCCTGCGGAGTGACCGAAGTAGAAAAAAAAGCCGTCTCCGATGCTACTAAAAATGCTGGAGCCAGAGAAGTTTTTTTGATTGAGGAACCGATGGCAGCAGCTATTGGAGCCAGGTTCCCAGTTCAAGAAGCCGGTGGGAATTTTGTTGTTGATATTGGCGGAGGGACAACTGAGGTGGCAATAATTTCTTTAGGCGGAATAGTCCTATCTAAAAGTCTGAGAATAGCTGGAGACAAACTCAATGAAGATATAATTCAGTGGGCCCAAGAAGAATATAAGTTATTAGTCGGGGAGCGAACAGCCGAAGCAATTAAAATTGGAATTGGTTCAGCTTACCTTTTAAAAGAAAAGAGAGAGCTGCCAATGAGAGGAAGAAATTTGGTCACCGGTTTACCAGAAGAAATTTTGGTTTCAGATGAAGATATTAGGCGGGCGATGGAAAAATCGGTAAGACAAATTGTTAATGAAATTAAGATTGCAGTTGAAGAGACCCCACCGGAATTATTAGCCGATGTAATGACTAACGGCATCTATCTTTCGGGCGGAGGTGCGCTTTTACGGGGATTAGATACCCTGGTTCAAAAGGAGACAAAAATTCCCACCAAAATTATTGAAGACCCAATGACGGCGGTAGTGAGGGGAGCAGGAATGGTTTTGGAAAATTTAGATGAGTTGCATGAAGTATTAGTAGAGACAGAATATTTAGAACCACCAAAATGAGGCGAAGAGGGTTTTGCCCTCTTCTTCACCTTCGCTTCCTTCGGAAGCTCGGTATATGATTACTAAAGAAGAGGTAAAACATATTGCAAAATTAGCTCGACTCGGTCTATCTGAAAAAGAAATCGCAAAGTTTCAAAGAGAACTTTCGAAAATTTTAGATTATATAGAAAAATTGAAAGAAGTTGATATTAAAAAGATTACACCTACCAGTTACTCAATAGAAATGGAAAATGTCATGAGGGGAGATGAGGAAAAGGAAAAACTAAAAACTAAAAAGGACGCTACGCTAAAACTGCTGGAATTAGCACCAGAAACAAAAAACGGCTATTTAAAAGTCAAATCAATTTTCTAAATATGGAATTTACAAATCTAACAATCGCTCAAGTATATCAGGCTCTAATTAAAAAGGAGTTTTCAGCATTAGAACTTTGCCAGGCTTATTTGGATAGGATAAAAAAAGAAGACAAAAAAGTTTCTGCTTTTTTAACAGTTAATGAAGATTTTGCTCTTTCTCAGGCGAAAAAAATTGATGATATAATTTCAACTGGTCGAGGGATTCCATTATTGGCTGGGATTCCCTGCGCAATTAAAGATAATATTCTAGTCGAGGGGATTCGCTGCACGGCCGCTTCGAAAATTTTAGAAAATTATATCGCTCCTTATGATGCCACGGTTATAAAAAAACTAAAAAGAGAAGGTTGTGTAATTTTAGGAAAAACGAATCTGGATGAATTTGCCATGGGTTCTTCGACTGAAAATTCGGCTTTCGGACCAACTCGAAACCCTTATGATTTCACTCGGGTGCCAGGAGGTTCTTCAGGCGGTTCAGCGGCAGCAGTAGCTGGGAATTTATGCGTTTATGCCTTAGGTTCAGATACTGGTGGTTCAATCAGACAACCGGCTTCTTTTTGTGGAGTAGTGGGATTAAAACCAACCTATGGGGCAGTGTCTCGATATGGATTGATTGCTTTTGCTTCATCCTTAGACCAAATCGGCCCAATTACGAAAACGGTGGAGGATTGTCAGATTGTTTTTGAGGCGATTTCGGGAAAAGACGAATTAGATTCGACGTCGGTCGAATCCAAAATTTCAAATCTAAAATTTCAAATTTCAAATTTACGGATCGGTGTACCGAGAGAGTATTTTATCAAAGGGATTGAACCCGAAGTAGAAAAAATAATTAAACAGGCGATAAAAAAATATGAAGAATTGGGAGCGAAAATTGAAGAAATCAAACTTCCGCACACTGAATATGCCTTACCCTGCTATTATATAATTGCTCCATCTGAAGCCGGTGCCAACTTAGCGAGATATGATGGAATAAAATATGGATATTCAACAACCAACAATCCAACAATCCAACAGTCTAACAATCTAATCGATGTTTATCTAAAAAGCAGGGAGGAAGGTTTTGGGGCAGAGGTAAGAAGAAGGATTATGTTGGGAACTTACGCCTTGTCAGCTGGTTATTATGAAGCATATTATTTAAGAGCCCAGAAAGTTAGAACTTTAATAAAAGATGATTTTGATCAGGCTTTTAAAAATGTCGATGCTATTTTCACTCCTGTATCTCCAACCCCAGGTTTTAAATTAGGAGAGAAAATTACTGACCCCTTAACGATGTATCTTTCTGATATTTTTACGGTTTCAGTGAATTTAGCAGGTCTTCCTGCTCTCTCTTTACCGTGCGGCAAAATAGGGAAACTCCCCGTTGGTCTTCAAATTATTGGTCAGTCATTTGAAGAAAACAAAATTTTAAAAATCGGCGAAATATTTGAAAAAACATGACCCCCATCCTCTTACCAAAAATAATTTCATTTCTAATCTCACCAACTTTACCCAGTTGGATGATAGCCTTAAAAATTATATTTATAATTGTGAGTTTGGTTTTCGTAGGATTTATTATTTTTGCTTTAATTAAAACCACCTGGTTAAAAAGAATGATAATTTGGGATGTCCAAGAATTTCTGACCTATCGACCTTTTGGAGTAAGTAAAGTTGTCGGAAAATGGCAAACGATAAAAAATAGATTAGAAACCGGATTAGAACCGGAGGCAAAGTTAGCAATCATTGAGGCGGATAAGATCTTAGATGATACTTTAAACCGGATGGGGTTTGGTGGTGAAACTTTAGGTGAGAGATTGGAAAAATTAACTGCAGTTTCCTTGCCAAATATTGAGGAGGTCAGGCAGACTCACAGAATCAGAAATAATATTATTCATGACCCAACTTATAGATTGGATTTAGAAGAGGCAAAAAAGGCAATCGCCATTTACGAAAAAGCCCTGACCAATTTACAAGCCCTTTAAACCCCGTTAGAAAATTTGGATTGAATTTTTTAATTTTTCTGTCTCGTTGTTTGATTTTCTTAGGGTTTTTTCTAACAGGGTTAGAAATTTGATAACAAGGTGATGAAATTTCAGTTGGATATTGCATTTTAATTTATAATGGGATAAAATAACATCGCGGCGTAGAGCAGTAGTAGCTTGCGAGGCCCATAACCTCGAGGTCGTTGGTGCAAATCCAACCGCCGCAACGCCGGGGTAGTTCAGCGGTTAGAACGTCGCACTCATAAGGCGAAAGTCGTGGGTTCGATTCCCACCCCCGGTATTTGTATGCGGGTGTAGCTTAGCCCGGTTAAAAGCGTCCCCCTGTCACGGGGAAGAACGTGGGTTCAAATCCCATCGCCCGCGCAGATTAATTGGCTTGGAGGGAGGTCCGAGCCTTTTAATTAAACGGACCTTAAAAATCTATTTGGAAAGGAGGTGATAAAGTGACAGGCCCATTCGTTTTTGATGTTGTAGTAATTGCCAGAGCGGTAGCAAAGAACGTATTAGATTCTCATCCTGAGATAAAGCTTGACTCCACAACATTAGCAACATGCCTGGAAGAATTTATTGGAATTAATGGAAAGGCCAGAAGATTTAATTATCGAGAAGGCCACCGAGAAAGCTAATGCTTTTTTAAAGGAGGTGAGGATAATGCGATAACAACTGAATATGGGTCGTAATGCCAAAAACTGAAAGGAGAAAAAAGGAAATGACATTCTTAGAGATGCTCAAGAATCGTTGGCAGAAAGCAAACAGTATGGTTTGTGTGGGGCTAGACAGCGACTATTCCCAGATTCCCGAAGGATGCAAAACGGGTAATGTCTATGAGACAATGAAAGGTTTTAATTTCAGCGTTGTCTCAATGACCCGCGATTTTGTCTGTGCTTATAAACCGAACAGCGCCTTTTATGAGGACCAATGGTTTCCAGGATTACAAGCCCTACAGGAGACAATTATCATTATTCGTACGCTGGATCCCACCATTCCGGTTATTTTAGATGCAAAACGCACGGATATTGGCAATACCAACAGGGGCTATGCCAAAATGGCTTTTGATGTATTGGGAGCCGATGCCATCACAGTCAATCCTTATTTTGGCGGAGAAGCTCTTAAACCATTTCTTGATAGAGCCGATAAAGGCGTAATAGTTCTCTGCCGGACATCTAACCCCGGAGCAAAGGAGCTTCAGGATTTACCCGTTACTATCGATACAGGTGTGGTCCCTGGAATTAATCGTGTAACCATGACCTTGTATCAAAGAGTGGCTTACCAGGTAGCTAATGAATGGAATAAAAATGGCAATTGTCTCTTAGTGGTCGGTGCCACTTATCCGGACGAACTAAAAGAAGTCCGCAAGATTGTTGGCGATATGCCAATTCTGGTGCCAGGAATCGGTGCCCAAAAGGGCGACCTGGAAGCGACAGTGAAGGCAGGGCTGGACAGTACCGGTTTTGGTATGATTATTAACTCTGCCCGCCGTATCATTTTTGCTTCAAAAGAAGGTGACTTCAATATAGCCGCTCAGGAGGCTAAGAAACTTCGCGACCAGATCAACGAGATAAAGGCAAGTATAATAACAAGACAGTGAGATGGGTGGTGCGGCTCACGCCGCGCCACAACAAAAACTCAAGGAGGTGGAAAAATGAAAGAGGAAAGAGCTCTAGAGCTTCTTGCTCAAACACAAGCTGTTTTAACGAATGACCATTTTGTCTACGCTTCAGGGAAACATGGGCCAGTGTATGTTAATAAGGATCGTGTGTATCGCGATCCTCTGGCAACTGACGAACTCTGTCAAGGAATCGCCGAGCATTTTCAGGATTATAATGTAGAGGTAGTGGTTGCGCCGGCTGCGGGCGGGATTAACCTTTCTCAGGGAGTGGCCCGTCATCTTTGTCAGATAACTGGTCAAAAGGTTATCAGTATCTATGCTGATAAAGAAGGAGAGGCCCTTGAGCTGAGAAGGGGATACGGTAAGGATGTGCCGGGTAAGAGAGTCTTAATAGTTGATGATGTTTTTACCGTTGGCGGTTCAGTGGAAAAACTAGCCAGGATGATCCGAGTTTTAGGCGGAGAAGTGGTCGGTGTCGGAGGCCTTTGTAATCGTGGCGGAGTTAAGGCAGAGGATATTGGAGCAGTACCGGAGTTTTTCACTCTCACCAGCGTTCAGATGGCTGCTTATGAACCGGCAGTATGCCCGCTTTGCAAAGAAGGTGTACCGATTAACACTGAGGTTGGAGAGGGAAAGAAATATCTGGCCGAGAAAGCCGAGGAGAAGAATACCCAGATTAAATAGATTGGTTTACAAAAAACATAACAGCCCGACTGGGGTTTATCCCGGCGGGCTGTTTTTATTTTTACCCCTCACCAATTTTGCGAAAATATGCATTGGCATCCCACTCACTTCGTTCGGGGCTATTCGCCCTCTGTGCCGCAAGATTTTTCGAAGCTTTTTTTAATATCTATTATTTTCACCCAACATCAAGGCAAAATTGGTGAGGGGTTCTCGCTCAGAACCG
>Ga0172363_10003598_pt1 | contig 12589 bp, 10 predicted proteins | sample LakKivs2_kivu2a2_FD_114541 | JGI IMG/M metagenome (GOLD analysis project Ga0172363, IMG submission 114541) | Sediment microbial communities from Lake Kivu, Rwanda - Sediment s2_kivu2a2 | ecosystem: Environmental > Aquatic > Freshwater > Lake > Sediment | place: Rwanda: Western Province, Lake... | reverse complement strand
CTGCGAGCTTCAATAATTCCTCCCACCCGGCCCACCTTGATGTTTATGATGCGGCAGCTGCCCATTTCCAGAGCCGCCCGGGTTGAGTCAAAAGAAATGATGCTTTCATCCAGGCACAGCGGTGTGGTCATCTTCTTCTGCAGCTTGCTGTGGTCCCAGAGGTCATAGGGCGGAAAGGGCTGTTCCACCATTAGCAGGTTGAAGGCATCGAGCCTTCGCAAATGGTCAGCCTGGTCAAAAGTGTAAGCCCCATTGGCATCGGCCTGGAGAAGAAGAGAGGGGTATTTCTCCCTTATGGCCTGACAGACCTCAACGTCCCAGCCGGGTTTAATTTTTATTTTGATCCGCTCATAACCCTGGCTGAGGTAGCTTTCTATCCGGGCGAGAAGTTCGGGTACCGAATCCTCGATGCCAACACTGACCCCGGCCGGGATTTCGTCTCGAACCCCGCCCCACAGCCGGCTGAGCGGAACTCCCTGTTTTTTGGCCCTTAAGTCCCACAGGGCCAGCTCCAGCCCGGCCCTGGCCATCTGGTTGCCTCGAAAAATCTTAGCCGCTTCATAATAGTCCTCCGGCTCAACTATTCCCCGGCTAAAAACGAGCGGCACCAGAAAATCCCTGATTATATGCCAGGCGGTTTCGGTGGTTTCCCCGCTGTAGAGCGGCTTCTCCTCAGCCACACACTCGCCGTAGCCGACCAGCCCGCCTTCATAGACCCGGATGATGATAAAAGTCCGGTCGTAGGCCCGTCCGAAGCTGGTCTCAAAAAAATGGACGTAGGGAAGTCTCAAAAGATTAAGCTCAATTCTTTCGATGGCCATCTGACACCTGCCTTCCTGCGGGCCTTCCAATCAGCCCGAAGATTAATTTCTAACCAGGTCTCTTTATATAATTTTCACGCCTAATTGCTTTCCGGCAATCCCGAAATTTTTTCCCAGGCGGTCCGGCTTGCTCCCTATTCTTTTCGGTTTCGCTTTTCTGATTTATCCCAAAGCGGTTCTCTAAACGGTTCAGCTTCTTTATTTGCCGGACGGCATTTTCTTCAGTAAATAAAAACATTGCTCGCCAAAAATAAAATCGATGATAGCATAGCCCCGTCCGAAATAATGATTCAGCACCTGTCTCAAGGCTGACTGCCAGTTGCCGATTAGCTCGGGCCTGTCCCTGAGCCCCTGGACGTCCCGGACTGTTTCTGCCAGGAAAACCGGGGTCTTCAGCTGAAGATTGACCGGGCCGGGCTGGTAACTGCCGTCATCCGTTCTGTAACCTTCCAGGGCTTTGGGAAGAAAACTCAGGTCTATGGTCTTTTCTTCTTTTTCTTCAGCCTTCCTCTGAACTCTGGCCGATTTAATGGGCCATTCCACCAGCAGGCGGTCGGTGGGAATTCCCGGACCCAGTCGCAACTGAGGTGTTTCCCCGTAAAAATCAGGCAGGTATCGCCTGCAGATAACTCCCAGGGTATGAAAATTGAGGTTGGCATTCCGGCTCTGCATGGGGTCATAGGTCCAGGTGATGAGGTCCAGACCCATCTTCAGTATTTCCCGGCGCTGGGCCCATTTAAGCTTTTTGCCCAGTCCGTAACCCTGGAACTGCGGCCGCACCGCCAGCAGGTGGGAATGATGGCAGAATTTCCCATTATGAATGGCCGGAAAAGAATAAACGAAGCCGGCCAGCTCTTCATCAACGAAAGCACCCAGGACCAGCCCGCCCATGAAGGTGGAAATGCAGAACTGATGAACCGGCGTCAGGTCCAGATCGGGATGCTTCCAGACCACCCGCTGAATATCAATCAGGCCAGCAAATTCGCCTCGGTCTGTCAACCTGCGGACAGAAACCTTACCGACCAAGTTTAACTCCTTTCTGTAAGGCCAGAAACTCATAGTGATTGACCATTTTTTGAGCCATGGCCTCGACTGAATGCTGGCTGGAAACCAGCTCGTAGGCCCTGGCGCTGAGATTCTGAGCCAGGCTGCGGTCAAGATAAAGCTTCAGGATGGTCTGGGCCAGTGAGGGAGGGTCGCCCGGCGGAACCAGGAAACCCGTTTCCCGCTGGATGATCAACCCGGCCATTCCCGCAGACATCACCCCGATTACGGGCACTTTCCAGACCATGGCTTTTAGGATATATTCTTCTGGAAGAGAATAGGCCCCGAAAACAAACAGGTCCAGGGCCGAGATGACCTCAGCCAGCTGTTCATTGAAGCCCAGGTAAAAATACAGGTTTTCGAACTCCATCGCCTGTTCCTGGCGCAGTCTCTCCAGATTCAGGGCTCCTACTCCCAGGATAACCACCTTCAACTGCGGAGCTTCCTGGTCAAGAATCCTGACCGCCTCCAGGTGGCTCTTGAGGGTTTTCAGGTCCTCAAGCGGGCAGAGGAGCCCAACCAGAAAATTGTCAGGCTGAAGGTTCAGTTCCCGGCGCAGAAAATCTTTTCTGGCTGTCTGGAATTGCGAGAAATCCAGCCCCGGCGGAATAACCTCCAGTTTCCCCTGTCCCAGATTATGCTTGAGCAGAAGCCTCCTGGTTTCATCGTTCTCGCAGACCACCGAATCCGACTGGCTCAGCAGACCGAGTGCTTCTTTCAGATTCCAGGTTCGCTTCCAGGAGACCAGTCTGACCCTAACCCCGGCTTTCTGGGCAGCTTTCCAGGCAGAATCGGCCGCCGTCCGGTCGAAAAAATGAACCAGCTGTATCCCGTTTTTCCTGAAAAACCGACGTAATTTCCAGGATGACAGCCAGCCGGATCTGCCCTCCAGCCTGTGGTTGAGAACCCTTATTCCCTGGAGCCTGGCTTGAGCCGATAGTTTACCCCCCGGAACGGTCAGGATAAAAAAAGGAAAGTTCTTCTTCTTGAGTTCCCCGGAAATCAGTAAAAGCTGTTTCAGCTCCAGTTCATCCTGAGGATCACTGGCTATGAGACACAGGCTCAATTCTCTCTCCTTTTTTCCAGACCTCTTTCAGCTTGGCGTACTTAAGAAAAACAGAATACGCAGCCAGAGCCGAAATCACAAGTCCGGCAAAGCCGTCCAGCCAGCCTCCTTTTCCGAAATAAGTTCTCAGGAACCTGGCTGCCGGGGATAACCAGAAATGATAGCAGCGAGCCTTTTTCCTCTTCAGGTATAATTCCTGGGCCCGCCTGTCGGTCACCCGGTCCAGATATGTTAAATGCTCGGAAATAGAAGCGAAAGCCAGGTGTTCGACCGGGTTCTTCAGCCGGCCGGTTTTACCGGTAAAATTCAGGGACACCCGGAACCGGTCGCGGCCCCAGGAGCCTTTGTCCTTGCGGTAGAGCCTTATCCTGAGGTTGGGATACCAGCCCGAATGTCTTACCCAGCGGCCGAGATAGAAGCTCCGCCGCGGAATAAGATAACCCTCGAATTCATCCGGTTTCTGTTTGATTTTTAGAAGTTCCAGCTTCAGCCCCCGCGACAGTCTTTCGTCAGGCTCAAGCGACAGGATCCATTTGAAGGAAGCTTTTTCCTGACCGAGGTTTTTGAGGGCAGCATAATCGGAGGAAGTATGCTGGTAAACCTTATCGGTAAAATAGGCGGCGACTTTTCTGGTCAGGTCGGTGCTGTGGCTGTCGACAACCACGATTTCATCAACCACTCCCTGCACTGATTCCAGGCAGTCTATTATTTTCTTTTCATTATTATAGGTTACAACAACCGCCGTGATTTTCACGGGTCAATATTAACACAACCCGACCCCGGCACTCAAACAGAATCAGCGCTGCCCGACCTGACTCAGACTGACCTTTTTATTTTCCAGTATGGTGCCCAGAACCTTTTCCAGTCTGGCCTGGGCCAGGTTGTAATCAATCAGGGCTTTAAGCTCGGCTGAGCGGGCAGCAGCCAGTTTTTCCTGGGCATCCAGCACAAAAAAATTCGTGGTCAGTCCGACAGCCAGTTTCTTGGTCTCGGCTTCCAGGAGCTTTTCGGCATACTCCCGGGCCACCCGGTAGGCTTCGACACTCTTGGCCAGGGTCTCAATATTATGAACCGCCTCGCTCACTTCCAGCAGTGTCTGCTGTTCCCGTGCCTTCTGTTTGGCCTGGGCTTCAGCCAGCTCGGTCCGGGCCAGAGCCAGTCTCGACCGGCTGAGATAATCGGCCAGGGGTATGGTCAGGGTAAAATTGACCGACCAGTTGTTGTAGATAAATCTGGAGGCGTCGCGGAATGAATCCCACAGGCTGCCCGGAATCTTGCCGATCACAACCCCGGTCCAGGGGTTGTCGTCCTGGTAGATGAGGCGGTCGCCAGAGATCCCCGGGCTCCAGTAAGAAAAATTCAGGTCGAGTTTCGGAAGCATCTGATTGCGGGCAAAATCATAATCAAATTTCTTGCTCTCGATGGTCAGGCTGTCTATCTGCAGGTCGGGACGCATGAGAAGCGCCGTTCGCAGGGCTTCGTTCAGGTCAACCCTGACTGGCCTGAATTCCGGCCTTTCAGTCGGAACCAGACTGACCGAGCTCAGTTCCTGACCGCTGGCCAGATTCAATATGACCTTGAGCCGGTCTTCAGCCGTCCGGACCGCGGCTTCAGCCTGAACGATTTCGGCTTCTCTCTGGGAGACGGCCGCCTGGACATTTAATATTTCGATGGCTGCTTGCTGTCCAACTTCAATTTCTTTCCTGGTCTTGGTCAGCTGGTCCCTGGCCAGTTGCAACGACTGCTGCTTGACCTTTAAGTTCTCCCGGGCCAGGACCAGGTTCCAGTAGGCTTCTTCCACCTGGTAGATGGTTTCCATTACCTGGCTCCTGAGCTGAGCCTCGGAAATAGCATAATTCTGGCGGGCGATTATGATCTCCCGTTTGGCCACCCGCGGGCCAAAATTCCGGAGCAGCGGTTGATTAAAATCAAAGCGCAGCTGGGTGTTGTAATATGGATTAAAGAGCTGGAACAACTGGTTGGTATTTGTGCTGTAATTGGACATGGCTACAGAAAATGTACCGCCGATGGGTAGCCGCTGGGAGAGTCTGGTTTCATAATTCTGAGAGGAGGTAATGTAGGTACCAGAGCCCTGAATCCACCAGGTCGAAGGTTGTTCGGTGCGGTTGCTGCCGTAGCTCAGTTCCAGGCTTGGAAGGAAGACTTCCCTGGCCAGAGAAATATTGTCTCCGGCCTTTTCTGTGGAATACACTTCGGCAATCAGGTTGAGGTTATGCTTAAGAGCCCGGAAAATGGCTTCGTCCAGGCTGAGAGCAATTTCCCCGGGTTTCTTTTCCTGGGCTGCAAGCCCCGATACCAGCAGGAAAAAGATCGACAGAACAGCTGTCATATTTAATGTTTTTCTTGCCATGCTTATCACCTCAAGCCTCCTGACTTCGTTCCCGTTGCCGTTCTGAAATCAAGTTTAACAGAAGCGACTCGGGCAAATCAAACTTAATTCTCTCATTAATAATACGATTCCGGACAGTGAAAGTTACAACCTGTGGCTCATCAATACACAGACGCAGCCGGGAGATGGATTTTCCCGCTGAAGGCTCCCCAAAAATTTAAGATGGCCGGGGCCTGGCCGGGGAGGAACTGTCCACCTGACCGGCAACCCGCCGGAATCATGAATGAGTTGAGCCGGGCCAGAGTGTAAAAAAGCCGGACAAAAGATTTTCTGCCTGGTCAGGAGAGAGAACCGCCCCGGTCTGCCTCTTATCATAACCTATCTCGGATAGGCATCCAGGTCCAGGTCAGTGGAGGTGGAGGGAGAAGCCAGGTATCTCTTCCAGGCCAGGGCCCCGACCATGCCGGCATTATCGGTGCACAGACGGGGCGAGGGAACAAAAGACGGCAACCTGTAGCTTTCGGCCAGCTCGGAAAACCTGGTCCGCAGTCTGGTGTTGCGGGCGACCCCACCGCAGAGAATCAGGGAAACCGGCCGGAATTCTTCCAGTGCTCTGTGAATGTTTTCCAGCAGGGCCCTGACCACCGTTTCCTCAAAGCTGGCCAGGAAATTCCCGAGTTCCGGATGTTCTTCGTGCAGTCCATGTTCGCGGATAATCTTCAGGGCAGCAGTCTTGAGGCCGGAGAAACTGAAATCATAGCCGGCAGTTTTCATCCTGGGAAGGGAAAAATGGAAACGGGCACTGTCTCCGCCCCGGGCCAGTCTTTCAATGACCGGGCCGCCCGGATAGCCCAGCTTCAGAAACTTGGCCACCTTGTCCAGGCACTCTCCGGCCGCATCATCGCGAGTCTTACCAAGCAGCCTGTAGGCAAGCGGTTTTTCCAGAAAATAGAGAGAAGTGTGCCCGCCTGAAACCAGCAGGGCCAGCACCGGAAAGTCAATCCGGCTGTTTTCGAGAAAGGGCGCCTCGATGTGGGCCTGGAGATGGTCAACGCCAATAAGGGGTTTCTTAAAATAATAGGCCAGCCCCTTGGCGAAGGTCAGTCCGACCAGGAGCGAACCGATAAGACCCGGTCCCTGGGTGACTGCGTACAGGTCGATGTCCTTCAGACTGACGCCGGCCTGAGTCAGGCTTTCCCCGATTACATAATCTATGGATTTTATGTGCTGGCGGGAAGCCAGCTCGGGCACCACTCCGCCGTAGGGCGAGTGGATTTCATCCTGCGAAAGGATGACGTTGCTGAGAATCCGACCGCTTTCCAGAACGGCGGCCGAGGTTTCGTCGCAGGAGGTTTCGACCGCCAGCAGGAACCGGGACTTTCTTCTTCCAGTCATTTGCTTCTCCGTAATTTATAGACAGGCACATTTTAGCCCAAGTCACGGGCCATGACTACTTTCAGGACCGGGTTTCCAGTCTCTCCCCCGGGGCGGGAGCTCCCTCCGGGTCACCGGCAGTGCTCTATAAGGCGCCATTTATCCCCGGCAGGAAGAAAATCCGGGAGATTCGACTGATAAAGATTTACGGGATATTTTCCAAGGCAATTTTTCCCGGACCGGGGCAGCGTGCAGCCACGCGTTTGCACTAATATTCCTTTTTATTCCCGACCATCCCGGAAATAAAAGGGCCACAGTCAGCCTCTGCATAATACCCGGATTAATTGAAGCTCAAGGAGTATCACCACGGAGTACGAGATAGGGTAAAAGAAAATTCAATCCCTGCTACTGATAAAATACTGCCCTCAGACCTGCAGCACTCCCGGGAAATCGCTGGTGAAATCACCTGACCACCAGCAAGCAGGGCAGGTAATAAAGATTATTTCCCCACCACGAACCAAGAGCACCTTTCCCCGGCTTTTTACTATGCTCGCTGTCGCTCCTTCATCATTCTGGTTATAGCCGGGCTGAATGGCGGGCGGATTATTCCCTTCTCGGTAATGATGGCCGAAATCAGCCGTCCCGGGGTAACGTCAAAAGCCGGATTCTTTACCGGCACGCCGGGCAGGGTGATCAGCTGCCCACCTATACTACGGACCTCGTCGGCCTTTCTTTCCTCGATCGGAATATCACGGCCGCTGCGGAGCCGGAAATCGAAGGTGCTGAGCGGGGCAGCCACGTAGAAAGGAAGGCGGTGCTCGCGGGCCAGCACGGCCAGAGAGTAGGTCCCGATTTTATTGGCCGTGTCGCCGTTGCGGGCGATCCGATCGGCCCCGACGATAACCAGGTCAATCTCTCCGCGCTCCATCAACCAGCCAGCCATGTTATCGGTTATCAGAGTAACCGGAATCCGGTCGCGAACCAGCTCCCAGACAGTCAGCCTGGCTCCCTGGAGAAAAGGCCTGGTCTCGCCGGCCAGAACCTTAATTCGTTTTTTCCGGGCGAAAGCTGCCCTGATAACCCCCAGGGCTGTGCCGTAACCGGCCGTAGCCAGTGCCCCGGCGTTGCAGTGAGTTAATATGGTCGCCCCCTCAGGAATCAGCGCCGCTCCGTATTCTCCTATTTTTTTATTGATTTCGAGGTCTTCCTTTTCCACGGCCCGGGCTTCGGCCAGCAAAACCTTTTTTAACCGGTTGAGGTCTGTTTTCTTATTTTCTTCGAAGACCTTTTTCATTCTCTCCAGAGCCCAGAAAAGGTTTCTGGCCGTCGGTCTGGTTTGCCACAGACGCTGGTAAAACCTGCTAAATTCGCCCTCCGGGTCAGCCCCCTTTTTCAGGCCCGCTATTCCCAGAGCCAGTCCGTAGGCGGCCGCTATCCCGATGGCCGGAGCCCCACGGATCGCCATATTCTCTATCGCCCGGGCCACTTCTTCCACTGTCTTAAGAGTGAGATACTCTTCCTCCCAGGGTAGCCGGCGCTGGTCGACCATCATCAGGGCTCCGTTTTTCCAGGCTATTGCCGGCAGCATGCTTACCTCCTTTTCCAGTCCGGAGTTTCCTCGTCCGCCCATTTCCATTTATTTATCCAGAGACGATAAGCGCGGCTGAATTCAGTCCACGACTCGCCGGTCAGGGATTCCTTAAGCTGGCGGTAACAGAAGACAATCTGATTGTCGTTATCGCGATGGAGGTCCAGTTTCGGCAGCCCCAGTTCCCTGGCCATGACCGCCGCTTCGAAGCTCTCCCGGTATTTCCCCTGGTGGCTGAGAAGCTGGGAAAGAAGATAATGATAGTAACCGCAGGCCGGGTCCAGCTCCAGGGCTTTCTCTACTATTCCGATAGTTTTAGTAAGATATTTTTCCTGCTCCTTTTCCGGCAATGAGGGCAGCAATTCCAGCTGGCTGTCAATCATCCGGCCCAGAGCGGCCCTGACCACAGGAGAAAACCTGCCCCGCTCAGCCAGGATGGAAAACTGACGGATAGCCGGCTCGGTCAGGCCCTGTTCCTGAAAGGAAACAGCCAGCCCGTAAAGGCTGACCTCTCTGGCCCAGCTTTCGGCCTTTTCCTCGCCCAGGGTTGCGGCCAGGCTGAAACTCCGACTGGCCTCCGTCCATCGGGCCAGATTAACCTCGGCCAGACCCCGGAGCAGGTAGGCCTGGGCCGAAGGTCTCTTCCTAATCTCGTTTTCAGCTTCTTCCAGAGACTTCTTATAGAGCGCTGTGGCCTCGTCAGTCCGGAAGGACCTTTCCCGCTCCTGGGCCGCAGCCAGGTGGAGTTTGGCTTTCTGGAGCGAGGAAGAACAACCAGAGAAAAGCAAGGTCAGAGCCAGTAAAACCCCTGCCCCCGACAGAATCTTTTTGTTCAAAATCGTTTGCCGCCAGACCTTAACCATCATCTATCCCCCGTCTTCTTCCCAGGTTAAATCTTTTCCATGGCCTTCTTCAGAAGCTCCCGGACCTCATCCTCGCCGAGCAGGGACCAGCCCAGACTGAGGAATTCACCGCAGATCCCCTCCAGCGTAGGCCAGAATTTTTTCCGGCCACCGGCCGCCTTGATTTCCGACAGGGCTGCTTCCAGCCGCGGCTTGAATCCGGCTGCCAGCCGGCGATAATCTTGATTTTTCAAATCGTCCGCGAACAGTTTTTGAAGGAACGGGTCCTGCAGCCCGAGCACCGGATAGAGGGCCCGGAAGGCCGGCCGCAGGGATCTTAAATCACCGGCGGCGATTTCCTGTTCATAGACAGACCTTAGCTCCGGGCTGGACTTAAAAAAATCCAGGACAAATTCGGCCGGCTTGTTCCTCAGGATATCCGGTTCCAGCCAGACCTTCATTTCCAGTATTTTCTTTTTAACTTCTCCCCGGCGGGTAACCGCCCAGACCAGGGAGGAGAAAAGGACCGGCAGCAGGGCCAGAGAATCGGCCGGGAAAAAATCACCGAGAATTTCTCTGGATTGTTTGAGGAAAGCAAGCAGCTTCTTTTCGTCCATTCCGCCCCCTTCAACTCATCTTCCAGGTCAGGCTGATTTCCGGCTGTCAGAAACCCGTTCAGGTCGACGCTCTGGCTATTATAACGGAAAAATCTATTTGACTTCCAGAATGGCCAGAAAAGCTTCCTGGGGAATGTCAACCCGGCCGACCCTTTTCATCCGCTTTTTGCCTTCCTTCTGTTTTTCCAGAACTTTCATCTTGCGGGTGTAATCGCCGCCGTAGAGCTTGGCCAGGACATCCTTCCGGAAGGGTTTAACCATTTCCCGGGCGATGACCCGCTTGCCGATGGCTGCCTGCAGCACCACTTCAAACTGCTGACGGGGAATGGACTGACGCAGCCGTTCGACCAGCGAGCGGCCGACGCGATAAGCTTTGTCCTTATGGACTATAACCGACAGGGCATCGACCTCTTCATAATTCACCAGGATGTCGAGCTTGACCAGCGGGGCCTCCCGGTAACCGGACAGCTCGTAATCCATGGAAGCATAGCCCTGGGAGAGCGACTTGAGCTGATTGTAAAAATCAAAGACAACTTCGTTCAGCGGGACCAGGTAATCCAGGAGCACCCGGCTGGTTGAAATGTACTCCATTTTCTTCTGCACTCCGCGCCGTTCATCAAGAAGCTGCAGCAGGTTGCCCAGGTAACGGTCGGGGGTCAGAATCAGGGCTTCGATAATCGGTTCTTCGATCCGCTCGATGTGCTGGGGCTCGGGTAGTTCTGACGGATTGTGAACTTCCAGCACTTCGCCCCCGGTGGTCACCACCCGGTAACTGACGCTGGGAGCGGTGGTGATGAGACTCAGATTGAATTCCCTTTCCAGCCGTTCCTGGATAATTTCCCGGTGAAGCAAACCCAGGAAGCCCGCCCGGAAACCGAAACCCAGGGCCGGCGAATTCTCGGGTTCAAAATGGAAGGAAGCATCGTTGAGTCTCAGCTTTTCCAGGGCGTCGCGCAGGTCCTCGATGCTGCTATCTCCCGACGGGTAAAGTCCGCAAAAAACCATCGGTTTGGCTTCCTTGAAGCCTGGCAGCGGTTGTTCGGCCGGCCGCAGCTTGTGGGTGATGGTCTCCCCGATCCTGGCGTGGGCCAGATTTTTTATGCCGGCAATGAGGTAGCCAACTTCTCCGGTGGAAAGCGATTCCACCCGCACCGGCTTGGGAGTCAGGTATCCGATTTCTTCCACCTGGTATTCGGCTCCGGTGGCCATCAAGACGATGCGGTCGCCGGTCTTGATGCTTCCATCCACCACCCTGACCAGCACCACCACCCCGCGATAGGGGTCAAACCAGGAGTCAAAAAGCAGGGCTTTAAGCGGTGAGGCCGCGCTGCCACGCGGAGGAGGAATTCTGCCGACGATACTCTCCAGAACCTCTTCCACCCCGGTTCCCTTTTTGGCCGAAACCAGAAGGGCCTCTTCCCGCTTGAGACCGACGATGTGCTCCATTTGCTCCAGAGTCATATCCACATCGGCCTGGGGCAGGTCTATCTTGTTGATGACCGGTATGATCAGCAGGTCGTTCTGAATGGCCAGGTAAGCGTTGGCCAGAGTCTGGGCCTCCACTCCCTGGGAAGCATCTATCACCAGTACCGCCCCTTCGCAGGCCGCCAGGCTGCGCGATACCTCGTAGGAAAAATCAACGTGTCCTGGAGTATCAATCAGGTTCAGAATGTATTCTTCACCCGCACGGCTACGGTAGGTCAGCCTGGCTGTCTGGGCTTTGATGGTGATCCCCCTTTCCCGTTCCAGGTCCATGGTGTCCAGAACCTGCTCTTTAAGTTCCCGGGGTGACAGGGCGCCGGTCAGCTCGATAAAGCGGTCAGCCAGCGTGCTCTTGCCGTGATCGACATGGGCAATGATTGAAAAATTGCGTATTCTTTCCTGCATTAATATCACCACTCAATGACCCGGATGACCGGCCGTATTCAGCCAGATAAGAGGCAGGCTGTACGGGTATTTTAATTGAAAAAGACGACTCTGACAACTGTCCCGGCCGGAGCGGCAGCCTCTGTGCTTCCTTGACTTTTCTCAGGGCATAGAGTACCTTTTTATCTGGAATCGGAGATACCTCAACCAGTTTGAGAAAGCTCCGGAAGGAGGTTTGCATGTTAGGTTCAATCGGGCCGACTGAACTCTTATTAATCCTGCTTATTGTTATCATCATCTTCGGAGCCAGAAAGCTTCCGGACCTCGGCAAATCCCTGGGGGAAGGCATAAAGAACTTCAAGAAAGCCGTTAGCAGCGGCAAGGAAGAGCATCCTTCTGATAATCAGACCAAACCGCCGGCCGCCGGCTGAAGCCCGCTCCTGAATTCTGAGCTATGCCCGAAAATCTATACGCCGGGTTCGACTTAGGCGGAACCCAGCTCAAGTACGGCCTGATCAACGCTTCCGGGCACCTGATCTTCAAGAGCCAGGCTCCCAGCCCTCCCGATATCAATTCCCTGATGACCCTGATTCGGCACATCTGGGAGGAGCTTGAGGGCAGATACCCGAAACGGATAAAATCGGCCGGCTTCGGTTTTGCCGGTTTCTTCAGCCTCAAGCAGAAAAGAATTATGCAGTCTCCGAACTATCCGGCCCTTGACAATTTTCCACTCTTTCCGGCTCTTAAAAAAATAATTCCGGTTCCTTTTGCCGTGCACAACGACGCCAACCTGGCTGCCTACGGAGAATACCTGTTCGGCAGCGCCCGTCGGGCGCACAGTCTCGTTTTTCTAACGGTCGGCACCGGTCTGGGCTCGGGAATAATCCTGAAGGGCGAACTCTGGCAGGGCAAGGGCGGATTTGCGGGAGAGCTGGGTCATATCACCGTCAACCCCGAAGGTCTGAAATGCGGCTGCGGTAACATCGGCTGTCTGGAAACAGAGGTTTCGGCAACGGCACTG
>Ga0172363_10003597_pt1 | contig 12590 bp, 12 predicted proteins | sample LakKivs2_kivu2a2_FD_114541 | JGI IMG/M metagenome (GOLD analysis project Ga0172363, IMG submission 114541) | Sediment microbial communities from Lake Kivu, Rwanda - Sediment s2_kivu2a2 | ecosystem: Environmental > Aquatic > Freshwater > Lake > Sediment | place: Rwanda: Western Province, Lake... | reverse complement strand
TCCTGCTAGAATCCGCTCCCTGAACAGCCTTGCCGCGAGTGACTGCGCCTCCAACTTTCACCTTGACTCGTCCCTTCACAAGAACAGGACACGGATCACCAGAGGACACGGTTTTGACAGCTACGCCGATGCAGTCTTGCGAAGAAGTTGCTGGACTAACGATGTCGTCAGCGCTCAGATAGACAGGATCGCCCTTGGTCACAGCAGCGCCTGCAGCAAAGGTGTTAATTACTGCGTTGCAGTCATCGGTTTCACCTATGCTCATCCACGTTTTGCCAGTGTTGTCAGCCATAAAAATCCACTCCTCACTTCATCTTTGGTTTCAGCCAGTTCGTCCAAGCTTACTCCCCGTCACACCACGTGACTTTGAATCGAGCCTCCTAACTATTCCGCGAAGCTCTTGACACATTCGCTGCGGACCAAGGCTCCAGCTTCGTTCAACCACAGGGCTTGGCAAAACTGACTGAATCAGGCTCACGAATTCCTCAACAGAAAACGTCGCTCCATTTGGGTCTTTAAGTAGCTTTTCACGCAAGTTCTGCTGATTCAGCGTTGGAGCCAAGTGTGCAGAACCGCTCGCTGGATCCATGTACTGGGTATGTAGAGAAAGCCAGTCTCGAATCCTGTTTTCATCCCACATTTTGCTCTTGGCAAAAAAGATGCTTTGAACTTTCTGAGATTCGGGATTAGCCCGTAGTTTCCCCACGATGGCCAGCACGCCGTTTTCCATGTCAAGCCAGACAGTGCCAAAATGCTCAGGCAGAAAGGCGGAGACGTCTTGATAGAAGCCTAGAACGTACTCGCTGCTGATTATAGGCTCAAATGTCTGCTCTTCAACATGTAGTTTCTCCAAGACCTGAATGTTTGCTTCAGGTACGCCGGGCACCGCTACTAGGCTCAACTCGGCATCGTGCAGACCATGTGGCATTATCGCATCCAAGAAATCAACGGTTTCATAGTCTGCTCCAACACTGACATGTCTTATCAATCCCTTGCGGATTTTCTCAGCCGTCGCTTCGTCGTAGATTTCAGCCTCGTACCAAAGGCTTTGTCCATCCCACTCTGTCTTCACTATTTTCCCAACAGCATTAGGCACAGCAACATGCTCAAGGTAAACGGGTGCTGAGACGAGTTTGTCAGCGAAACTCTGCAGTTCTTCAGGCGTGTAAACGTTGAGGTTGCGGCTCATGCCGACTGTTAAAGCCACGCCTCGAATTCGCAACGGCTTGTCTGGGGCTTTCTCGACGACGTGAAATGGCAAGATGGCTGACACATGCTCGCGAACAGTGTCGCCTCCGTGATGTTTTTCAAACCATGTTTTTGCCTTCTCCACCGTCCAGCCTTTGCTTTTGTCGAAAAGGTAACTCTGCACTTCCATGGTGTCTTTGTCTTTTGGCTTTCCAATCACGGCTTTGATGCCGTTATTCTCGCTCAGGGTTATCGTCCGCAGAGTGTCTGGTTTGAACTCTTCAGGGCCTCGATGCCCGCTTCGAACAAATTGCTCAGTTTCTTCCCAAGTCAAATTTACACCAGCTTTTGCACAACTAATACCAAGCTAATATACGAAGAAAATGAAAAAGCAGATTGCACACCCTGTTAGCCACGTGAAAGGACCAGCCGTGGACAAACAGAGTGGGCTAAAAGCCGAAAACGTGATTGGACAGTGCCTCGAAAACGCATAGTCAAGGTCGTTCTGAGCCGAGAACAGAAAGAAATTCTCGACGAGTTGGCTGGAAGACTTGGGATAAGCGAGAGCGAGACGCTTCGGATGGCGTTGATGGATTACGCGAAGGAATTGAGTCTCATAACGGAGAAGTTCCACAGAGCAAACAGTCTTTCCAAGAGCGCAGAAAACAAGTTTCCAAGCTGAAATCTTGGCAAACCCAGTTGAATGGGCGGGCAAGACGATTTTCACTAAAGTCTTGATTCTTCAGAGGTTAAGACACACTGAACGCATTCTAATTTGGATTCAAACTCCAAGTTACCGTAACTAAGGATTAACTTTAAAAATCCACAAACGAATCTATCCACTATAGAAGCCCGCAGAAACTGCCGAGATCATCATTCAGAGGAAAGTGGAAGTTGAGGAGAAAAACCTTTGACATGCTACTTCTTGAAGCCGTAGATGAGTCACTGTCTTCTTTGGGAGATTCAGCCAAACAGTCAATATACTTTCACATTGAAAAAAAGTTCAAGATAGCGAAAAACGACATCCCTCACCGTTTTAAAGAATTCGCAGACGGACTTGAAAAAATCTTCGGCGCAGGAGCAAAATTCATAGAGATCCTGATAATGAAGAACCTGCATGAAAAGATCGGCAAACCTCTTGAGTGGGACAGCAACAGAGAGTTCGTTTTTGTAGAATACGTGATTACCGCTAAAGAGTGTTTTTCGAAAAACAGCAGACCAAGAAACGCTTGAGAACGGATTTCACAAGCCTCAAGCGCTATTTGACAATCCAGATTCAAACTTCACAAACGATTTATCAACGTTTCAAAGACTTCTTTCTAAAACTACGTGAAGTATCCGAGGGTCAAGTTTGTCTCAACGAAATTTCAGCAAGCTTCTTCTATCAGCGGTTGAGGAAGGCTTATCTTCCCTCGGAGACTCACCTAGGCAAGCCATATTCTTTCATTTAGAAACTTCTTTCAACGTGAAGAAAGAACACATTCCTTCGAATCTCACAGAGTTCACAAAGGCTCTCGAAGGAATCTTTGGATTTGGAGCACCCTATCTTGAAAAATTAATCATAAAGCATCTCTACGAGAAACTAGGCTTGGAGTTCGCGGACGAAGAAAATGGAACTTTCTAGAGTGCGTGGACAAAGTCAAAAAACAATTCCATGAGGAGCAGTGAGCGCACAATGAAAGAGAAAAGAAAAGGCAAAACAGCAGAGAACAAGCAGTCAAAACAAGAGCTGGAAAGACTGCGCATACTCGGTGACGCCATAGATGAAGAAGTCTACGTTACAGACCCAAAAACGTATGAAATACTCTTTGTCAACAAAAAGATGAAAGAAAACTTCGGCAGCAGAATAGAAGGAAAAAAATGCTACAAGGTATTCCAAGGCAGCGACAAACCATGCTCCTTCTGCAACATTGAGCAGATTTTCGGGAAAAACCTTGGGAAAACATACCGCAGAGAACTCCAAAACCCGAAAAACAAACGATGGTACAAATGCATGGGCAGAGCCATCAAATGGTCAGGAAACAAGCATGTTCGATATGGATTGGCAATTGACATCACCGAGCAGAAAAGAATGGAAGATGCACTGCGCGAAAGCGAAGATTTCTTCCGTTCCATTGTTGAGAATTCACACGGCAGCATTCTGATTATAGACGACAACTTCAGAATAGTCTACGCTAACGACGAAACTGCACACATAACAGGATACCCAAAAGACGAAATAGTTGGACAAGACTTCAGAAAGTTTATTGACGAAGAGAACAGAACATTTGTTCAGGAACGATACTCACTTCGGGTGAAAGGAGAAAAAGTCCCCAACAGATACGAGTTTAGGGTAATTCGGAAAGACAGTGAGAAAAGAGACATTTGGGCAACAGCGACGTTAACGCAGACTAGAAGCGGCAAACGACGTGTCATAGCTCAATTGCTTGACGTAACTGAAAGCAAACGGATGGAAAAAGAGAGAAACCGATTTGAAGAAAGACTTTCTGCACTAAACATTCACGGTCAAGACTTGAGCATGGCAAAGGACATGGAGGAGATTCATAAACTTACATTAGATGCGATGGAAAAGTCTCTGGGATTCGAATATGCGAACATTCTCATGGTGAAGGGAAAAATGCTTTGCTTGGCAAGCCACAGAGGATACTCCAAAAATTTGGTCGTAAGACTGCCGCTGGACAAATCCAGGGGAATCAGTGTCAGAGCTGTAACAACAGGCGAAGCAGTATCCGTTGCAGACGTCAGCAAGGATGAAGCGTATGTTGAAGGAGGAGAAGGAATACGCTCTGAACTTGCAGCGCCAATCAAAGTAGAGCATAAAGTTCTAGGCGTCTTGAATGTTGAAAGCAAAAAAATCGCCGCCTTCAATGAAGAAGATAGGAAACTGCTTGAAATATTGGCTTCCCACGCCGCAATCTCAATGAGCAACTTGAAAGCCCGTGACAAACTGAAAAGAATCTCTGATGAACTAGAGCATCTGATGAAAAGCGGCATTGAGCTCATGCACGTTAAAGATATGCATTCAAGGCTGGAAGTAATTGCTGAAGCCACCAGAAAATTCGGCTGGAGAAGAGTTGTAATCTCTCTCACAGACGAAAACCTTGAAGCAATAGAAACTGTCACGGCAGGTCTTACAAAAGAAGAGTATAAGCTGCTTTTGGAAAGAAGGGCGCCTGGCCACTTCTGGAAAGACCGACTGGGATCTGAATTCAAACGCTTCAGGATAGGTGAATTCTACTATCTGCCATGGAACAGCCAATGGGTTAGAGAGAACTTCCACGGCGTCCCGCGGGGAACCCCAGCTACCGAGGCCACGAAGTTCGGTATTCCAAGCAGACTTTCGAAGGCAGAGATGAATGATTGGCGTCCGCAAGATATTCTCTACGCTCCTCTCCGAACACCTGAAAACAGGATAGTTGGAATAATAAGCATGGACGACCCAGTGGACGGCAAGAGACCAAACAGTGAAGACCTTGCTCCTCTGGAACTGTTTCTGCATAAGGCGGCAATCACAATTGAAAATGCTCAGCTGATTGACAGCTTGAGTAAGGCAAGATTGCAACTTGAAGTTTACGCGGAGCAACTTGAGCAGAAAGTGGATGATCGAACTCGCGAGCTGAAGAAGTCTCAGGAGCAATTGCTGAAGGCTCAACGATTGGCAGTGATAGGCGAACTTGCAGGAATGGTGGGACATGATCTTCGCAATCCGCTGACAAGTATTGCTGGAGCTGCATACTACGTGAAGACACGGTTAGCCGGAAAGATAAACGGCAAGATAAGAGAAATGTTAGAACTCATAGAAAACAACATAGAATACTCAAACAAGATAATAAATGATCTTCTGGAATACTCGCGAGAAATCCAGTTGGAGTTAAGTGAAAAATCGCCAAGATCAATGATAGAAGATGCTTTGGCACTTGTAAAAATCCCGAAGAACGTTGAAGTGGCGAACCTGACAGAAAACAAGCCAAAAATGAACGTTGACGCTGACAAGATAAAGAGATCCTTCATAAACGTAATCAAAAACGCATTGGACGCCATGCCCGAAGGAGGTAGACTGACGATAAGGTCTGAGAGAACAGGCGACAAACTGAGCTTTATTTTCACAGACACAGGGAAAGGCATGTCGAAGGAGACTGTCAAGAAACTTTGGACTCCGCTTTTCACTACAAAGGCGAAAGGTATGGGATTTGGTCTGCCCATCTGCAAACGCATAGTAGAAGCTCACGGTGGTTCCATAGCACTGGAAAGCAGAGTTGGGAAAGGCACAACCTTCAAAGTGACTATCCCAATCAAAGTGAAAACTGAGAAAGGAGGTGGAGAAATATGGATAGAAACACCAGAATCCTCATTGTTGACGACGACGAAAACATAAGAAAAGTGCTAACAACAATACTTGAAGATGAAGGCTACGACGTTGAAACAGCAGACACTGCGAAGACTGCAATAGAAAAGACGGAGAGAAAAACCTACAATATTGCTCTAATTGACATCCGACTTCCAGACATGGAGGGAATAGAACTTCTAACAAAGATGAGAGCTACAACGCCCAGATTGCGAAAAATCATCATCACGGGCTATCCCACAATGCAAAATGCTGTGGAGGCAGTGAATAAAGGTGCAGATGCGTACGTACTTAAACCCTTCAACGTGGAAAAAGTTCTGAACATCATCAAAGAACAGTTGCAAAAGCAGAATGAAGAGAAGATGTACAGCCAAGAGAAAGTCGCAGAGTTCATTGAGACAAGAGTGAGACAAATCGAAAACGAAAAAGCGCTGATTCATAAGAAATGACTTGTTTCGCGTAATTAACGTTTCAGAATTTTTCCATCACTTGTTATATTTTCAGAATCATGTTGAAATTCTGTTTCAAGGTTTTCTATTTGCGTTTTTTCTGGGAGAGTTTTCCGCATGAATTTCCAATGATGGAAGACGTTAAAACCGAGCTTTCTCAAAAGAGTCACAGACGCAATATTCTGTTCCGCAGTGTACAAGACAAAAGGCGTCAATCCTTTTCTGAGGAGAAAATTCATCGCGTGACAGCAAAGGATGGAAGCAAGACCTTTGCTGCGGAATTCTGGAATGGTGGTTGCTGGGCCCAAGTATCCTCTTTTAGCGTTGAAGAACCTGTTGTAGTTGATGTCAGGCTTCGCAACGAGAATAGAAACGATTTTTTTCTCAAACTCCGCCACGAAGATCCATTCTTCGCTGAAATCTGGAAAATCAGCTTTCCATTTCTGGAGTTCATTTTGCTTGAGTCTCTCGAATCCGAAGCCAGCATTCACAGCTTTTACAAATTCCTTTTCCTCTTCAGGTCTCAGGTTGCGGATGATGAAGTTCTCTGGGACTTCGGTGATAGGCAAAGGCATGTTTGGTTTTGCAAGCATCTGGTACATTCCGCCGTCAGGCTCGAAGCCTCGTTCAATCCACTCGTTGATTTTTTCGCTCCCAGCATCGACGGATGTGGAAATCGCCTGTCCCTTGACTTGTTTTTCTGCTTCCTCAACTAAATCATTCTCTACGACTTTTCGGTCTGGACGTTGCTGCACAGCTAGCCACCTGATTTCCTCGCCCCAATGTCCACTGCTAAAGGCAGCTGAACCTATGAGCTCTCCTCTTTCTTCAGCAACCCACACCGTAAGCTTGCCTTCCTGAATCCTCTGCTGAAGCGTCGCGTCGGTGTATGGAATGAATTCATGCTGTTCTCTCATAGCATTGTTGAGCAAGATGACAAGGTCAGGCAAGTCTTCGCTTACCAAGTCGCGTATTTTCACCGCCATGTTTCGTCTTCAAGCCAAGAGTGAGAGAAATGTAATAAAGGTTTAGCTTTGGCTGAAACTGACGAATTGTTCAGCTGACACCGTTCGACAAAAGGTTTAAAACTTGAGTCAAAAAAGTATTATGCTGGAGAGAGGAATGAAAGCAAATAGAAACGTTGTTAGCATAGTTGCTGTTCTTTGCCTTGCAGTCTTGCCTATTTCTCTAGGATTATGGTCGGCAGAACTGTTCGAAGGACCAAACCCAACGCTTTTCATCAACCCAGCAAGTATTTCCTTTGAAGAGCTAGTTGTCGGACAGAGATTCACGGTATACGTTACAGTTGTCAACATCACAGATTTGAAAAGCTACAACATTAAACTGAGCTACAACACGGTAATGCTGGACGTTGTCAGCATAACGCTTTTGCCAGAGGAATCACTGCCTGCAGGAACATGGTCAGTTAGCGACGCGACAGGAATCATAAAGATAAACGTGACGTACGACGGACCTTCCATCACAACCAGTGTTCCAGTACAGCTTGCTGCAATCACTTTCAAGACAATGAATCGGGGTCAGAGTCCATTGCACCTTTACGACACGGAACTGAAGGATTCCCTCGGAAACCCAATCACACATGAAACCGCCGACGGACTGATCTTGATACTGCGCCATGACGTGGCAATCATAAGCGTAGAACCTTCAACAGTTGAAACATACGTTGGAAACTCGATAGACGTCACGGTCGTCGCCGAAAACGAGGGAGACGTTGCTGAAAGCTTCACGGTCAAAGTGTACTACAATGACACCCTGTTCGGAACATCCGACGTCGTTGACCTAGGAGCAGGAGAGAACACTTCAATAGTGTTTACGTGGGACACAACAGGCGTTGCTGCAGGCTACAGCTATCCAATCAAGGCTGAAGCCACAACGGTTCCAAACGAGTCCAACACAGACAACAATTTGCTTGTTGATGGGGCAGTCAAGGTCAAACTTGTCGGTGACGTCAACAACGACAACACTGTGGACATAAATGATTTGAACGCTTGGGATGCAGCCTACGGAAGCCACGATGGCGATCTCAACTGGAACGTGCAAGCTGACATAAACGGTGACGGCGTGGTTGACAATGTTGACGGAATCTTGATAGTGCAGAACTATCATGCTACAGCGTAAACAAAAAGTGCGGAATTCCTGCAGAGACTGAATAATATAGGGGACTTTCTGAAGACCCATTGTTTCCCGATTTTCTCATTAGATACATAATGCGTCTCACTTCGGATAATGGAAAACTTTATCCCATCCTGAAAAACAATAGCAAACGGCGAAAAACCGTGAAGTGGGTCACTCGCGAACATGTACACGTGGACAGAACAGCATGCCCTTGGCTAATTCAAAGATTCATTGACCACAATGCAACGTTCATCTTTGTGCCCAGCGAGAAAGTTGAAGAGACAATAAAGAAAGAAAAAGCAATCCCATTCGACGCAACCGGCGTGGAACTCGGTCATCATGGCGACAAATGCAGCTTCGACGCAATCATCGAGAAATATGACATTCAAGACCCTGCTATTCAGGAACTGGCAAAAATCGTCCGAGCAGCCGACACGGATAGACCAGCTTTAGCTGCGGAAGGAGCAGGGTTGGATGCAGTGATGACTGGAATTTCCATCGCAGCAAAAGACGATCATGAAGCAATCAGAAGGGCGAGAGGCGTTTATGACGCTTTTTACACTTACTGCAAAATGAGAATCATAAATGAAGAATACAAGGCTGAAATTGAAAAGATGGACAGGAAAAAACGCAGAGAATTCTTGAAAAAGAAACTTGCTGAACAAACTGGTCGAAACAAACACGGCAAAAGCTATTAGAACAAATGCTGGTCTCAGTATTCAGCAAATTCCAGAGTGGGTCTGCTAATGACTTCAGATAGGAAAAATGTGAAAGACAGCATTTTCTTGGCGATCTGCATTATAGGGTTCTTCGCCATTCTGAGCACAACCCTTTCTAAAAACCCTGTTCTGAAGCTCTTCGTGTCATTTCTAGAGACACCTGCAACATGGACAGGCATCGTTGCTTCTGCCTCAACCATACCGGGAATATTGGTCAGTCTGCCAGCCGCGTCACTCTCAGACGTTTTCGGCAGGCGCAAGTTTCTTTTGATTTCAGGCATCATCTTTGCCTCAGCACCTTTCCTATACGTTTTCGTGAATTCGTGGTGGCAGCTTATTCCAGTTCGTTTCTATCATGGCTTCGCAACGGCGATTTTTGTCCCTGTAGCCGAAGCATCAATAACGGAGCTGTTTCCCTCTAAGCGAGGTGAGCGTCTTTCGCTCTTTTCTTCTGCAACCGCTGTTGGCAGAGGACTTGCGCCTTTTCTGGGAGGATACATCTTGTATGTCACGGACTACAGTTATCAAACTCTCTATTTGGCTGTGGGCATAGCAGGCGTCACCGCCTTCGCTACCACGCTGCTGTTTTTGGCTGGAAAGAGGGAGACTGCTCCTGCTCCTGAGCTGGTTTATTCAGAGGGAGGCTTCAGAAGAATGCTTCAAGGTTGGAGTGGTCTATTCAAACATCGCAGTGTCATGGTGGTCAGTTTTGTTCAAGCAGCGCAGTATTATGCTTATGGGGTTGTGGAGTATTTCTTGTCAGGTTATCTGAAGGACAATGTCCTTTTAGACCCTTTTCTGATAGGAACAGTCATGGGAAGCCAGATAGTGGCAATCATCGTTGCCAGACCGTTCATTGGAAGAGCTTCAGACAAATTTGGCAGGAGAACACCAATAATCGCAGGTTCACTGGTTTGTGGAATTGCGCTACTGCCAATTTCTTTCATCTCTGACTTTTCAACTATCTTGTTGCTGTCAGTGCTCTATGGGTTGGGTTTTGCGGCAGTAACGGCTTCAACGTCAGCTTTGGTTAGTGAGCTTGTGCGGAAAGAACTGGTCGGAACGTCAATGGGCTTTCTGGACACGCTGATGGATGTTGGACAGACTATCGGACTAGTAATCAGCGGTTTCGTATTTGCCACAAGCCTGCAGTACACGGGAGTATTCGCATCACTCACGTGTATACTGGTATTTTCTTGCATGATCTTTATGTCATCCAGAACTGCCAATCCTCACACAAACGAAAACTCACAAAGCAAAGTTTGAAGGGAAGAACGAAGATGGATGATTCGAGGCCATTTCTCCGAATCGAAGCCGTGAAATGGCGAGAGCATCTGTTCTTCAACCTACTTAATTTTACCTGCTTCAAAAACAGCGATTGGAAACACCCTTTCCTAACTGACAGCGTCCGAAAACTTTCGCCGCTAACCGTAATACCTTACGTCGTGTTTATGGAAATTGTCCTCTTCAGAGGAAAACGATATTTCATAATGCTGAAACAGCGCATAGCAGGAATGCTTGTCATCAACGAAAAACCTGAAGCATTATACATCAGCAGCCTTGCCGTCGTCGCTGAATACCGGAAACGTGGAGTAGCTGCCTACATGTTGAAAAAAGCAAGCTGGATGGCTGAGCTACTGAACAAGAATTGGCTGGAGCTTTCCGTTTCAAAACTGAACGTTCCAGCACTGAGGCTCTACAGAAAATCAGGTTTCACAAAGAAGAAAGACAAAAGATGGTCACTTATTCTGAGAAAAGAGATCCAGAAATGAGCAGCAGCGCCAACGTCATCAAGTTTAGATGGTTTCGACACGAAAATCTTAAACGTGCTTTACATGTCAAAGAATTCAACCGCTTTCATCCAAAGACGCTTTTCTTACCATTGTACATTTTCAGCAATCTTGTCTATGTTGCACATGTTTCGCTTATGGGTTTTGCTGGCTATTTCAACATTGTTGTGAAAAGAGTTTAAATAACCAGACGCTAGATACAGCGTCTACTTTAGTTGTGAAAACGCTAAAAAAGTGAAGCAGATGAAATGCCCATACTGCGGGTCCGAAAACCTCAAGACCCTTGAAACCCGAGATTCGCCAGACAACACCGTTAGAAGGCGAAAGGAATGTGTGGACTGTGGAAAACGCTTCACAAGCTACGAGTACGTGGAAACCGTTGAACTCATGGTGAAGAAGAAGGACAACAGGCTTGAACGTTTCGACCTTAACAAGATTGTGAGAGGTCTTCAGAAAGCCTGCGAAAAAAGGCCAGTCACTACGGAGCAAATCCACGAGTTAGCGGAACACGTCAGACAAGATTTAATGATGTTGGGTAAGGAGGAAGTTTCTTCACGGGAGGTTGGCGACTCAGTGATGAAATACCTGAAGAAACTTGACAGAATTTCTTATGTGAGATTCGCTTCTGTTTACAGAAGTTTTGAAGAGCCTGAAGATTTTCAACGTGTACTAAAAGAGGTTAAAAAATGAAGATTGTCAGAAAACGTGATGGAAAACTTGAAGCGTTTGATCAAGAGCGCATAACAAGCGCTGTCTGGAAAGCCGCCAAGGCTGTAGGCGGAAGAGACCGTGAACAAGCCAGAAAAATAAGCGACCAAGTTGCGGCTGAACTTAAACTGCGTTTCGGCGAAGACGGAGTCCCAACAGTCGAAGAGATTCAAGACTTAGTTGAAAAGATGCTCATAGAAAACGGCCACGCAAGAACAGCTAAAGCCTACATTCTCTATCGAAAACAGCATCAAGACCAGAGAGAACTAGCTGTCCTTCTAAGCGACTCAGACTTGGTAGATCAGTACTTGGAGATTGAGGACTGGCGGGTTCGAGAAAACTCAAACATGAGCTACTCACTGCAAGGTTTGAACAATTACCTCTCATCAACAGTAATAGCAAAATACTGGATCACAAGAATTTACCCGCCTCGCATCGCAGACGCACATTTTGCAGGAGACATGCACATCCACGACCTAGGCGTGCTAGGACCATACTGCGTAGGCTGGGACCTGCGTGACCTGCTTCTTTCAGGATTCGGCGGCGTCTCCGGAAAAATCGAAAGCAAACCAGCAAAACGTTTTCGAACAGCGTTAGGACAGGCAGTTAACTTCTTCTACACGCTTCAAGGCGAAGCTGCAGGAGCACAAGCCTTCAGCACCTTTGACACTTACTTGGCGCCGTTCATACACTATGATGGACTGAGCCAGAAGGAGATTGAACAGTCGCTTCAGGAATTCTTCTTCAACATGAATGTGCCGACACGAGTAGGCTTCCAGACGCCGTTCACAAACGTGACCTGCGACCTGACAGTTCCAGAGTTCATGAAGGATGAGCCTGTGATTGTTGGCGGAAAGGTGATGGACAAAACCTACGGCGACATGCAGCCTGAAATGGACATGTTCAACACGGCTTTTGCTGAAGTCATGAGCAAAGGCGATTCGAAAGACAGGGTTTTCACGTTTCCAATACCCACGTACAACCTCACAAAAGACTTTAACTGGGACTCGCCAGTGACAGAAAAAATCTTTGAAGTGACAGCCAAGTACGGTGTGCCATACTTCTCCAACTTCATAAACAGCGACATGAAACCAGAGGACGTCCGAAGCATGTGCTGCCGCCTGAGGATAGATAACAGAGAGCTTCGCAAACGCGGCGGCGGCTTCTTCGGAGCAAACCCCCTCACAGGCTCGATAGGAGTAGTTACGCTTAACATGCCGAGAATAGGCTACTTGGCGAAGGATGAGGACGAGTT
>Ga0172363_10003593_pt1 | contig 12597 bp, 11 predicted proteins | sample LakKivs2_kivu2a2_FD_114541 | JGI IMG/M metagenome (GOLD analysis project Ga0172363, IMG submission 114541) | Sediment microbial communities from Lake Kivu, Rwanda - Sediment s2_kivu2a2 | ecosystem: Environmental > Aquatic > Freshwater > Lake > Sediment | place: Rwanda: Western Province, Lake... | reverse complement strand
CGCTGGCAGAAGCGACACTGCCAACAGGGGACAATCTGCTCCGAGACAGCCAAGTCGCCCAGGGCTAAGCCATACTTCTCCCCTGCACCCTCCCCCAGGGCCACCACTTCCCCCACGAACTCGTGGCCGGGGATCACCGGCGTCTCAATGTAGGGCTCGATCTGGGCCGAGCCCCACACACGGGCCCCGTAGTAGGCCTTCACATCGCTGGCACACACACCTGTGGCCCTCACCCGCACTAACACCTCGCCGGGGCCGAGCTGCGGCACCGGCACCTCCTCCAGCCGATAGTCCTCGATGCCGTGTACCATCACGGCCTTCATCGTTTTGGGAAGGGACACGATGACCTCCTCGGGTATGGTTCAGAATCGTACAAAACGAGCTCGACACCCTTGCGTGAGACATCATACGTGAAACATGAAAACGGCCTGTTCAGACCTCGCGTTTGACGCATCACGTAGGTTGTTCACTCAAATGGGCAGCAATTTGCAAGTAGGTTCTATGCCATGCCCTCTCCCATCAATCTGTCGCCGGCGTGACCGTGACAGTCACCGTGGGAGTAGTGGTGGCGGTCACTACCGGGGTAGCGGTAAGCGTGACGGTGGCGGTCAATTCTGGCGTGACGGTGGGAGCCACCACGACGATCTGAACGTAGAGCTTCGCGCCGAAGAGTTCCCCATCCGGAGCCCGCAGCCGCCAGTCGCCGCGGTAGGTGCCCGGCTCCTCTGGAGCCACGAGGGTTACACTGAGGTCCGCCTCGGCCTCCGGCTCCGTCTCGGGGATAGAGGTCCTATCCGGGCCGGACATCTGCTCACCCTGGACGAAGGCCAGCTCGTAGCCCGCGCTCCAGGAACATGTGCCATTGTTGCGCATCCGCCATGCCTTCTCGAACTGAGCGCCTGGGGCGAACTCCGTGTTGTCCGGCACAGTGACATCCTCCACGAACTTGGAGTTCCGCTCGCAGACCAGCACCGTGGGTGTGGGCAAGAGGACGGTGGGCAGCAGAGTGGCTGTGGGTATGATGGACGCTTCCCCCTCAGGTGTGGCGATGGGCATCTGTTGGACCTCCTCGCCGCTCACTCTGAGAACGATGTTGGCCGGTGGGCTGGCGGTGCCTTTCTCATCATAGGCCCGGACCTCGATCAGGTGCTCGCCGGGCGCGGCGGCCTGCCAGTGTTGCACGGCGGAGAACTGGGGCTGCAGAGGCGTGGGGGCCTGTGCCGTGTCCACCAGCTCGCCATCCACCCACAGTTCGATCCAGGATACCGCTCTGGGACCGGTGGCTGTGGACTGGATAGCCACTTCTACCCCTGTCCTTACTTCTATCCCACTAGCTGGGCTGTCAATCTTGATCGAAAGTGCCGCCGGCTGGGACTCCCCCTTGGGCCTGCAGCCCGGCAGTAGGGAGATGACGAGCAACAGCCCAATCAAGGCTCGGCCTACGCGATAAACTCGACTGTCTCGATGCAACATGGAATACCTCCTGTGAGGAATATATGGAATGCGATTTCTCCTTCTCCACTTCGGCTGGTATAATATACCACGTTTGAGGGGTAGAGACAAGACAAGGGATTCAAAACCTTGAGAGCAGAGCAGGAAGGGGTCAGGCTGCTGTCCCTTCCCTGTCATGCATGGAGGGCCCTGCTCTGCTATGCTTGGGCAGGTATTATGAGAGACCGCTTGTATGCATGTCTGATGAGGAGACATACGTGTTGGAGATCCTACGCAATCTGGGACGGCATAAACTGCGGACGGGGTTGACCACCTTTGGGATTATCATCGGCATCTTCGCCCTGACGGTCATGGGCTCCATGACGGAGTACTTCAACACCATGCTGGACAATGCCCTCAAGCACGGGGGTTCCAGCATTGGGGTGACGGCCAACACCCGCGAAGGGGCCAAGCCCCTCTCCGCCAGCACCGCGCGCCGGCTGCGCCGACTGCCGGGGGTAGAAGCGGTGGTGCCCATCATCATTGATTCTTTAGAAGCGATGGAATCGGGAGTGCAATTTGGGCCGCCGAATATGGTCTATGCCCTGCCACCGGAGCTCAGCGCGGCGGACTTCGCCCCCCTCAAGTTGCGCACTGGCCGCTGGCTACAGAGGGGCGACACCTACCAGACGGTGATCGGCCACAAGATCGCCCACAAGCGGAACCTGATCCTGGGGGAATCCATCGAGTGGCGAGAGGAAACCTTCACCGTGGTGGGAATTGAGGGAAAGGCCATTGTGCTCAGCACTCACATGATGAACCAGGTGGAGAGGCTGTGCGACCGTATTCTGCTTATCAACGAGGGAAAGCGGGTGCTCTACGGTCCGCTGGAGGAGATCAAGGCCCGCTATGCTCAACACGCCCTGTTGATCCGCTCCCCGCGACCCCTGGCGGATCTCCCTGGAGCGAAGCGGGTGGAGCGCCGAGGACAGGAACAATTCATTGTGCTGGAGGAGGCCATCTCACCCCAGGACATCCTGCGGGAGCTGGTGGAACGGGGGATTCCTCTCACCCATTTCGAGGTGGCCACCCCGCCGTTGGAGGACATCTTCATCAGAGTGGTGGAGGGGGGAGATGCATAAGGCGCTGATTGTGGCCCGACATGAGTTTCTGGTCAACCTCAAACGCCCGGGCTTCATCATCGCCACCCTGGCCGTACCCCTGCTGGGGATCATGGGGCTGGTGGTGGCGGCCTTTTTCGCCGGTCAGGCAGCCCACTTCTTCCGGCAGCAGTTCGAGGGGGGACAGAAGCCCATAGGCTATGTGGATCAAGCTGGCCCCTTCACCCCCTTGCTGCCGGAGTACGAAGGGCGTTTCATTCCCTTCGCCGACAAGGAGGCAGCGCAGCAGGCCCTCCTCGAGGGCCAGATCGCCGCCTTCCTGCTGATCCCCCAGGACTATCTGGAAAGTGGCCGAGTCATGGGCTACACCGGGGGACGTGGCATCTCCTCGGCCATCACCCTGGATGAGGATCGCCTACGGCCCTTCCTGGTGGATCACCTGCTGGTTGGGCAGGTGGAGGCGGAGCTCCGAGTTCGGGTGCGGGCTCCGCTGAACCTGCAGCCGGTATCCCTGAGTCCCCAAGGCCAGGGAGCAGAGGACACTGCCAGCTTCGTGGCCAACATCGCCATCCCCTATGCCTTTTCCTTTCTGCTGGTCATGAGTATCTTCACCTCCTCCGGCTTCCTGTTGCAGGGGGTAAGCGAGGAGAAGGAGAGCCGGGTGATGGAGATCTTGCTGTCCTCCCTGACGCCGCTCCAACTGATGGCCGGCAAGATTCTGGGTTTGGGCGCCCTGGGGCTGGCGCAGATTCTCTTCTGGTTGGGTTGTGGTTGGGGGCTGACCAGCGTAGCCGTTGTTGGGCTGGCACTCTTCAGTGGTATCGCGCTGGATCTGACCACCATCCTTCTGGGAGTGGTCTATTTCCTGCTGGGATACCTCCTGTTTGCCACCCTTATGGCGGGAGCTGGCTCGCTGGGCACCTCGGCCCGCGAGGGGCAACAGATTGGGGGGCTGTTCACAGGGCTCTCAGCGCTGCCTCTCATGCTCAGCGGTTTTCTCTTCGCCCAGCCCCACTCCCTTCTAGCGCAGATCCTGAGCTACATTCCCCTGACCGCACCGGTGATGATGCTATTGCGCCTGGGCGTGGGAGATGTTCCTGTCCTACAAGTCGTGATCAGCCTGGCCCTTTTGATGTTGGGGATTGGTGGCGCACTGTGGGCTGGGGCCAAGGTGTTCCGGCTGGGGCTTTTGATGTACGGCAAACGGCCATCGGTGGCTGATATCCTGCATGCCTTGCGCCAGGCATAGTCTCGGCGGATCGGATGGCAGGAGGTGTGCCCCCGGTTTCAGGGCCGAGGGTTTTCTGTTTAGCGCCTTATCTGCTACATCCGCGATTTCGCGTGCTTGACAGTACTTTTGACTTACTGTATAATCATCGGTGTTCATCCCATCCAGACAATCCCCCAATATTTTAAGGAGTAGCTACATGGAGCCATTAGAGATCGGCCTGGAAGAACGAGAGGCTCTCTCCTCCATGGACCAATGGGTTGGAGACTACGATTACCAGCTCCCGCAGCGCGGTGATATTCGGGAGGGAATTATCGTATCCATTGAGCCCCACGAAATCGTTGTGGATATCGGAGTCAAACAGGATGGCATCGTTCCCCTCCGCGATCTGGAGATGTTGGGTGAGGAGGAACGGGCCAAACTCCGTGTTGGCGATCAGGTTCCCGTCTACATCCTGAGGCCCGAGGATGCGCAAGGGAACATGATCGTCTCTATTAACATCGCCCGCAGGCAGCAGGATTGGATGCAGGCTGAGGAGATGCAGCAGAATGGCGAAGTCTTCGAGAAGGAAGTGATTGATTTCAATAGGGGAGGGCTTCTGGTCCCCTTTGGAAATTTGAGGGGCTTCATCCCCGCCTCCCAGCTCTCCGAAATGCCCAGAGGTCTTAGCCAAGCGACGCAGATGGCCCGCCTGAAGGAGTACGTGGGCCAGGCCCTGCCTCTGAAGGTGATTGAGGTGGATCGGCAGCGCAGGCGGTTGATCCTCTCAGAACGCGCTGCGCGGCGGAAGTGGCGGGAGCAGCAGAAGGAACAACTCCTGAGCACATTGGTGGAGGGGGAAGTCCGACATGGGGTGGTGAGTGGTCTCGCCGATTTTGGCGCTTTTGTGGACCTGGGTGGGGCGGATGGATTGATCCATGTGTCGGAACTGTCATGGGATCGGGTCTCTCACCCCCGTGAAGTGCTGGACCCTGGGCAGGAGGTGGATGTCTACATCTTGCGTCTGGACCGTGAGCGCAAGCGGATTGGCCTCAGCCTGAAGCGGCTTCAGCCCGACCCCTGGTCCCTGGTGGATGAGAAATATGAGATTGATCAACTGGTCAAGGGAGTCATCACCAACATTGTGGATTTCGGAGCCTTCGCACGCCTTGAGCCGGGCATTGAGGGCCTGATCCACGTCTCAGAGATCGCGGAGGGGGAGATAGAGTACCCCACCAATGTGTTGGAGCCGGGCGAAGAGGTGCTGGTGCGGATTATTAGTATTGATTCCCAGCGCAAGCGCATCGGCCTGAGCATGCGGCAGGTCCCGGTCCTGGAAGAGGTGGAACTGATTAGGCCCGTAGAAGCCCCCATCACTGGAGAGGCCTCAGAGGAAGAACCCCCCGAGGATCAAGCCCTTGAATTTGAGGCCCTTGAACTGGAGATCGAGGAGGAGTAAGCTCCACCTTCATCCTCGGGCCGTGTGCCTGGTTGAGGGAACTCAAGCTGTCCGCTGATGAGATGCTGCCATACCTGGCCAGCCAGGAGGATCTACCTGGCTGGCTTTTTCGGTGAGATCCCCTAGGTCACCGGTGGGGTGCTTCTGGCCATTTTCCGGTAGGGGCGACCCCTTGTGGTCGTCCCCCTGGAGCAAGGGCAACCGCAAGAGTTGCCCCTACTTGCCATAATCCGGTAAAGCGGCTATAATGAGGGCCATCTTACGTCCTAATCGGATCAGAGTCCTTGACCTAAGACCTCGGCGTGAGCCTTCGGCCCGAGCTCAGGCCGAGGGCTCAGTCGAACACTCGAACCGAAGGTAAGTCGGCGAGGAAAGGAGCATGGGGGGTGCGAAGCCAGATCGAACGCTTCCTGGAGCGCATCGCCGAAGAGAACTATGCCACAAACACCGTACTCGCCTATCAGGCCGATCTGACGCAACTGCTAGAGTACCTCGAGCAGAAGGATAACACCACGTGGAAGCAGGTGACAGAGCAAGATATCCTCGGCTATCTTCTCTATCTCAGGGAGCGGGAATATGCTCCCTCTACAGTGACCCGCAAGAAGGCGGCTGTCAGTTCCTTTTTCCGCTTCCTCATGTTACAAGGGGTCATCTTCAATGACCCTACCAGCAATATCTCCCTGTCCCCTGTAGACCGTTCTTCGCCAGACAATGTGCTTGCCGATGAGGAGATCGAGCGACTTTTGGCCTATATTGCTCAGGATCAGACGCCCAAAGGACTCCGGAATCAGGTGCTCTTGGGATTGATGGCTCAGGCTGGCTTTCGTCCCAGCGAACTGGTGGCTCTGGACCTGGATGATGTGGAGGCCCTCAGCAGCCGATTGGGTTCCCAGGGCCACGCTTCGCTCCAGGCTGCCCTGGAGAGGTATGTGAGGGAAGGGCGTCCGCATCTGTCCCCTTTGGAAGAGGAGCCAGCGCTATTCATCAGTATGGGAGTGGGTGCTGGCGGTGGCCGTCTGACCCGCCAGGGAGTGTGGTTGATTGTGAAGGAGCAGACAGAGGCCTGTGGGCTGAAGAGGCGGGTCTCCCCCCGGTCGCTGCGCCGTGCTCACCTGGCCCGCAGCCAGGAAGAGTAACCTGCCTGGACGTCCAGGGAGATGTTCTTCCTGTCGTCCAGGACAGGATGGCATCAGATCAGGGAGCAGGCCGTCAGTTCCGATACCAGCCAGAGGGTCAAAGGATGGACGAGGTGGTCAAAACGGATTTGGACCTCGATGCAGAGGGAAGAACGCTCCTCCAACAGATTATCCGGGGTATGCCCCTGGTGGCGGATATCAGCCGCTCTGACATACTACTGTATTGCCCCACCCATGATCAGGGGGGGCATCTTGTAGCCCAGGCGCGTCCTCATTCCCTCTCTCCTATACATCCCCCTGGGTTGGTGGGGCGGAGGATCCACCCTCAGGATGAGCCCTACGTCTTCCAACAAGCGCTGCACCAGGGTAAAAGTGTGAAGGGAGAGCGGGTGCTGATTCCAGGCACTGCTCCCATTGTACAGGTGGTGCATCCCCTTCGCACGCGCCAGGGCCGGCTGATCGGCACACTGAGCATAGAGACTCATCTGTTTGAACACGAGCGACAGCAGCGCCGGCGGCGGCCCTTCCAGCAGGCCCTGCGTTGGCTGCAGCACATGCTCCTGCGAGGGGAACTGCTGAATGTGGAAGACCTCTCCCCCTTCGGAGAGTACGATGGGATCATCGTGGTCAACACTTACAAGCGCATACTCTACATGAGCGGGATTGCCACCAATCTCTACCGCCGTCTGGGCTACCTGAAGAGCCTGGTGGGACAACGGCTCCCCGACCTGGATACAGCCGATGAAGCCCTGGCCAGTCAGGCGCTGGATGAAGGCATGTGCCTGGAAGAGGAGGTGCAGGAGAGGGGGCGCATTCTGGTCAAGAAGGCCGTCCCCCTCCTATGCCGAGAGCGGCCCATTCCTTGGTTGGGCCAGCGTTGGCTGCGGTCAGATTCCTACCTGGCGGGGGCGATGCTGACCATCCACGACGATACGGAGGTGCGGCAACGCGAGTTGGAGCTGCGGGTCAAGGCCACTATGATCCAAGAGATCCATCACCGGGTCAAGAACAACCTGCAGACAGTCGCGGCGCTGCTGCGGATGCAGGGCCGACGGGTGGCCTCACAGGAGGCGAGGGAAGCCCTGGAGGAGGGGGTGAGGCGTATCCTGAGCATGGCCGTGGTCCACGAGTTCCTCTCCCGGGAGGAAGGGCAGGCCATCAACATCCGCGACGTGGCCCAGCGCATCCTGTCTCAGGCCGAGCGGGGGATGATGGACCCGGAGAAGGAGATTACCCTGAGGCTGATGGGCCCCAGCCTGTATCTGCCGGGCAAGCAGGCCACGGCCTGTGCTCTGATCATTAGCGAGCTGTTGCAGAACGCCATGGAACACGGCTACGAGTGGCGCAGGAAGGGTCAGATCGATGTGGTCCTGGAGGACCAAGGCGATCGGGTGGGCATTCGGATCAGGGACGACGGGCGGGGACTGCCGGAGGGCTTCAACCTCCAGGCGGGAGAGAGCCTGGGATTGGAGATCGTCCGACGGTTGGTGGAGGATGATCTGGGAGGCGCATTTAACCTGCGGGACGAGGGTGGCGTGTCGGCTACCATCGTTTTCCCCAAACCGGTCTTGGGAGGTAGTGAGAATTGGAACGGACACGGATAATCATTGCCGATGATGAATCCATCATCCGCATGGATGTGCGGGAGATGCTCACCAACCTGGGGTACCTGGTGGTGGGGGAGGTGGGCGACGGGCGAAGCGCGGTGAATCTGGCGCGGGAGCTGAGGCCGGATATCGTGGTCATGGACATTAAGATGCCAGACATGGATGGCATCGAGGCGGCCAAGATCCTGACCGAGGAGCGGATCGCCCCGGTCCTGCTCCTCACCGCCTACAGCCAACGGGATCTGGTGGAACGGGCCAAGGAGGCGGGCGTGGCGGGCTACATCGTCAAGCCCTTCCAGGAGTCCGATCTGACCCCAGCCATTGAGGTGGCACTGGCCCGCTTCCGCGAGTTCCGAGCCCTGGAGCAGGAGGTGGAAGACCTGCAGGAGGCCCTGGAGACCCGCAAGCTGGTAGATCGGGCCAAGGGCATCCTGATGGACACCCAAGGGCTTAAGGAAGCGGAGGCCTTCCGCAAGATACAGAAGATGAGCATGAACACCCGCAAGCCCATGAAGCAGGTGGCGGAGGCGATCATCCTGGCCCATGAGGCCCAGCAACAAGCGGAGTGAGGATTCGCTGTCGCTACAGGCTGTCTGAGGGACACGGCGCCGTAAGGCGACCGTGTCCTTTGCTGCTATGCCTGACCCGCGCGGAGGGGAGAGATGAGTGTTGCGGATAGGATCAGCACCTGGATTGCCGAACAGGTGCGGTTGGCTGAAGCTAAAGGCGCTGTGCTCGGCCTCAGCGGGGGCGTGGATTCCTCACTGGCTGCCGTCCTGGCCAAACGGGCCCTGGGCGATAGGGTGCTGGGACTACTGATGCCCTGCCACAGCGATCCCCAGGACCTGGCCCATGCCCAATGGGTAGCCGAGACTTTTCACATCCGGACGGAGTTGGTGGACCTGACGCTGGTCTTCGATGCTTTCTTGGCTGTGCTGCCTGTGGCTGTGCCACCTCAGGGCGACAGGCTGGCCCAGGCCAACCTCAAGGCCCGCCTGCGCATGGCCACCCTCTACTACCACGCCAATCTGCACAACTACCTGGTGGTGGGGACCAGCAATCGCAGCGAATTGGCTGTGGGTTATTTTTCAAAGTTCGGCGACGGAGGCGCGGACATCCTGCCTCTGGGTGGACTGCTCAAGGGCCAGGTGCGGGAGCTGGCCCGCGAGGTGGGGATACCCCAGCCGATCATTGAAAAGCCGCCCAGCGGTGGCCTGTGGCCCGGCCAGACCGACGAGGGGGAGATGGGGATCACCTATCGGGAGATTGACGAGGCATTGCAGGCTTTGGAGACAGGGGAACCCCATCGTGTGCCAGCCGAGGCCCTGGCCCAGGTGCAGCGCATGATGGACCATTCGGCTCACAAACGGGCCATGCCCCCCATCTGCCCTCTCCCCTGAGATGTTTTCACAGACGCCCCTCTATGTGGGGAGGGGCACCTGTTGGGGGCGAGGGCTTACTCCGTCTGGCTTTGCTGGCTCAGCAGGTAAGCCGTCTGTCGGGTGTTCTCCTCGATGCTGAGCAGGAGGTAGATGCCCTCTGAAATGGCGTACAGGAGGAGAAAGTAGAGGGCGGCAATCAACAGGATGCCCATTCCGGTGATGATCCCTCCTATGACCCCGCCGATGGCTGCCCCGATGCTGCCATAAGTCATCTGCCTGATGAGGGGCCCTCTCATGATGCCGGTGACGATGGCTCCCAGCACGCCCAAGACGCCCACGGCGAGCGCGATCCAGGCCAAGATCTGGTAGAGAATAGCCACCAAGCGCAGGACTTTGAATCGCTTTTCCATAAGGTGCACCTCCTTGGAGGTTTGAGGGGTGGAAGAAAGGACCACGGTCATTATAGCGTGGAGTGGGCAACCTAGCAACATCATGAGAGCTGATGCCAGCCTGCGCCGGCCGATCTGAAGGGAGGGAAACGAGATTTGACTTTTCATAATACCCGTTTAAAATAGAGGTGCTGAGCTCAAGCAGCGAAGAGGGAAAGGGTTGGGATAGGATGGAGTCACGAGATAATAGAAAGTGGTTGATCCTTGTCGTGGTGGCCATTGTGGCCTGCCTGGGGCTCACCTGTGTGGGTGCGGGGGCATTGGGACTGGCCACCACTGTGGGACCCCAATGGCTGGAGAGGTTGCGGGGCGGCGGTACGGGTGCGGTAGCCACTAAGGTAATAGCCGGGCCGACTGAAGTGCCCCCACGCCCTGGGGTGGCGGGCGCGACGCTCACTCTGCCTGGAGGTGAGCCGCCGACACTCGATCCCTCCCTTAGCCAAGACGCCACCTCTGCACGCTACATCGTCGAGATCTTCAGTGGGCTGGTGACCCTGGACCCAGAGCTCAACGTCGTGCCCGACATCGCTGAAAGTTGGGATGTGAGCGAGGACGGCACGGTCTACACCTTTCACCTCCGGGAGGATGCCCAGTTCCACGATGGCAAGCCAGTCACCGCGGATAACTTCAAATATGCCATCGAAAGGGCTTGCGATCCGCGAACGGGCTCGGTGGTAGCCGACACCTACTTGGGCGACATTGTGGGGGCCAAAGCCAAGCTGCGCGGCCAGGCTGACGAAGTAGAGGGGGTGGAGGTCGTGGATGATCACACCCTGCGCATCACCATTGACGCTCCCAAGCCCTATTTCCTGGCCAAGCTCACCCACTCCACCGCCTTCGCCCTCGATCGGGAGAATGTGGAGCGCGGAGGGCGCACCTGGACCGACCGCCCCAACGGCACGGGCCCCTTCCGGCTGGCGGAGTACCGGCTGGGGGAGCGGATCGTGCTGGAGCGCAATCCCTACTACTACCGCGAGCCCCAGCCCCAAGTGGAGCGCGTGGTCTTCATCCTGGCCGGTGGCTCGGCCATGACCATGTATGAGAATGGCGAGCTGGACGCCGTCCCCGTGGGCCTTGCCGACATCGAGCGGGCTACCGATCCGGCCAATCCCCTCAACCAGGAGCTGACCATCGCTTCCACCCTCTCCACCTTCTACCTGGGGTTCAACGTCACACAGTCCCCCTTCGATGATGTGAAAGTGCGCCAGGCTTTCAACTGTGCCCTGGACCGGCAGAAGATTGTGGATGTGGTCTACAAGAAGACTGTGCCGGTGGCCTGGGGTATTGTGCCTTCCGGCATGCCCGGCTATGATAACTCCGATCTGGAGGTTTTGGAGTTTGACCTGGACAAAGCCAAGCAACTCATTGCCGAATCCAAGTATGAGGATGTGAGCAACTTCCCGGAGATCATCCTCTACACCACCGGGGCTGGCGGGGCCACCAGCCGGGTGATCGAGGCCATCGTGGGGATGTACGAGCAGAATCTGGGGATCCGGATCGGGATTGAGCAGACTGACTGGGCCACTTTCCTGGTGGAGATCAGCCGGCCGGAGAATCCCTATCAGATGTACTCCCTGGGCTGGATCGCAGACTACCCCGACCCTCAGAACTTCCTGGACATCCTCTTCCACAGTGAGAGTCTGGACAACCACATGGGCTACTCCAATCCGGAGGTAGACCGGCTGCTGGAGGAGGCGCGGACGGAGCAGGATCATGACCAGCGGATGGCGCTCTATCGTCAGGCGGAGCAGATGATCCTGGAGGATGCCCCCTGGGTGCCCTTGCACTACGACGTGGAGTATTGGCTGACCAAGCCCTACGTGAAGGGGATGACCTACCCCTCCATGATCATCCCTCACTTGCAGTACCTCTCGATCAGCAAATAGTGGGATGGTAAAGCAAGGATGAGAGGTGGACAGTGGCCCAAGAGGAGAGGATAGCCAGGATTGAGGGCATCATAGAGCAGATGAATGAGCGGTTGAATCATATTGAGGCTCGGCTGAATCACTTTGAGAGTCGGTTGGATCATTTTGATAGCCGGCTGGATCATCTTGAGGGCCGGATGACCCAACTGCTGTACGCGATGATCGCCATGTGGATGACCATCATTCTGACCATCCTCTTCAAATAGGCACTCATGATCGTCTACATCCTCCGGCGGCTGCTGTGGCTGCCGGTGCTGCTCATCGCTGTTTCCTTTTTGACCTTCACCTTGGGCCTTCACGGGCCAGGTGATCCCTGCCAGGTGAGGCTGGGACAACATGTCAACCCCGAGGCGCTGGCGCGCTGCCGCCATCAGGAGGGGCTGGACCGGCCCCTGGTAGTCCAATACCTGGACTACATCCGCAAAGCGCTGAACGGCGACCTCGGCCTGTCCCTCAAGTACCAGGGGCAGCCGGTGGGGCGGCTGATCGCCAAGCGGCTGTGGGTGAGCGTGCAGCTCAACATGGTGGCCCTGGGGCTGGGCATGGTGGTGGGTATTCCCCTGGGGATCATCGCCGCCCTCAAATCCAATACCTGGCTGGACTATATCATCGTGGCCGTGGGTGTGGCCGGGGTCTCCCTGCCTGCTTTCACCATTGCCCCCATCCTGGGCTGGTTCCTGGCCGTGCGGCTTCATCTTCTGCCCCCCGGCGGCTGGGATGGGCTCTTCAGCACCAAGATCATCATGCCCGCCCTGGTGCTAGCCAGTGGCGTGGTGACGGTGTTCGTACGCCAGACGCGGGCCAACATGCTGGAGGAGATCGAACAGGACTACGTGCGCACCGCACGGGCCAAGGGTTTGATGGAACGGGCGGTGATCCT
>Ga0172363_10003590_pt1 | contig 12605 bp, 9 predicted proteins | sample LakKivs2_kivu2a2_FD_114541 | JGI IMG/M metagenome (GOLD analysis project Ga0172363, IMG submission 114541) | Sediment microbial communities from Lake Kivu, Rwanda - Sediment s2_kivu2a2 | ecosystem: Environmental > Aquatic > Freshwater > Lake > Sediment | place: Rwanda: Western Province, Lake... | reverse complement strand
TGCGTGTTCGAGAGCGGCGGGGTACTCCCCGCATGCGAGCAGGGCCTTTGCGAGGAAGGCGTGCGCGTCAACTGAACCGGGATACTTATCCAGCGCAGCGAGGAATTCGGCCTTGGCGAGGCCGGGTTCATCCACCTGAAGATAGCACAGGCCAAGTACGAGGTGAACCTGGAAGACGTCGGGCAGCCCCTTTGCGGCGCGTTCTAGGAGCGTGCGGGCGGTCTCGAGCCTGCCCTGCACGAGGAAGCCGTATCCCTCGAGGAAGGCGGTCTGGGGCCAACTGGGTGCCAGCTCCTTGAGGCGATCGAGTTCCTCGAAGGCTTCGCCCCAGCCGCCGGTATCGATCAGGAAGCCGGTAAGCTGGTAGCGAAGCACCAGTTCATCGGGCATCTTGGCCTTCTCAAGGCCATCGCGGAGAGCCGCAACGGCTTCCTCCGAGTTGCCGCGTGCCAGTGCGATCCGCGCGAGGGCCGCGTATGATCGCGAATCATCGGGAGCTATCTTCCTGAGCTTGTCCCAGCAGTTCCAGGCCGCATCCCAGTGCTTAGCTGCTGCTTCGGTGTGCTCCTTGAGATCCTCCTGGCGTGCAAGCCACTCGTGCGAGATTCCCGCCTCCACGATCACCGCCCGCTCATCCGGTGCGAGCGCTATGGCCTCTTCGAGGTACTTGTCGGCCCCGGCCACGTTGCGCGCGGTGAAGATGCGATGCGCCCCGAGGCGTGCCGACCACGACTTCGGGTTATTCTTGAGGCAGTCGTCGATGAAGGGGCGCCATTCGGCCACCGGCTTTCCCTGGCGGTCGCCAAGCTCCGCCAGCATGAAATAGGCGTCCTCTTCCGCGGGGTGTTTCTCGATCAGGTACTTCAGCGTTGCTTCCCCTTCGGGGTTGGCGAGATTGACCTGTGCCTGAGCCAGGTATCGATATCCGTCCGGCTTGTCGGGAGCCTGCTTGACCAGGCGAGAAGCGTAGCTCTCGACCTGCCGCCAGCGGGCGGAGGCATCGACGGGGGGCCTTCCGCCGGGCGGCCCCATGGCCAGCGCCTTGCTGAAATTAGCCAGCCACGCGAGGGCGTCGTAATTCGCGGCGTCCAACTCGAGGATTTGCCGGTAGGCTTCGGCGGCAAGAGGGGCGCGGGCCGCCTTTTCCTGGAGGTCAGCATAAAGCAGCAATGCCTGCTTGTCCTTCTCGTGCTTGCTCAGATGCACCTTGCAGAGCTCTATGGCCTTGTCGTATTCCTTCGCTTCTGCCAAGGCCTGTGCCCGCTTGAGGACGTTGGCGAGAGCGACGGCATTGATGACTCTGCCCACAATGATGGACAGCCCCGCGACGATGAAGACCACCGCGAGTGCTTTCAGGATCGCCTTAGTGTTGACTTGTCGTGCCATTGCCTATCCAGCCGGGTCAGGTGCTAACGTTGTTGGGCTTGATGTCGGTGTAGGCGCTCAGGGCTTTCATCGCGGCACCGAAGCCGTCGTACTTGGGATTCACACCAGTCAGGGTGACGCCGATCGTCCGGGCGCCAAGGCGGCGGAGCGTGGCGATGGATTCATCCACTGCGGAGCGCTTGCTCGACAGCGCCCTGAGCGAGCATACGACGCCATCGACCATCGGCGCCAGCACGCGGGCATCAGCGAGCATGAGGGGCGGAGCATCGATGATGACGTAGTCGTGCTGCGCAGTCAGCCCGCCCAGCAGGTCCCTCATTCGGGATGAGCCCAGAAGCCCCGACTGTGCGGGAGCGGTGCCGGCGGTGAGGATGCTCAGCGTAGTACCATCGATCTGGTGTATCGTCTGGGTGGGGGAGTCCCCATAAGAGAGGACGTCCCCAAGGCCGGGGATGTTGCCGAGGTTGAAGATTCGTGCCACGTCCGGTTTGCGGAAATTCGCGTCCACAAGAAGGACGCGCTTGTTGAGGCTTGCGATGCAGACGGCGAGGTTAACCGCAAGGGTCGTCTTTCCATCGCCCGGGGCGGCGCTTGTGACGAGTACCGTCTTGGCGGGCTTCCCATCGGAGGGATAGAGCACGCCTGCGGTGACGTTGCGGACGTTCTCGGCGAACAATGAGTTCGGTGCATCGCGGCAGACGAGGGCCGCTTCGGTGTTGGCAGGGAGCAACAGAGAGCCATCTGGAAGCGAGCCAAGAAGCTCGACACCGGCAGATGGGTGGAAATCCTCGGCTGACCAGATCCGCTGATCGCGGCGTTCGAGCATGAGCAGGATGAAGAGCGTGCCAATGGCCGCGCCGCATATCCCGGCCAGGCCGTGCTTCACTCGGCGGGCCAGATAGGGGCCGGGCGCTTTCGGATCGATAGCGTAGGCGGCCACGCGGATGGAAGCAGGCGCGCCCGACTCGACCTCGATCTCGTGGATTCGCTGCTCCACCGTCCGCAGCGAAGCATCCAGCCGGGCAATCTGATCCTCCATCGCCTTCATATCGCCCGCCTTGCGATCGTAGAGCTTGCGCTGTTCCGCGTATTTCTTGTGCAGATCGGACAGCGTTGCCTCATTCTTCTTGCTCGAAGCGAGCTGGGACTCCGTCTCCTTGATCTGACGTTGGATTTCGGCTCGCCAATCCTTCTTGAGGCGATCGATGATCTCTGGTCTGGCTGCCTTACGTCGAGATTCCACTTGCTCCCGCACCGCCTGCAACTGATGCTCCAGATCTTGCTTCCGTTGTTCGGCATTTTGCTTGACCTGCTCCGTTATCCGACTGGTCGCCTCGCCCTCAACGATCTCAAGGCGCTTCCGGATGGCTTCCAGCGACGCCCTCGCCTTCTTAAGGGCGGGATTGTCATCGGACAGCGAAATGGGCATGGTGGTCAATTGCAGCTCGAGGTGGCCGATCTCGCCCTTGAGCGTCACGACCTCGGGCAGTGCGTTGACGCGCTGCTGGATCAAGTCGGGCGAGGGGCTGGTCGCTTCCGACTGTGCCGCTACCAGCGCCTGGCGCAGGTAGGCGTCCACCGCGTTGAGCCGCGCAACTTCAGAGTCGCGGTTCAAGGCATCCTCGACGACCATCTCCGGTATGTTGGCATCCTCCGACTTGAGCGTCTCGTTCAGCAGGATTGCTCTCGCTTCAAGAGCGGATCCCTGCGTCTGTTCCGTGATCAATGCCTCCAGCGTGGTGCTGACCGGATCGCGCGAAGCGGTCACCGCGGGCGCGGAGTTGTCGGAGGCGAGTTCTTCGCGCAGCTTTGCGAGCGCGTCCTGTTTTGTCCCGATGTCCGCCTTCAGTTTCTTTTGTTCTTCATCGAGCAGCCTTTTCTTCTCCTGCTCTATCCGGGCCTCGTCGGCCTTCGAGCGAGCGATGTACTTGTCAACAATGAGGTTCACCGTGTAGGCGAGGCCCTGGGAGCTTGCATTCTCAAGACCCACCGAGAAGAGTTGCGTGCTGCCCGTGCGTTTGACGACCAAAGCCTGCTGGAGAGCGCGAACCTGATCCGGCTCGCGGACAAGACAGGAGAGCTGCCGAACGGTGGCATCCTCAACGCACTCGGAGATGATCTCCCGGCTTCTCACCATGTTCATCTGAGTCTCGATGAACGCGTTATAGGATTGCCCGGTCTCGTTTTCATAGGTGCGATAGAGAATCCGAGGCCTGTTCGGCCGGACCTCTACGTAGGCCTCCGCCTCATAGAAGGGCTTGTTCTTCAAGTACGCAAGCCCGACGGCCCCTGCGGAGAGAACGGCGAAGGTGAGGATGGCCAGGAATATCCTCTTTCGGACGGCGCGCTTGATCTGCTCAGCAGGTGAGCCGCCCGGCGGAAGATGGTCCGCGTAAGGGCTGTAAGGCTGGCCCGGGGTGTTCATTTGCATATGAGTACTCAAGACCGCCGTTGGCGAGCAATCACGTAGCCTTTGGCGAACGCGACCGCCACAAGCGCGGCCGCTGCAATCCCGACGAGTCCGTGGGTGCCCATTCTCCGCGTGTACGGAACTGGAGCTTTGGGGCCGGTAGCGTACGCGGCGATCCTGGCCGCGTCAGACGTGCACAGATTGTCGGCTGGAAAGCTCATTGCTTCTTGACAAGGACCCTTGCCACGGAGGAATCAGGCAAGTGGCTCTCCAGCTCCGGAAGAAATACGCCGAGGAAATCGGCGGTTGTCCGGAGCACGCGCTCGGGAGGCGGATCGCCCGCGAACGTGAGTTGCATCTGGGCGAGGTAGTTCCGGTTCTCGCGGTCGATGGCCTTGTGCGCCGCCCGCTCGGCCACTTTGCGGTCGGCGGTGAACTGCCCGCCGACGATGTAGAAGCTCATCACCGCCACTCGGCTGGCACCCTTCTGAAACTTGTAGAAAACGGCAGGAACAATGGTTTCCTCTGAGCCTCGGCGGACGTCCTCGACGCGGCTCAGGACACTCTTCCAGCCGACCGCCGGATAGCAGACGTCCGGGTAGTGGCCGATCATCGTGCGGGGGTTGCCGTAGTAGGGCACGTAGACGCGCACAGACTCGCCGGTGTTCCCATTATAGTACCAGCGGCTCAGATGGTCGTCTGCCGCGGCGACTTTCACAATGGTGGCATCCAGCGGCACTTCCTTCCCCTTCCACGCTCCGAGGACTAGCGGCAGCTCCTTGAACGGCCTCTTGAGCGGAAGCTTGCCGGCCAGCACGGCCCCCACCTCCGCCGCCTCATAGCGGTAGATTCCGTAGGAAGCAGCCAGACATGCGAGGGCGGCAATTGAGGCTTTCGCCACGCTCAGCTTGCCAAGACCTGTGATCATGACCTGTTCTTTCCCTACCCCAGCGGCCCGCGCTCGACCATCACCGACCGCAGCACTCCCTGCACCCACCAGATCATCAGAAGGGCCAGTGGCATCATCAGCCATCCGGCGATATCGTGAACCTTGGTGACCGACACCAGGCCGACGAAGACCTGAGCGATGATCCCGGTGGCCACGATTCGAATGACATTGGCAGCCACGCCGATCGGCACGCTCGATGCGGCCACAAGGGCACGCTCCCATTTCGGGCGGCGTGCAAGATAAGCCGTAGCGCAGCCCAGCGTCACGATCGCGAAGACCATCCGCAAGCCGTTGCAGGCGGCGGCCACCTCAAGATCCTGCCCATAGAGGCGGATGATGTTCCCTTCGCTGATCGCCTCCCAGCCCATCACCTGCAAGACGGCCGCGGAGCCGACCGCCGTGGCGCGTTGGAGCGGCAGCGAGATCGCCTGTGCCACCTGGTTCGGGGGCGGAATCATGAGGATCAGGAAGGCCAGAGGCCCCCGCATCAGGCGGGTGATCCGCCAGCCGCACATCAGGAGCACCAGCCCCCAGATCGCGACCACCAGCGATAGACGCTCCATGCTCCCGAGATAGTAGCGAACGCTGGCGATCCGCAAGGCGAGGGCTAACGCGAGCACGCCGATCCCGGCCAGCGACGGAGCGGGCGAGAGGCCCTTGAGGCTCCTGCGCATCCGCCACGCCAGATATACAGCGAACGGGAAAACAAGCATTCCGTGCGAATAGTCCTGGTTGGTGGTCCAGATGTTCCACAGGTCGACGATTGCTTGGCGGTACGTAGCGACGAGCAACACGGCCGCCGCAAGGCAGCCCGCAATGAAGTACTGCCGCTGCGAACAGGCTTCAGTGGGAACAGGAGCGGATTTCTGAGCGACTTCCGTCATTCTTGGATGCAGGGAAAAACAAAAAGGGGCTTGGCTGGTACCATGGCGCCGCACGAACCAGACCGCACCCCTTTTTGCGGTAACGACGCAGCTCACACGGGCGGCGCCCCGGGCGAACTGCCATATTATTTGTTGGAGAGTTCACAGTTAAAAGTTATGAGTTATCAGTTACGAGTTGGGAGACCGAACTTTCAACTCCCGACTCATAACTATTAACTGTGAACTCTCCGATTGTCTTGAATTATTGTTCAGCCTCTCGGCTTTCGAATCCTCGCAAGAGCCACTGGAGCAAGCCCAATGCAGAGCAGAATCAGCGACGACGGAGCCGGCACCTCAGCCCCGCTTCTCACGGCGGTCACGCTCGCGCCGTCATTGCCGCACTCCATCGCCCACCATACCTCGATGTACTCATTCTGAGCATTGAAGCTCGGCAATTCGAACTGCCCCGTCCATATTCCGGCGTACGGGTTTCCGGTTGTGGCCGTCCACGTGGCCGAATTCCCGGATGTGTTGACGGCGGAACCATCGAGGAGCAGGGTCGGATAGGAGTTGCGGAATTCCTTGTCGTCGGAAACGCTCGCGACGTTCATGAGGCCCGGTAAGACTTGCGCCTGCGACATCTCCGGTATTTCCTCGAAGTGCAGCGCGTAATCCTCGTAGGTGCCAGTGGCGAAGGAATTGTCATTGTCGAGCCAGAGCGTCCCCTGCTCCTTCGCTGCATACGAGGTGTATCCGGCCTTGGCGAGCGACGCTCTCCACGGGTCGGGATCAGTCGTCACCGCACTGCCCTTCCGGGCCTCCAGAACAAGGCCATAGACCTTGTCGGGCTGCCCTATCGTGCTTCGGACGCGGATGTAGAGGTCGCCGGCGGCGAAGTTCCGCAACTGGAGGTAGGGAGACGTGGTGGTGTAGCTGTCGATCCACCGCCAGCTCGGGTGGGCGTTGTCAAACGCTGTGCGTGCCGCCAAGTCGCCGAAGTTGGTCTGAATCTCAAAGCTGAACTTCCCGTCGGCATAGTTCCCGTTGTCCGACACTGTCAACCCCCATATCTCGGAGGGATATCCCCAGCCGTTCGGGGATCCATCGAAATAGGGGTAAACCGAATCATAGGGTTCGATGGCCGTCCACACGTCGGCGGATGCGGAAGCGGCGAATGCGACGAACACGATCGGGGAAATCACTCTTAACAAGTTTTTCATTGCCCCAGACTTCATGAGCTGCTCCTTGACGGCTGCGTGGGAGGTCCTTTTCTCCACCGCGAGCCAGGAAGAGCCGGCGTCCTGCCAGCTTATTCAGAGCGCGATCAGCCCCCACCACGTCTTCGCTCAGGCCAGCAACGGCCTGCAATCAAGCCAAAAGTTTTCAGCAAAACTCGTAGGTCGGTCAGAAACGATCGTTCGTGAAGATAGCGCGCATCGTAGACGATCCATTCATGGAAATCGCCCGATGCTCGCCTGCTCGTCCCACGAGTCTGCCACAGCCCTGTCATGCCGGGCCTCACGGTAAGCCGCGATTCGCGCCATGATGGGCACAACTGGGTCTCTCTGCTCGCCAACGGCCTCGGACCAACCAGGCTCATCTGGCCCAGCAGCACGTTCCACAGTTGCGGAATCTCGTCCAGTTTCGTCTTCCGGAGAACATGCCCCACGCGAGTCACACGAGGGTCCTTATCAATATGGAACTGCGGGCCGTCCACCTCGTTGCGAAGCTTCTTCTGCAGCAGATGCGCGTTCCGGACCATGGTTCTGAACTTGAGGCACCCGAATTCCTTCCCGCCGCGCGTCAATCTGCGGTCCACAAAGAACACGGGGCCCTTCGAGTCGAATCTGATAGCAAGGGCAACGAACGGGTACAATGGAAGGGTCATGAGCAACCCGACCGAAGCTCCGCAAACGTCTATCGCGCGCTTCCCCGCCAGATACAGCCTGTAGTGCCACAGCGGCATGGGCGAGGATACAACGACTGATGCGAACGAAATCTGAGGCTGGCTCCGGACGCGCTCCCACTTCCCGGCATTGTCGACCCATCCGAACGCCTTGGCCTCGCCTTCTCTGACTTCTCCTCCGGCCCCAACCAGCGTGCCCCATACTCGTGCTTGCCGGTTCAGGGTGACGTCCGGCATCAGCACGCTCTCGCCGACAAGGCAATTCCGGCCGACGCGAACCCGATCGCCGATCACCGCCGGCCCCACGATTCGGGAATCGCGCTCGACGCGGCAATTCCGCCCCAGGAAGATGGGCCCCTCGAGCAGGCAATTCGGATCGATCTGCGCCCCGGGCATCGCCCAGACACCATCTTGGATGGGATGCGCATCATTCAGGTTGCCGTTGCCGTGGGAAAGCAGGCGATGTGCCGTCTCAAGATAACCTCGGATCGACTCCGTCCACACGGGGTGGCTGATCTGCTGGCACTGCTTACCAGAGGCCAGAGCCCTCACGGCGTCCGCGTCGCCGGCGATCCCCGCGTTCAGCAGGGCGATCCAAGCTTCCCCGAGCCGTTCCGGACGGGCGAGAATCGCCGCCGGGGCGTAGTGCTCCGGCCGGGCAAGCGGGTCGCCGTAGCGGCGGACCACGCACTTCTGTTTGGGCTCAACCACCTCCTGATAACCGTCCTTCTCCACCGGGACGAGGAAGCTCATCATGTCGACGACTGAATGCTTGTCCTCTCCCCAAAGCTCGCCTGTTAAGTCATCAGGCCACAGACGAGCGTCGGCCACGAGGGCCAATCCGTCAATGCTCCTGAGCGCATCAGGATCAGTCAGCCCGATGCATGGCCCCGTGCCATCGGTGTCAGGTTCCAGGGCGCCCCGCCCCGCCCAGTACACTAGGTCGGCCCCAAGTTCGCGATATCGCCGGGCCAGCCGTTCGATATATGGCCTGCCCAACAGGTCGGCCTGCGGGTCCAGCCGGAACCTCTGTGCGGAGGCTGCGGTCAGCGGAGCGAGAGATGGGCAGATAACGACGATCATGTTGGGAGTTGAGAGTTACGAGCTATGAGCGGTTCTCAGGAGAAGAATCCGCTCAGAAAACTGCTCGCGAATCGGCTCATCGGGCTGATGTCGTAGCCCGTCTGCAAAAGCCCGTGAACCTCGCCGACCTTGAGGCTTCTGTCGATGGCAATTGAGTGCGAGAGCTGCCTTGATGCGCGGACGCGGAAGCCATCGGTAACGATCGAGTTGTCCACGGTTGCTGCCGTGCCGACTGCAACGTCTGGCCAGAGGATGGAGTGTGCCACGACTGCCCCATCTTCGATAACTGTTCGCTCGCCGATCAGGCTCGGGCCGCGGACTACCGCCCGATCGGCTACAACCACGTCATCTTTCAGCACCAGCGGCCCGACGAGCTTTGCGGTGGGAGCCACTTGCACGTTCTTTCCAACCCACACGTCCGGAGCTATCTTCCGCAATCCCGTGAAAAAACCCATGCCGAACACGCCGCTCAGGATCTCCTGCACGAGACTCGAGTAGGAATTGGCGTCCGCCACGCGCCGGTGCCGCGCGTGAAAAGGAATGAAGCTCACCGGCAATCCCCGCTCTGGGAGTTTGGGGATGAGCTGCTCCTTCATATCGCAGTAGCCGAATGCCGGCACGGACTCGAGCACGTTCGGCTCGACAACGTACACACCGAGGGGGGCCAAGGTCGATGCGAGGCACTTCTCGCCGTCGCCGCCATGCCAGTTGCCGGCGGGTACGACGCCCACGGTGAGGGCCGCGCCCTTATGCCGGTGCTCAGCTACCAACTCGTCGATGTCGCCATCGATGAACAGGCTTCCCTCGATTACCAGGAAAGGGCCATCGACGAGGAGGTTCGCCGCATCGCGAACGCATCCGGCGGCCCCGCGGGGCAACTCATCCTCCGAATAACTCACGTTCAGCCGGGCAAGCGGATGGTCAGCGAGGAACTCGCGGATAGGGGACGTCTTCCCATTCGAGCAGACGGCTGCTTCCCTGATGCCTGCGTGCCGAAGCGTTCGCAGGCAGTGCTCGACGAGGACTTCATTGATGAGCGGAAACAGCGCTCTCGGACGGACCATCGAGAGCGGGCATTTGCCTGTGTCCTGCCCGCCGGCGAGTACAACTCCTTTCATTGCTGCAGCCCCAACCGGCAAAATGCTTGGAGAGTTCACAGTTAAGAGTTATGAGTTGGGAGTTGAAGATGGCAAGGTCGCTGTTTCCAACACGCAACTCATAACTCTTAGCTCTTAACTCTGAATTCGCCCTGATGCCTTGCACGGAATCCGTTCCAGCGCATTCCCAAGAGCACCCTCGCCCATCTTCAGCCTTCCGCATCCCGGGATCACACGCTGCTCCCGGCTGTTTGCTCACGAACAGCCTTGCAGGATGGATTGCCCAGCCGGGCGCGCTGTTCTCTCACTCCATCGTCCGCACTGCGTCCCGCTTCCATGCCCGACGTAATCGGGCGTTTCACCCATTCAAACGGAGCGGCGGAATGATCGTGTGCCAACGTGAAACGCTCGATAGCCTCCCGCACCTGACGCGCTGAAATGGCTCCCTTCCTTGCCAGCAGAGGTCTGGCCAACAGGGCAATGAACAACTCGACTTGGCCCAGCCAGACTCCGTGGGAGGGTGCGTGATGAACGTGCACGTTCGGCTGCGGCGCCAACCATTCGGCATCGCCGTTCGCGAATGGAAAGCCGTCGACCAGCACGTGCATTTCCTTGCCGGGATTGGATGCAATCAGCCGATTCACAAAATCCGCACAATCGTGTTTTTTGGGAGGATTGAAGCGGCCCAGCCTGATGAACGTCGCGGCTAGGTCGAGGGCGGCGGTGAGGAAGAGAGGCTCCTTGGACCCCATGTCATCGTCGCCCGCACCGAGCACCTTGCTGTCCGGAAGGCGCAAGCTTCCCTTGCATGGCATAGGCGATTTCCGAAGGTTGTCGTCGGCACTCAGCACAAGCGCGTAGAAGGGCGGGGCCAGATACAACCCAACGAGATCCGTAGCCTTCGGCTCGAACTGCGGGTCGGTGCTGATGGTCCATTCGCGCCGCCGCTCGAGGTGGATTCCGTTCTTCCGCAGAACTCTCCACACGTAGTGCGCGCTGACGTCGCCCAGCTCCCTGGCCACAAGCGTTCCGTTCCATGAGACGTGGCCTTCAGGCGGCGGCTGACCGACGAGAGAAAGAATCCTTTCATCGGCGTTCTTGTCATAGCGGGGGCGGACGCCCGGCCGCGATGCGTCCTTCAGTCCCTCCAAGCCCTCGCGGGCGAACCGCCTGATCCATTTGCCAACGGTCACGGCGGACGCATTCACTTCTCTGGCAATCTCGGCTATCCTCTTCCCGTCTGCCGCAGCGAGTACAACCTTCGCCCTGAGTGACAGCCTCCGCTGCGGCGTAATCAGGTGAGCCCACCGCAGCAGCGTCTCTTTCTCGGCTTCAGCGAGGGTCACCTTGGGGCTTGCCATCCGTGACGTCCCGTTATTATTGGTACCTGATCGCACAGGCACTCGCAATCATGGACTGCTATTCTGATGGGGGAAAATGGAGGGAACAGGCCGAACGCGCGACAGGTGGAGACGCCTCAGACAACAGGCAACCCCCGGGTACTGTGTGCTTGCGTCCCGTCTTTTGGGCCCGCCTGCACCACAGCATGGAACCTGCAACCGGAATGCTCAGACCGCCTCGATTTCGTCGGCGGATACCTCAGCGGCAATCGACTTCCCGAGAAGATCGACGCTCACCACGATACGCCAATGATTTCGCTTCTCGATCAATATGCCTTCAATGCCCTGCAGAGGCCCCTTCCTCACTCGCACAACGTTGCCGACCTTCAGATAGGGATGCGGGTCGACCGCCAACTGGCTCTCCACCATCGTCCTGACGTACACGATCTGCTCGTCAGGCACGGGGGTGTAAACGCCCGGCACGGAACCAAGAATCTGCACAACTCCGCGGGTAGTCTTGATTGCATAGCCGTCGCTAAGCTCAATGCGGGCAAACAGGTAACCCGGGAATACCGGCAGTTCAATCGACTGGCGGCGATCTTTGCGTTGGCTTGGAACCGTCACCAGCGGAAGAAAAACTTCAACCTCTTTCTCCGCAAGCTGATCACGCACAAATTTCTCATGCCTTGCTCTCGTCCATACGGCCACCCAGTGCAGCGGAGAAGCGTCCATCGTAGTAGCCCCCTTTCATGCTGCCGGATCTTTTCTGCGGCATCCTGCCCCAGTTAAGACACTTCGGAATTCACCGCCACCGCACTTGTCTGGCGTTACTGCTCTTTCGTGTTACCTCCCAAGGAACCCCGAAAACCGGGAACCCGCTCATGCCTGCCTGGCACTGTGCGGGATTCACGCACAACGACGATCAAGCGCACAAACAACATGCGAGAGAAACGTAACTGGTGCAGGCCGTTGGCCCGTAGCCCGCAACCAAGCCTCTCGGACATCTGCCACCGTGCGCAGATGCCTCCGAAAAAGTTCCGATGCCCCTGCTCAACGGTCGGCAGAGGCGATACACTGCTCGGAGAGATGGCAATGCGCGGCCCTCTCGGTTACATGCCGTAATCCGAGGGAACAGCCGCATGACATGCTAATGGGCCGATCCATGGCCATCTCGGTTACATGCCGCAACCGGCTCCTGTGAACATCGCGCCCAATCAACTGAATTGTTGGGGTTACAAGGGTATTATACAACAAGAATCCGGTTCTGTCAAGCCCAAAATCCGTTTTTTCTTCCCAAGACCGAAACAGCAGCACCACGTATTGTGCAAATCCCACCGCCATATGATGAAAGGTGCACGTTAGTTTCAGAGTCTCCTTCAGGATTCACCAGAGAAAACTTCCGCGCTTTCAGTTCGTTTTGATCGTCTGATTGCTCAGGAGCCGCGCAAAAACGGGCTTTTGGCGCCAGACACGCATCCGCACGCCCCATCTTTTGCTCCAACCTGTCAGGAGGAAGCGAGAGGTGAGGAGACGCGGCATGACTTCCTTGTGTGACTGGCGCCGAAGCCCTT
>Ga0172363_10003588_pt1 | contig 12607 bp, 7 predicted proteins | sample LakKivs2_kivu2a2_FD_114541 | JGI IMG/M metagenome (GOLD analysis project Ga0172363, IMG submission 114541) | Sediment microbial communities from Lake Kivu, Rwanda - Sediment s2_kivu2a2 | ecosystem: Environmental > Aquatic > Freshwater > Lake > Sediment | place: Rwanda: Western Province, Lake... | reverse complement strand
GGGTTCAAGCCAGCTTCTGCTTCTGAGCAAGGTGAGGGAGACTCTCGCAGGCAGATGCGTCATCTGCGAGCTTTTTCCGCTGACTATTCCCGAGATTCTTACGAATAAATGGGAAGAGAATGTAAAGACTTCATTCTTTCAGGGATATCTTAAATCGGGGAAGGTGGCAGGCTTGCTGCCTTCGTTCACTATGGAACCAGATTATGCAGAGAGAGAAGGCGAATTCAGGCATTACCTGAACTTCGGAGGTTATCCGGCACTTGTAAATCCGGCTTTGAATGATGATGAAAGATCCGAATGGCTGACAGGATATGTCCGTACATATCTTGAGCGAGATGTCAGGGATCTGGCAAATTTCAGGTTTCTTGAGCCTTTTGTGAAGATCCAGAAGATGACATCTCTTCTGACCGGTGAACTCCTGAATTATTCCGATCTGGCAAGAGAGGCCGGGGTATCAGTCAGTACAGCGCAGAAATTCATAAGTTACCTTGACATGAGTTACCAGACAATACAACTTCAGCCCTGGACCAGGAATAAGGTCAAGCGTTTGACCAGGAGCCCTAAGCTACATTATCTTGATCCAGGTGTGCAACGGGCGATAATTCAAAAAAGCGGTGAGATGTCAGGCAATGAGTATGAGAGTGCTGTTGTTGCCGAGATTTTTAAACAGGCAAAGAATCTATCTCTCCCTGTTTCATTTTATCATCTGCGAACTGTTGACGGCAGGGAAATCGACCTGTTGATTGAAACAGAAAAAGGATATATCGCAATTGAAATTAAAATGACAGGCACTATAAGCAGGTCAGACGCAAGGCATCTTACAGGACTGGAATCTTTGCTTGACAAGCCGCTTCTTCAGTCGTTCATTTTAAGCAACGATAACAAGATAAAAAAGCTTACCGACAATATTGTTGCAATTCCTGCTGCGATGTTTCTTTCATAGCGTTCGTGAGTGCTTTTCTCCCGTTTTCTGCTTCGCTCCATGCAGGCTTGGACTAACCTTATAAAATGGAACAAATTGGATAATTCATGGAACAATTGTAGTAGACAAATGAGATTATGAATCCGAACTTTGTTCCTGTTAACCTATAAATTCCGGAAAATGAAAACACTCAAAGTTTTAATTATGATTTTTGCATGTGCATTATTCTTTTCACATAATGCATCGGGACAAACAATCCAACAGGAGGTTCTGGTAACCATGGATCATTACAACCTTGATTCCGCTTGTCCGGGACTGGGGATAGTAACCGGCACTTACACCTACAAGCTTGGTCTTAAGCTGACAAAGGAGGGTTACATTGAAGGACTATCATACCATATTAAGGATTGTGATCTCACGAACGATAAAGGCGATAAAGTTATCATTGTCGATTCCGGTCATGACAACCTGGGAATTTTGTGGGACTGGTTCAACAATGCCAACTACTACAACCTTATTTATTATAATTGCACGGAAATAGTCTATGATCCGGGTGACGGCTGGCTGAACGATTATTTGCCTCCGGTATGGCCGTCGGAAGGTGTTACAGCTGAAATGTCCTGCAAACTTGTATGCAAAGGCGTGATATTCAGAATATCAGTTCTGGTCGTAGTACATTGCAATGCCAACGGCGAAATGGTCGTCAACTTTGTCAAACCATAATATTTTCACTTCTAAGAGTCAGGTTTGGCTTACTGATGGTGTACCTCCCTAAATACTTCCGGGGGGTACATTTTCTTATATATAAATTTCACATATAGTTACTTCCGTTTCAGGAAAATTTCTTAACTTTTCCATAGGTTAACGGGTATTACTTTTTCCGGGATCTATGAAAAAGCTCTTCTTTGCGTATATCCTGACCGGTCTGATATTATTCCCTAAATTTCCGGGATACTGTCAGAAAATCCTTTATCCTGAAATGTTCCCGGTAAATACACGGCTTGACAATTTCCTGACCATGAACGGGGCCGCTGACCAGTCAACCAGCAGCATGATGTTTGACAGCAAGGGATTCCTGTGGAGCGGAACGGAAACAGGGCTTTACAGGTTCGACGGAGTCAGGTATATTGAGTATCTGAGTACTGCCCGGGACACTTCAGGTTATACCGGGAGCGTGGTCTCGGCACTATTCGAGGACCGCGACGGTATTATCTGGATCGGGACAGCAGGTGCCCTGAACAGTCTTGACCAGGTAACCGGCAGGTTCAGGCATTATTACCCGGATCCGGATGGCAACTTTCCTGCCAATAATGTCATCAGGCTGATAAGGGAAGATACTGACGGGCTGCTGTGGATCCAGACAAGCGGAAATATCTACTCATTGGATAAAAACACTTCACAGTTCACGGAATATAAAACTCCCGTTCATTCATGGCGTAACCCGTTTGAAATCTACGGTGAGGAACCGCAGAAATTCCTTATCGACAGGTCAGGTAATATCTGGTCGGCAACCGCCAGTGGCCTTTATTGCATCGACCATACTGACAGGAAAGTAAGGACTATTATTCCATCAGATGATTATCCGGGTCTTCAACAATCTGAAGCGGTCCTGTGTATTAATGAAGACCATACAGGTAATATATGGTGCGGGACTGGTAAGGGCGGGCTGTTCAGGATCACTCCGGGAACCCGTGCTCCGGAAAGAATAAACTTTGATCCGGATGGTAAATACAAGTCATACTTCGCAGCTGTTTCTGCAATTCTGCATGAAAAAGACAGCACTATTTGGATCTTCGGCAACAGCTCTTTTATGCACATTGATCCGGCTACAGGTGAGTCTGAAACATGGCATGTGAGTTTTGATAAATCGAAGACATTAAAGTTCCCTCCATCTGATCTGATCGCCACAGATGTGTTTGTTCACCCCGACGGAGCTATCTGGATGGTCCACAAAATACGCGGAAAAATGATCCGGTTTGACAGGATTACAGAGAAAGTTTCCTTTTACCGGATCCCGCACCAAATAGATATGAGTTGCATAATGGACTCCTCCGGTTCAATCTGGGTTTCCAGTGTCAGGAACAACATTTACAGGCTCTCTCCCGGTCTTATGCCCTATGAAACTATTAATGTTCAAAATGGTTCATTAGCAGCTGTGATAGCAGGAAGTAAAGTGGCACCTGACAATACCGGGCATATCTGGACAGCGCTAAGATCAGGTTGTTATAAGATCCAGATACAGGATCACTTTTCTTCTCCGGAACTTGAAAAACTGAAGATACCGGGAGAAGATACAATATTTTCAGCTGTCCTTACCGACAAAAAGATGAGACTGTGGCTCGGAACCTCTAATGGAAAAATAATTCGTGTGGCTGAGGGTTCGGCTTCAAAAAAAGTATACAGGCTTGAACATCCGGTTAATGAGATCTTAAATAAAACCGTGCAAATACTGTTAGAGGACGATTCGGGATCTGTTTGGGCAGCAACACCTCCTGCTGGATTATACAGGTATAATGAATCCACGGATAGCTTCATACTTGCATTTAATTTTGACAGCCTTCCGGGTTCACGAAATACTTTTACGGATTTCCTGATAAGCAGCAGGGGGGAGATCTGGATTACATTTATTAACAGAGTTTTCAGGGTGGAACAGGATAATGGCAGGATATCTGATTTTTCAGAAACAGCCTGTGAAAACAACCTGGTGATTGGTTACTACACAAGAGTACGGGAGGATAGAAACGGAAATATCTGGCTCCTTAACAGCCATAAAGGCCTGTATCTTTTCGACAGGGAAAATGACTCATTTACTCCGTATGTTCCTGGTGGGGAAAGACTCGGTTCGTTTTGCTATGACATTCTTTCAGATACACTGGGAAGATTGTGGATCGCTCATAGCGAGGGAATTTCCGTTTTCTATCCGGGTAAAGGTAAATCAAGACTTATCAAAATAAACCGGTGTCAGTTTGATATTCAGGGTTATGAAGTACCCGGTCATATTGTTTACATTAATGAACGTGAAATTTATCTTTTTAAATATGATATACCTTTAAATAACACTGCTCCTGCTGTGTATCTTACCCGGCTTGAGATAAATGGTGAAAGCTATGTAAAGGTAACACAGGCAGCCAAAGATATAAGTGAGATCAGGGAATTAAATCTCCGGCACAATCATAATTCCTTGCGCATGGAGTTCACGGCTATTAACTACATAGATGCACCTTCAAATAAATACTATTACTATATGAATGGTGTTGATGATGACACCGTGAGTTCCGGAACAGTCAATTTTGCCGAATACAAGAAACTCAGACCCGGCAGATACAGCTTCTGGGTCACAGCAGCAAATAATGATGGGATCAGGAACAGGGAGGGTACAAATATCATTTTCAATATCAGGAAACCGTTCTACAGATCAACATTCGCATATTTATTTTATTCATTTATCCTGTTATCGGCTGTTGTGATCTATATCCGGCTGAGAATCAGAAGGTTCAGACTGAAGAACATAAGGCTTGAAAATGAAGTAAGTAACAGGACCGCGGAACTTAAGATCAAAAACAGACAGCTTGAGGACGCCGACAGGATGAAAACCAGGTTCTTTACAGATATTTCTCATGAAATAAGAACTCCGCTGTCGCTTATACTTGGTCCGCTTGAATCTCTGATCAATGAAAATCATTATGAGCCCTCAACGGAAAACCTGCTCGAAATGATGAGGAGAAACGGAAACAGGCTTATGCAGCTTGTAACACAGATGCTCGATATCTCAAGGATCGATTCAGGGAAAATGAAAATCGTACTTTCGGAATCGGACCTCACAGTCTTCCTCAGACTTCTTGTATATGAATATGTATCACTTGCAGAGAGCAGAAGAATAAAATACCTTGTTGAGCTTCCTGAAAAAACTCATATTACACTATTTGATGAAGATAAGCTTGAGAAGATCCTGACAAATCTTCTGACCAATGCATTCAAATTCACTTCATCCGGCGGGACAATTAGCTGTAATGCAAGGATAATTCCAGGGGTTCTTCAAGGAGAGTCCGGACAGCTTCTCTTCAGTGTTGAGGATAACGGTGAGGGAATTGACAGTAAAAACATTGCCAGGATCTTTGAAAGGTATTACAGGGCAGAGGGCGAAGGTGGTTACATTCGTGACGGAACAGGTGTGGGATTATCATTGGTCAGGGAGCTCGTTACTCTATGCCACGGTGCTATAGACGTTAAAAGCCAGAGAGGTGAAGGCTCGCTTTTTGAAGTCGCAATTCCGCTGGGCAAAGACCATCTTTCACCTGATGAATATATCATTGCTTCACGGCACGTGGGCAGAACAGAGAAATATGAACCTGTCGTATGGAAGGATATTGAGACTGCTGCAGTGAATTCTGAACAGGAGCATGACAGGCAAAGAATAATTGTGATAGAGGATAATGATGATCTCAGAAGCTATCTGTCAGCAAATCTTGAAAAGGACTATTCGGTCATTATTGCAGAAAACGGCAAAGAGGGCCTGAATCTGTGCATGACCCTGGTTCCGGATCTCGTGGTTACAGACATCATGATGAAAGACCTTGACGGGATAGCCCTGTGCGCGAAGCTTAAAAATGATGAACGCACAAGTCACATTCCTGTGATAATGCTTACAGCAAGGTCAACACAAGATGACAGGCTGGAAGGCCTTAAAGCAGGGGCTGATGATTACCTGATAAAACCTTTTAACTTTGCCGAACTGAAGACCAGGATCTCAAACCTGCTGCACCAGAGAGAGATGCTGAAGCATAAATACAGCAACCTCCTGAATATCGATTTAATGGAAAATGAGAAGGAATCTGTCAACGACAGGTTCATGAAAAAAGTGATCGTCATCCTGAATGAGAATATCCACAATTTCGATTTTAATGTAAAAATGCTGCAGGAAAAACTCGGCATGAGCCGGACTCACCTCTTCAGGAAACTGAAAGTACTTACAGGAATGTCACCGGTAATTCTGATCAGGAAATTCAGGATGGAAAAGGCTGCCAGACTGTTGCTCAGCAAATCAGGTAATATTACCGAAATATCAAACAGTTTAGGGATATCCAATCCTTCATATTTTACCAGGTGCTTCAGGGAACATTTCGGAGTAACTCCCAAGGAATACATGGCAGGTAAAGAAATCTGAAAGTATCATGGTTCCGGGTATATACAATAGCTTACTAGGTTTAGAGAGCCGGGATATCAGGTCGTAACTGCTTTTGTCGGATCATTTTCTTTGATCCTTTTCCTGCAGATCTGCTCAATCTCGCGGATATCCCGGACTCCTGAGATATAAATAATATCGGGGATATACCTGTTTCCGCTCTTGCTGCTGACCATCCTGCCTGTGCGTAGCTCCATTGTAATGTTACCATAATTTTCTCTGACCCTGACATTTATATTTCCTGAGAACTGTTCCCAGTCGACAGATTTTATATTGCCTTTCCTGTACTGGATAAGCCGTGAGGGAGTTGCAGCAAAATAATCTCCGCTTTTAAAAAAGAGGAGTATCCCGGATATTACAAGGGAAAGCCCGATTATGATGAAAATTGCAAAGAAAACAAACAGGAAGATGAATGGTTTTATATTATCACGTGAAAATGTTTCGGTGACTCCATTTATGACCATTTGAACATCATTTCCCCTGAACCCGGGACCAAAGAAAAGCAGGATCGGGACGATAATGAATGCAAGCCAGATAATGCCGAAGACGACACGAAGAACTGATTTTGAAACCGGCTGAGCATGCCTTGGCTTTATAGCAAAATCCACTCTCTCGCTGCCAATATTAAAGAGTAAATCATCGGGTAAGGGAATATTCTCAATCATGGTAAACGATATTATTAATTACTTCAGATAGACAGGAAAAAATAAATTTACTGAAAATCCCGTATATTTATCTTAAAGTTTAAAATTCAGGGAGTAAAAATATTGACAGCAAGTATCTTCAAAACTTCAATCATAATATTAATACTTTTTCTATCCTTGCCGGGAGAAATTCATTGTCAGCAAGCGGGGAAGCAGAAGCCTGCTGAAAAACCACTATATCATGATCCCGTTTATGACGGATCAACAGATCCGGTGGTTATCTGGAACAGGAAAGAAAAGAAATGGTTCATGTTATACACAGGGAGACGTGCAAATATGCCGGGCCTTACCGGTATAGAAGCAGTTCACGGTTCACGCATCTGCATAGCAGAGTCTTCTAATGGCGGTGCCGCGTGGAAATACCGCGATACATGCGATGTGAATTACCGCATTCCCGGTTTTACTCACTGGGCGCCGGAAGTGATTGAATACAAGGGATTATATCATATGTATCTTACTTTCGTCCCGGGAATCTTCAAAGACTGGAATCACCCTCGTTCCATCGTTCACCTTACAAGTGAAAACCTTATCAAATGGGATTTTCAGTCAGAGCTTAAGCTGTCTTCCGACAGGTGCATTGATGCCTGTGTTTTCAGGTTACCTGACGGCACCTGGCGTATGTACTACAATAATGAAGTTGATAAAAAATCCATATATTATGCTGACAGTCCGGATCTGTACAAATGGACGGACAGCGGGAAGAAAGTGATCGGCGACCAGCAGGGAGAGGGACCCAAGGTCTTTTACTGGAAAGGCAGGGCATGGATGATAGTAGACAACTGGAACGGACTGGGGGTTTATTATTCAAACGATTTCATAAACTGGAAAAGGCAGGAAAAAAGCATCCTGGATCAGCCCGGAACGAGTCCGGAAGATCAGCAGGTCGGGCATCATGCAGATGTTGTGATAAGCAAAGACAAAGCCTATATCTTTTATTTTACTCATATCGCAAAATCAAAAAGTATAGCAATCCATGTAGCTGAGCTGGAATATGAAAACAGCGAGATTACCTGCAACAGGGATAAGCCTGTTTACATCAATCTTAAACCCGGCCGGAGGCAATATGCATCTGTCGTCCGGCCGTTCACACGATAATCAATTACTTTTCAAGAATCTTCAGTGCCGCCTCGTACCCGTTAATCTCTATGACAGGCATTCCTTCCGATTCTGTTCCCTTTACAGCATCATACTTTACATTCGATCCTTCAATGATCTTCACAATAGGTTTCAGTGATGATTCATTGATATCAAGATCTGCATATTTGATATCTGCCTTGAAACGGTAGCTCATACTTCCCGGGAGTGTGATTGATGCCTTGATATATTTACCGCTCAGGAATAATCCACTGAACTCCTTCCCGGTATCAGAAATGGTAAAGTTATCATTATAACTATCCCTGTCCTGAATCGATTCTGCAAGGTAACCGATCCTGAATGATGTGTACTTTGACTCACCGATAATCAGTGAAGCAAGCCTTCCGGACGTCAGCTTATCATTATATGATGTTGATATTGTGCACCGGACAAATGCTGAAAACTGGAACTCACCATACTTTGAATTTATTTTCACATCCCTTGCATCTCCCATAATCACAGTTCCGTTATAAAGATCTATGATAACATTACCTGAGGATTCTGTTTTAAGATCAGAATACTTGGCAGTGAATGTTACATCGGCAGTTTTAGGAATTTCATATTTATCATTGTATGAATTTGCTGAAAACCTCTCGCAGGAGAGCATGTTAATCCTGGAATATTTTGATTCAATTATCAGATCACCTGTGTTGCCTGTGCTTAACTTGCTATTGTACAGGTTGGCCCTGAGATCCTTCATATCCCTGAATTCAATCGTACTGTATTTATCTGTTATCTCTGCAGGGGAAGATACAGTTCCCCCGTATAAATTATTATTATAGAGATCAAGGAATAGCGGTCCGGTAAAATCCTCCATATTGACCTGGGAATATTTTGAGTTCAGCTCAAATCTGCATCCGGCCGGGATCCAGAGCTCACCTTTTATCCCGAACGAGTTGAGAACAATACTTTTACCTCCGGCAAGTTTCATGGTTGTCCTGTTCATAACTGTGTTACGGCTCTCCCAGAACCTGCTCCTGAAAGATACAAATGATGGTGAATTGCTGAACACAAAGTCCTGAAGATACTTTTCAAGAGTGACTGCATCTTCATCCGACCTGGTCTCAGCCTCTATTGTTAGCCGTAATTCAGCCTCACTCTTATCCGTGGTATGTATTACAAGATTGCAGTCATAGTTCTCCATCTTCACGGTTCCATCTTTATTAATATTGTATTTCCAGGTGAAGGTTTTCTGAATATCTTTTCCGGCTGCGTACGAGGTTGTAAGTATTACTGACAGAAGTAAAGCGGTAATTGTCCTAAAGTTTGATCTCTTCATTGTTTTCATGGATTTTTGTTTTGTTCGTTTCGATTATTATCAGTTCCAGAAGACGAATCTTCATCTCATAGGTATCAAATATTGTATTGATCACTTTCTCATTGGGACCCAGCACCCTGAGATCAGCCATCGATTGAGCGTAAATGGTATCCAGCCTGGCCAGCTCGCTGAAGAGCTCCCTTATAATCTCATTGTCAGAGCTCCTGAACATGCTTACCTCCCCGGCCTTGAGACTTACAATTTTCCTGTACTGTTCCTCCCGCTGCCCGAGCCGGTTATCTATTGCAGACAGTGAGATGGTGCGCCTTGCAGAAAAAGAATTTATTAAATCCTTTGTGATATAGCCAAGGCAAAATATAATTACTGCCGCAGCAGCGATATTCCTGATATGGATCCACCTGATCCTTACCGCATTTGCCGGACTCTCCATTGACTTCTCAGAAAGCCTCCTCTCTATCCTGTCCCAGACAGAATTGTCATCGGGTGATTCAACATCAAGGTTGTCTCTCTCCCTTTTCAGATATTCTTCCAGCTTAGGTGACATAAATTTTTTGTTTCAGATCCCTGTTGAGCAATTCCAAAGCTCTTTTGTATTGAGTTTTACTTGTTGACTCCGAGATTCCAAGCATCCCTGCTATCTCCCGGTGCTTGTATCCCTCGAGTGCATGGAGAACAAGAATGGTCCTGCTTCCTGCCGGCAGGTTCCTGATCGCATTATGAACTATTGAAGGATCGATTGTAAAATCAGGCTCATCTTCTCTATCAAAATTACCTGGCAGGTTTTCATCAATTTTATCGAAAATCACCCTGTTCTTTCTTACCTGGTCGATACAGCGGTTTATGACAATTCTCTTAAGCCAGCCGGAGAAGGATACAGTATTTATCAGTCCGGGAAGTTTTTCGAATGCGCTGATGAATGACTCCTGGAGAATATCCTCGGCATCCATCCTGTTGTTCGTAAACCTGATCGCTATATTGTACATAGCTTTTGAGTACTGTTTATAAAGCATGAACTGGGCTTTTGCTTCGCCTCTCCTGCATCTTTCTATAAGATCGCTGTCGATATGAAGGTTACCGTTGTTCATTATTTCACTTTAAAGACGTGGCTGTTAGAAAAAAGTTGGAATCAGGATTATGTTTTCCTGGATTTTTACAGGTGTAATTTAAGACTTTCTCCCTAAAAACAGTCTTATAGTCTTGCTCCGTCAACCGCCTTCCTTTGCACCGTTCTCCGTTCATCAGCCTTTAATGCTTTTCATCTGTCATTTTCAACCGGCCGGTAACAATTATTTTGAAAGGAACAGAGGTAAGACAAATTTTGTATTGAAAAACAAACTCCATGATAAAATTTATCATTATATTTTTTTTGTTGCTCTTACGGACCACCAGCCTGGTATGCCAGACGACAATAAAAGGACGCGTACTTAACAACAAGCACCAGCCAGTTGAAGGGGCAAATATTTATTTTAAAGGAACCATCGAGGGTACAAATTCTGATGTACAGGGTAATTATTCACTTGCCTCCGGACTTGAAGGCAAAAAGATAATGGTTGTAAGCTGTATCGGTTATAAAACGCTGGAACAGCCTGTTAAACTTCTTAATGACACAATTGAGCTTATAATTAATCTCTCTGAAAATGATATCGAACTGAAAGAGATCGTTGTCTATGCAGGAACCTTTGAGGCCGGTGATAAAAAGAAATCTGTGGTACTTAACAAGATCGATATGGCTACCAATCCTGTAGGTTTCGGAGATGCATTAAGCGTTTTAAGAACATTACCTGGTACCAGTAGCGCAGGTGATGAGGGGGGTCTCTTTGTCCGCGGCGGCGAACAAAATGAAACAAAAACAATTATTGATGGGCTTATGGTTGAGAGTGCTTATACCGCAAAAATGCCAAATGTGCCTGTCCGAGGCAGATTCTCCCCGATGTTATTCCGTGGCACGATCTTCAGCACAGGCGGATATTCAGCCGAATATGGACAGGCATTATCGTCGGTTCTACTGCTGAATTCAATAGATTATGCCGAAAAAGATGAAGCCGGTATTTCGCTTTTTATGTCAGGTACCAACTTCAGCGGAACCAGAAAATGGGAGAAATCATCACTTTACGGTTCAACACAATATGCCAATATGGCTCCGGTTTATAATATTCTCAGGACGAACATCAGGTGGGATCATGAACCGGAGAGTTTTATCCAGACCATGGCTTATCGATGTAAAGCCGGAGAAAGAGGTCTGGTAAAGATTCTTGCCAATTATACTATCGACAACAGCAGCATATATTATTACGACCTCAATACTCGGAGAAATGACCTGATAGCTCTGAAAAACAATGACCTTTTCATCGTGTCATCATACAGGGGTACATTCGGAAAAGACTGGATATTGAACTCCGGTGCTTCATATAATTATGATATCGAAAAAATCAGAAGGGATGAGTATAATATTGAAACCATAAAACAATCATATGAATTTAAATTAACCCTTTCAAAACCTCTCAGCCGAAAGATAAATATCAGGTTAGGCGGGGACCTGTTAAATAAAGATTATCTCAGAAACTTCACACCATTATCGGGCAGCTCATACAGATGGACTTTCAGCAGCCCGATAATTGCAGCCTTTATTGAATCAGAGATCAGGTTGCTTAAAAGGATCTCAGCACGGATCGGCGTAAGAACCGAATCTGCACTGCTGCCGGACGAATTGTATATTTCACCACGATTTTCATTAGCTTATAAATCCTCGGTGAACAGCCAGATTTCCCTGGGATATGGCAGTTTCTCCGAACAGCCTTTAAGTGAATATCTGGGTTATAATAAAAGACTGAAAAATGAACAGGCTGATCATTTCATGATATACTACCAGCTGACGAAAGAAAGCAGAATATTCAGAATTGAAGCTTACTATAAAAATTATGACAGGCTTGTTAAATACGATTCATTGTACGCAATTGCGCCAGAGGCTTACAATAATGACGGATCCGGATACTCAAAAGGAATTGACCTGTTCTACCGGGATTCAAAATCAATAAAAAACGGAGATTTCTGGATATCTTATTCCCTGATCGACAGCAGGAGGAATTATAAGAATTACAGTTTTTCACATCCTCCTTTTTTCCTTGCAATGCATAACCTGTCGCTGGTTTATAAGTATTATATACCTAAACCCGATTCGTATATAAGCGGAGGGTATGAATTTTCAAGCGGACGGCCGTATATCAATCCAAATATCAGCAATACTGAGATACAAAGGACAAAGTCATACAATAATCTGAGCCTGAGCATCTTTCATTTTACGAAGCTCTTCGGGAAGTTTACAATGTTCTATGTTCAGGTGAGCAATGTTCTGGGCAGGGAGAATATTTTCGGATACAGGTATGCAG
>Ga0172363_10003586_pt1 | contig 12611 bp, 11 predicted proteins | sample LakKivs2_kivu2a2_FD_114541 | JGI IMG/M metagenome (GOLD analysis project Ga0172363, IMG submission 114541) | Sediment microbial communities from Lake Kivu, Rwanda - Sediment s2_kivu2a2 | ecosystem: Environmental > Aquatic > Freshwater > Lake > Sediment | place: Rwanda: Western Province, Lake... | reverse complement strand
TGATAGGACTGGCCCTGCCGCAGGTGCTGGGTGTGGGTTATGGCTGGCTCCAGCTGGCGATGACGCCGGCCGCTTTTTCGATTATCGTGATGGTGGGCCTGATATTCGCTAAAATAGCTGCTACCTCGTTCTCTATAGGTTCCGGGGGCAGCGGCGGAGTATTCGCTCCCGGCCTTTTCATAGGCGGTATGCTGGCTGCTTCTCTGTGGACGGTGGGCCAGGGTTTTATGAGTTCCTATCTGCCGTCCAGTCCGCAGCCGTTCATCGTTGTAGGAATGATGGCCCTGTTTGGCGCCGTCGGTCATGCCCCCATAGCGGTGATCATCATGGTGAGCGAGATGTCGGGGACGTACACCATGTTGGCCCCGGCCATGATAGCCGTGGGCCTGGCCTATGTAATAGTGGGACGCAACACAATTTACGAAAGTCAGGTGCTGTCTCTGGCGCAGTCTCCGGCTCACAGATACGAGTACATTTCTCCTTTGCTGAACGTAATGAGAGTGGACCAGGCGATGATTACTAATTGCTCTACGGTGTCTCCCGGCGCAAGTATGGAAAAAGCCGCACAGGTAATAAGGGCCTGCAGGGTGGCTGCGCCTGTAGTGAACGACAGGGGAGAGCTGGCGGGAATCGTAGCTAATGAGGATATTCTTCCTGTCCCGCTGGACAGGAGGGACATGACCAGGGTTGAAGATATCATGTCAAGGAACTTGATAGTTACCCATGCTCAGGAAACCCTGGAGCACGCGCTGGAGCTGATGGTATCCAAGGGCGTGGCTGTGCTGCCCGTAGTGGACACAAAAGACTCGACCAGGCTTATAGGGTTGCTCACCCGTCAGAGCATCATCCAGGCTTATGAATCTGAGGCCAAGAAGATGCTGAAAGGGGCTTGACCGTGAAGATACTGGGCATCGAGACCTCCTGCGACGAAACTGCCGCGGCCATCGTGGAGGACGGCAGCAGGATTATATCCAATGTCGTTGCTTCGCAAATAGATATTCATGCCCGCTACGGTGGGATAGTTCCCGAGGTGGCCTCCAGGCAGCACATCCTCACTATCATTCCGGTTATCAGCCAGGCGATGTCGGGAGTCTCCTGGCAGGATATCGAGGGCATGGCTGTGACGTTTGGGCCGGGGTTGGCCGGGTCGTTGTTGGTGGGGGTTAATGTGGTCAAGGGAATCGCTCTGGCCAGGAGGCTACCGTTTGTCGGAGTCAATCACCTTGAAGCGCATATCTATGCTAATTGGCTAAGGCCCTCACCCGAATCCTCTCACTTGAAGGGAGAGGGAATGGTGAGGGTGAATTGTGGAGTGAAATTCCCTTGCCTTTGCTTGATTGTGTCAGGCGGACATAGCGACCTGATAATGATGAAAGGGCACGGACAATTTGAAAAGGTAGGGCGAACGCGTGATGATGCTGCCGGGGAAGCCTTTGACAAAGCGGCGCGAATTCTGGGCCTGGGCTATCCAGGGGGGCCAGCCATCGAGCAGGCAAGCCGGTCTGGAATTCCTAACCTGCCTCTGCCTAGGGCCTGGCTTAAGGGCAGCTATGATTTCAGCTTTAGTGGACTGAAGACAGCTTTGTGGCACCTTGTTCACGAGGGAGATGTCTCGGTGGCGGATGCCGCGGCAAGCTTCCAGTTGGCTGTGGTGGATGTGTTAGTCATCAAGACAATTGAAGCTGCCCAGCAGTTGAAGGTGGAGCAGATCCTGCTGAGTGGCGGGGTGGCGGCTAATCGAATGCTGAGAGAGCATTTCCTCGCCAACTCACCGGTGCCCGTCCTTATTCCTCCTCCCCATCTGTGTACCGATAATGCGGCTATGGTGGCCGCCTGTGGCTATTATCATCTGCGTGCGGGCGAGAAGAGTGACTTTGACCTGGATGTGGTGCCGGGCCTCAGCCTAGGTTGACGGGAGGTCGCGCGTGGTGGTCACTATTCCGGCCTTAACGCGCTTGCTTTTCTTCTTGCAATAATTTCCGAACGGAAGCTATACTGACATAACTTGCGTGGGAGTACCGCCGGATGGAGAGGAAGACTGAGTCTGTTACCAGGTCTGCAGGGTCATACGTGAGACTATCGCCCCGTTTGTCCATATAAATAGAGTCGACACTGGGAGGAGTGAAAGGAGGCAGGTCATTATGAAGCGCTACAGGATACCCCATCTTAGGGATTATGAGAAGTTCGTGGGAACGGAAACGGTCCAGCGTATTAGAAACAAGGCTAAGCAGATTCAGGATTTGCACGTGGTCAATATCAATTCCACTTACTATGGCGGAGGTGTTTCTCAGATACTGTCATCCCTGACGCTTTTGCTGAATGACCTGGGCATAAGAACCGGTTGGCGGGTAGTCCATGGGCCTCCGGATTTTTTCAGCATAACCAAGAAAATCAATAATGCCTTGCAGGGCGCCAGGATAAACCTTAGCGATAGAAAGATGCGTATCTACGAACAGGTTGTCTATGAGAATGCGGTCCGAAACCACCTCGACCATGATGTGGTTATCGTTCATGACCCCCAACCACTTCCAATTATCAATCACTACAGGAAGGACTGTCCCTGGGTTTGGCGCTGTCATGTTGACCTCTCTCGACCGAACGGGGAACTCTGGAACTATCTGGTTCAATTCATAGAAAAGTACGATGCGGTTATTCTCAGTAGCAGAGATTACAAGCAGAAGCTTAAGGTACCACAGCTATTCTTCATGCCTGCCATAGACCCTTTCACCATAACCAACCGGGTACTGAGCGAGAAGGAAATAGACGAGCGTTTGAATTACTACAGTATTCCCACCGACGTTCCACTGGTTGTACAAATCTCCCGCTTCGACCGCTGGAAGGACCCGGAAGGTGTCATCCAGGCCTTTAAACTGGCAAGAAAACAAGTAGATTGCACCCTGGTGCTGCTCGGCAATGTAGCTACTGATGACCCTGAAGGAGCGGAGGTGTATCAATCACTTCTGGATAGTCGAGAAGAGCGCATCATCATCCTCAGCCATCAGGATGGGGCACTGGTGAATGCCCTTCAACGTAGAGCAGCCTGCGTCCTGCAGAAGTCGATTCGCGAAGGCTTTGGCCTGACGGTCGCGGAAGCCATGTGGAAAGGAGCGGCCGTCATCGGTGGAAATACTGGTGGCATCCGCTGTCAGGTCGAAGACGGGGTCAACGGTTTTCTGGTTTCTTCTGCAAAGGAGGCGGCCGAACGGATTGTCCGCCTGGTAGGAGACAAAGAACTTCGGCTGGAGTTGGGGAGAAAGGCCAGGGAGACGGTGAGGCAGAGGTTCTTACTTACTCGATATCTGGAGCAATACCTCGACCTACTCGGCTCTTTCGAGGCAGATTTCAAGCTGAGCGAGGCGATGAATGTCTATGAATAGGAACTGACGGCAAGTTTGACTATCTTGTGGGCAACCGATAGGACAGACTTCTAGAGATCCAGACGAATTGATGGAGCAATTGGCTCGCCAAACTCTGCGAGGGCACAGCGCGTAACAGGGGGCGTTCTCCACGAGCCCGGGGTTTTGTTCTTCTTACCTGTACACCTGTGAAAAACTGCTCTCTATGGCCCTTTCGGGCCATAACAAGAGGCTCTCGATCCCGAGCTCTAGGACTTCTGCGCCATAGACAGGCTAGAGGGCTTTTACTAAGATTTCGATGGTGAGTGTTGTAACCGATTACGGGAGCAAGGAATTGGAGATAGAAGCGAAGCGCCTCCAGGGTGAATTTGTAGCTCTCAAACTGGCAATTGAAGCGGCCATCATAAAGAGGCAAAGGTCCGCGGATGTCTTTGGCGAAGTTCCTAAGCACACGCCAGTTTCGGATGAATATCCAGTTTGCACCCGCGCGACGGCGAGGCCGGGAGTCGTTGGCTGGGTCGATGATTTGTGAGTTTAGTGAGGCCTTGTTTCCGACACCGTCTCTAGACGGCGCCATATCCCGCGCTCAGTGCCTGTTCGTTGACAGCTATGAGTTTCGCGCTTCCCTTGTGACCGAGCATTTCAGCCATCGTGGTTCTTATCAATTCGAGCGAAACTACCGCTGTGGCCTTGACGATTGCACCGAGCGCCACCATGTTTGCCGCCCGCGCATTGCCCAGCGACACCGCAATGTCATTGGCCGGCACTTTGAGCACATTGAGGTCCTTGCGCTCTGTCGGGCGTGTGATAAGGGAGGAGTTGATGAGTATCGTACCTGCCTCGGCCACGGTCTTCTCGAATCTATCCAGGGAAGGCAAGTTCATGGCGACGAGGGCGGTCGGGTTATCCACCACGGGCGAGCCGATCGGTTCATCAGACAGGACGACAGTGCAGTTGGCGGTCCCTCCTCTCATCTCAGGACCGTAAGAGGGAAGCCAGGTGACCTGCAGCCCGCTGTCTGCGCCTGCCTGGGCGAGTAGTTTTCCTGCCAGGATCACTCCCTGCCCACCGAAGCCGGCGAATACAAATGACTTCTCCATACTAACTCCTGTCGACCAGGTCGCCGAGGGGATATGCCTTTGTTGATTCATTCATCAGGTACTTGCTGGTCTCGGTCGGACTTATTCGCCAGTTGGTGGGGCAATTGGTGACGATTTCCACCAACGAGTAACCCTTGCACTCAACCTGGCATTGGAAAGCTTTCTTGATGGCCCGAGTCGCCGCCATAATTCGCTTCTGGTCATAGAGTGCCTGGCGGGTGATATAGACAGGGGCGTCAAGCTGGGCGATCATCTCGGTGAACCGGATTGGATAGCCGGCGAGCTGAGCGCTTCTGCCTTCGGGACAGCTCGTTGTTCGCTGTCCGAGGAGGGTGGTTGGTGCCATCTGTCCTCCGGTCATGCCATAGATCTGGTTGTTGATGAAGATCACTGTAATGTTTTCACCGCGGTTGGCGGCGTGGACTGATTCTGCCGTCCCGATGGCGGCCAGATCACCGTCACCCTGGTAAGTGAAAACGATGAGGTCAGGGTTGACCCGCTTGATGCCGGTGGCCACGGCAGAGGCCCGGCCATGGGATGCCTGGATACCGTCGCAGCGAAACCATTCATACATACTGACGGAACAACCGACCGGAGCCACGAGCACCGTGCGCTCCTGGATGTCGAGTTCGTCTATTGTCTGGGCGATGATTCGCGCCACGATTCCGTGGTGGCAACCGGGGCAATAACTGAACTGGGCACCGGTGAGGCTCCGTGGGTATTTGAAGACCTTCACCATGTTCGCTTCACTGACTGACATTGCGCTTCACCTCTCTGAGGATGTCTTTGGGCGTGGGCACCAGTCCGCCGAGTTCACCGTAGAAGGGGGTGTTGGCCCGCTCAGCTACTGCGAGGCGCACGTCCTCCACCATCTGGCCTGCGCTCATCTCCACGGTGAGAATTGTATTGACCCGACTGGAGAGCGTGCGAAGCGGCGCGTAAGGGAAAGGCCATAGTGTGATGGGTTGGAACAGCCCGAGTTTGATGCCCTCGCTTCTGGCAATTCTGACCGCGGTCCTGGCGATGCGAGCCATGGTGCCATAGGCAGCCACGATAATAGTAGCATCGGAGGTCTCGGTTTCCCGATAACGGACCTCGTTCTTTTCTATCTGCTGGTAGCGCTTCTGGCGCTCGGTATCTATCCGGCTTAGATCTTTGGGGTCCATGGCAAAACTCGAAATCGCGTTGGGGCCGCGACCCTTGGCGCCGGTAAGCGCCCATGGCTTGGCGGGCAGCGAATCAAGGGGCATATGTCGGGGCAGCACAACCGGCTCCATCATTTGACCGAGCATGCCGTCGGACAGGACCATCACGGGCATGCGATATTTATCCGCCAAATCGAATGCCAGCATCACGAGTTCAATCGCTTCTGCAATCGTAGCGGGCGCGAGGACAATCATGCGGTAGTCGCCGTGCCCTCCTCCCTTGGTCGCCTGGAAGTAATCTCCTTGAGACGGAGCTATGTTGCCCAACCCGGGGCCTCCGCGGGCCACATTGATAATCACGCAGGGCAAGTCAGCGGCGGCAAGATAGGATATTCCCTCCATCTTGAGGCTTATGCCGGGACTCGAAGATGAGGTCATAGCGCGCACACCGGCCGCCGACGCTCCATAGCACATGCTGATTGCCGCCAGTTCGCTTTCGGCTTGGATGAAAGAACCGCCCGCCTCGGGCATGTGAGCCGCCATGTATTCAAGCAGCTCGGTCTGAGGGGTGATTGGATAACCGAAGTAGGCCCGGCAGCCTGCGGAGATAGCCGCCTCGGCCATGGCTTCATTTCCTGTTATAAGTTCCTTATCTATGCTGTCACTTCCTTTTGCGCAGGCTTCTTCTCTCGATAGACCTCAATCGCTATGTCGGGACATGTTTGGGCGCAGAAGGCACATCCGATGCAACGTTCGGCTGTTTCCATGTGTACAACATTGTATCCGCTGCGATTGTACTCGTCCGAAAAGGCCAGCACGTGCTCGGGACAAACAGCGATACAGAGTCCGCAGCCCTTACACCGCTCTCGATTGATTACCACTTTTCCTTTTGGCATACGTTCACTCTATCTCAGATTGTATCGAAGCTCTGTCAGTCGCCCGAAGGTCTTGCCGGTTGTCCGGCGGACGACAGCTTGCGCGACAGACTGGGCATGACGCTTCCTATCAGACTCCATAATAGCGGGGACGAAACGATGCCCCGACCTGGTTGTTTGGTGCGAATAAGCAGGCCCTCGGGATGGCTGCTGTTGCTGCGGGGCGTCGCGCCAAGAAATCGGCATGCCTCTCGAGTTTACCGTGGATGTGCATTAGCTTCGAGCCGTATTATAGCTGGTTCAGGGAAGTTTGTCACTTTCGTGTGGCTATGCCTGCCCAAGCAACGGACATTCATTACACTTTCCTTCACGGCAGTAATTCCTGAAGATATGAATGAGGCCCTGTTGGCCGCACGCGGTCAGCCCGGAAGACCCGTTAAGGCAAAGCTGGCCCATCACATGGCGTGTTATTTCGTTGTCGGCGAGTTTGGGATAGCTGTTGTAAAGCCCCATGGATTTTGTCATCAATTCCGGCTCACCGAACAGTCTGCCCCAGGAAAAGGCAAAGGGCAGTATCACGTTCACCGCGATTTCACCTGCCTTACTACTCCCCAAAACGGCCGGTACCTCTGTTGCGTTTCTCACGTCGAAGTCGATATGGTTGCGCCAATAGCCCTCGGCAGCAACCGCTAAGCCCGTCTCCAAAGTCCGCCTTCCGTTTGATAGGGGCGCCTCCCTGACCAACCGCAGTATGCCCGGTGCCAATCCGTTCTCACGATACCGTTCGAGAAGATAGCTCCCGGCGACGATACGCCGCACTGGCGAGTTATTGGGATATATGTGGGAAAAGGTCCACTCACTTTCGGTCATTCTGTCGGCAGCTTTGGCCACCGACCGCCATGTCTGCTCCAGTTTTCGGACCTCCTCGGCCCGCCCGTGTCTTTTTCTCCGCCTCTGCGAAGGCAGCAGCCCGGCAGTGCCTAGCAACAGGGATTGCTTTGGAATGAGCCCCGGGGCAAATTGGATAGAACCAAGTGGCATTCTGCCAGCAAGTTCCTCAAAGGGCCTTACGTTTCTGGCGTAACCTAGAGCTCTCATAATGCCTCGGTAGAGCGCCTGGCCGGCGGTTATCTCGCTGAGCGCCGGCTTCAGCATTTGAGACTGAAAGCGCGCTGCCTTCTGCCTGAACCTTCGTTCGCCTGCGCTCTTCAGTGACTTCTCCAGAGTCTGCCTGCCGATGTGGCTGAGTATCTGGGAACAGGGAAGCCGGCTGGGCAGCAAATAGGGCTGCTGTCGAAGCGCCTCCGCCAAACACAGCACGGGGACGCGCCTGCCGTCCTGTAGCAGCGTGGGCAAATGACAGTCATGCCACATGACGACATGCAGGACAACGTTGTTATATGCGGCGTTGGCATGATGCTCATGGCCGTACCAGTCGGTTGACCTGACGTGGATTTCCACGTCGCCTCTTGTCAAGCCAAGTTGAGTCGCGATGGCCGCGTCCCGGAAGTCCGGGCCACTGTCACCACTGCGCCTCCCGGGATAGATTATGCCGAGTGTTTCGCCCTCCGTGGACAATACACTTCTGGCGGTGAGCTGCTGCCACAGCAGAACTGCCTGCTGTTCCGAGAAGTTTATCCGATTACGTGTAACCATATCGAAAAAAAGACTCCGGAGCTTGTGCTGGCGACTGTCTCTCTTCCCGGACAAAGCAATAATCGTGCCGGTCCCTATTCGTCGTGGCTCCGTTCGGCTTTGTAAGTGAAGCCGCTGCGCTCGGCGACGATACTTAATAGGGTGGCCGATGCGCCGCGGGGCCGGTACATGCCGTTTTCCCATTCACTGATTGTCTGCTGGCGTGTCCCCAGTTCCTCGGCCAGCCTTGTTTGAGTCAGGTTGAGATGCTGTCTCAATGCTCGCACCTCTTCCTTGCTCCATTGTTTCTTCCTTCTCGCCGGCTGGTACATAGCAAGAGAACCATACACGGTTTAGTGTAAAAGGTCAAGGAAAATTCGCGGAACCCGAGGTGTGACCTCTTGCTTTTCCGATTTTTCCTGATATAATGAGGAGTTAGCAGTCTCAAGGAGAGAGTGCTAACATAAGTTCAGGAAAGGAGGGAGCATGGCCAAAATCGAGCCTTTGGGAGACAGGGTAGTAATAAAGCCCACGCCCAAGGAAGAAGTAAGCAGAGGAGGGATAGTCCTACCCGATACGGCGAAGGAGAAGCCTCAGGAGGGGAAGGTCATTGCTGTTGGTCCTGGCAGGGTGACGGAGGATGGCAAGCGTATTGTAATGGAAGTCAAGAAAGGTGACAAGGTCATCTACTCCAAGTACGCCGGCACCGAGTTCAGACTCAACGACGAAGAAGTGATCATTATGCGTGAAGGCGATATCCTGGCCAGGAAGAGTTAGGAAAGGAGACGAGCGAATGGCAAAACAGATTATTTTCGGCGAAGAAGCAAGAAGGGCCCTGAAGAACGGCGTCGACATTCTGACGGATGCCGTTAGAGTAACTCTGGGGCCGCGCGGACGACCGGTGGCGTTGGACAAGAAGTGGGGCGCTCCCTCGGTGCTGAATGATGGCGTTTCCATAGCCAAGGAAATAGAGCTGCCCGACCCGTTTGAGAACATGGGAGCGCAGCTGGTGAAACAGGCCGCTACCAAGACCAATGACCAGTGTGGTGACGGGACGAGTACGTCTACTATCGTAGCTCAGGCCATCGTCAGCGAAGGCTTCAAGAATATCGCGGCCGGTGCCGATGCCATGGCCCTGAAACACGGGATCGAGAAGGGCGTGGAAGCTGTGGTTGAGGCGCTGAAGAAGATGTCCATACCTGTAGCCGGAAGGGAACAGGTGGCCCAGGTGGCCTCTATCTCGGCAATCGATCCAGAGATCGGCAACCTGATTGCGGATGTCATGGAAAAAGTGGGCAAGGACGGAGTCATTACCGTCGAGGAAGGCAAGGGACTGCAATTTGAGACCGAGTATGTGGAAGGTATGAAATTCGATCGTGGCTATATCAGCCCTTATTTCATCACCAATCCCGAACAGATGAGAGCGGAGCTGGAGGACCCTTACATCCTCATCACCGACAAGAAAATCTCTGCCATAAACGACATACTGCCGGCCCTGGAGAAGATAGTTCAAGTATCCAAGAATCTGGTCATCATCGCCGAAGACGTAGAAGGTGAATCTCTGGCCACGTTAGTGGTGAATAAGCTGAGGGGCACACTGTCTCCTCTGGCGGTGAAGGCGCCCGGCTTCGGCGACAGAAGGAAGGCTATGCTTCAGGATATAGCGGTTCTTACCGGTGGTAAGGTTATATCTGAGGAAGTGGGCAGAAAACTTGACTCGGTCACGGTAGACGATTTGGGACGTGCCAGAAGGGTGATTTCCGACAAGGACAACACCACAATCGTCGAAGGCCGCGGCGAGACCAAGGAGATAGAGGGCCGCATCAAACAGATCAGGTCCGAGATCGACATAAGCACTTCAGATTACGATAAAGAGAAATTGCAGGAGAGGCTGGCCAAGCTGGCGGGTGGCGTGGCGGTAGTCAAAGTAGGGGGAGCCACGGAGACCGAACTGAAGGAGAAGAAACACCGTGTAGAGGACGCCCTGTCGGCTACGCGAGCAGCCGTAGAGGAAGGAATCGTACCGGGCGGAGGGGTTGCTCTGCTCAATGCGCTGCCTGCCCTGAAGAAGGTCAAGCTAGAGGGTGATGAGTTGACGGGCGTGAACCTGCTGAAGCGGGCCCTCGAAGAGCCTCTGAGGTGCATCGCTACCAATAGCGGGCGGGAGGCCTCGGTGGTGGTAAATGCCGTACGGGAGAGTAAGCCCGGCATAGGTTATGATGCTCTCAAAGACGAGCTAGACGTGAACATGATCGAGAGGGGTATTGTAGACCCACTGAAGGTCACCAGGAGTGCTTTGCAGAATGGTGCGAGCATTGCCGCAATGATTCTGACCACCGAATCCCTGGTGACGGACATCCCCGAGAAGGAAAAGATGCCCGCAATGCCACCTGGAGGAGGATATCCGGAATACTAGGCGCACAGCGCTAATCGACGCTTAGCAACAGGAGGAGCCGCCGCGAGGCGGCTCTTTCTATGTGGCGGCTATGTCTTAAGAAGTTGTCGCAGAGGGTCTTCCTTGATGAGATTGCCCCGGCGGGAGCCTTCTCCCTCGATAGGGCCTACCACAGCCAGATTAAGGCCGCTGTCGGGCAGAATTTCTTCGGCCGTTTCCTGCAACTCCTCTATTCGAATACGATCCACAATCGAAACGACGTCGTCTATGTCGAGAATCTGTTGTGTCAATATCTCCTGACCGCCGTACCATATGGCAACATTCTGACTATCTTCGAATCGCAAGTATAACCTGCCTTTCGATAGTTCTTTCGCTCTGGTGAACTCATCGGCGGTGATTGTCTGTTTTATCTGGGACAGCTCGGCGAGGACGGCTTCCACGGCCGTTGCGGTTTTCGCGGGGTCAACGCCGGCATAGACCGCAAATGTGCCGGATTTGAGGAAATGCTCGGTATAGCTGTGAATATCGTAGGCCAGGCCTTTATGTTCCCGTATCTCCATGAACAGGCGGCTGCTCATGCCACTCCCGAGAACCGTGTTGAGCAGGTCCAGACCGAAACGTTTCGGGTGCGAGTGAGAGAAGCCGTGAACGGCGAGGAGGAGATGTGCCTGCTCGATATCCTTCGGTTCGATGCGTAATCTGGGTTGCGTCTGTCTGTCGTCGGTTAGGTAATCCTTGGATAGGTGAGCCGCCGGCCATTTGTCAAAAACGGGCCTGATTTGGGCCATGGCCTGCTCGTGCTGTATGTTGCCTGCAATGCTAATGACTGTGTTGTTGGGCATATATCTCCGACCGAGGTAATCCACGAACTGTTTTCTCGTTATGGAAGCCACCGTTTCCCTGTATCCAATGACGTCGCGCCCGAGAGGCTGCCCCGGCCATAGCAGCTCATCCATGAGCATGCCTACCCTCTGCTGAGGAAGGTCCATGTTCATGTTGATCTCTTCCATGATAACCTGCCGCTCTCGCTCGATGTCCTTATCGTCGAAACGGGAATTGAGCAGGAGGTCGGAGAGCACATCCAGCGCAATCGGAAAATGTGGGCTGGCGACCTTGCACCAGAAGACGGTTACCTCTTTGTCTGTGCCGCCATTGATTATACCGCCGAGGCCTTCAATATCTTGAGTTATCTCCTTGGATGTCGGCCGTCGCTCCGTACCCTTGAAGAATAGATGCTCGGCGAAGTGAGAGATGCCTGCTTCGTCCTGACTTTCGTAGCAGGAGCCTGCGCCCACGAGAACGACCAGACACACCGAGCGGCTCTGGGGCATGTAGCTGGTGATGACCCGCAGACCGTTATCCAGCACATCCTTGCTGTACATTGTCATGCATTCTACTTTGCTTCCCGGTTGGGGTCAATGGCACCTCTTCTGACTTTGGAGGTTCACCCGTTTTCGCCCGGGGGGCGCGAATGGCTGGTCGATTTGCGGGAGAAGGCCCGTAAGAGTCTGCGCTAAACTGCACGGATCCCGGCGCCTAGTGAAATCATTCTCTCTTGATGAATTGTTGGGCGGCCTCGCCCATTCGGACGCCACTTCCTGAGCTCAGGCATATGTCGGTTTCGATGCGAAGGCCGGCATCGAGAGGTGTTGACGTCGTAAGATTGACCGCCCTCTTGGCGCCCTGAACAAGCGAGGGACTGATTCTCGCGATCTCTTCGGCCAGTTTTCTGGCTTCGGGCATCAGCTTGTCCCTCGGGTATAGGTGGTCTACGAGACTTACCCGTAGCGCTTCGTCGGCACCGATTCTCCGTCCGGTAATAATCAGCTCCTTGGCCATACCGGGTCCGATTATCCTCGGTAACCTTTGGGTGCTGCCCAGGTCGGGGATCACGCCTAGCTGAATCTCAGGGAGGCCAAACACGGCGGTATCGCAGGCGAGACGCATGTCGCAGCAGAGAATAAGCTCCAGAGCTGCTCCGAGGCAATAGCCGTTTATGGCAGCAATGACTGGCACGGCCAGGTCCTCATACATGGTGAATATCATTTTCAAGCCGTAGAGGGAATCATAGCCCTGGCGGTAGTTGGGAAATATATCCATGGGAC
>Ga0172363_10003585_pt1 | contig 12613 bp, 12 predicted proteins | sample LakKivs2_kivu2a2_FD_114541 | JGI IMG/M metagenome (GOLD analysis project Ga0172363, IMG submission 114541) | Sediment microbial communities from Lake Kivu, Rwanda - Sediment s2_kivu2a2 | ecosystem: Environmental > Aquatic > Freshwater > Lake > Sediment | place: Rwanda: Western Province, Lake... | reverse complement strand
GGACCCGTATGCACGGTGGTGTGGGAGGGCGAAGCTGTGAAACTTTCCCCTATCCCGATTATTTTTGGAAGCGGGAAAGCGGGTAACGGTTAAAAAGTGTATAATGAATCATAAAAGGAGGGAGTAGGTCATGAGAATAGCTGTTCTAGGATGGGGCTCATTAATCTGCGACCCGCGCGAACTTCAAATTACTGGGCAGTGGCATACAGATGGGCCACTTCTTCCGATTGAGTTTGCGAGAATATCAGATCAAGGAAAGCTAACCTTGGTCCTTTATCCCGGCGCTAACCCTGTTCGAACGTTTTGGGCGCTGTCGGCTCATGAGGGCTTGAATCAAGCAAAGGCTAACCTTCGTGAGCGAGAGGGGACGAATATGGAGAGAATCGGTTACGTTTCGATTCCGGACAATCAGAGTAAGTGTCAAGCGGTGCCTGAAGTTTGCGATGCCATTCGCCAGTGGGCCGAGGAAAAAGGACTCGACGCGGTAATCTGGACTGATCTCCAAACCAACTTCAATAACAAAACGGGCATGGAGCTTAGCGAGGAAAATGTCATCACGTACTTGAGGGGTCTCACGGGCAAAATGCTGAAACAGGCCGAAGAATACGTCAGAAGAGCTCCCGCACAAGTAACGACCAGAATAAGAAGCAGAATCGAAAGAGAACTTGGCTGGGTGAAAGCTCAGATTTGCTAAAAATCGCAGAGGAGGCGAGGAGCATGGTAGAACTCAAGAAATTCTGTAGTGCTTGCAGTCAAAAAAAAGACGTAACGGAAATTGAAATCAATTCCCAGGGAGAAACCGTAAGACTGTCGTGCGGGCATAGAATCATCAGCGTCGAATTCACGGAGACCCTTGGACTTTCAGAACAGATAATGGCAAAGCATTTCGACCCTGAACATAAACTTAGAAGCAGGTACAAGACGAAAACGAGTGGGGAGACCAAGCGCCCCGCTAGAGACAACATAGTAATCGACCGGGACAGGAAGAGGATAATTCATCAGGTATGGGAACAAAATCAAAATGCAGAATGGGAACTTGTGCATGACGAGGAGAAACCCATTTAGCCTGAAGCCAATTAAGGCCAAAAAAAGAAGGGAATTGCCTTGCCCTCCTCGAGAAAATCGCTCTACGGGGCTCCTAGAGGCCCGTATTTCAGGGGGTGGGCCGAGAAACCCGGATTTTCCAGGTCTCTGGCGGACCGCTATCCTCAAGCCGGCCAGGAAAAGTCGTGCAGTGGCGAAATAAACGCGAAATTTACCCTAGATTTGGCCTTCTGGAGGTAGTGAGGCGAGTGGAGGCCGGGTTTCCCCTGGCCTCCCGATTCTGAAAAAGACGGCAGAGCCGGATAATGCGCCTCGGTAATAGAGACGACTGGGCCAATGGATTTTCTCACGTCAAAAAAAACCTTGACATCTTTAGTCCATCTGTAGTAGTAGATGGAGTAGAAGTAAAGAGAGGAGAAGAATATGGAATTTACTCTTCGCGGGAATGATTATAATTTGGACAGGCCGGACGTGGAGAAGGCAATGAAAGGGGTACTTCCCGAACCCATTCGGCAATATTTTATGGAAGTGAACGGCGAAAAATATCCACCAAAACAGGTCTTGGCAGAATCCCTTCGACTTGGAAGAGTCGAGTTTACAACGATGGATGCCAGTAGTATTCTAAAAAGACTGGGTTTTAAGTTAAATCAAATAAAAAGGAAATCGTAAGGGCCAGAGTAAGTTATTAAATTATAATGATAAATAGGATATAGAGGATATCATTAACGAAAGTAGGTTTCATAGATGGCTCTGAATAATTTGGAAATACTGAATCGTGGAATATTGGCAAAAGCGCATACACCTCCCTATAAAATTCACAGATATTTTGCCAGAAGACCTTGGAACGTTTTCAGGCACTTAATAAATATTTTTTCAAATGAATCTGACATAGTTCTAGATCCCTTCTGCGGCGGAGGCGTTACAATCTACGAGGGATTAAATCTCGGAAGAAGAATGATTGGGCTCGATATAAATCCTCTGTCTACATTTATCGTCGAAAACATGGTGAAGAAAGGACTGGATTTAAAAAGCCTTAACGAAGATATAAGGATTTTAGAGAATTTCTTAGAGGAACTGTACACGCCATATGAGCTTGCAAGCAGCGTTTCCCGGCCACTGACTTCTATCAAAAAAACCTTTGTCGATTGGTACGAACTGGCTCACGTGATTCTTTGTAATTTCTGCAATACAGAAATCGTCCTCTCAAATCAAAATAAACTGAAGGATGGCAGATATATATGTAGTAACGAAAATTGCCCAGGACATAAGAAAAACGGCGGATTCGTTGAGCCAAAAAATTGCAAAAGGAACGGTTATAGATACTTGTTTTCAGTAACCCAAGTTCCCAATACCAAGAGGAAGATAATCAAGAAGGTTGAAGATTCGGGTCTTGAACGGATTAATAAGCACATTACTTTCTTGAGAAATGAAATCAGAAAAAACAATATTGAAATTCCTTGCGATGAAATTCCGTTGGACTGGGACAGACAAAACGAAGATTTATTAAAGCGGAAAAACATTAACACATTTCAAGACTTATTCACCAAAAGGAATCTGTACATAAATCTGTTATTGCTGAATAAAATAAAATCCATCGATACTTGCAAGGAAAATTGCGAGATATTGAGGTTCGTTTTCAGCAAATCAATTCGAGACACGAATATTATGGCTTTTACCAACGAGGGCTGGCAGTCGGGGAGACCGACCACTTGGGCCAAACACGCTTACTGGATTCCCTCCCAATTCTGCGAGCTGAATGTTTTATATGCATTTAGGAAAGCCTTCGATGCGATCGAAAGAGCCCTAAAGTTTAACGACAAACAGCACTATATCGTTAAAAGGGCCGATAAGTTCAGCAGGATTCTCAAGGGGAACAATTTTTATTTGTTGAACGATTCTTTAGATAATTCCGACATCCCTGATAACGGGGTCGATGCGATCATTACCGATCCCCCCTACGGAAGCAACGTTCAGTACTTGGAGCTGTCCCATTTTTGGCACGTGTGGAACAAAGACCTTTATCCAAAGAAAAAGCTTAAGTTTTCAAAGGAAGCCGTAACTAATAGAAAGAAGAATTTCAAAGGTGCCAAGAGCTATTACGAATACGAAGAAAATTTGTATCAAGTCTTCAAAAAGTCCTTCCATGTATTAAAACCGAACAAGTATATGGTCTTGACGTTCAATAATAGGGATATGAATGCTTGGCTGGCTCTTTTAATCTCCATCTTCAGGGCCGGATTCTCACTTGAAAAGGATGGCCTATTTTTTCAGGAAGGTATAAGGAATTACAAACAGACTGCACACACCAAAGCCGAAGGATCACCTTATGGAGATTTTATCTATGTTTTTAAAAAGTCCACGAAGGCAGCCGGCGTAAAAAAAGAAGTGAGTCAATCGGAATTGGTTGATGTCATAAATAATACGGTAGAAAGACAGTTGCAACGTTTTAAACAGAACAAAGGAAACAGGGATATAATAAAAAGGAACATATTTTTGGAGATAATTCCGTATATAGAGCGGTTCGTCAAAACCGGTTCCGAATCCGAGAAAAGACACAATTTGTACGATATTTACAAAAGGGAATTTTTGGGCGATTTGTACAAAAAGGTCATTGTGAGCCAGGATGCCTAGAAAGAGCGAGCCTAAGCTGATTAAGAGCAAGGCCAGATACGAGGAGCTCCTTCCGAAATATTTGGAAATACTTAGACATTTGAACCAAAAGTATCTGATCCATAAGAATCCGGAATTTTCAGCGTTGGTTAATTTCAAAACAAACAAGAGCATTCCAAAGCATAATTGGTTCGACTACAAACAAGGCTACTCGGCGGAAATGGTCAGGAAGATTTTGATGGAAGATAAGCCTGACAATTCCACTTACGTCCTAGATCCGTTCGTCGGAGTCGGTACCACGTCCGTCGTAGCACAAAGCTTGGGATATAAAAGCATTGGTTTCGACATTAATCCCGTTGCGACCTTTGCCGCGGAAGTTAAAACAGCTCATTTCTCAAAGGATGAGATAAAGGAAATCGAGGATAAAATTAGAGCGTTTAAGCCAACAAACACGAAAAAAAGACCAAATTCCACGCTTCTTGAAACTTCTTTCGAAGCTTCCGTTTTCGACAAGCTGATGAATGTCAAAGGATTTTACGAGAGCATAGAAAATCCCAAGGTGCGGTCTTTTTTCAAACTTGCGTATCTTTCGATATTGGAGGACTGTTCAATAAGAGTTAAGGACGGGAACGGAATCAAGTTGGTGCCGGATAAAAACTATGTTAGGGATGTTTATAATTACTTTTTGAATAAATGCAATACGATGTTATTCGATTTGAAGCAGTACAACCATGAAGAAGAGTCCTGCCTAATAAACGGATCAATTTTAAACGACGGACAGTTCAACAAGTTCATGAATCGCAGGATCGGAGAGGTAATATTCTCCCCTCCGTACGCCAATTGTTTCGATTACTGCGAAGTATATAAGCTGGAAATCTGGATGGGTGATTTCGTTAGCGAATATTCAGATTTTAGGGAATACAGAGATCAGGCAATCAGGTCGCATGTAAATTCGACCTTTGATCACTCGATCAAAAATTTTAATGAAAAAGTCGACATCATCGCAGAACTTATTTCCTGCTTCAATATATGGAACAAAAACATTCCCGACATGATTCGCGGTTATTTCGACGACATGACGGAAACACTGAGAAGATTGAAAATGCTGATGATCAGCGGCGCTAAGTGTTATATCGTTGTTGCCAATTCGGGGTATAAGGGCGTAATAGTTCCCACGGACCTATTGCTCGCCGATGTTGCCGAAGAGCTTGGATTTAAAGTTTTAAATATGATTTACGCTAGGAAAATTAGAGCCTCTTCCCAACAGATGAAAGAACTTCATAATTCCTATGACAATTTAATGAGGGAAAGCGTTGTCGTCCTGGAAAGGGGGATAAGATGAAGTTGCATGAAATTTTGAAGGTCAAAAGGAGGAATTGGAAAGAACTTGAGGGCTCGATCGAGGCATTGCCAGACACCGTTGCGAGGGGAGAAGTATTCGAGCAATTCGTTTTCGTTTATTTGATATTAAAGAAGAATTTTTATCAGATCGACAAAGTCTTCAGATGGAAAGACATACCTACGCCTCTTAGAAAACAACTGAAGCTTGAGAAAACCGACTACGGAGTTGATGGAATTTTCGTGCTGAAAAACGGCGAGATTGCTGCCTATCAGGCAAAATTCCGGTCAAAAAGAACAAAGCCTTCTTATTCGGAGCTTTCCAAATTCTGGACCGAAGCCGAGCGTGCGGACTTTCACTATACCATCGCAAATTCTTACGAATTGCCAAAAGTGGCAAAGAAAAAAATCAAGCACATGGCAATCTTGGTTGACAGTTTTGAGGCGCTTGACGAAGAATTTTTCCGGGAGTTCCAAGAGTACATATTAAAGGGCAGAGTCGAGAAAAAGATAAGATATACTCCGGACGACCATCAGAGAAGAGCGATACGTAATATAATGAAAGGATTCGGAAAGAGGAACAGGGGAAAGTACATAGCGGCCTGCGGTACCGGTAAAACGATAACGTCGCTGTGGATCGTTGAGAATTTGAACGCCCAAAACGTTTTATTCGTCACCCCCAGCTTGGCCCTGATTAAGCAAACGCTCGAAGAGTGGGCAGGACAATCCAAAGAACCTTTTTCTTACCTTTGCGTGTGTAGCGATATCTCGGTTGCCGAAGAAGTCGACGACGGGGACATTACCGTTGCAGATTTGAATTTTCCCGTTACCACCAATCCCAAACATGTATCGGAGTTTTTATCCAAGAAAAGTAACGGAGAAAGGAAAATAATATTTTCCACCTATCAGTCTTTGGATGCTCTGGCATCCGGAATTAACAAGCTGAGTGACTTTTCTTTCGACCTGCTGATTTGCGACGAAGCGCACAGAACTGCCGGCGTGAAGGGGTCTCGTTTGTTTAGCCTGGTATTGCACGACGAATATATAAAAAGCGACAAAAGACTGTTCATGACAGCCACCGAAAGATTGGTCAGACCTTGGATAAAGAAGAAAGCGGAAGAGTTGGAGCGAATAGTTTTTTCAATGGATGATGAAGAGGTTTACGGAAAGGTATATGACAGATTCAACTTCGGAGAAGCCATAGATAAAGGCGCAATTTCCGATTATAAAATTATCGTAGCAGGAGTCGAATTAAACGAAGTATACGAGTGGATAAAAAGTAACACACTGTTAGTGTGTCTTGAGGGCAAGGAGAAGGAATATTTTACCTGCGCACAGAATATCTTCAAACAAATATTGCTGATAAAGGCGATTAAAGAGTTCCCTATCTTCAAAACAATCACGTTTCATTCCAGCGTAAGGAATGCGCAGGCCTTCATTTCCGGTACAGGCAACGACGATATGGATCTGGCTACTGCCATCTCAAAACTCTGGCCGGAACTGGACCAGAGTGGTCTGTATCTTGATCATATAAATGGACGTATGAGTGCGGGCGAAAGGAAGGAAAAGTTGGACTTATTCAAGGCATCCCGGTACGGGATTATTTCCAACGCGAGATGCTTAGTCGAGGGCGTCGACGTGCCCGTAATAGATAGCGTTTATTTCGTAAACCCGAAAAGTTCTCTTATCGATATAGTTCAAGCTTGCGGAAGGGCATTGAGAAAACCAAGGGCGTCCAAAGAGAAAAAGACGGCCTATTTCATAATACCGATTTTGATTCCCGAAGACCATAAGGGCGCCGAAGTCATAAATGAGATCGATTTCGAGACGCTTCATAACGTAATCCAGGCATTGAGGGACCAGGATGCAAGGCTCGCCGATTGGATAGACAAACTCAATTTACAGGCTTCGAAGGGAAGAATTCGTGGTTTCTCGAAAGGTTCGGATTCTCCGATCATTCTGGACATCCCGGCGAAATTCGAGCCTAAAAAGTTTGAGGAAAAATTGCACTTGAAAATAGCCGAAGCAAACGCGGAACCGACAACCTTCAAGGTGAAAACAAAAAAATATGGTGCCAAGGAAAGAAAAAGTTATCACGAACGCGTATTTAAGACGCTGGGGGATTATTCCGTAGAGAGCTATAGAAGTAGCCTGGTTGATCCCACGATGAAGAAATTTGGGACGTTAGAGTCCAAATTGAAAATGAACCAAATAAAAATCAACAATAACAATGTGTCGCATACCGCGAGACTGGGTTTAATCGAAAAAGAAGGAAAGAGGTATAAATTAACGCCACTGGGGAAACAGTATTGGCAGAAGAAATTGAGTTTTGAGGATTTGTTCAGACACCAGATGTTGAGGTATTTTTCGGTGGTGGAGGAAGGCGGAGAAAAGAGATTTCTTTTCCCATACAAAGACTGTCTCAAGATACTCTTGAAAGTGAAATCCATAAACTTCATCGAATTCGCTTTCGGTTTGTATTCCATAACTGATTCGTCCGAGGAGTCTATTAATGAAAGCGTGGAGAGAATCGAATGGATAAGAAATAATTATCCTAACATCGATATTCTGAACGAAGCCAACAAAAAGAGCGTTCTCAAGAAGCTGAACAAGAAATGTAACACCAATTTCTCTTATACGGACATATGGGCAAAAAAGACTACGATCAACAATCAATTCATATATTTTAGGAATCATCTGGAGCTACTCAGAGACATAATTGAAATAGACTCCAAGAACCAAATTGTCTCTGTGAAAAGCGGCATGGAAAAGAAACTAAAAGCTCTGTTGTTAGATCAGGAAAGCTGGATGAAAAATCAGAAGCTATCCGAGAAAAAGTTATGGGAAAAGTATGTCGATAAGCTCATAATTTTTGCGTTTTTTTCGCTTTGATAAATTTAAAAGTTGGCAGATTATCTTTGGCAACGAAAGGAAATACCTAATGGCTACTTATCTAGAAATCCAAGCATACGTAAGAAATTACTATGGATTTGTTCCCAAAACTTGTTGGATTGCCCATACGAAAGAGATATGCGGAATTCCTATTAAAGAAGCTCCCAACAGAATCGATTCAGATGCAAGGGCAAATCCTTGTCCTGAAAACAAGCTGTCCGCGATAAAGGAAGCGTTCAAGTATTTCGGAATGATTTAGTGAATAATGGGGATTGCCGCTGGTTTTGGGGAGTTAAAGCTATTCAAGGTCTTTTTCACCGTCCTGAATTGGCCAATCTTCAGGGAGACCAAATAGATCTGCAACTTTTTCCCCCGGTTTTAGCTCAATCCTAGTCTTATCTGGGTTTGGAACATGCTGCGGGAGAGCCCATAGGTCTTGATTAAAGGGGAAAGATGCCCAAGGATTATGCCAGAGAACGGCATTGATTTTAGCGATTTTGCCCCACAATAAATCGTTACAAATGATAACGCCGCTCACCCTGGTATTTTGAGGGCCATGAGGGCCACGAAATGCTCCATTAGAAGCCCTGGTTAGCTTATGATCAGAGCCTCCAGTTGGCAGGCGATAAAATGTAACTCCCTCGTCTCCAAATAGAGCATCCATGACCATGTGGTCGTCATTGCTGAAAATGCTTAACACATTAATAGCGATAATATAGGGCAAATCAAGATTGCCATATTTCGTAGCCTTTTCCTTAATCGCATTTCTAATCCATTCATCCTCCTTGCATTCTTGAAATCCGAAAAAACGTATCCCTATTGGTCGGACTCCTTGTTTCCCACGGGCCTTGGGTGATTTTGGGATTGCCTGGAAGGTTACATTCCAGCCATCGTGATTTAGTGTAGTACTTGGCAAGCCCTCAAGTCCGTCAGATTTTTCTTTTTCTCCTATAACGTCGGGATCTAGTTCAGAAAGCCATTCTTCTAGAAAAGCTCTCCACTCTCTTCCTGGAGGAGGGGTATTCGGCGATCCGTGGACTTGAACCCCGATAAAGAAATTCGGGGAGTTCATTTTATCGATAGTCTCATATACTACATTTTCCCTTTTATCAGCAGCCCTTTCCTCGATTGGACCAGACGCAAGGGTAGCTTCAAGATAAAAAAACGGCTTGCTATCTCTTAATACAATGAATTCTGGGTGAGTAGGTTGGCCGGGGATTTCTGGATGAATTTCAATTTGAAATCCCAATTTTGAAAGTAAGGCATGGAGATAAATCTCGAAAAACGCACTCCGATGTTGAATATCATCAGTGGCACGAAATCTGGTTCTGAGTTCGTTCTTGGAATCTGAAGGAAAATTAGAAAACCAATCCTCCAGGAGGTTCCGTACTCTCTCCATTGAGGGACGGGCGGAGTGATTTAGATATTCATAGAGAGGCTCAGCATGCCCACGAGTTCCTTTATAATTGCGCGAAATTTCGTCAAATAACATCGCTAGAGTTTTATCTTTATAGTATATAACTTTCTGGAATGGGCTTCAAATAAGAATTAACGCCGCCGTCCTGAATACGGCAGATTTTTCTTCGGAATTTCCCTGGTTTTAGGTCTGAGGCTCTCGATTTCCGCCTGAGAAAAGCAGCCCCATTCGTCCTCCAAGCCCGGGACGTAGCCGTACCAGATGGTGTCCGGCACGCCCCTGCCGTCCCCAAAATCGCTCAATTGTTCTTGAACCTTCTCCCTACCGAACCAGTACCAGCCGTCCCACGACTCGAAGCCACACAGGACCTTCTTGCCGTAAACATAAGAATTTGGTTTTCGGCGGCGATGGCCGCGCGCGCCATCGTAGCGATTTTGCCACCTTCCGATCATGAAAGATGGCAGCTCATGGCGAAAGGGGTGTCAAGGCAGGCTTGGGACCGGGGCGATGCGGCCGGGAAGCCGATCGAAGTGGCGAAATAGCCGGAAATCCTACAGGCCTCTCCATTGGGGCAAGAGAAAAGATCATGAAAAATATTCAGCGCCGGCTTCGGCGGCCATCAAGACTTCCTGATAGGCGATGCAAGGCGGATGAGGTTTGTCCGCAATGAAGCGGAGCTTCAAATGGTCGATGATACGATCCACCACGGAGAAATCGGTGAGGAAAGCGATGACGCACATCTTGCCACCGCATTTGGGGCAGACCATCGGGTTTACCTCAAAGACCTTTCGGATCATCTCAGCCCAGCCTTTGGAAGGGCAGAGAGTGAACGTCTTCCTCGATGACCGGAGGACGAGCTGGATCAACTATGGCTTTGTGCCGCTTGCCCCTGTGAGCATTGGAGTAAAGCTCTCTTTACGGACATGGAAGAGGTTATATTATTATTTTTGAAAATAATTGCCTTAGCTTCACCTCTTTTCCAATCTCGCTTCCTGAACTCGGCTGATATTATCTTTACATCAATGATAGCATCAGCTCCGCGCATCCTCCCTTCTTCTTTTAGAAGTCTAATTATCTCTTCTGGTTTAACTACATCCCAGCGAAGACCCGTATTGGCTTCTTTTTCTGCATAAACCATTCCAATTACCTTAAATTCTTTCGTGGGGCGATCACCTTCGAAAAAAACTAAGACATCATAATCTTCAGGTTTTGGTTGATATGTTTCAGCCCCACTTCTTACAAAATTTCTAACCGTTGCACCACATCCATATAAAAATAAAATAGACAACGCTATAAGAGTTTTACGCACATCAAATCTCCCAATATTAGTTTTTATTTTTTAAGTTCTTGTGGCATATCTGAAGACTGCCAGGGATTACATTTCCGACATGAATAAAGATTTGTTGTTTTAGTATTTATAGCTTTAGTTAGAGCCTCCTCTCTGGTAGAAAAAGGACCCAGCCATTCATCATTTATTCTTGGAGAAGCTTTGTGCTGAACTCCTTGGCCAGTATTACAGCTTCTACAATTCGCTCGATGAATTCTTGCTTTGCGGCCCTTTTCTGCTGGCCAATTATGATAGATCCAATATTCTTCCATCTTGCCTTCCCGCCAACATTCATAATCTGTTATACATGAAAAGTCAATTTTTATGTGTAGATTGAACCCCGAAAATGAGAAGAACCCGGGGCCTCAAACGTCTTTGGAAGTGAGGAAGATTTACCGGCCAAGGGCCGTCATTTATCAATCTGGGGAGCTCCTGGGCCCGGGCTCTTCCCTTGCCTCTCTTGGGGACACTATCAGCCCGAAGGAGTCCGGTTTTATAGACTCTGGCTTCTACTCTGCGGCTATCTTTGCGTTGATTCTCTTAGCCGATCGGTTTGCATCAACCATTCCCCATATCCAAAGTATAGGAGTGGTAATGAAGCCAACAAGAACAAACATTAACAGCCAGGAGATTGCGTATAGCACAATGAACATAATACCTTTACCTATTTGGCCATTATAGATCTGACCAAGCCCCATTATGAAGAAGGACAGGATAGTTGCTGTTGTTGGATTCTTGTAAAACTTTGGGGGTTGAGTAGACATAACTTACCTCCTTTTATTTATATGCATCCCTTCTATATGCCTTAGGTGTCACTAATATTTCCACTAATATTTCTGAATAAGCACATGGAGATTGCACAAATCTCAAGTCCTTGCCTTCTGGTCGATATATCTTCCTCCGGCCTCGAACAAGCGGTGCTCAGAATAATAATCGCACATCTCCTCGACGGCTTTTCGGAATGTTCGTCTGGGAGTATAACCGAGGTCGCTTTTTGCATTCTCGAAGGTATAGAAGAGGGGCATCGAGCCGGCCTTGACAGCCGCCCGGCTTAACAGACAGGGCTTGCGGAATAAAGCCGCATGCCATTCGAACAAGGTTGCTGCCGGTGAAGCTAAACAGGCGGGGAAGAGGCGAGAGGGAAGAGAAAATTTCCGGCCGGGAAACTTTTCTTGCATGACTTCAACCAGAACTTTGACCATATCTTTAAAATACAGGTTGTCTTCAAGCCGTCCGGTGATGATGTAGCGCGAGCCGGGCTTCGCCAGCTCCATAGTTAAAAGGTGTCCTTCGACGACATCCATGACATGAGCCAGGGATAAACCGCCGCCTAAGACTCCCGGCATTCTCTTCTGATATAGAGCAAGAAGATAGATTCCATTCCCGATTAAGTAATCATAGGGGCCAAAGAAGGTCCCGGGTAAAACCGAGACGACATTCAACCTGAATTCTTGCACATATTTTGTCACCAGCTCCTGGGCGGCAAGCTTCGAGTCAAAATATCCGATACCGATCCTCTTTTCCCAGCGCCTGACTCTGTTCTCCCGGACGTCTCCGATGAATTGAAGCGTGTCCTGGGTAGATTTAAAGGAATGGAGGGGGGAGAGATTCAGGTAAGGGTCTGAATTCTCGAAATTCCCGAGACTTCCCGGCGGGTTTGGAACTCCTAAGGCATTGACCGTACTCGTATAACACACTTTTTGAACCGAAGACGAGCTTTTCGCCGCCTCCAGGACATTCCTTGTCCCCTCGACGTTGATGAGCCATTGCCTGCGTTTTTTCCGCGGGCCGAAGGTTGTAGAGCCGGCCATGTGAAAGACATAATCGATTCCCTGAGAGGCTCGTTTAACCTCCTCCGGCTGACAGATATCGCCAGGCCACAGGTCAAGTCCTTCGATATCGCTTAAGCTTGTCGTCGGAGTGTTGGGCAGATAAAAGACCCGGATATTGTAAGGAGGAACTTCCATTTCCTGAATCAGATAATG
>Ga0172363_10003582_pt1 | contig 12614 bp, 14 predicted proteins | sample LakKivs2_kivu2a2_FD_114541 | JGI IMG/M metagenome (GOLD analysis project Ga0172363, IMG submission 114541) | Sediment microbial communities from Lake Kivu, Rwanda - Sediment s2_kivu2a2 | ecosystem: Environmental > Aquatic > Freshwater > Lake > Sediment | place: Rwanda: Western Province, Lake... | reverse complement strand
CTTGAACCTCTGACTTCAACGTTTCGAAGGCTGTGCGCACCACGCTATAGGTCAAACCCAGGATAAGTGTCTTAATTGCTGCTGACAAGGTAGCGTGTGTGTTGTCCTCAAGTAGCCAATCAAGCTATAATGAGCGAGCGTTGGGGCAACAAGTGAAATTGTTTTATGGGGGGTGAAGAAGATGAAACCATGGTGGCAAATTGCTCGCCCAACGATTATATAAATGAGGGTATATACGGTGAATAGGGGACTTGAAGGAGTCATAGAAACTCTCAAAAGCTTAGAGGAGCAGATAAGAAAGGAATATAAGGCAGAAATCGTTGGAGTGTTCGGTTCCTATGCCAGGGGGGAACAAAAGGGAAGTAGCGATTTGGATATTCTCGCCAAGTTCGCTGAAGGAGCTACCCTGTTTGACTTTGCTGGTCTAGGGAATTTCCTCGAGGAAGAGCTAAATTTGAAAGTAGATATCGTTTCAGAAAGGGCGCTAAGGGAAGAGCTGCGAGAAGGCATATTTAAACAGGTTGTGAGGATATGAAGAGGGATTACCAGCTCTTCATAAAGGATATAATCGCAGCTATGGAATCCATAGAGGGCTTTGTGGAGGGTATGAGTTTTGAGGAGCTTATGCAGGATGATAAGACCGCCAGCGCGGTCATCAGAAAATTTGAGATTGTTGGAGAGGCAACAAAACGTTTATCCGATGAGTTAAAAGAGGAACACCCTGAGATCCCGTGGAAAAGAATGGCAGGCATGAGGGATAGACTAATCCATGCTTATTTTGGAGTAGACTACAAATTGGTGTGGGAGGCTATAAAGGCTGAAGTACCAAGCATGAAGCTGAAATTACAAGAAGTCCTTACTGAGCTTGAAGGAAAGGGTGAGGATATATCAAACCCACTTTAGAAGACGACTTCGGCAAGGGCTACTAAGTAAGAGGCCTTTACGTCATTTACATTTAGATAAATTGGTCAGGGCGAGTGGATTTGACCCTAGAACCTCAGCGTCCCGAACGCTATGCCTGCCAGGCTATGCTACACTAGTTATTCGTGGCAAGGTAACTTATTGTCCTTCAGTGGCCATTCAAGCTATAATAAGCAAGCGCAACATCGGTAGGATGGAGATCGCTCAGTGGGTAGGGGTAAGCTAATTAGTAGAGGTGAAAATTGATTACACAGTATATTGCGGCTGCTCTGAGTAGGGCAAGGTATGAAATCATTGAGGATGAGGAGCCATACTATGGTGAGGTCCCAGAGCTTGAAGGTGTATGGGCTACAGGAAAAACACTTGAGGAATGCCGTCGTAATTTGGCCGAGGTCATTGATGGTTGGCTTGTGGTAAGGCTTAGAAAAGGATTAAGCATCCCTTCTATAGGTGAACACAAAATAGAGGAACTGAAAACTTTAAACGTCGGTGGCTGAGCTTTTGCCTGTTTCGTGGACAAAGCTAGTAAGGCGACTTCATGGGCTTGGATTTGAGGGGCCTTATCGAGGTGGGAAACATCCCTACATGATAAAAGGAAACTTAGTATTGACTATCCCCAACCCACATCGCAGAGAGACCGGAGTTGCTCTTTTATCTCGGATTTTAAAGAGGGCAGGGGTTACTAAGGAGGAATGGCTTGGGCAATAGCCTTCTTTTGGTCTGGAGCGAGAGGATTTGAACCTCTGAACTCAGCATCTAAGAGATATATCCGTCCCGGATAAGGAGTTCAGCTACAAGGACTGCGCCTTTAGCAGCTCCCATCTTGGTGTTGTGGGACACCAGAACATACTTGATGCCATTTTCCAGGACAGTGTCCTTCCTGATTCTGCCCACCACGGTGGCCATGCCGTCTTCGGCATCACGGTCAAGCCGCGGCTGGGGCCTGAAGGGGTCATCAAGCACGATTATCATGTGCTTGGGGGCCGAAGGCAAGTCGGTGTCGCCGGGTAAACCAACATACTCCCTCATCGCTCTGGCGACATCGCTTACCTGACAAGCTTTTTGGGTAGAGGCGAAGACCGATTCCGTGTGCCCTTCCCGCACGTTAACACGGGTACAGGTGCAGCTCAGGTCAAATTTTGCCGGACTGATTGAAGTGCCCTCAAAATTGCCCAAGATTTTCTGTGTTTCGCGCTGCACCTTTTCTTCTTCTCCTGGAATGAAGGGAATGACGTTGTCCAGGATGTCGAGGCCTATCACTCCCGGGCTTCGACCTGCGCCCGATATAGCTTGCAGGGAAGTCATTAGGACAGCGTTTAGACCGAAGGTCTGGTGGATTGGTTTTAGTGTTATTGCCAAGCCGGTGGTGGTGCAGTTGGGAATGGGGGTAATAAAGCCCTTCCATCCCCGCGACTTCCTCTGAATATCAAGCAGTTTGGCGTGTCCAGAATTGATGCCCGGGATCAGGATGGGCACATCGTCATCGTAGCGGAAGGCTGAAGCGGTGCTTACAACCGGTTTTTCACTAGCAAATTTCGGTTCGAGGACCTTCGCCGGGGCGGACTCTATAGCGGAGAAGACGATATCTATAGCGGAAATATCCATTTCGGTGGCATCCTGCACCGGCATTGCCATAACTTCTTCTACTGGCGGCTCCTGGCAAAACCACCTTAAGGCTCCGGATGAAGTCTCGGTTATGGCTTCCTGATAGCTGCGGCCGGCTGACCTCTCGGAGGCGGCAAGGGCGGCAATTTCAATCCAGGGGTGGTTTTTCAGGGCAACGAGAAATTGCTGACCGACGATGCCCGTGGCTCCCACGATTACAGCTTTTAGCATAGTTCCTCTCCGTCATGAACTTAGAAAAAGAATACGGCAAATTATAGCATCTGATTCATTGGTTGCAAGTCTACTGCTGGCACCCGAAGCCTTGTTGCCTGCTGTTTGATGTGGTTTGGGGTAAGCGAGGCACGAAGTGCCAGAAGCCTGCCCCTGCTAAATCGTCTTACCGGGCTTTGTCCCGTGGATTTTTATGCTTATGACCGAATCTGCAAGCTGTTTTACTTTTTCAGGCGGTATTCTTAAATTCTCAATTATCGCCTGTGCAGCGGCATCGTTAGCGATACACTCAATGGGGAAAGGTGTCTCTTCTACTATGGTGACTTCCTGAAAACCGGCCTCTCTTATCGCTTCTATGTACTCCTCCTTTAGCATCGCACCGGAAACACAGCCGATATAGGCCTGGATAGAATCTTTTATGAAATCGGGGAGTTCTTTCAACAAGACAATGTCCGATATCATTATCCGCCCATTGGGTTTTAGCAACCTGAATGCCTCTTTAAAGACCCTTCTCTTGTCAGGCGAGAGATTAATGACACAGTTAGAGATGACCACGTCAACAGAACTATCGGCAACTGGTAGGTTTTCTTGAAAATTAGCCAAAGTCTGGTCACTGCTCCGCGACTGCTATCCTAAGCCTTTTTAGCTGGTCCAGGCTTATAACTGCAACAGAGCATCTTGCCACGAGGCTTTAGGTAGGTGCAGTCCTTGCACTCCTCAGGAAACTCAATCTTCTTTTTGTTTAGCTCACAAGTTCTCTTTGCCATTTATCTTACCCCCTTTCTACAGACTATTTATGAGAATCCACGCACCACCGCAGCTGGACTGATTAAGCCTGGGGAACAATCTTTAACAAATCCACCGCACTAGTGGCGAAGCAGGCTGTCCCCATCCTGCACACCCCGGCGGTTTTCTGACATCTGGTATCATCGGCAATTTTCAACTCGTCAGTAGCCTTGGAGAGGGCATCTGCCCGGGACTTAAAGCTTCCCTTAGTCTCGGCACAGGGAATGGACGCAGCTTCTATGTCTCGAGCCAGCTTCTTTAAGCCCTTCTCCACCTTTGTTTTTGCTGCTTCCAGAGTAATGCAGTTTACGCAGATGTCCCTGGTTAGAGCTTCAAGAGCACCTAATGCCGCCCTATAGCCTAAAAGCTGGTTTTCCAAAGCCTCCGTCGTCATATTAGCACCTCCCTTTTACTGATTATTTTTGGTCCCAGTCAATAGCCATCATGGTTTATGGGTATGCCGGTCCGGTAATTTGCTTCAAAATGTCTAATGCCCCTGACGGGAAACAGCCTGTGCCGATTTTACAGTTGCCAGCAGTCTTTTGGCACTCGCAATCATCAGATAGCTGTATTGCCTCCGCCTCCTTTGATAAGGTGTCTATCTGAACAACCAAGGCCTCTTTCTCCGTCTCAGCAATCGATGAGCTTTTTAAGTCCATGCTTAGCTTCTTTAAACCCTTTCCTATCTTGGTCACAGCGCCTTCTAAACCGATGCAGTTTCTACAAGTGTCCCCAGAATAAGCCTGAAGGACAGCTAAAACGACCGGATACCCTCTTAATTGATTTTTAAAATAGTTAGACATATGCTTCTTCCTTTATTTCACCAGTGATGCTGGTTCGGTGACTTGTTTTAACAGGTCTGCCGCTCCCGTAGCCAGGCATCCTTTACCGATGGTGCAGTTGCCGGCAGTCTTCTGACACGGACCCGGTTCCGTAGGTAGCCTTTCAGCAACCTTTAGGAAGCTATCAATCTTGGTCGAGAATTCTGTTCTTCTTGGCTCGGAGACAGACGACTCCTCAAGGCTCTCCTTCAGTTTGCCGAGTTTCTTGATAATGGAGTTTACAGTAACCGGCAAAGACAAGCCAACGTGGCAAATATCCTTATCGCAAGCTGAAAGTCCAGCCAGGATGCCAGAGTATGCCCTTAACTGGTTGTGAAAATATAGTTCATCCTGTGTAAGCTCGGCAACCGCTGGGGCAACTGCAGCAGGTGCCTCCTCCCTTGCCACACAGACAGAAACAGGCTTAGCCTCTTCCACTAGCGAGACTTCCTTAGCCAGCATTATAGGCTTTGTCTCTATTTCACCACTGAGTATTTTAGCAATTTGAGAAAGTTCCTCAGCTATCTTCAAAAGGTGACTACCCATGGCCGTAATCTTGGATTCACTCACCTCTATCGCCACCTCCTTCTTCTCAGGAACTACTTTTACTTCTTCTTCGATACCTTTAACTAAGTCTTCAAGCTCCCAGTCTTCGATGCTTTCTGGGTGTTTAACTCTCCAACTAAGTCTATAAGACATAGGCGGCTCTGGATAAGCACCTGGGTCAGCTAGCATATAATTCAAAAATGGAGTAGGCTTCTCCTGATAGCAAGACCAGACAGCCTTGTTTATCGCTTCTGGGTTCATTTCCTCTAAAAGATTGATTAATGTAACCTGCTTTCTAAAGCGCTCAATCGATTCTTTGGGAATGTTCAAAAGATACGGAGTCACCGCCATTGAGCCAATAATGGTTCTCCTTTGGTTCACCCCGTTTTCCATAAGGGCTCTAAGGGCATCCCCGGCATGGTGTCCTTCCACATCGACTCCACAAAGAACTATATACCGAATATTTGGGTTTCCTACCACGTTGCAGATAATCTTCTCTATCCCGATGTTCTCTGTCTGTAATGTGCCTGACAGCGCGGCTCCGGTTTCGACGGCCGACCTTACCAACCTATCGATTTCTGGAGGAACGCTTTGTACCTCAGGTGGCATGGTGCCATAAGGTGCATTTAAGCACACCACCACAGCCACTGGCGAGTAATGGTTTCCGCGTAAAAAACAACCTTCCTCTGTGGGATAATCTACTGTCGGATTAACTTTCAGCATCTCAATAACCTCCGCTACGCAAGCTCCCTTTTCTGTAACGTTCCACCTATAATTTTAACACAGATGAATCCGAATGGAATATTAAACATCTAACGCCCATTTTTGTAAGTCATTCAGGCTGTTCATCTCCTTGCGCCTGGCTAATGGTTCTTTTTCTTTCATGTTAATGACCTGTTTTGGGTTCTTTTCATTTATTTTCAATCTCTCCCAGTCTGAACTCTACATTTCTGTAGTTGCCCTCCCTGGCGTTGTTTTTTGCCTTGTCAATCATCTCTGGTGTCATATCTACGCCGATAACTCTTCCATTCTTGCCAACCTTATTGGCAGCGAGAAAACAATCGAATCCTGCGCCTGAACCAAGATCAAGAACTGTCTCGCCTTCTCTCAAAGAGGCGAGGGCAACTGGATTCCCGCAACCAAGCCCCAGATTTGCCCCTTTGGGGACTGCTTTAAGTTCTTCTTCTGTGTACCCTCTCTTCTTACTAATATCCTGTGCTAGCTCCGTACTGCCACAGCACGAATTTGCGAGAGCACAGCAAGAACTATCCCGTTTGGCTATTCTGGCATAGCCTTCTCTAACGACTTTCTTTATTTCTTCTCTCCTCATTTTTAATCGTCTCCAAAGTCTTGGCTAGTCGGGGCGAGAGGATTTGAACCTCCGACCTCAGCGTCCCGAACGCTGCGCGCTACCACACTGCGCTACGCCCCGCTTGTTTATGCTATTATAAGATGCTTTAATTATTCCGACAATATTTGCTTGGATGAAATACTGTATTCTGATAATGGACGGTGCCGCGGGTTGGCCATTGGTTGACCACGGTGGCAGGACTTGCCTTGAGCTGGCAGACACTCCAAACCTGGATGCTATGGCAAAGGAAGGCATTGTCGGACTTGTTCGTACTGTCCCAGAAGGGATGGAGCCCAGCAGCGCCTGTGCTTGCATGTCGGCGCTAGGCTATGACCCCAGGGTCTATTATCGGGGCCGAAGCGCCATCGAAGCCAGGAGCATGGACGTTTCTATTGGTGAGGGTGAGGTTGTTTTTCGCTGTAATTTGGTCTCTGTTTGTGATGGGATAATGCGAAGCTATAGCTCAGGCTCTATCGAGAGTGAAGAGGCTAAGGTTCTCATCGCTGCTTTAAATGAGAAACTTGGCGGTGATGAGGTCCAATTTTATCCTGGCGTCAGCTATAGAAACATATGCAAAATAAAAGGACGAGAGGACACTCTCCTGGCTAATTGCACTCCTCCGCATGATATCCCAGGCAAACCTATCAATGAGTTTCTTCCCCATGGCCCTGGCAGTGATTTATTAAGAGACCTCATGGCAAGGTCGGAAGCTGTGCTGCGAAATCATCCGGTAAATGTAGCGCGGAAATCCCGCGGCGATATCCCAGCCACAATGATTTGGCTTTTCTGGAGTAGTGGTAGAATACCTGATATGCCCGCTTTCAAGCAGGTCTGGGGTCTTGAGGCGGCGATGACATCGGGAGTTGACCTTTTGCGCGGCTTGGCTAAAATGATGGGTATGAAGATATTAAGTATCCCCGGCGTGACTGGTGATCAGGGCACTGACTGTACTGCTCAGGCAGTAGGAGCCTTAGAAGCGCTTGAAGAACATGATTTGGTGGTTATCCATGTAGAAGCGCCTGACGAGGCTGCTCATGCTGGCTCTGTTGAGGATAAAATAGATGCTATCCAGAGGATAGATTTAGAAATTGTGAGCCGAATCCGCGGTTGGGACAAAGATTCACTTCGGGTGCTGACTATGCCTGACCATCCAACGCCAATTAAGGTTCAGACTCATACTAGGGAGCCGGTTCCATTTATGCTGTGGGGGGCGGGGTTTATGGCTAACGGGGCGGAGGGATTTAGCGACGCTGAAGCTAAAAGAACAGGCGTTTCTATTGAGGAAGGGTATAATACAATGGCTGAACTAATAAGGTAGAGGAGAATATGGCTTTAATAGTGCAAAAGTATGGTGGAAGTTCCGTTGCTGATGGTGAAAAGATTAGGAATGTGGCTCGGCGTATAGCTAAAGCTAAGGACGAGGGGAATCAAGTAGTAGTTGTTGTCTCAGCAATGGGAGATACCACTGACGAGTTAATCCGAATGGCTCAACAGGTTAGTGAACAGCCAGACGAGCGAGAGCTTGATATGCTGCTTTCTACGGGTGAGCTAATTTCCAGCACTCTTTTGGCCATGGCTCTAGAGAGCTTGGGCTACAAGGCAGTCAGCCTTACTGGTGGCCAGGCAGGTATCCAGACTGATTCCAACTACAGTCGAGCTCGAATTCTTCGCGTTGTCCCCCAGCGCATTGTCGCTGAATTAGAGAGGGGCAATATCGTTATTGTAGCCGGATTTCAGGGTATTACTCAGGATATGGATATTACCACTTTGGGTCGAGGTGGCTCTGATACTACGGCAGTCGCTCTAGCTGCCAGTTTGAATGCTGCGGTATGCCAGATTTACACTGATGTTGAAGGAGTTTATACCGCTGACCCACGCCTTGTGCCTGAAGCAACTAAATTAAAGCAAATTGACTATGGGGAGATGCTGGAACTGGCTAGCTATGGGGCAAAAGTAATCCACCCAAGGGCAGTGGAGTTAGGTGAGTTATATAATATGCCTATATTGGTAGCTTCCAGCTTTAGCCATAGTCCAGGGACTCTCATTTGTAAGGAGGCATCTATGGAAGTAAGAAATAAGGTTAAGGGTGTTACTCAGGATACCAATGTGGCTCAAATTACTATAATTGGTGTTCCTGACCAACCTGGCATTGCTGCGGCAATCTTTGAGCCCTTAGCTAGGGCAAATATAAGTGTGGATACTATTGTCCAGAACGCCAGTGTTGAGAAGATTACCGATCTTACCTTTACAGTGGCACGAAGCGATTTGGTTAAGGCGGTGCCCATTATAGAACCGGTGATAAAATCTATTGGAGCAAAACGATATGTTGCTGATTCTACATTGGCTAAGGTTAGCATTGTAGGCACCGGCATGCAAAATATGCCCGGCTATGCTGCCAGGATGTTCCGTGCCCTTTATGAGCAGGACATTAATATCCAGCTAATCACTACTTCGGAGATAAGGATAACCTGCATTATCGCCGAGGATAGAGTTAAGGACGCCGTTCAGGCCTTGCATAAAGCCTTTGAGCTTGACATTGCAAAGTTTGCTTAATCTTTGTATTGTTTGCTTTGTTCAGGGATGAGTTATCAGCGAGAAGAAGAACAAGCTAGACTAGGACGGCGATTAAGTGAAGAAGCCACAGCCTTGGCTATTCAGGGTAGGTGGGAAGAGGCTGTGGTACTAAACAGAAGTATAATTGAGAAGTTTCCCAGTGATGTTGGGGCTTACAATCGTCTTGGCAAGGCTTTGGCAGAGCTAGGGGAGTTTGCCCGGGCTAAAGAGGCGTATAGCAAGGCTTTGGAACTTGCTCCTAACAACGTTATTGCGGTAAAAAATTTAGCTCGACTAGCTAGTTTACCGGCGGCTAAGGCCCCCTTAGATAGAGGGCATCGTAGGGTTGCTCCTGAACTTTTTACTACTGAGATAAGCAAGGCTGGTGTGGTCAAGCTTTGCAATTTGGCCCCCACGGAGGTATTAGTCAGGATGGGTATTGGTAATCAGGTCTGTTTGAGAGTAGAGGGTCAAAGCTTAGTGGTAGAGAATGACCAAGGGGAATATTTGGGGGAAGTTGAGTCGAAGCACGGGTTACGACTTATCAAGCTGATAGAAGGCGGGAATAGATATGCTGCAGCCATCCACAGTGTAGGGGAGGACGGAGTGCGAGTAGTCATCCGGGAGGAATATCAACATCCTAGCCAGGTAGGGTGTCCTTCCTTTCCTGTTAAAGTTACTGAGCGTTTGCGTTCCTATGCTAAAGAATATCGCCTTGGGCGCGAAGGCGGCTACTGGGGAGGTGAAGAAATAAAGGAAGTTGAAGGGGAGGCTGGAGAACCCAAAGAAGAAGATGAGGAGAAAGATTTGCTGGAAGGTTTCTCAATACTTGGGGAGGCTGATGAAAGGTGAGGTTTTGAAAGGCAATGGGAATTGGGATAGTAAAGCCTGTTGATATTGAACAGGAGATGAAAACCTCCTATCTGGACTATGCTATGAGCGTTATCGTCTCCCGAGCATTACCGGATGTGCGTGATGGCCTAAAGCCGGTGCAGCGGCGTATTTTATATGCCATGGACGGATTGGGACTGCATCACAATAGTCCGCACAAAAAGAGTGCTCGAATTGTAGGTGAAGTTCTGGGGAAATACCATCCCCATGGAGATGCCCCCGTATATGAAGCTATGGTGCGCATGGCACAAGATTTCTCCTTGAGATATGTTTTGATTGATGGCCAGGGTAATTTCGGCAGCATTGATAATGATCCGCCGGCGGCGATGAGGTACACCGAGGCTCGGCTTGCTGAAATCGCTGGAGAGATGCTGGGCGACATTGATAAAAATACTGTCACCTTCGTTTCCAATTTTGATGATTCCCTCAAGGAACCATCTGTCTTGCCAGCCAGGTTGCCTAACTTATTGCTTAACGGGTCCTCAGGCATAGCCGTCGGCATGGCAACCAACATCCCACCGCACAACCTGGGGGAGGTATGCGGTGCTATCGCCTACCTGATTGACAACCCGCAAGCCACCACAGATGAGCTAATGGAGTTTATCCAAGGTCCTGATTTCCCTACGGCAGCTGTAATTTTGGGGAAAGAGGGAATAAGGAATGCTTATGCTACCGGGCAGGGGAAAGTTGTAATTCGAGCTAAAACCGATGTAGTAAGCACCAAAGAAGGTAAGAGCAAATTAGTCATTACCCAGCTTCCCTATCAAGTAAACAAAGCCGCTTTGGTAGAGAAAATAGCTGGGCTAGTTAAGGGGAGAAAAATCGCCGGGATAGCTGAAGTGCGTGATGAGTCGGACAGGGAGGGCATGCGTCTTATCATTGAACTCAGGAAGGAAGTGCAACCGCAGCAAGTACTTAATAATCTGTATAAGAATACCCTCATGCAATCTGCCTTCTTCATCAATATGGTTGCTCTGGTTAAAGGGCGACCAAAAGTAATTAATCTTAAGGAGGCCTTAACTTGCTACATTGATTTTCGTCATGAGGTTATTACCAGGAGGTCCCAATTTGAGCTTGAAAAGGCGAGGGATAGAGCGCACATTCTTGAGGGCTTCAGGATCGCTCTGGATAACCTAGAGCAAGTGATTAAACTTATTCGGCAAGCTGAGACGGTTGACGCTGCCCGTGCCAATCTAATGACTGTTTTTGGTTTGTCCCAAGCTCAGGCACAGGCTATCCTTGATATGCCGCTGCGCCGCTTGGCTGGGCTAGAGCGGGAAAAAATAGCCCAAGAATATGCTGGAATAGTGAAGGATATTTCCTACTTAGAGGACCTATTAGCTAATCCTAGAAAGATATTCTTCCTCATCAAGCAAGATGCTGCTCAGCTGAAATCCAAGTATGGCGACAAGCGGCGGACTCTAATTAGCGAGGAGGAGGTTACAGAGTTTCGTCAGGAAGAGCTTATTCCCCACCAGAGAGCGATAGTTACTTTTAGCAGTCAAGGATTTATCAAAAGGCTTCCTGCCAGCGCCTACCGGCTACAGCGCCGTGGGGGGAGAGGAGTCATTGGAATGATGACCCGCGAGGGTGTTGCGGTGAGCCATATTTTGGCCGCCGATACACATGACAATTTGCTCCTTTTCACTAGTCGAGGCAGGGTCTATTGCCTCAAGTGCTATGAGATTCCTGGCGATACGTCTCGAACTGCTAGAGGTATAGCGCTGGTTAACTTATTGCCCATTGACCTGAAAGACAAAGTAACTGCATTACTGGATGTGGGAGATTTTCCCTCCGATGAATTCTTATTAATGGCAAGCAAGGCTGGTGGGATAAAGAAGACCTCTCTGGCTGACTTTGCTTCCATCAGGAGAAGCGGCCTTATTGCTATCGGACTCAGGAATAACGATGAACTGGTGGCAGCCAGGATAGCTACCGATTTGGATGAGGTTATTCTAGTAAGTCAAAATGGGCGAGCCATTAAAATTAAGGTCAATAACCTGAGGACTGCGTCTCGTAGCAGTGGCAGTGTTCGTGGTATGCATCTGACTGAGGACTGCCTTGTCGGTATGGACACCGTATTCCCCGATGCTTACCTGCTGACAGTGACTGAAAGAGGTTTTGGCAAGTTGACTTCCATAGGGAGTTATCCTACCCAGAAGAGGGCAGGGAAAGGAATCCTAGCTCATAGAGTGAGTGACAAAACGGGTAAGGTAGTGGCGGCCAGGATTGTGAGCAAAGATGAAGGATACCTGGTGATGTTATCAACTATGGGCAATGTCGAGTGTATTCCCATTGAGCAGGTCTCAGTTCAGAAGCGGAAGGGTCGTGGTGTACATATAATGGCATTGGCTGAAGGTGATAGCATAGTTTCTATCACTACTATAGGTAGCTCTTGGTGATAAAGTCATAAAGGTGTCCATAGGCGATATTTTCTGGGAGCCGGGTCTAACCCTTTATTGAGAACGTGTATAATAATGACAGCATGCCCCTAAAGGGCCGCACTACACTAAGGCGGAAGAGCCTCACGCATCTTATATTTGTCTTGGCAACTAGGTTGCCACCTCTGTAAGCCACAAACGTGGCACTTTCCCTGGTGGCAATCTGGAGTCTCCTTTTCCTGCCAGAGGTTATGATACTCTCTTTTAAGAAACTCAGGAGTTACCCCGACATCAATGTGGTCCCAGGGCAATATCTCATCCAGCTTCCGCTCTCGATTAGCATAGAAGGAAGGATCAAGTTCATATTGCTTAAAAGAGTCAAGCCACCTTTGATAATTAAAGTGTTCACTCCAAGCATCGAATTTGCAGCCCAGTTGCCAGGCGTGATAAATAACCTTACCTAGGCGGCGGTCACCTCGGGACAAAGCTGCTTCAATTTGGCTTATCTTAAGGTCAGGCCATGAGAAT
>Ga0172363_10003580_pt1 | contig 12617 bp, 7 predicted proteins | sample LakKivs2_kivu2a2_FD_114541 | JGI IMG/M metagenome (GOLD analysis project Ga0172363, IMG submission 114541) | Sediment microbial communities from Lake Kivu, Rwanda - Sediment s2_kivu2a2 | ecosystem: Environmental > Aquatic > Freshwater > Lake > Sediment | place: Rwanda: Western Province, Lake... | reverse complement strand
GCTCGCAAGTTGTCCGGAGCTTGGTGCAGTCGCCCTCACCCAACCCTCTCCCAAAGGGAGAGGGCTATCAACATAAGCACCCAACTGCGCTTCCAGCGCAACTTTTTCGCTTAACGCCTATGCGGAGCCCTCGTCGGGTGCGGGCGATGCCTGCGCGGTGGCGAAAGATCAGGTAATCCGGATCGCCGGCTCACCGAGCGTGTGGCCTTCGCGCCAGAGGGCGAGCTCCATGGCGGCAAGCAGGGGCGCCAGGGTCGCCTGATCGAGCGCGCTCAGGGCGACGTGGTGGCCGTTCGACGCGAGGGCGGTTCTCACCTCGGGGCTCAAGCGGTCGATCTTGTTGTACACGAGCAGGCGTGGGGTCTCGGCCAGATCAAGGTCGCCGAGGATGCGCTCGACCGCGGCGATGTGCTCGTCGCGCGCGGGATCCGCCGCGTCTACCACGTGGAGCAGGAGATCGGCATCGTGCAGCTCCTCGAGGGTGGCGTGAAAGGCCTGGGCCAGATCCTTGGGCAGGTCGCGGATGAAGCCCACGGTGTCGGCCAGGATGAGATCGCGCTCGCGCGGGAAGCGCAGGCGGCGTGTGGTGGGATCGAGGGTGGCGAAGAGCCTGTCTTCCACCAGCACCTCGCTGCCCGTGAGGCGGTTGAGCAGGGTGGACTTGCCCGCGTTGGTGTAGCCGACGATGGCGACCACGGGCAGGCCGCGGCTTCGCCGCGCGGCTCGGCGGCCCTTGCGTTGGCGGCGGGTTTCTTCCACGTCTCGTTCCAGGCGGCGCAGGCGTTCGCGCGCGCGCCGGCGGCCGATTTCCAGTTTGGTCTCGCCCGGCCCGCGACCGCCGATGCCGCCTACCAGGCGGCTCATCATGGTGTTTTCCTCGTGCAGGCGCGGCAGGCGGTAGCGTAGCTGGGCCAGCTCGACCTGCAGCTTGGCGTCGCGGCTGCGCGCGCGCTGGGCGAAGATGTCGAGGATCAGAATCGTCCGATCGATGACCTTGAGGTCGGTGAACGAGGCGATGGCGTGGGCCTGCCCGGGCGAGAGATCGGGATCGAAAACCAGCACCGAGGCGTCGAACTGCATGGCGCGCACGAGCACGTCTTCAAGTTTGCCGCGGCCGATGAGGTAGCGTGGGTCGGGCTCGGGCCGCCGTTGCACCGCCACGTCGACGACCTCGATGCCCGCGCTCCGGCACAGCTCGCGTAGCTCGATGACGCGGCCCTCGGCCCGGCTGCGGGTCTTGCCGATCTCGGCCACCACCAGCAAGGCACGCTCGGCCGCTCGGGTGGCGCGGCCTTTGGGCAAGACGCGATCGAATTCCTCCTCCAGGGCGAAGATGGTCTCGAGGAAATCGATGGACGCGCGGTGGAACGGGCAAGGCGGCAGGAGCACCCACGGGGATTTCCCCTCCTGCGGGGGAACCAGGTGGGCGATGTGCAGATCCGCAGGCCGGCCCTCGTGGTTCACGCCGACGGCGGCGACCAGATCCAGGCGCAGGAGGGCGAGATCCACCAGGTCGTCGCGCGACAAGGCCTCGTTGCGCAGGTGGGTGTGTACCAGGCGCAGGCCGCGAAAACGGCCGTGGCCGCCGCGCAGGCGGCCGACCTCGGGCAGGATGATGCGCGAGGCATCGCCGACGAAGACGTGCTCGACCGCGCCCTGGCGCGAGATGAGCACCCCGACCTGGCGGGCGATGGCGCGCGACAGCTCACAGAGAAAGGCCCCGAGCTCGTCCGACACGATGGCGTGCGGGTCGACGCGCCGCCGATACACGCGCTCGAGGGCGCAGAGCTCGGACGGCTTGAGGCCTGGGCGATTTCCGGTTACTTCATGCATGAAACGCCAGGCGGGCGCGGCAGGCCGAGCCTGGAGCACCGAACGGGTTGGAAATCAAGTCTTTGGCGGATGTTGACCACAGAGGGCACAAAGAGACCGGAGGGCGCAGAGAATGAGAAGACCCGGTTTGAAACCTGCGAAGGTGTCTAGAAGAGGGCGCAGAGACTTGCAAGAGCGCCGAGAACGAGAGGTCTTGGCCCTCGATCCGGAGACTTGTTGGGCTCTGCGCTCTCTGTGGTTCACATTCTGAGAACTGCTCGGCTTTCAACCCGTTCGGCGTACTAGCCCTGCGGCTCTTCGCCGGACTTGGGAGTGGCCGGGGTGCCGGCGGTGCCGCGCTCATCGAGGAGGGTGAGCGCGACGCTCAGGGCACGCTTGGCCTTGTCGATGGTCTTCTCGTCGTCCTTGATGCGGCGGTAGGCGCGCAAGGCCTGCTCTTCGAGATCCGCGACTTTGCCCTCAAGCTCGGTGATCCGGTCACGCGCCTGACTGAGCTTGACCTCGCGATCGCGCACGTCGGCGCGCGCGGTGTCGAGATCGCCCTCGACGCGCAGAAGCCGGCGATGGGTCTCGGCCAGTTCCTCGCAGCGCGTGGCAAGCTCGGCTTCGAGCTCGCCCGTCCGCTTGTTCGCTTGCTCGAGCTCGGCGCGCTGCTTGTCCGACAGCTCGGTCTTCTCGGCGAGATGGCGCCGTTCGAGCTCAGCCGTGGCCGCGTGATGTTGCTCATCACGCGTCTGCAATTCCGAACGCCGGCGCGCATCCGCCGCGTCGAGCTCGCCCGCGCGCCGCGCCTCCGCCTCTTCCAGCTCGCGGCGGCGGCGATCTTCCGCCACGGCCAGTTCAGCCTCGTGATTTCGCCGCAGCTCGGCGAGCTCGTTCTTGTTGTCGCGCTCCTTGGCTTCGAGCGCGGCCTGATGGGCCTGCTTCTCGTTCTCGCTCGCGGTGGCGAACTCCTCGCGCAGCGCCTGGGCGGCCTTGTCGTGCTCGCGGCGCACGCGCGCCAGCTCGATCTCGTGGGCGTCTTCCAGCGAGGCCTTCTCTTCCGCGTGGCGCTTGTTCAGGATTTCGACCTCGGTCGCGTGACTGCTGTTGAGGCGGCCGATCTCAGCCTCGAACTCAGACTCGCGTGAGGCCTTCTCGGCTTCGCGATCCTCGCGCAGGCGGCCTAGCTCGTTGCGGTGGGCCTCCTCGTCTTCGGCGATGCGCGCCTCGAGCTCGTTGCGGACCTTCTCAAGCTCCTGCCGGGCGCGCTCCTCGACCGTGGCCAAGCGCTTCTTCAAGAGGTCGAGCTCGTCGTGGGTCTTGCTGATCTCCGTGTGCGCATCCTCGAGCCGGGTCTTGAGCCCGCGCTCGCGCTCGATGCTCTTCTCCTTGTCCTGGCCGAGCGCCAACACCTTCTCGTTGGCGTGCATCAGGTTCTTCTCGAAGGTGATCATCTTCTCTTCGAGATCCCGGCGCGCACGCTCGTGCTCGCGCATGCGATCCTTCTGGTCCAGGATCTGCCGATCCTTGGCGTCCAGTGCGTCGCGCAGGTCGAGGACGTCCTTTTCCTTGCGATTGATGGCCTCGCGCAGCTCGAGCAGGTCCCTCTCCTTGTGGAGCGGCTGCGCGTGCAGGCGCGAGCGCAGATCGTCGATCACGGCGGACAGCTCACGCCTTTCGTCCTCGAGCTCATGCACCCGCTTTTGAAGCTCGCTGAAAGCCGCGTCGTGGATCGGGGCGGCCGCGCCGGCGACCACCGAGGTGTTGCGCACTTCATCCGGCAACGGGGGCACGTCCTCGACCGGCAGCCGGCGGAGGAACTCCGGGTCGCCCTCGATCTCGGCGGGCGGCGCCGGGATCTCTGCAGTGGGAAGCTCCGGCAAGTCCAGGGGCTGGGGCACCGCAGCTTCATCGCCCGCGGCCTGCCCCGACGGAAGCGAGTCGCGCAGGTCTTCGATGCTGAATGACGAAGGCGCCACGCTGGTCGCGCTTTCTTGCATCCAGTCCTCGCCGCCGGCGGGCGGCGCCGGGGCCGGTCCGGCCTTTCCTGCCAGGCCTTCGCCCTTGGCAACGCCGGCCAGAGCGGAGGCGGTGGCGCGATCCTCGCCCGCGGCCTCGGCCTCCGACGTGGGCGGAGGAGTCGCCATCTTGAGCGCATCGAAGGCGGCTTCCGTCTCTTTGTCGAACATCGCGTCGAGCACCGGGTTGGCGTTCATGAGCTCGTCGGCAGAAACCGCGGCCTGGGCATCGACGGGCGCGGGCGTCATGAGCTTGGCCTCGTCCACGATGTCGTCGGCCTCGATGGCGATCTCCGATGACACCACGTCACTGCTGAGGAAGATCTCCGCAGACGCCGAAGGCGCCGCGTTCTCCTCGGGCTCGTCGAGTCCGACGAGGACGTTCACCTTGCGCATGAGCTCATGCCGGTCGAGCGGCTTGAACATGTACTCGTCGGCGCGCAGCTTGAACGTCTTGTGCTGCTCGAACTTCTCGGGCGTCTCGTCCGCGGAGCACAAGATGAGCGGGATCTCCTTGAGTTCCGCGCTGCGCTTGATCTTGTTGCAGATCGCGTAGCCGACCTTCTTGGGCTCGACCGAGACGATCATCAAAGCGGGCCGGCTCTTCCTGGCCCGTTCGACCACCCGGTCGCCGTCGGTGATGTTCTCGATTTCGAAACCGTAGGGTTCCAGGGTTCCGACGATGACGGCCAAGGAGGCTTCGTCGGACTCGACACATAGAAGCGTTCGCGTCGCCATGAGTATGTCCCACGTTACTACGGATGGCCTCCAAGCTCCAAGCAGGGCCGACGTTCGATTTCTCGCGAAGCGCAACAGGTCGCACTTGCCCCGATGCTCCTGGACAGGCTTCTCGCCATGGTCATCCCGAGGCGCGAGCGAAGCGAGCCGGGATCGATCCCCCGAGCCCCCCAAGAGGGCACGGCCCGCAGACGGCGAAGAGCCTCGAAAACTGAGGAGAAAAGGCCCATGGTGAGGCTCTCCCGTCACGTTCTCCCCCCTCGCCCTTCAGTTCCTGTCCCCTGCCCGCATCTCCATCCTCTGTGCGGACCTGAAGTTGCAGATGTCGCCTCTTTGCCTACCTTCAGCGTCGGGTGAGGTACGCCTTCTCAACCCAGTTGGTCAACGCGTCTTCGTCCAGATCAGCCGCGAAGACGTAGTCGAGGCCGTCGGGCTCGCGGAAAGTGACGGTGGCCACGCCGCGTTGGGTGCCGATGAACACGCGCTGCCCGCGCAGCACGCGCTGGCGTGCGCCGGCCAGCGGCTCGTCGTCCGAGGGGAAGACCATGACCCCCAAACGGTGGCCGCTCGGCACCTGGTATGCGACGTAGGCGCCAAGGCGGTCGCGCAGGCTGACCAGACGCCCGCCGCGGCAACGCGCGCCTGCCGGATCTGCGGCTGGTTGCAGGGCGAAAGCGACCTTGCCGCGGAACCAATCGGAAACCGCGGCGCAGCTTTCGGATGAGACGTCGAGAGGCAGGTCGTGATGGAAGGTCGAGATCGCCTGCTCCAGGATGGGCGATTTCACCGTTCGGTGCGTATTGGTGACGAGCAGAACCAGGGCGGCCGCCGCGGCCATGCCGACCGTGAAGGCGCGCGGGTGGGCTTGCCACGGCCAGCGGTAGCGCGGCGAAGGCGCGCCGGCGAGCGCGGCTTCGATGCGCGAGCGCAAGCCGAGCGGCAAGGCCGGGCGGGGCAGATGGCCGCGCACGGCCGCCTTGAAGCGGGCGTGGAACCGGCTTTGCTCGGTGCAGGCTTGGCAGGTACGGAGGTGGGCTTCATAGGCTTCCCGATCCGCCCCCGTCAACTCGCCGTCTACGTAAACGTGAAGGAAGGCGGCGGCCTCTGCACAGGTGAGACTCATGGGGCGCCTCCTTCCTGCTTCTTGCGTCGGAAGCTCGCGAAGTCCACGACCTTGTCCTGGTCTTGGTCTGCCGGGGCCGCCTGCGGTTGCGCGGCGTAGTCGGCAAGCTGCTTCTGCAGCATGCGGCGGCCGCGGAACAGGCGACTCATCACGGTGCCGGCCGGGCATTCCATGATGTCGGCGATTTCCCGGTACGAAAGATCTTCCAGGTCGGCCAGGATGACGGGCAGGCGGAACTCGGGCGGCAAGGTGGCGAGGGCCGCTTCCACATCCCGAGACAGCATGTGGCCGAAGAGGGCGCTCTCGGCGTCGCGCGGGGGTGCTGCATGAAACTGCCCCACGTTGGTCGCGCTCGTCTCCGCTTCGGCCAGGATCTCCTTCTCGCGTGCCCGTTCGCGATAGCGATTGCGGAACACGTTGGTCAGGATGCGCAGAAGCCAGGCCCGGCAGTTCGAACCGGCCTCGAAACCGCCCCAGAATCGATAGGCGCGCAGGACGGCGTCTTGGACCAGGTCCTCGGCGTCGCTCTCCGATCGGGTCATGCGCAAGGCCACGCTGTAAAGCGACTGCAGGTGCGGCATGACCTCGTGCTCGAAATCGGCCCTGGAGGTTCGATGGCGGAAGAACATGGTTGCTACGTCAAAAACCGGCCGGGCGGGCAGGCTATTCCCGACCCGCACGCGTCATGGGAGGTTTTCGGGGCTTTCGATCTTCACGAAGTAGCGCCAAGTCGTGGTGGTGCCGGACTGGGAAACCTGGTCGGTGTAGGTCGCGTAGACCGCATCCGGCCCCACCCATGCAGCAACCGGGCCTGCACGTCCGTTGGCGCTGCGCAGAGTCAGGGTTGCCCCATGGGGCGCCGCATCATAGGTGAAGCGGAAGACCTGAGGCCCCGACGGGCGCTCCACGCCGATGGTGAAATCGTTGCCTGCCGGGCCCGTCCATACCACCTTCGGCAAGTTGAGTGGGCCGCCGAATTTCGCCGAGGGAAGCACCGATTTGTAGGTCGTCACGTTTCCGTTCTCCCCCGCGTCACTCAGAAGAGGCCGGTAGCTGGCGATGTCGATGGCATTACCGGCTTGGAAGGCGATGAGGTAGGCCCCCGTGGATGTGAGCGAGCCCACGATCTGGCAGCTCGTGACTTGGGCGTCGAGGGGATAGGTCATGTCCCTGGTATTGCCGGATTCTTCGATTTCGATCGTGCGCCAGCGCGACTTCGAGGGGAGCGCGTCAGGCACGACAACGCTGAATCCAAGTCCGGTCGGGCCTTCGGTGGTGCGCAGGCAGTCCCAGAACGGGATGCGGGTGGTGGGCACATCATCGAGTGCTCTCACGGGGTTGCCCGAGGCCGCCGCACCCGCGGGCAGCAGGAAGAAGTTGACCGGGATGTGGAGGTTTTCGGCATGGATGCCCCAGGCCACGAAGCCGATTTTGCCGGAGGTGGCGGCGCCGGCGGCCAGCTGCACCGTCTCGGGGTCCGTCACGTCGGAAAGGGTAGCCAGCACCACCGGCGCCCCTGCGCTCTTGTCGCCGACGGTGTGGGCGACGGCGATGAGATCATAGCCGCCCGGGTCGGTCGTGCTGTCCGTGATCGAGATGGCGATGAGCTGGTCGCCGGGGCTGTTCTTCTGGGTCACGGCAAAGACCGGCCCCGGCTTGGCCAGCATAGGCTGGGGCAGCGCGAAGCTGGTCTCGTTTGTGAGATCACCGGCCGGCGAAAGACGTCCCCAGCGGACCTGGCCCTTGTCGTAGCCTGCGAGCGTGAAGCTGTCTCCGGCGCGGATGAGCGACACGTCCGCCAGGCTCGCCAGCAAGGAGCTCTGTGGCAGGGTGGTTTCCTGGCTGATGATGGCACCAGGAGGGGCGTCGGAGCTGCATCCGAAAAGCGCAAACGCGAGAAGTGCTGCCGTCCCGATCTTCTTCATGATGGATGGATCTTAGTGGGGAAGTGCCATTCCGCCAAGGGAGCGATTGAATCCTTCGCAACCAGGAGGGCGAGCACTCGACAAGAACTCGGCGACGGCTTGGCCGAAGGACCGGCTCTTCACCGGCTCCGAATCCCACCGCCTGTGCTGCGACCTCGCGGTTTCCGCGCAGGACGCGACGATTCCTTGAGCACGGGTTTCGCACTTCGTGCGAAGCCCAGGCTCAAGCTGAGGCCTGCAGCCTGAGGCCTGCAGCCTGAGGCCTGCAGCCCTCTTTCAGCCATCCGGCCGCGCCACGTTCGCCCCGTGGCACTTCTTGTATTTCTTGCCGCTGCCGCAGGGGCAGGGGTCGTTGCGGCCGACCTTGGGTTGCGCGCGGCGCACGGGGTGCGGCTCCTCGGGAGCGGATGCTTGCGCGGCGCCGCCGGATTCGATCATGCGGCGCGGCCGCTTCTTGCTTTGGGCGAGGGTCTGGGCCGCGGCCTCGCTCTCGTCGCGACGGATTTGGATGTGGAAGAGCTTGGTCACGACGTTGCGGCTGATGTTGCCCATCATGTCGCCGAAGATGACGAAGCCTTCCCTCTTGTACTCCTGCTTGGGATCCTTCTGGCCGTAGCCGCGCAGGTGGATGCCCTCGCGCAAGGCCTCCATGTTGCGCAGGTGTTCGATCCAGCGCTGGTCGATCTCCTCGAGCATGAAGTGGCGGGCGAAATAGAGGAAGAAGGGCAGGCCGAACTCCTGCTCGCGCGCGTCGATGATCTTCTCCACCTCGGCCCACATCGCCTCGGCCAGCTTGTCCCGTTCCATCATCCCCTTGGTCTTGATGGTCGGCTCGAAGGCGAAGCGCTCTTTCATGCCCGCGGCCAGGGCCTCGAGATCCCAGTCCTCGGCATGGGCGCCCGCCGGGCAGGTGCTGTCGAGGATTTCGGAGAGAACCTCCTCCGCGAGATCCAGAATGCGCTCGCGCTGCTGGACCAAGAGCTTCGCGATCTCGGTCGCCAAGTGGTCGAGGGTTTGGGTGCGGTTCTCGACGATGCCGGTGACTTCGGGGTAGGTGCCGAACTGGCGATAGATGGCGGAGCGGAATTGGGCCGGGTCGAGCTTTGTGGGCTGGGGCGGCTGGGCGGGATCCGGCCCGGGCTGGGGTGCGGTGAGGGCATCGAGAATGCGCGCCAGGGTGGGGCGCACGATCTCGGCCAGGGATGCGATCGTGTGCCGACCGGAGGTCTGCACGACCTCGGGCTTCTTGCCGGCCTTGCTCTCCGCCTCGGAGAGCACGGGCGCGTAGCGGCCCTCGAGGACCTGGCGGCGCAAGGCATAGATGGTCTTGCGCTGCTGGTTCATCACGTCGTCGTAATCGAGCAGGCTCTTGCGGATGTCGAAGTTGTGGCCTTCGACCTGCTTCTGGGCCTTCTCGATCGAGCGGTTGATCATGGGGTGCTCGATGGGGACGTCCTCCTCCATCTTGAGCCATTCCATGATGCTCTTGATGCGCTCGGCGCCGAATATGCGCATCAGGTCGTCTTCGAGGGAGAGGAAAAAGCGCGAGCTGCCGGGATCGCCTTGGCGGCCAGAGCGGCCGCGTAGCTGGTTGTCGATGCGCCGGGATTCGTGGCGTTCGGTGCCGAGGATGTGCAGGCCTCCCGCGGCCAGGACTTCCTCGCGCTCGGCGTCGCACTGGGGTTTGAACTTGGCGTAGGCGATCTTGAACTTCTCGGGATCGACCTCGGCGCCGGGCTGGCCCGCGGCCTCGGGATCGACCTCGGCGCGCGCCATGAATTCCGGGTTGCCGCCCAGGATGATGTCGGTGCCGCGGCCGGCCATGTTGGTCGAGATGGTGACCGCGCCCTTGCGGCCGGCCTGCGCGACCACGTGCGCCTCGCGCTCGTGCTGCTTGGCATTGAGCACGCTGTGGGGTATCCCCTTCTTGCGCAGGAGCGATGCAACCACCTCGGATTTCTCGACGCTGACCGTGCCTACCAGCACGGGCTGGCCGCGTTCGTGGCAGTCCTCGATCTCCTTGAGTACGGCGCGGAACTTGCCGCGTTCGTTCTTGTACACGAGGTCGTGGCGGTCTTCGCGGATCATCTTCTTGTTGGTCGGGATGACCGTGACATCGAGCTTGTAGATCTTGTGGAACTCCATGGCTTCGGTGTCGGCGGTGCCGGTCATGCCGGCCAGCTTCTTGTAGAGGCGGAAGTAGTTCTGGTAGCTGATGGTGGCCAGGGTCTGGTTTTCTTCCTGGATCTCGACGCCCTCCTTGGCCTCGACCGCCTGGTGCAGGCCATCCGACCAGCGCCGGCCCGGCATCTTGCGGCCGGTGAACTCGTCGACGATGATGACCTCGCCGTCCTCGACCAGGTAGTTGACGTCGCGCTTGTAGAGGGCGTGGGCACGCAGGGCCTGGGTCACGTGGTGCAGCCACGAGATGTTCTCGGGGTTGTAGAGGTTGCCGACGTTGAGGCGGCGCTCGACCCGATCCACGCCCGAGTCGGTGAGGATGGCCGAGTGGGCCTTCTCGTCGACGGTGTAGTCGATGTCCTTGCGCAGGGTGGGGATGATGCCGTTGACCTTGCTGTAAAGGTCGGCGGACTGCTCGGCCGAGCCCGAGATGATGAGCGGGGTGCGCGCCTCGTCGATGAGGATGGAGTCCACTTCGTCCACGATGGCGAAGTTGAGGTCGCGCTGCACGTAGCGCTCGATGGACTCCTTCATGTTGTCGCGCAGGTAATCGAAGCCGAATTCCGAGTTGGTGCCGTAGGTGACGTCGCAGCGGTAGTTGTGCTGGCGTTCGGTGTCGCTGAGGCCGTGCACGATCACGCCCACGGAAAGGCCGAGGAACTTGTAGATGCGGCCCATCCACTCGGCGTCGCGGCGGGCGAGGTAGTCGTTGACCGTGACCAGGTGCACGCCCTTGCCCGCGAGCGCGTTCAAGTAGATGGGCAGGGTGGCGACCAGGGTCTTGCCTTCGCCGGTCTTCATTTCCGCGATGCACCCGCGGTGCAGCACCATGCCGCCGATGAGCTGCACGTCGAAGTGGCGCATGTTGACGGCGCGGCGGCCGGCCTCGCGGCACACCGCAAAAGCCTCGGGCAACACGCCCTCCAGGCTTTCGCCGTTGGCGATGCGCTGCCTGAATACGGCGGTCTTGGCCCGCAGATCTTCGTCGGAGAGGGCCTGTATGGCGGGCTCCATGTCGCCGATGCGCGCGACGATGGGGCGCATGCTGCGCAGGACACGCGCGTTCTTGGTGCCGAATATCTTCTTGACGATGGTACTGAGCAAGGGGGCCTTCCGCTCCGCTGGGAAGGGCGGGAGCCGTTAACCTATGGTGGCACAAGCTTGGCCGCAAGTCCGGAAAGACATAGCGCGGCTTCGCTTGCAACCGAAGAGGGCGGCGGGCGGCAGGCGGCAGGCTTCAGGCGTAAGGCTTCAGGCTTCAGGGTGCTGGCTTCAGGCTTGGGGCGGCGGGCGGCGGGCGGCGGGCGGCAGGCGGCAGGCGGGAGCTTGTTCGGTCGGGAGGGGCATTCAGCTTGTCCACCTTGCGAAGAGCGTCACGAGAGGGGTCTCCCGGCATGCACCCCAGCACTTCATCCCTCATCCCTCATCCTTCATCCTTCCGCCTCACGACGCGGCCGCTGAAAGAATCCTCGCGCACAGACAGAAAACCGCACTGCAGTAGAACAAAGCGGGCAGGGGGATAGCGGAACTCGGGATTCTTTTGCAATTCCTCTGGACGGGCGCCCACTTGCCGTACGCCTTGCGCTTCGAGGCTAGAGCGGAACTCGGGATTCTTGCAGTTCCTCTGGACGGAGATGGTGCCGGGAGCGTGCTCGCCCCTGGTCGCCGTGACGGGCCGCGGTCGAGGTAGACTCGTCGGATGCACTCCTTCCTCCGCGCCGCGACGCTCGCCCTCGCACTCGGCGCGCCGATTTCCGTGTGGGCAGATGCCGACGACCGGGCCGAGCGCGGCGTGTTCGTCGGCGACATCATGCTCGACGGGGGCCCAGGCCACGTCGTCACCCATGGCGGCGATCCCTTTGCCCACGTCGCCGAAGCCCTCGCGGACGGTGACCTGACGGTCGGCAACCTCGAGTGTGCCATCGTGAAGAAGGGGCACCCGGTCGACAAGCCCTTCACCTTTGCGCGTATCTGCTCGCGGGATGCAACAGCCTGAACAAGCTGTTTTCCTCTGACGACGACAAGGCCGGCCCGGACGCGGCGCTGCCCGTCCCGGACGCGGCGCTGCCCGGCGCGGAGGCAGGGCCGCCAGTCGTTCCACCGGCGGCGCTGGATTCGGCTCCCGCGCTTGCCATCCCCGAAAGCCCCGCGCCGAGCGCCACGGCGGAAACTCCCGCCATCAAGACGGCCGTCGGCGCCCTCGCCACCGCGCTCGGCAGCCGGGACCTCGCGACCGCCGCGGCTCAGTTCGCGCCCGCGGTGCGCGGCCGGTACCAAACCATGTTCGAACGCGCGGCGACGGCTGAACTCGACAGGTTGACGGCGGCCCTGGCGCAAGTCGACGTCACGGCCGTGGTCAACGGCTCGGTGGACAGCACCCTCTTGCGCTCCGAGGTGGTGGTGGCCCTCGACGGCCGCACCTTCCACGTCGGGCTCGTCAAACAGAACGGGCAGTGGCTGCTCGAATCCCTGTAGCCGGAGAATCACCATGAAATTGACCAGCATGCTCGTGGCCGCGTTCGTCGCTTTCGCCGCCCGTCCGGTTCTGGCCTGGGAGAACACCAAGGCCCACCCCGCCATCAACCGGCGCGCGTTCGACCACTTCCTCGCTTCGGTCGCCACCGGCGCGAAGTACCAACACGGCGCCATGGACCGCGCCGTGGTTCTGTCGGGCCCTGCGGTCACTGCTCCGGGAAAGCTCAACATCACCACCGGCAGCGCGAGCGGCACCATCGGCCTTTGGCTGGCCCACGCGGGCTACTCCGCGGACGAACCCGAGGTGATCATGTCGCTGCGCCACTTCTTCGATCCCTTGGC
>Ga0172363_10003579_pt1 | contig 12617 bp, 5 predicted proteins | sample LakKivs2_kivu2a2_FD_114541 | JGI IMG/M metagenome (GOLD analysis project Ga0172363, IMG submission 114541) | Sediment microbial communities from Lake Kivu, Rwanda - Sediment s2_kivu2a2 | ecosystem: Environmental > Aquatic > Freshwater > Lake > Sediment | place: Rwanda: Western Province, Lake... | reverse complement strand
TAATAGTCTGTAAAATTTTCATTTCTAGAGTTTATATCCTGGATCTTTTCAACATGCTCGATATTTAACGTTTCAATTTTTGAGCGGTTTATTATGTCTGCAACAAAATAAGTTATGACAAAGACGCCGACCATTACTGCTACTAGCATTATAAACATACTTTTAGTAAATTCTCTAGCCATAGCTCTCACCAAACCTCACAAATAATTATCCCTCTTTACTCATCCACAAATGATTATCTGTAGTTTTAACTATTTAAATACTTTGTGTAATTTTTACAAATTGTAATTCTGAGAATATATATCTGTAAAATACTGCAACATGATATGAATCGTTGAGGAAAAGATTAAAGAGAGGTATTTATTTACCCACTTTAGAAAACTGAAGTATTTGCCCCGGTAGTGTAGTGGCCTATCATGAAGCCCTGTCGAGGCTTCGACTTGGGTTCAAATCCCAGCCGGGGCGTTTATCTTTTAAAGACTAAAACTTATGAAGTTTTATTTGATATTTTTACGCAATAAGTATAAATATTACATTAAACACATACTATGTTTAGAGTGGATGGTGACTATGAATAGTGCTTTCGCAATAATGGTAGTGGTTGTTATACTGGTTGGTTTTGGTCTTATTCAACCTATACGAATATGCAAGGCCTCTGGAAATACCATTTATGTTGATGACAGCGGAGGGGCAGATTATACAAGTATAAAAACGGCAATAGATTCTCCTTCGACTTTAGATGGTGATACGATATATGTATATAGCGGCAATTACAACGAAAATTTACAAATAAACAAAATATTAACGCTTACCGGTGAAAACAAAGAAAACACAATTATTAGTGGTGCCATAGCTGGAAATGTGATAACAATAGCTGCAAATTATGTAAATATTTCAGGATTCACAATACAGAACGCAGTTGGCAGTGATATGAAATCCATTATTGCAAATGGTGTTCAAAATTGTAAAATTACAAATAATATCATTAAAAGCAGTGCCGATGGCATATATCTCATAGGGTGCAGTGGAAATACCTTAAGCGAAAACACTATAGAAAACAACAACGCAAATGGAATTTATTTGCTTGCATCTAGCAACAATCAAATAAAAAATAACATAATTCAAAACAATAATAACGATGGAATCAATTTTTATCAGGGTTCATCGTCAAACAACATATATCAAAATACCATCAAAGGCAACAACAGATACGGTATAATTCTGATTTCTTCTAGCAGCAACGTATTATATCGTAATGATTTTTCGGAAAATGAACTTGGTAATGCCAGAGATCAGGCATCTAACACTTGGAGCTATGAATCTAGAGGAAATTACTGGGATGATTACACTGGTGAAGATGCCGACCACGACAGTATTGGTGATACACCTTATATTATCCCAGGTGGGAGTAATCAAGATCCATATCCACTAGGTTACTTTGTAGGCGAAACACCGCCTCCTCAAAATCAAAGACCTGTCGCGTACATAGATTCGGCAAGCCCAAACCCAGCAGTATATGGACAAGAAGTATCTTTCAGTGGACATGGGACAGACCCTGACGGTGACGGAACTGTAGTTGGATACAATTGGAGATCAAGTATGGATGGACCTCTTAGCAGCTACAGTTCATTTGATACTTCTAGCCTTTCACTTGGATCTCATATTATCTACTTTAAGGTCAAAGATACCAGTGGAGATTGGTCTGATGAAAAAACGATTTCTCTAACGATAAATCTAGATCAACAAAAGCCTTTAGCTTACATAGATTCAATATCTCCCAATCCAGCAAAATATGGACAATCAATATACCTTGTTGGTCACGGAATATCATCTGGTAGTATAGCCAGTTATAATTGGAGATCAAGTGTAGACGGGCAGCTCGGTACGTCTAGCTCTTTTAGTATTTCATCTCTTTCAGTTGGAGCGCATACAATCTTTTTCAAAGTAAAAGACGACAATGAGGTTTGGTCTGATGAAGCTTCGGCAACTGTCATCATAATGCAGGGATCTCCTTCCTCAAATGAACCACCAAATGCGGATGCTGGTGGTCCGTACTTAGGATATGCAAACACGCCGATATCATTTGATGGGTCAGGAAGCACGGATGACGACACCATATCTTACTATAAATGGGACTTTGGAGACGGTACAACTATGATGGGCGATAAGCCAACACACACATATACAGAGATTAAAAATTATACGATAACGCTAACAGTAACAGATAACGAAGGGGAAACAGATACAGATACGACCTATGCAAATATTAGTATGCAACCAAATAATGGCAACAGTGGCAAAAGTAATACTCCTGGCTTTGAAATTATTCTTTTCATAATTTCTGTGGCATTTGTACTGCTATGGAAAAGAATCAAAATTTAAAATAAGAAAATTGTAGAAAAAGAAAAAAGAGATTATTGGAAGTTTATCAATTAAATTGTCGCCAATTATTTTTAGCATTAAAGAATAAGAAAACTTGTTCTAAAATAGGGAAACGCTCCAGCAATTTGGTAAATAGAGCACCGATTGCTACTCTGTTCCGTGGAGTTCTGAGAACTGCATCGATATATACGTAGTCGCTTGAATCTTGTGTGTTAACAATTTTTATCCTCCCAGTAAACTTATATTCTTGTCGACTTGGTGCAACTACAGATACATGAACGGTGAGCGGGCCGTCTTCTGGTTTCAAACCGCTTCCGCTTTTTGGAGAAAATGTCCAAGTGCCCCATTCGGGCCATTCTGTGATTTCCCAGCCTAGCTTATTTTGACCAAACGGATCAGACTTGCCAACATTTTCTATGTAAAGATCTCCGGTGACTGTTGCACCAGGTTTTATCATATTCCAATTTAAGTCCGCGGATGCATCTAAATCCGCCTTGGGTTGAGTATAATCATCGGTTACTGAAAACCAAACTTTTGCATCATTTCATCTATAGTATCTCCATCAAACTCACCGTTAGTCAAAAGATACCCGCCATCTTGTACCACTTGATCACCTGTCAGTTCGTTAGTTACAAGATTATATGTTCCCTGGTATATCGCACCTCTAAGATCATCTATTGAGTTATCCACTCCACCACCAACATAGGAACTTACATCAGCTAAATCGTCAGAACCTCCTTCAATTATGCCGTCGTGTTCCATTAATTTTATTTTAATTGTCACTATGGGAGTTTGAGCTGGCAAGCTGTATGTTTTATCTGGCGTCCACGTATCTTGGCTGTTCCAGTTAAATATCCACCAGCCCGGTAGAATTTCTTGCTCCTGACCGTTATACTCAAAAACTGAACTCGAATCAACCCTTACTTCATAGTACCACTCTGGTGCTCCACCTGTCAACCATTCCAATGGATCACTTGTAACATCCACCTTATGAATCTTAATATCTACCTTCGGCCAGTTGCCTACTCCGCCACCAAGCGATGCATCAACAAGACCGTAACCGTATTCCTCGTCCCAGCCAGCCGGCCCAAGATCCTCTGCTGTATCAACAAGCTTTTGTCTAATCCAAACATTGTTTTGCGACGGATTCAATGATTTAACAAGTGCAGCTACACCGGCAACATGAGGACATGCCATAGAAGTTCCGGTAAAAAAATCATAATTGTTGCTTCTTATGGTCGACACAACACGATAACCTGGCGCCATAAGCTCAAGGTCTTCTCCGTAATTGCTAAAGTCGCATCTTTGATCATTTGTATCAATTGCACCAACAGCTATAACGGCCTCAAAAGCAGCAGGGTAACTTACCTGTGGTTGACCGTCATTACCAGAAGCGGCAACAACCACGACACCTTTTGTGCTATATGCATAGTCACAGGCATCCCTTATGACAGAAGAGGGGCTGCTGCTACCAAGACTCATACTGATAACATTAGCACCGTTATCAGCAGCATGCGTTATACCACTAGCAACACCAGACGAGTCTCCTGAACCGCCGCTGTTAAGAACCTTCTCGGCCATAACTTTTACCTGAGCCACACCAGCAATACCGATGTTATTGTTCATAACAGCAGCAGCAATACCTGCACAATGTGTACCGTGATCATTATCATCCATGGGATTATTATCATTATTAACCCAATCATACCCCCCAGAGACATAGTTGGCAGCGATATCCTCATGATTATAATCAATGCCAGTGTCAACAATAGCTATCTTAACACTGCTACTGCCGGTTCCGCCGTCCCACGCTTTTTCGCAATGAATTCTTTTGGGACCCCACTGCTGTCCCCACTGAGGATCGTTAGGCGTGTAAAAGGCATAAACCAATGTGTTAAGCTCAGCGTATTTTACACAAGGAGAACTAACGACGCTGTCAATAAAAGATTGTTCTCCGCCCTCTTCAACCTCAACTACTGCGGCGTTTAAAACAACAATCTTTTCCTTAATTACGTGACCATTAAAATTGTTAATCTCTTCCACATTTATAGGATCCAAACCTTCCAGTTGTGTATAAAAACCTACAATGACCTCCCCAGCCACATAATTTAGTGCAGGATCATTGTTCCCATTTTGTGTAGCAACTGCTCCAAAACTTCCCAACACCATTATTAAAACAATGGCAAAGGACAATATTCCTCTATTCATCTCCATATTTACTCCCCTTTAAAATATAACTTCATTATATATGTCAGCATATAAATAATTTTAGTTTTATTCAGTAGAAAACGAACGTAAAAGCATAGGTTAATCGCTTATTTTCAGGCTTGGATCTCCAAGAAGTGTCCACTCCTGAATAACCTTGCAATCTATGCGATCGGTATGCACTCTGAAATTGTTAGCATAGTCTGTTATCGCCTGACTGTGTGCTTCCCCAAGGGTCTTTTTTCCGCTTACAGCAATTTCGTAAAAGAATCTTGGTTGGATCCATCCTTGGAGACCTTTAAGTGTATAATTGCCAGGATATCCGTAGCCTAGACCCGTGTTGCCAATCGTTGCAATGGCTCCTCCATTTCGTTTTGTAACAATCTTCCAGCTCCAGCATTCTGGCACCCATGTGTATCTCCAAAATGCACCAAGCTGTGTATTTTCCCCTATTGAAAAGAAATTTTTACCTTCTTTCTTAAGATCTCTAATGAAATTTGACAATGCTACATCAAACTGGCTATTGTGGCATCCGCCGACAACAATAACCGGCAGTTTATTCCTATTCCTCAATCTGTACATGGCAGAGTTGTAAAGGCCATCTAACCAATCTTCGCTATGAACTGGATGGGTTGACCAAACTATGGGGGTTCCATGACCTGCAAAATGCATAAAACCAGCACCTTGGCTAATCGCTCGTATAACATCTCTTTGGCTCTTTAATGCTCCATTGGAAACCCAAAATTTTGTAATATCAAAGCCAATAGCCTGCATGTAGCTTGATGAAAGGTCAGTTTCTAGCTCTCCTTCATACTCATTGTCATCATTTGGAAAGGTATCCCCTCCAAAAACCATCATTTTCTTAAACCAATCTTGGCTAGATGCGCTAGTTTCGTATTTTATAATTTTTTTAATCATGATATCCAATTCAAATATGTCCCGACATGAAAGTCTACCAACAATAACGTCTGGATAAAGATCAAGCTCGTCCTCAGGAAAATGCGACCCATCTTTCCATTCTGCAAAAATACCGTTACCATTGGAATCCCAGCTATCAAATTCTTGCCCATCTGAAGATTCGCTGTACTTGTATACATCTGCATAATATAGATCACTTATGTATGATGTTTCATTAAAATACCAATCAATATCTTCTAAATTTGCATATCTAACCGGCACATACCAACTATTTTTTTGACCTTTCCTACCGCCGGCAAGAAGCACATATTTAACGCCCCAATTCTCAATTGCGTCTTTTATGAAATATTTTATTTGCTCGGGTTCATCTCGGCCTTCATAATTGCCATATATGTCCTCAGTTGTCTTAAGCACTGTAGAGACGCCGATGTTATTTTTATGTTTAATAAGCGTTTGAAGTTTCGTTGAAAACTTTTTTGGTGCTATAATTACCATGTCATAATTGTCGGTAGCTTTTGCTGTATTCATTGGTTTTTCAAAAGTTATCTCCACATCAACATCATTTGCATTGTATATGACATTTTCAGCAGGAGAATATCGCAGAGGATAGAGGCTCACTGTTAAGAAAATGGCGCGTTCATCTCCATCCAAACCACAACCAATGCTGTAATCATACCATCTATCAGGATAGAGATTGGAGCTAGCATAAACAGATGCGTCTTCAACAATTTCCGTTTCGGAATCATTTAATCCTAATTTATTCTGAAGAATCATTGATACTGCCTCTGGCGTAGGTTCAATCTTTCCATAGATTATCTCTCGGTTAACATCCGAAGATATTGTGCATTCTACATTCTTGATTTTAGTTCCCATGGGAAACGTAAATGTTTTGGTATAAGACGGCAACATCGGTTTGCCTGAGTCCATTAAAAATGAATTTGTATTATCCAAGTCAATCGAAAAATATTCGCCATCGTATGTAATTGTTTTCTTTGAAAACATCAATTTGCTAGAAAAACTCTGTTCATTGTTATTTTCCAGATTGACGGCTGTTACACCTATGCCGCTAAATAGTAAGAATGCAATAATCAAGATGGTTAAAATCTTGAATTTCATTAATTGCTACCCCCAACAAGATTAATCAATAGATTAATATAAAGAAGGAAGAAATAATAGTATTTAAGTATTCGCATCTAGCGAATGCTATTGATAAATAGCAATTTATGATGGCTTCAGTTTAGGCACAAATTAAACGATCTGCTTTTTATTTCAGTCCTAAGATTTGCCGTATCAAAGCATGCTGTCCAATGTAAATTGGAGTTGAGCCTTGCTGCTGTTGTTGCTGTTGTGAACCTGGCATTTGACTACTGCTCTGAGAGGACATTTCTATACTGCTTTCGCCCGAACTCTTAATGAATATCCATTTCTCTGATATCCAAGTTTGTCCAGACTCGTCAAAGACCTGTGCGCGTATCATTTTGTTAACACCTGCAGGCTGAGCATCTCCACCTGAAGTGGTTTGCATGCCATATGAGTCGCCAACATTGCATAGCCATTCATATGGTGCTTCGGTATCAACATATGGTAGGCCTGGGTTTTGTCCGAATGGTTCGATATCAAATTCGACCCGATCAACAACTGCATTATCTGATGCATCTGCTCGAATCCAGAATGGTACCTGAACTTTTTGTTCATCTGCAGGTTCAGTTATCTCCACATAGGGGCGTTCTGCATCTATCTTTATCTGGATAGTATTACCTGGCTTTGTTTTATCTTCTTCATTCCCTGAACGGTCAACAGACCAGAAGTTGACATCCCAGATGCCAGTCCAGCTTGCCTCCTGAGTGACGACAAGAGGAAGACCGCTGCCTACGATGTATTCCTCAGTCGGGCCACTATTCAGAGTGTAATATGTGTGATTTACTCCACTTCCTGTACCTTCTGGCAGGTCATAAGAATGAAGCCAAACTGTTACGCTCTCGCTGGTGTACCAACTTTTAAGACCTTGCTGGCCAACAATATGATCCAGCTCCGTTACTGGTGCTACAAGATCCTGCCCAATATATCGTACAATCCAGCTATCAAGCGTCGGTGTATAAGATGGATTGCTTCTAGTGTAGTGAGCCCTCAATCGTATTGCAGGAATCGGATTTATTGATTGTAATAATTGCTCTGGACTTATTCCCTCTATTAGTACAGTATTGCCTGTGCCATCTAGTATATCAAATGTGATAGTTCCATCAAAATCTGCATTGAAATCATGCCATGCCAAAAGATTTTCTGGTGCAATTTCTATTGAAGTAAGTTGAGCCGCGAGGATTAATTCTTTTTCTTCTCCAACACTGTATGTAACTTCTGAACCTGTAGGAATATTCAAATTCCATATGTTACAATAGGCATCGGGCATGCCGTTCCATGGAGAAGGATAAAAGACGCGTATGTCTTCCCAAGCAACACATATCTTTCCATTTCCAACAGCCATATTTGCCCAATCTGCTTCAGCAGATGTACTTGCTGATAGCTGTACATCTCCTGTAAAAACAACTCCATCAGATGAGACTAACTTACCCCATATCAGTCCTGATTCCCCGCTCGGGCTTTTGCTGTTGAAGGAAACAAAGAAAGATGTTCCCAAATATGGCACAATATCTGTTCTAACAAAATCACCAGTTTTGATTGCGAACGTATAAAGGAGGTTGCCAGCAGCATCGTATATTTTACCCCAGACATTACCCCAGTAGTCGCCACCGCTTATGTCATCATCATTGTAGGTTACAAGGAAACGCTGGGTTTCCGGGCAAAATTCGACACAGGGGTAGTTGTAATCAGTACTATCGGTACCGGTTGCAATAGTGATGGTATTGCCGATCTGGTTCAAATTTGCATCAAATAAACCGGCTTTGATACTAAATGGACCGTTATTACCTGTTATTCCTTCTTCCCATACTACCATGTATTGCGCGTGAACCGGATCAAAAGCAACCCATGGCTCACATTGGCTATTTGCTGCGGTACAAATATTTTTCTCACTACCAACTGGATTGCCGTTGGTGTCATATAACCTTCCGTATATGTTATAGTTTGTCTCTCCACTTCTTGCATCTTCCCATACGACACAGAAACGAGTATTTGCCGAATCGAATTGAACATTAGCATCTGCCTGGCAATCTGCTGCGCTACAGACAGTAATAACGCTTCCTAACTGTAATGAACTACCACTTCTTGTTACAGTTCTGGCTTTAATGTCCATTGTAGTTGCACTTGGGTTTGCAACGGTATCATAGTGCTCCCAGGCAACGAAATATTTTCCTCCACCATAATCAATCGAAGGATTTTCATTTCTATAATAAGTAGTTGAATCTTGATAGACTAAATTATCAAAAACCAGACGATTTCCACTTATATCATATATTGATGCTCTGATTTCTTGTTTAAAACCCCAGGTATAAGGAGGCCAATAAGCTTGTCCTTCTTCCCAGGCAATCAGGAATTCGCCATTTCCATATGCTACATCTGGATCCCATCCTCCTTCATTGTTCGAGTGATATGTAACCTGCTCATCGTTTGGCCAAGCCTCCTCCCACTCCGTAAAAACGCTATAGAAATTACTTTGACTTGTTGCAGATGGATTTCCATAAAACAGGTACAATGTACTTGTTCCAGTTGAAAGATACGGTATTTTTACCCATACATTTGCTGAGCTCGAATCGTAGTTTTCTATCCAATAATTAAGATAAACGTCACCACTATTCTGATGTTTAAATCTAAGGTCACCGTAGTCAGACCTCATATCAGAATCATAGTTTATCGTAAGTTGAACTGCATAATTATAAAGCGATTCTCCTGCGCTGTTAGTAACTGTGATTGGCTTCAATCTAGTCCACGCAGTATCTGTCCATAATTGGTACGTATTTCTCATTTTTACAACGCCACTGGATAATTCATAATTGTACGACATCGTAGGATCAATCTTGGTTGCATCGGTAAATTCATCTTCCCATGTAAAATAATTTTCAGCAAGTGGTCCTTTTGTATTAGGTGACACTGTAAGTTTCACACTGCCTATGTTGGGTTTAACTACAGCCTGTACAACAGACATTGTCAATAGCATGATAAAAAGTGAGATAACTACTAGCCTACCAAATTTTTTATCAACTTTATTTTTTTTCATTTTCTATCTCCTTTTTATAAATTATGGCCATACATGGTACCAGTTATAATTCAATAATACGTCCAAGTATAGCTGGCCGCTAACCTGAATCACAGGCCAAATATGGAAACCATTCTGGTAGTACCATTCGACACAGATGTATAAAGCAAAATTTGTAAGTGTTATATCTGCGCCCCACTTATTCTGACCTGACGAATCTTTGAAGGCAAAATCGAAATTTATTTCCTTAAGATTTGGCTGATTCGTACCTTCATTGATCTTGAAATATCCTGGGTCCTCAAGACTCGAGCCTTGTTTCCATTTCCAGCTCATATCATAATGTAGGTTATTGCTTAAAATCACGTAGCCGTTGAGGTCAAATTTTCCACTTACATTATTAAGATGGACCAAGTCTATTCTTACATCCTCATCCTGTTGCAAATCGATGCTAAAACCACCTGATTCGCCCAGAGCCCAATCGCCCGTGAAATCAACATTTTCACCATCGAGCGCAATGGCAACCTCGAAATCATTTAATGCATTAAGAGTACCAGAGACAGCTAAGCTTTCAACCTCCAACTCAGATCCTGATGTATCAAGACCCCAAGCCGCTTGGAAATTCTGGGCTGAAACAGTACTGGCACCTATGGAAAATGAATTTTCTGTTGCCGAATTGCTGACTGAAAAAGTATTGCCAAGTATATCGTGGGATGTATCAAATTTGAAATATCCATCTTCTGCTATCTTGAAGTCAGTTTGTGCGTGTCCATCACCAATACTGAAAACGTCACTCAAAGTAAGCGTATCAAATTCAAGGTTAAAGTGAACCGGGTCTGGATTCTGGCTAGCAGATGATCTTTCTGCTCTTGCATATCCTTTAAGTTGATTCCAATAGAATGTGCCTGTGGCATAAGCCATAGCAGGAATATCAGTGATTTGTACAATTGGTGTAGCAACGCTTGGAAGATAGAAATTCATCTCATTGAAATTCGAATTTGCTTGACGCTGAACTTTTCCGTAAACGTAGTTATTGAGATTACTAAAATTATCTGCATCAACATAGAGTGTGGCCTCAGCACTGACTCTTTGGCTGTTTATACTACCGGCTGGAACTTTCATAAGAACGACATCTGGATCATAAGGATCTGCTTTGGGATAGTAGACAGTTATATCGCCTAGCGGACCGCTTTTTGTTAGGTCTACATATCCATCCGTATCTATCCTCAACATACTTCCATTTTGTATGTCTAGTGTAGCTTTTGCTTCTAACCGTCTAGAGCTAGGTATATTATTCACTTTTAGGAAAGTAACATCTGGCTCAGTTGGATCTCTTAATTTTGGATAATATACAGCTATCTCATTAATTGAACTACTCATAGTGAGATCTGCATATCCGCGAACATTAACATAGAACAATTCATCTTGAACAAATGTCACTTCAAAATCATCAAATATCTTCCATGAATAAGAAACAGTTGTAGGTAGGCCTTTAATTCTAACTTTTTGACTGAACCAAGGAGAATCCACGATTAAAGCAACATTGAATATATTACTTGCCTGATAATCAAATCCGTGCGGATCTCTTCTAAGACCAAAGCTCATCCATCTGCCAGCTTGCGCCATGTTGCTATCTATCTTATCTAAAACAAGAGATAAACTGGTTCCATCACCGCCACCAACATTTATGTCTGATCCATATGTAATTTTTATTTCATTGTTGTGATAACTGGCCGAATCAAAATAATAATAAATGTATCCGCCAAGCGGGATAAATTGGGTAGTTAAAGTGACAAATGGATCAAAACCAACTGAAAAAGCTATATCATATTTGAGATCGTTTGTACTTCCATTCCACGCCTGGAAGCCGTACAACAATTCTAGAGGGACTTCTACTCCAGCAGATTCGGTTTTCATTACCTGCTGAAAAATGACAGGGCTGAAAAGGCGCTCTTTTGCAAAAGCAAATCTTTTCTCAACATATAGTGGTATCATATCGCCAGGCGCAGTACGATATCCTACACCTACAGAAAAGTAATCGTTATCTGCATTCAATGTTTCAGGATCACTTACAGGTTGACCCTCGATAGTGATATCTTGAGATTCAGTCTGTATCTCCCCAAGTAAATTCTGAAGTAGCGGAATGACCCCAACATTTTCTTGCTGTGTAGCTCTTTGTTGAATTAATTGTCTAAGCAATGAACCGGACCTGATTGATTGCTGGACGATCTGTTGATAACTGGGCATTTGGCTGCTTTGCGAGGATGCGGAACCCTCCAGGCTAGCCTGATTGACAAGCCCCCAATTGATATGTATCTCAGACCACACTTCCAATCCAGCATATAGATCTGATGGACCGCTATTTACTTGTCTCACGCGAATCATGTCTTCAAGAGATTTGTGTTCAACATTAGTTTTCTTATTTAGTATTGTCTCCCAATAAAATCCAAATGATACTTTCATATCATCTTCTGGGTCAGAGTCAATGTTAAAAAAGACGTCTTCACTATAATATGGGTGTTTTAAAAATTTTTGTTGAAAATCACTGATAGAAACGTCTAGCTGCTCTTGAAAATTTTGGCCGTTGTATTTTAATCTGACCCACCATTGAAATATATCACTGGATTGGATAATCCATGGTAAGGTAATAGCACTCTGAGTTTGTTGCTGATTCTCATAGATGTTTTCATCCATGTTCAAATACTTATAAACGGATTGCTTCAATTTTTCCATTGTAGCTGGATTTGTTTTTTCTACGACCTGAAAATCTGCAGAGACAACATTTGCGTCTTTAATCTTTGGGGATATTGCTAATGAATTAGCAAACCCTGACATGCCAATACATGTCACTCCAACTAAAATTAGCACCAATATTTTTTTCATTGTGATATCCTGAATTTAGTTTCTCCTGGTTTCTCAATACCATAAATTCAACACTCATTTTTCTTGTTTTCTCTCATCTTAT
>Ga0172363_10003578_pt1 | contig 12618 bp, 11 predicted proteins | sample LakKivs2_kivu2a2_FD_114541 | JGI IMG/M metagenome (GOLD analysis project Ga0172363, IMG submission 114541) | Sediment microbial communities from Lake Kivu, Rwanda - Sediment s2_kivu2a2 | ecosystem: Environmental > Aquatic > Freshwater > Lake > Sediment | place: Rwanda: Western Province, Lake... | reverse complement strand
TGTTGCTGCGTTGAAATTTTGTAAGGAAAACGGTATAATAAATCGTTACAATCTTATCATTGATTACCCAAATGAAGAACCTGTTGATTTTGAGGAAACGAAAAAGAATATACAGTTGTTTAATCAGTATCTTGATCCCCCACAGATTTGTTATCTCAGGGTTCTATTTGGCAGTCCTATTCATCGCAACCCAGAACAGTTCAACATCCAACAATTAGAACATGCATCTATTGATAGGCTGATGTATCCTTCGGAATTCTTGCAGAAGGGATTTAATTTTGTTTATGGGTTTAAACGTAAAAATGAGTTAGGCAATTCTGATTGGGTGCAATTAGTTGAGAAATGGAAAAAAGAACGTGAATCATTAGAAATTGATGGAATAAAAAAACAAACTACTATCGATAAACTGATTTTTTATTTTGTTGACGGCGGAAGTTTTGTTAAGATTTATGATAAACGGGATAGTGCGAATATTAGGATTTATGTCCTTGATGAGCTTGAGAGGAAGATTTTCCTTGCATGCCTAGATGTTGTTTCTTATCATGATTTACAGGAGCGGTTCTCGGATGTCCCTAGTAGTCAACTAGTTGGTATTCTAGAGTCGTTTGAACAGAGTGGCATTGTTTTTCATGAGGATGATTGTTATTTGAGCCTGCCGTTAAGATGTAACACCAGGGTTGTTAGTCAACCTGTTAAGGAAGAGTTTTTGTTGGTTTCTGATTGATACAGAAATAAATGTTGCTGCCCCTCAAATAACAAAATTGTTATTTGGGAGCATAGTATTATCCGTGTTTCAACTGATTTGTAATTCTTTTGCACAGAATATGAAGAAATGTGTATCTTCCACAGTACCAAAGGTATAGCCAATTTAGTACACTTTGAAATTTTCAATTAAATATGTGTTTTGTTTGTTATAGTTTTCATTTTTGTTAAATTATCGATATCAAAAAACATATTCATTGTTTAATTGTTTGTTTTTGAATCACGAACAAAAAGTTCATATTTTGTGAATTATAGTTGATTTTCCTTCAATATAGGAGTACAACCGATAGTTATATAAATCATTGTAACAATTACGTAAAAACATGGCAAAAGTTACAACGAATTATATTATGAATCTTTTGTTCGATAAGGATATATTTTACTTTCAACCAAAACAACTTTCTGTTCTATTAGGTATCGATATGAACGAAACTTATGACACTATCCAAAAATTAAAAAATCGTGGGGTTATCTATGAGATAGAGAATGGAAAATATCTTGTAACTGGCTATGATAAAAAACGGTTGCTCTCTAATCCTTTTTATATTGCTACCAATTGCGTTGTGCCTTCATATGTTAGTTATTGGTCTATGTTGAATTATTATGGTTTTACAGAGCAAGTCCCCAGAACAATCCTTGTTGCTACGACCAAACAAAAAAAAGAAATACATTTTGACAAATATCTCTTCAAATACATACACATAAAAAAAGAAAAACTTTATGGTTACACAAAAGAATTAATTGATAATTTTCCAACTTTTCTCGCAGAAAAAGAAAAAACACTTATCGATAGTGTTGATCTACCGCAATATTCTGGCGGTATAAAAGAAATTGCAAAATGTATTGGTAATGCGATTGATTCTATCAATAGAAAGAAACTCATCGACTATGCTAGGAAATTCCCAAATAAAAGCGTAATCTCAAGACTTGGTTATTTATTTGAACAAAAAGGTGTAGATCTTGGAGAATTATCTAAATTTAAATCCATCTCCTTTGTTTTACTAAATCCAAAGAAACCTAAAAGTGATATATGGAATAAAAAATGGAACATCAATGTTAATGAGGAGGTGTAGGTATGTTGACCAGAAGACAACTTCAGAGTTTTTCTACAAAAGCAGGGGTACCAATGCAAACCATCGAGCGGGACTATATTCAAACGGTCTTCCTCTATGAATTATATAAACAGAGTAACAGCTTCTTCTTTAAAGGTGGAACCTGTCTACGTATGGGATACAAACTGAATAGATATTCAGAAGATCTTGATTTTAATTACAATGATCATCCTGAAGATGGCCTTAAGGTTCTCAATAGTGCAGCTACTCGTCTCAATGACTTTGGCATAGAAAGTCAAATTAAAAAAGCTGATATTTCCTCATCAGGATTTACTACAAAGTTGCGTTATAAAGGGCCGTTATACAATGGTACAGAACGTTCTCTTGGTGCCATTACGATTGATGTGAGCTGTAGAAAAGAACTGGTAGAAACGACAACACAAAATTATAATCCGGTATATGATGATTGCCCATCCTTTGTTATGCGATGTTTAACCCTTGATCATCTATTTGCAGAGAAAATTCGGGCGTTGTTAATCCGAAATAAACCACGTGATTTGTATGATGTCTGGTTCCTTAGAGACGCCGTGACTTTTGATCGCATGTTAATTAACAAAAAACTTAAACTCTACGATCTATCTATCAAAGATATTAATATCGATCATGTTTTTTCTAATATCGAAGAAGATTGGAAACAGGATCTTCAACCTTTACTTGGATTTATACCTGATTTTGATGAAATAAAATTAGTAATGAAAAACAAACTACGTGAATTACAACATTAAAAATACTGACAATTAGGTTTTTCATTGATTTTCCCCTGTTTTTCCTACAAACGTAAACAAAAAATTAGTTTTTCACCGAACTTTCAGTTTCGCTATTTCATCGTACATATTTCTTTTAATTTTTTATACAAACGAACTTTAAATTTTTCGTACTTTTCATCGTTGATCTCTATTAAAGTAAAACGTTTGATATTGTCGTCAGACTCACCAAACATATCATCATGTAACAATCGACAATTTTTTTCAAGGTTTTTCTTAAGGTCAGGAGCAATCAAAATACCGCTTTGTATTTTCGTGAGAACCGATTTATTATCAGTTTTGAAAACATCGCTATCTCTTTGATGTATGAGATACAAATCAAGGATGTCTCTTTCTTTTAGCGTATCTCTGGTAAGAATCGCACGATACTTCTCGAGAATGATTTCATCGAGTAGGTAAGTCTTTATCGTGATATTCTCTAAATTGTAGTCTATAGATTTCAGCAATACATCAGGTTGTATAATTGTGTTTATTCTCGATTCTGAACATGGATGAAAAATATTTTCCAAAAAGTTTAATTCAATCTTAATCGGAATCTCTTCAGCAGTGATCATGGAGCGATAGTAAATATAAAGCACATAGACTGCTCGCGAATTCCTCACGACTACATATCGAGGTTTTGTTCGATCTGTTTCGAAATCAAATCCAACTGCATCACAAATAAGTTTGATTTCTTCAATGATGGGTATTACGAGTTCCTTTATTTCATTCTCTCGTTTATTCTCATTTTTTATGGACCTCAACGCATTCGAACTTGCATGAGTAAAATCAAGATCCTCACTGATCCGGGAATACTGTAAAAAGTTTCTAATGAGGAGGGTTCCGCCCTTAAAGATCATTGCATCTAAATGAGGCACCTTTCCCTTTTCTTTTAACTGTTGCCACGCTGAGAGAAATAAGGAGAGGAAATAATCCTTCTCAATGTAATAATCATCAATTGTTGAATGTCGTTGTTCTTTCACATAGGCAGCGTACTTTTTAAAATCATTTTTCTTCATGAATACAAAACCTTCTTTTTAAAAACCTTCGAATAACGAGTAAGATAAGATTTTACTTTTTTATGATGTTTAACTGTAGATAATTCAGAAGGAATTCTTTTATGCAGATATATATAGTCAAGATAGGTTTTCTCTGGATCTGAATAATAAAATGTGATTCTATTTTTAGTTATTTTTTTTACATATCCAAAATCAATCATCCCTCTTTTCATTTTATGAAATCTATACTTCACACCAAGGATTTCTTTCTCACCAGAAATCTCAGAGTTGAGAATAACAGGATTCGTAACACCTTGCCATATAAGATTATTCCTCTCAAGCGCACTCTCCAATCCAAGATACCATCGAATATTTAACTTATTCAGAATAGCATAGACCATCTCATCGGTAGAATATTCAGTAAATGATCCCTGCTGTTCATGTGGATCTAATACATAATAATATCCTTTAAACACATAGAAAATGTCTTTGTTTCTTCTGAGATTTGCAACGAGTTTATCTGAATATTTGGTCTGCAATACATCCCGAAATGCATTCAGTAGTTGTTTCTTTGAAACTACTTTTTCATTCAAAGAATCTAAGATATTTTTAACAATTCTTTTCTCAAGTTTCATGAGCAGAAATAATTATCAACAGTATTTAAATACTTTGTTTTAAAAAATGCAAAAAAATGCATAATTTGAAATGAGTAGTATATAAATGAATTGTTGCTCATCACCTGGTTGTAAAAAGATCTCTATACGAAAAATATCAGAATTGCTTAAAATAACATAATTTTAAGCAATAATGCAATTTTTCGTCAATTGACGTTTTTTTTCGTCGATATATATATATACCAATTAGCATTTAATAATATGTGCTTGTCCTTGTCAAGCATGTATGGGGAGGTAAAAATTATGAAAAAATTGTTACCAATATTGTTAGTAGGATTGTTAGTCCTTAGTGGACTTGGAGCTGTTGCTTTACCAAGTAAAAACACAATATCATACGTTCAGGGAAATGATGAAGTAGGCGCTATCCCCTATGAGCTGCTTATGCCAATTTATATCTATGGAACCACACCAACATTAAACCAAGTTAAAGTTACATCTATATTAGACCAAACTATTAATAAGTTAGATGAACTTGAAAATGACTTGGCAAACTGGTTGACTATGGAAGAAGTTGAACAGTATTTGGACGAGCTTGCTGGACTTCGAAATGAAATAGAAACCAAAATGGTGATCGCAAAAGGAGAATATCGGGGGGAGTTACTTCCGGAAGCTAGGCCTATTCAGGTTGAATTATCGGCGGAAATCGAATGGTTAAATTGGGTACATAAGCAAATGCTAACACCAGAGAATGAATTAGACGAAAAGAGTAGTAAGATAGGTGGTGAGCTAGGTGATGGCCTTGGAGATATATATCGTTATCCTAGCCTAGGAGACCAACAAGTCAAAAAAAATGTTGGATGGTTTGGCTCTGCTGATACATCACCTACTTTTGTAAGTCCAAATCCCAGTGGCCCTGGTTTAGCAGGTTCATATATTAGTACCTTCTTTAACGCAGGTGGATGGTCGTACACTCAGTTATACAGCAGGTTCATATGGACTTCATCAAGCCAAAGTAAAGATATTTATTTTAAAGGTTGGTACAAGGGAGAGATTTTTGGGTCATATCCATGGCCTTTCGGGAATAGTTGGGCAAAAGTGTCAGTCGAGTACTTTATCATAGAACATAACACTAACAAAGTTAAACGTGTGACATTCTATACAGCAGAACGACAAAATGGTTTCTGGTATTACATTTCTGACACGTATAATAAGCCAGAATACAACTACTACCTTCGACGTAGTTACATGTATAGTATGGGAGTAAAATTAACAGCACAGGCAGATGCTTGGATAACTTCAGCCTATAGCAACTTTGCAAAAGATAATGATCAACATAATTGGATATGCAAGTGGTCACTTGAGTACATACGTTTACATTCTTGAGGATATCCTATTTTAACTATATATAAAAAGTTAAAAATGTAGGAAAACACAGTTCAAACAATATGTTTATATTGATACAAAGATTTTAAATTGTAGAAATCAATAGAAAAATATGCAAGAAAATAAAAAACATACTAATGTGGGAATCGCATCGATTATATTAGGAATTGTAGGGTTATCGATGTTCTTTTCAACTGGTTTATGGTTTTGTATATCACCAATAAATTGGTTTGGAGTTATCCTAAATATACTATGGGGCTTCGTTTCTTTGTTTTTGGGAATATCATCGGTGATTACTGGTATAAAAGCAAAAAAACAAGGTGATGCATATGGAAAATATGGATTAATACTTGGCATCATAGCAACAGCCTTGGGTTTAGTTATAATTATCGTAGTTATCAAATGGGATTATACAATTTTATCCATGTGGGTGGCTTAATCCTGAAATAGATAATTAATATAACTCCAAGCGATAAATCCCCAAAACTTTAGTTTGCGGGATGAATAGCATGAGCTTATCAGATTAAAACACCGTTAGGTGTTTTTTCCCCTGAGGGAAAGCCACGACATTTATGTCGTGGAAGGGTGACTCCGGTATTGTGTCTCAATCCCAAAACGATGTGTATACAACTCATGAATAACCATAGGTTGGATACCATCCATGTTAGTCGCATAAGGTAAAAGTTTCCCTGTATCTTCATCTTTCACCACCATAAGAGTATATGTTATACCTTTTGACATCTCATATTGTTGTGGACCATCCTTATATACTGTTTCAATCAACTTCTCTACTTTATTATACTTTTTTACTGGCATCACAAAATACTGCTTTAGGTTCTTGATCTGCTGAATTACCTCATTTGAATAAAAACCTCGATCAAGAAGAATAACCCTTATGGAAACAAATTGTTGAACAAAATCTATAAGCTCCTTCACAACCTTTTCCTTACAAGATAAAGGTGTTACAGGTAACACCTTCAACGTGAAACGTTTACCATCCTCTACAACACCAATAGTTGCAAAACGGATAAAACGATCAGTCCCATTTTTTGCTTTACCTCTTACGATAAAAGGCAGTTCTTCACCATACCATTCAATATCATTGAAATCAATAGCAACAACCACAGAATGAGTAAACAAGCGTTGTTTCCTCGCCTGTGAAATATAATCTTTGAAAACATGATTAAAACCTTGTTCAAGGATCTCGTAAGGCTGCTTTGAAAGACGATCTAACACCGCATCCCCAGAGGGAACATCATATCCACAATCACGAAGTTCTTCAGAAGCCTCTTGAACAGAGAGTTGATTAACACCCGCCCAACTCCAAACCAAGAACTCCTGACTATCTGTATAGGTACTGTTTTCACGTTTCACTAAGGTTATATGTTTATCCAGCGTCTTCACAATAATATCTTTTAATTCGTTTTCAAGTGTGCTATCCATCCTTGCATCCCAAATAGGTCTATGAGATTACAGGTTAAAAATATTTATGATGCACCTTCCGAAGTACTGAATTAGAGAGGCATTAATCTATAGCTGAGATAAATCATTACAACTATTATTATAAGAAAATATGGCAAAAATTACAACGGGTTATATTACGAATCTCTTTTTGCATTTTTTTCCTGTTTTTTTCTACAAACGTAAACAAAATATGCCGTTTTTGGAATTTTGTAGGATTTTCTAGGAGTGGGGCTTTATGTTTGCTTGCTAGTTTTTTAGATTGAATATGAAGGTGAAAAAAATGGAAGAATTTGTAGGACAAAATGCTGACGATTGCATACCCACCTACGTATCCACATGCGAAAAAGATATTTATTCTCCTGGTAAGATAGAATCGAAGACGGAGGTCAATCCATTGGAGAGACCTATCGAGTATGATTCATTAATTGAAAATGCCTTTACGGTTAGAGAGATTAATCTAGAAACTATTTTAAAGGAACATCATGAGAAACTAGAAACTACCAGGCTATTCAAGGAATTAACATCTGGAGAACTAAAACCATCTGATTATCTTCGCCTTACAGAGTCGTATATGCCTAAGGAGTTGATATCCTCTCAGTGTTTTGGAGAAATTAAGAGTCTTGCAGGTAATTTTTCAGGGAATTTGACAAGTTTTTTTGGTTTTGAATCACGTTTAAATGAGTCTGATGAGAAATCCGATTATCTATTTGCTATATCGGCAAAAAAAGGAGAACGTGAAGCGTTGGTGGATCTCATCGAAAGCGACAAGTTCTCCATGTTCCGTAGCCGCCCTGAATGGCAGCAAATTGCCAAGTTCGCCAATGTATGGGCGAATCCTTATTCCATATTACACAAGGAAGTGCTTGGGTTATGGTTTGAATTTGATTCATATGATTTTTTGTCTTTGATTCCCACGCCTAATATTTTCCTTCAAACAACTCCACTAAAAATCGATACTTTAGAAGATATTCAAAAATGTACTTGGGTTACAAGAGAAGCTTTTCCATTATTAACAGGTCAACATTTATCAAAGAAGATGGAAAAACGTATTTTGCGATGTATACAAAAATTACCCAAAGGAGCTTCATGTATTCATTTTGGGGTTATGTTATCACGACCAACTGAGGGCGTGCGTCTAGTTCTCAATAGAATACGTCCAAACCAAATAATCCCATATTTAAAGTCAATTGGGTGGTCAGAAGATTCAGAAGAGTTATCATCACTATTAAAAGAACTTGATAAATATGTTACACGAATTGTTCTTCACATTAATGTTGGAAATGTAATAGATCCAAAAATAGGATTAGAGTGTTCTTTTTATCCGGATAAATATCATCTAGAATCAGGATGGTCAAACTTTTTCGAGTATTTGACTAAAAAGGGATTATGCATCCCAGAGAAAAAATCTGCGCTCCTCAGATATTCAGGTGTTGAAGAAGATACCAACGAAAATTTTAATATGAATTCTTATATGATTGCTACCAAAATACCAAAAGATACATTTTCTCATGCTCTTGTGAGATACATCAGCCATGTAAAAATCATATTTTCACCATATCATCCTTTAGAAGCAAAAGCTTATCCTGGCGTTAGACTTTTTGGGCGTTCTCAATAATCTTTGTTTAGATAAATCCTACAATGATTATCAAATATTAAAAAAGGGGCATCTTTCTTTATATTCTTGGAAAGATTAATTCATATAAAACATATACTAACGATTATATCAAGGAGAAAAACTGATATGAAATTTGCAATAATTGGTCATCTTCTCGTTGAGGATGACATTGAAAAATTCCCTAAATCTTGGATCAGAGAAAATCTGATTCTTTCCCCAGAGATTAATATTAATGGCGCTAAAGGATACATAACTGTTCTAACGTTGACCGCTCAACAAATGATGATGTTGCCAAGGGATGTTGTGCGACAGAAAATACTAGATGCCGCACTATTTGTTCAAAATGAATTAGATGTTAACGTAGTTCAGCTCGGTGCACTGACGACTTCAGTAACCAATGGGGGAAAATGGCTTGTAAATCATAAGAAATATACCGGATTTGCCAATCATGGTGATAGCTACACTGCTGCAGTAACTTGCCAAGCAGTTCGTAAATCATTAATATTATTAAAAAAGAATCCTTCAGATCTTGTGCTTGCTGTTGTAGGAGCGTACGGGGTTATTGGTGAGGCAGTATCAAAACTTCTTGTACCGCAATTTGCACATTCGATACTTGTTGGTAGAAGGAAAGAAAAATTTAAAAAACTCATAGCCTCCTTGCAAGATAAATACGAAATTATAACAGATTTAAAAACTAAGAACGCAGATATTGTTGTTACTGCGACAAGCCATCCTACAGCACTTCTAAACTCAGAACATCTAAAGAAAAATGCGATAATTGTTGATGTATCCCAACCACCAAATCTATCCTATGAACTCTGTAAAAAACGTCCCGATATATGTAGAATTGATGGGGGATATGTTGATTTTCCCGCAAAAATACAGATTCCTGGAATGCCTGTTGGGAAAAACTTTGCATGTATCGTTGAAGTCATTATGCAGGCCTTAGAAAATGAACACGAAAACCATGTGGGATCAATCGATATGAAACATTTGCATAAGACTGAAGAATGGGCAAAAAAATATGGATTTACGTTAAATGAATTAACGAATTTTGGAAAGCCAATAAATCAAATATGAAGTGAAATAGAAAATGGTGCCAAAAAAAAATTCTAATATTGATTACGAAATAATGATTGTAGGCGGCGGTCCAGCTGGAATTTCTACTTGGTTACATTTACAGAAATTCGCTCCTGAACTTGCTGATCGAACTCTATTAGTAGAGAAACAAATCTATCCTCGTGATAAACTGTGTGGCGGTGCTCTTCATTTTTTAGGTCAAAAGATTCTTACACAATTAGGAGTAGATATAAATATCCCCTCCATATCAATTCATAATACAGAATATCGTTTTGGAAAAGAGGTTTTTTACTATAACGAGCAAAATCATCTTCAGATCATTCGACGTATTGAATTCGATTATTTTCTAGCGAAAATTGCAAGAGAGCGAGGACTGCAATTAAATGAAGATGAAATATTTATTGACGCATCTCACGCAAAAAGTGGTCTAATTGTAAAAACTAATAGGGGAGAATATAAAGTAAAAGTTTTGATTGGCGCCGATGGTGCACTGAGTAAAGTGCGTAGTAAAATGGAATTACCAAAAAAACCGCATTTTGCTCCTGCTATCGAAATTTTCGCTCCAGTGAATTCTTGTTATGACCCAGAATTCGATAGTAATACAGCAGTTATCGATTTTACACCGGTCGCCAAGGGCTTACAGGGGTATGTATGGCATTTTCCTTGTATAATAGATGGAAAACCATCAATGAATCATGGCATATGTGATACTCATATAAATACCAGTAAACCACGTCCTAATCTAAAGAAAATTTTGAGTCACGAGCTACATAGAAGAAAGATAATTTGTAAACCTTCCTCTTGGTCAGGATATCCTGTTCCTTGGTTTGCCGATGAAATTCCTCTTTCACAGGCAAACATCCTGCTAGTTGGAGATGCTGCTGGTATAGAGCCTCTTATTGGTGGTGGAATCCATTTAGCTTTGATGTATGGTGAAGTAGCAGCATTTACTATTATAGATGCATTTCGCCATAATGATTTTTCCTTTAAAGAGTATAATACTCAATTGCATTCTCATATTGTTGGTAAGTATATCCGTAAATTCACATACCTTGCTTTTGAGGTTTATAATGATAGAATGAATGTAATTGATGCTATGAAAAAAATAAATAAAAGATAAATAAAAAACTATAAAATATTAATTACTCCCAGAAAAGAGCTGAATTAAACGATGTAGTAATAAAAGTTAGACCTTTCTGAGGAGAATAAGTTGACTCTCCACCAACATAAAAAACAATAAAGGGATTGTCACCAAAATACTTTAAAATACGATCTCTCGATTGATATACTTTATCTCCCATAGTAATTAGACGTGTAGCACAAGAGGCAATCAATCCAAACTTAGGTTGATGCAGATAAGATTCCAAATTATGATCAATTGTTTCCAATAATCTTTTTCCATCAATAGTAAGGATAGATGCATCAGGGTATTTTGATCGTATTGTCGTTATGAGAGAATCACCGTAGATTCCAACAATCACTCTTGGACCAACGTCAGTAATTTTATTGCTATTGATTTGAAAACCTAAAGGAAAATAATAAGTTGTATTAAACCAGGTTTCATCCTTCAATAAATCTGGTGGCCAATCAAGTAATCGTATTAACTCAGAAGCTGCCGGTTTACCGTTTATTTCATGGATGATTCTGCCATCTTTGCTAGTTTTTGTAATTTTAAAATTAATACCTGTTTTTTTCATATTATGAGATGTTAAAACATCAAGGTTACACTGTGTTCTTATGCCGAGGGATACTACTGAATTTGTCAGCACATTTTTATTAATAAATTGATAGTTTGTTAATCCAGTCCCGTCGTCAACTGTCCCACCTCCGAGCATGGAATAATCAGGAAGATGTTTTATCATTTCCTCAATAACTTCATCATCCCGTCCATAACCTTTTTGAAGAACATACTGCGAAAAACCAAAAAGTTGCATTATTACTTTAGTTACCGCACCAGATCTAATAATTTTTTTTCTTCCTATGATTGGTATGTTCGGTGTTTCTGCTGATGAAATTAAATTTAAAAGAAATTTATTTTTATAATTACTATACTTCAGTCCTCTTTTTATTATCTGTGCGCATTGCTGTGCAGCTTTTCTAGGATTTCTTTTCGTATTCCTTCCGTGCCCAACTGTAACATCCATATATGGATATGAAACGGCAAGTGCTGTTGCACCTCGTGCATAACAACCATAGTTGTTTGTAAATCCTGTAACAGTGCCTCCAATTAATGGAATATCATCTGGTAAAACATCCCACACACCATTTAAAAACTCTTGAAAACCACCATATTTTTCATAATGAATCGTAGAAAACAATAAAACAAAGTTTGGTGGGCTATTAAGCTTTTCAATTGTAGAGCGAGCTACCTCTCTCCCAGCCTCTCTTGCATCCCATTTCCTAGACATTCCAACGGCTGCTTCAATTTTTGATTCAACCATATATATTCAATATTCCTCTATTTTCAATCTTATCAAGCAGGAACAGCAATGCCCTTCGCTTTGTCCTGCTCTCCCATTATCTTCAGTATCTCTCGTCGCGCATTCTCCATCTCAACCTCAAGCAAACCCTTATTTGCAAGTGCAGGAACAATGGCAACGAGTGCACTCTCCGTATCAGGAAATACATAGAACAAAACCTCATAATCCTGCAACCTAAACTCCATCTCACCTAAACCAGTCTGGGAATACGCACCAATCACACCAAACACGTCATCCATGGCTCTATGTATAATATCCCAGATCTGATGCACCTCAGGTTTAAAACCATCACCACTAGGCATAACACTAATCATATTACGTCTAGCGACCATACACGCAAGAATATCGTCAAGCTTCAACAACTCAT
>Ga0172363_10003576_pt1 | contig 12620 bp, 13 predicted proteins | sample LakKivs2_kivu2a2_FD_114541 | JGI IMG/M metagenome (GOLD analysis project Ga0172363, IMG submission 114541) | Sediment microbial communities from Lake Kivu, Rwanda - Sediment s2_kivu2a2 | ecosystem: Environmental > Aquatic > Freshwater > Lake > Sediment | place: Rwanda: Western Province, Lake... | reverse complement strand
CATCTGCAAGTCAATGCGACTTTGGATTGAACAATAGTACCGGACGGCCGTCTTCATTATCGGTGCGGAAAACGCTATAATACTCGCCATTCCCGAGGAGGAGGTGTAGAGAGATGACTGTAGTCCATGTCCCAGGCAAGAAATCCCGACACATCATGCTGTACGCCCTTAGCACCTGCGGCTGGTGTCGCAAGACCAAGGAATTGCTGGACAAGTTAGGAGTTGAGTACGACTACGAATATGTAGACCAGCTCCGTGGAGCCGAGAAGGAGGAAACGGTTCGCAAGGTGACAAAGTGGAACCCCGCCTGCAGCTTCCCCACCCTCGTCCTAGACAATGAGAAATGCATCGTCGGCTATCAAGAGGGCGAAATCAGGGAGGCGCTCAAGCAATGAGCCAGCAGGAAATAAGCGAAACAGAAGTTGACCGGCTGTATGACAGGCTGTTCCGGGAAGCCGAAGGCGCCGGCTATCACCTTAATCCCGATGTCGGATTCACGAAGGAGCTGGTAAAGGGCCTCATAACCAACGAACGTAGATATGGCTATTGGGCCTGCCCCTGCCGTCTCGCTTCGGGAAACAAACGGGACGACCTGGACATCGTCTGCCCTTGCGACTATCGAGACCCCGACCTGAACGAATACGGCGCCTGCTACTGCGCGCTGTATGTCTCCGATGCCGTGCGAAAAGGCGAGAAGAAGGCAGGCAGCATACCGGAGCGGAGGCCGCCGCCGTCGGAGAGGAAGAAGAAGGCCCGGAAACAAGGCAGCACGCCGGCCGGGCTTCCACTGCCGGTGTGGCGCTGTAAGGTCTGCGGTTACCTTTGCGCCAGGGACGAACCGCCTGAAGTCTGCCCGATATGTAAGGCAAAGAAAGACCGCTTCGAGCGGTTCATGTAGCCGGAAGGCGAGACGAAACGCATGGCCCGGTAAGCCGTCGGGCAGCAGTCCCGTGAGAATGAACGTAGCGAATTCAGATGGAAACTACAGGTGACGGGCGCCGTTCAACCGCGGCAACAACAACTCAAATTGTCTGGCCCAGTCGGTTTACCATCAATATCATCTGATTAAGGCGCCCGGCACTTCTCTTGTTGTAGGCAAAAGCAATCCTGGGTTTTGACAGCAGGTCCGGTTCGTCCTCTTCCTCTTTCAAAGCAGGTGTCCTGGCAATCTCGCCGGACTCGACCAGGTCCGGAAAGGACTCATTCAGTTCCCTGATATGACTGGCCGTAAGCTCCTTCTCCAGTCTGATGACAAGCTGGTCTCGAACCTGGCGTACCGAATGATAAGTGGTGTAGAACGACTTGATCCAGTCTGCGGCCTTCTCAGGAGAATGGATAATCCTGTAAAGGGAAAGGTCCTCCGGTGCGATAAAATGCCGGGCCAGCAGCTGTTGCCTTATGAACTGGTCCCAGGTTTCCCAGTACTGTTCCCCCGGCAACTCCATCAACACTACCGGCATCGGCGGGGCCTTGCCCGTCTGCAGCAACGTCAATACCTCGAATCCTTCATCATGCGTGCCAAAGCCCCCGGGGAATAACACAATCGCGTCGGCCTCCATCACGAAGAATATTTTCCGGGTGAAGAAATACTTGAACCGGACCACTTTGGGGTCGTCTCGCATTATAGCGGGCCCCTTCTCGCGGGGAAGCAGAATATTGGCTCCAAAACTGTTTTCAGCGCCGGCGCCCTCGATTCCGGCCCTCATGATGCCTGCTGCGGCTCCGGTGATGACCATGAACCCTCTTTCCACCAGCAGACGGCCGAGTTTGACCGCCAGCCCATAGTAAGGACTGTGTCTGGTCACCCGGGCCGAACCGAACATGGAAACTTTGCGAACGGCCCTGTATGGCTTGAATACGCACGCGGCATGCCGGAATTCAGCCATCGCCCGGCTGATGACCTTGAGGTCAAGTATATCGAGGTCGTCCCCCTGGCACTTCAACGAATTCAGAATAATATCCCTGTAGAGCACCGAGCGGAGGTCTTTTCTGCCGTTCGTCAGCGTCTCTTCTACCATTCTGAGCGCATCCCGCAAGTTGTCCGTTTTTTTGTCCATCTCGGTCCTCAATATCGAAGGCTCGCCACAAGTCTGAATTCTCGCTGCGAGTCTGCTTCTTTCTTCTCCTTAAACGGAAATGTCGCGTCGTACCGCGCGAACTCGGCCTCGTCAACTTCGAAAGCAGGACTTTCGATAAATCTTCCCGATATGCCCTTCAATACGCCCTGTTTCAGCTTCAGCACCTGCAGGGAAACCGCGAATTTGCCGTCGGGGGTCTTGATGTCGTACTTCTCGGCGCACCTAAATCCGAAACGGCTGTAGTACCTCGGGTCTCCATAAATGCAAATGGCCGGATAGCCCGTGTCACGCGCCAGGTCAATTGTATGAGTTATCAGGGCGCTGCCCATGCCCTGTCTCTGGGACGCGGGCAGTACGCTTATGGGGCCAAAGGTGATGACTTCCTTGTCTCCGCCCCGTTTACGTTTGATAATCCCTCGGCTGTAGGCAATCTGCCCCACAATTTGCCCTTGTGTCTCAGCCACGAAGTCAAGCTCAGGGATGAAGTCGTTACTGTCTCTGAGATTGTGCAGCATAAAATGTTCTTTGCAGCCGGGGACGTAGACATTCCAGAACGCTTCGCGCACCAGTTGCTCTACGTTCCGGTAGTCTTCTTCTTTTTCGCGTCTGATGACTAAATCGAACATCTGTAGAAGTATAGTCCTTTGCCGGATTGCCGTATAGAAAACCGGGGTCTTGACAACCCAATCGCCCTGTTGATACACTTGTTCTATAGAACACTCGTTAAGTAACTGCAACAGGAGGTTATGATGAGGAAGCCCGAGGTTAGAGAAAAGATTCTGGAATATATACGCCGTTTCTTCGATGAGAAAGGCTATGCGCCGACCGTCAGGGACATCATGAGAGGCTGCAACATCAGCTCCACCTCGCTGGTCCAGTATCACTTGAACGTCCTGGAGAAGGAGGGGCAAATTCACCGCGACCCCGAGGTTTTCAGGAGCATCCAACTCATGGAAAAGGACGTCATCGAGATACCGCTTCTGGGAGCAATCGCCGCCGGAAAACCGATCCCTGTGCCGGGTTCGGATACCTGGGTCAACCCGCCCGAAGAGATGCTCAAGCTAACGGCCAACGTGGTGGGAAACAAGAGCAATATCTATGCCCTGAAGGTGAAGGGGACATCCATGCTCGATGCCCTTATCAATGACGGTGATATCGTGTTTATGGAAGTAACGCAAACCGTTGAAGATGGTGAAATGGCGGCCGTGTGGCTCAAAAACGAGCAAGAGGTAACGCTGAAGAAGATTTACCGCGAACCGGGACGCATCCGCCTGCAGCCGGCGAATAGCGAAATGAAACCCATATATACCAGTCCCGAGAATGTCGAAATTCAAGGCAAAGTGGTTGCCGTCCTGAGAAAGCTGGGCAACTAGTCGGGGAGGGGCCGGAGATGAGAGTCGCGTGTTTCTTCTTTCCTCACTTCGCCGTCCAGGTCGAGGCTAGAGATAACGGTTCATTAGCAGGAATGCCGGTCATCATCGGCGGCCTGCCTTTTGAACGTAAGGAGGTATATGACGTCTCGACAGAGGCGCTGGCCTGCGGCGTCAAGCAGGGCATGTCCCTGCGAGAGGCATACGCGCTGTGCCCGCAAGGGGTATTCCTGCCGCTGGATGGGAAAAAATACGCCGATGCCTTTGCCGCGGTCCTGGCGCTGCTCGCCGGTTACAGCCCGGTGGTAGAAACGGACGCTCCGGGCTCCGTCTTCGTTGATTTGAGATATGAAAACGATGAGCTCCGGTTTGTCGAGGAGGTCAGGCAAACAATTGAACAGCGTCTCCGGCTTCATCCCTTCACATCCATTGCCCCGAATAAATTTGCCGCCCGGGCAGCCAGCCGGATCGCCGGGGCGGAGAAGGTCATCGTCATCAACGAAGGAGAGGAGAGGGACTTTCTCAAAGACCTGCCCGTATGCTTTTTGCCCGCCTCATCCCAAACGCTGGAGCGGCTCGAGTTGCTCGGCATCAATTACATGGGCCAACTGGCGGGTCTGTCGCCGGGGGCGGTCAGCCTGGAATTCGGGGATGAGGGCAAGCGGCTGTGGGAACTGTCCAACGGCATAGACGGGTCACGGTTAATTCCCTGGAGCGCGACGCCAACGCTGGCGGAGCAGACTTGTTTTGATGCCACGGCAGAGACCGCCGTCCAGCTCCTGGCCGGTTGTGACAAACTCCTGACCGGGTTAAGCCGGCAATTGAAGGAACGCTGGCAGTGCTGCCTGCGGCTGACGATATCCCTGCATTTCAGCAACGACTGTATTGCCCAGCGCGTGTTTCACTTCAAGGAAGCGACTTCCTCGAAAGAAACCATGCTGCGCCACTTAAAGCAGTACCTGGAGTCGGCAAGGTTCGCCGCTCCCGTCAGCGAAATGAGGTTGACCCTGACCGATTTCTGCCCTGAAAGCGGCAGGCAGGCCCTGCTCGTGGGCGAGCCGGTAAAACACAGGGAAAGGCTGTTTTCGGCGATAAGCTGGCTCAGGCAGAGATACGGCAAGGAGATGGTCGGAAAAGTGCTCGCCAAACCGGGCAGTCCGCTGCCGGAGGACTCCTTTTCCCTTACCGAATTCGACTTTTGAGAAATGAGCAAGCTATTCAAAGAAGCTATAAGGCTGGAGGTCGAGGAAGACATCCGGCGCGGGCCGGTTGCCTTTCTTTACAAAGGGAAGAGGGCAAAGGTGGGAGAGACGCTGAAGCAGTGGCGGGTGGTCCAGGGGTGGTGGAGGAGGCCGGTGGAAAGGGAATACTTCCAGGTCAGGACTGAGTCCGGCGCCGTCTGCGAGCTCTACCGCAACTTGCTCACCGGGGACTGGTACTTGCAGCGCATCTACGACTAAGCCCCTTAAGACATCCCGAACATGAAAGATTATGTAGAGCTTCACTGCCATTCCAATTTTTCTCTTCTCGATGGCGCCTCTCACCCGGAGGACCTGGTAAGCCGGGCAGCGGCCCTCGATATGCCCGCGCTGGCTCTCACCGACCACGACGGGTTGTACGGAGCCATCCGATTCTACAAAGCATGCCTCAAGGCGAATATCAAGCCCATCATCGGAGCGGAGATGACGCTGTCAAACGGCAGCCATCTCACGTTGCTGGCAAAAAATAATGAAGGCTACTCCAACCTGTGCCGGTTGATAACGAGGGCCCAGCTGGAGCACAAAAAAGGCAGCCCGCTCCTCAGTCCGGAGACTCTCGCCCGGCACTCCGCCAGCCTGATTTGCCTCTCCGGCTGCCGTAACGGAGAAATAGCCGGCTCAATCATTTCCGGACACGTGAAACAGGCTTACGGCCCGGCTGAAAGGTACGTCGAGATTTTCGGCAGGGACGGATTCTACATAGAGCTTCAGAATAATCTCTACCCCGAGGATGAACACCTTTGCCGCGCTCTGGTCGAGCTGGCCGAAAGCCTCAAGCTGGGTTACGTGGCCACCAACAATGTCCACTATGCCGAAAGGAAAAACTACCGGCTCCACGATGTGCTCACCTGCATCAAGAACCGCACCACCCTGGACGAGTCCACCTGTTTGAAGCTGAACTCCGAATTCCACCTCAAATCATTTGAGGAGATGGCACAGCTTTTCCGGGACTACCCAAAGGCGATTTCCAATACGCTTGCCATAGCCGGAAATTGTAACGTCAGTCTGGATTTCTCGGACTACCGTTTCCCCGAATTTCCCCTGCCCGAGGGCGAGACCGCCCGGGATTATCTGGCCGGATTGTGCCGGCAAAAGGCGTACGGCAGGTACGACAATGTTAATCAGGAGGTAGAGGACAGGATCAATCTTGAACTTCGTCTGATAGAGAAGCTCGGCTTATCGGGCTACTTTCTCATCGTGTGGGACATCATGGACTATGCCGAAAGAAACGGAATTCCCGCTCAGGGCAGGGGCTCGGCGGCCAACTCCATAGTGGCCTATATCCTGGGCATAACCAGGGTTGACCCGCTGAAAAACAAGCTGTTCCTGGGCAGATTTTTGAATGAAGAGATGTCGTCTATTCCCGACATAGATATAGACGTGTCCACAAATCACAGGGAAAAGCTCATTCAATACGTTTATGGCAAATACGGACAGGCGCACACCGCCATGGTCTGCACCTATGTAACCTTTCAGGCCAGAAACGCCGTCAGGGAGGTGGGCAAGGCGCTGGGGATGCCCGACCATCTGCTCGACAAGATGGCAAAATCGGCCTCGGTATATGGCGCCAACCATATAGGGGAAGACCTGGCCGGCGTCGAGGAATTTTTGCCCTATCTCAAGTCCATGCCCTGGCAGGAATTTGTCTCCCTCTGCCAGGAGATTTACGATTTTCCCAGGCACCTCTCGATTCACAACGGAGGGATGCTTATCTCCTCCTGCCCTTTGAACGAAATAGTCCCTCTGGAAAAAGCCACCATGCCGGGGAGGATAGTCTGCCAGTGGGACAAGGACAGCGTCGCCGATGCCGGACTGATAAAAGTGGACCTGCTCGGCCTGCGCATGCTGTCGCTCATCCGCGAAGCCTGCGAGCTTGTGGAGAAAAATGACAAAAAGCTTGCGCTGGACAAATTGCCACTTGATGACGCCAGTGTCTACGACATGATTTGCCGGGGCGACACGATAGGCGTCTTCCAGGTGGAAAGCCGAGCGCAGATGCAGACCCTGCCGCGCATAAAACCGCGCTCTATCGAGGACCTGACTATCGAGGTGGCCCTTATCAGGCCGGGGCCGCTTCAGGGAAATATGGTCCACCCCTATATTCGCAGAAGGAAGGGACTGGAAAAGGTAACGTATCCGCATCCCAAACTGAAGCCGGTACTGGAAGATACCCTGGGGGTCCTTCTGTTCCAGGAGCAGGTCATCCAGGTCGCCACCACCATAGCCAACTTTACGCCCGGCGAGGCCGATGCCTTGAGAAGGGCGATGAGCAAGAAAAGGTCGAAGGACGCCATGAACGAAATGAGGCAGAGGTTTATTGATGGGGCAAGAAAGAACGGGGTAAAGACAGCTCTGGCCAGTCGCACCTTCGAAGCCCTGGAAGGCTTCGCCGAATATGGCTTCTGCAAGAGCCATGCCGCCGGCTTTGCCCTTCTCTGCTATGAATCCGCCTGGCTCAAGAAATACTATCCGGCCGAGTTTTACTGCGCCCTGCTCAACAATCAGCCCATGGGGTTCTACTCGCCGGAGGTGATTGTGCAGGATGCCAAGAGACATGGAATCGAAATCTTACCGGCGGACATCAACCTGAGCGCCGCCAGGTGCACTATCGAAGGTGATAAGGCGTGTCAGCAGAGTCGAAGTGTCAGGCTTGGCTTTATGTACGTAAAGGAAATGGGAGAGAAAGCCATGGACCAAATAGTGGCCGAACGGAAGAGGGCGCCTTATCGCTCACTGGAAGATTTCTATCTCAGGACCAGGCTGGAGAGGCAGCCCGTGGAAAACCTTATCCTGGCGGGCGCCTTTGATTCCTCCGGCTGCCGGAAGAGGCAGCTATTGTGGCAGCTCGGCCTTTTGGAGAAGACATGTCCGGGGGAACTGTCTTTGAAATTCAGCGATATCAGGGTCTCCCTGCCCGATTTCACCGAACTGGAGGAGATGAAGGTGGACTACGAAGTGCAGGGACTATCCACAAAATACCACCCCATGCAGGTGGTGAGAAAGGACATATCCGGCGACAGCTTAATCACAAGCTCCGAGCTTGCCCAGCTTCCCTCAAATGCTCAGGTACGCACAGCCGGCTATGTGGTTATCAGGCAGAAGCCGCCCACCGCCAAAGGTTTTGCCTTCATAACGTTAGAGGACGAAGAAGGCATGATAAATGTCGTGGTAAGACCGGATATATACAAGCGGTACCGGCAGGTTTTCAGACTTGAGCCGCTAATCGTGGTGGAAGGAGCAGTCCAGAAACGAGATGGCATCCTGAACATCATTGCTCAGACCCTCATTCCGCTTCGCGATGAAATCGGAAGACAGCACAATCTCCCCGGTCCCCATCAAAACCGTTATCGCTAGACGAGTGCCTTTCTATTGTTATGGCTTACCGCTCAGAGTAGAATGATAGTCTGGATGCACTTTTTCTCGGGGAGGATGTGAAATGGGAAGAATCAGAGTTGGCACCGCCTCCTGGACCGACCCGACGTTGATAAACTCCGGCCGATACTATCCGCCCTCAGTACGTTCTGCGGAAGCACGCCTTCAGTTCTATGCCAGCCAGTTCGATATTGTCGAAGTGGACAGCAGTTACTACGCGCTGCCCAACGAGCGAAACGCTTACCTGTGGGCAGAGCGCACCCCCGAAGACTTCGTCTTCAATTTCAAGGTTTTCAGGGCATTTACGCAGCACCCAACCCCTCTCAACTCCTTGCCCAAGGACATAAGAGAGAAGCTGAGCCCCGAGCTCCAGAAGAAGGCGAACCTTTACTATCGAGACCTTCCTGTTGAGATAACAGACGATTTATGGAAGAGGTTCGAGAGCGCGCTCCTTCCGCTAGACACCGTTGGCAAACTGGGCGTCGTCCTCTTTCAGTTTCCGCCCTGGTTCTACCCCGGCAACGAACAGCGCGAATTCATCCTCTCGTGCAAGCAAAAGCTGCCCCAGTACAGGCTGGCGGTCGAGTTCCGTCACGGCTCCTGGCTCAACGAAAAGAACATTGACCGGACGCTCACCTTTCTTCGAGACAACGACTTGCCTTTTGTGTGCGTGGACGAGCCGCAGGGCTTCAAATCGAGCGTGCCTCCCGTCACGGAGATAACGTCCGATATCGGCCTCGTCCGCTTCCACGGCCACAACAAGGAGACCTGGGAGAAGAAAGGTATCGGCCCGGCCGAACGTTTCAACTACCTCTACACAGAAGAGGAACTTAAGCCCTGGGCCGAAAAGATTGCCGAACTGGCAAAGCAGACCAGGGAGATGCACGTCCTGTTCAATAACTGCTACGAGGACAAAGCCGTCGTCAATGCCAAGCAAATCTCCCTTATGCTCCGTTCTCAGACCACCCCGCAAATTGCCCAGGAATAAAAGCCCCTTTTCAGCCGGACACCATCAAAAAATGACATAATTTTGTAAGTTTTGTTGCATCAATTTTATGACTTTTTGATACCGAATTTACTAGACTGAACTGGAATCGGACAGATAAACGGGGAGGATATACAGCCTCAGATCTGAAAAGGAGGGTGAACATGAAGAAATTCGCAATAATCGCAGCGGTCGTGGTCGTGGTGGCACTGGCGGTAACCTTCGGGGTGCTTTGCTCGCAGCCGTCAGGAACGGGAACCTTAAGACTGTATCTTGCCGACGCTCCCATAAACCTCGAAAATGTCACCGGCGTCTATATCAAGATTAATGAAATCCAGTACCATCTCAATAATCAGTGGCAGACGGCCACAGGGTTTACAGGCCCTCAAACGTACAATTTGTTGGAGCTGACCGGAGGTAATTCAACTTTGCTGGGTAATTTAACATTGCCTGCTGGGAATTACACTCAGATTCGTTTTATGCTGGATATTCCCACACTGGGTTCGAATCCGTCCAATCCGGGCTGCTACATCCAGTTTACAGGCGGTTCGACTGAGCCTCTCTTCGTTCCCAGTGGTAACGAGACAGGTTACAAAGCGATAGGCCAATTCACGGTGCCCTCCAACGGGACCGTGGTGGTTACCGCGGACTTCAACGTCGGACAGGCTGTGGTCGTAACGAATTCATTCTACATCTTGCAGCCGACCATAACCATGACGTTGACGGTCAACAGCCAGGGCGGCGGTATTTACTAGCTCGCGTGGGATAAGACCATCCGGAGTGAGGCGGCTATGCCGCCCACTCTTTGATGATGTCTTTGGAGGGCAGCGCCAGGCACATCCGGGGCAATATCTTTAGCGCCATCTCATGCCTCTCCCTACAGCTCGACGAACGCAATCCGACACGACGATGGTATTTAGTTTTGCCATCGTACTCCTCCATATAAGCTGATTTCTCTCTACTGCTATCTATCCGGCATATGCCCTTTCAAGTTCCTCGATATCAAATTTCTTCATTTTGAGGAATGCGCGCGTGACGCGCTCTACCTTCTCTTTGTCCGCGTCTTGCAGCATCTCACTCAGAATAGCAGGGGTCACCTGCCATGAGACTCCGAACTTGTCCTTCAGCCATCCGCAAACACCCTCGTGCCCGCCGCGCGCGGTAAGCTTCTGCCAATAGTAGTCAATTTCCTTCTGGTTCCCGCATTGGACCATAAACGAAATAGCTTCATTGAAGCTGAAGTTATGCTCGTGGGCGCTGTCCATGGCGGCAAACTGCTGGCCCTCAAGCGTGAAGCCGGCGTGTTTCACCGTTCCCTCTTCGTCCGGTTCCTCATCCTTGCCGTAGCGCATGATTTCGCCCACGGCCGAATCGCCGAATATGGCCGTATAGAGTGCAACAGCACTTTCGGCGTTTCCGCACTGCTCGCCGACGAACATGAGCGTGGGGACAATTTTCTGCTTTGCCTCGCGTTCTCCCACAAGCATGACCTGCCAGGAAAGGCCGTATCTGTCCTGAGTCCACCCGTATCTTTCGCTGAAGGGGTAGGCGCCAAGCTCCATGAGAGGGGGTCCTCCCTCTTTTGACAGCTTCGCCCACAGAGTATCAACCTCGTGTCTAGCCTGGCAAGCCACCAGAAAGGATATGGAAGGATTGAACTTGAAAAGCGGTTCTCCGTTGAGTCCCATGAAGCTTTGCTTCTCAATCTCGAACTCCACGGTCATTATGCTACCCTCCGGCACTTCGGAAACCTTCGCTCCCGCCTCACCGTAACGACTGCTGCCGCCCAGCCTGGAGTTTTTGAAGGTACCGGTATAGAACCTGGCGGCGGCGTCAGCCTTGCGACCGAACCATAGAACCGGCAATATCTTCTGCTTAATGGTCATTTCGCCTCCTCCTTTTCACCACCTTTGCCGGCAGGGTGCTCCCGAATCCGGAAACTTCTGTCACTTGCTGGTTCGCCACTCGTCTCGCATGGACTGTCACTCAAATTCCGTCAAGCGGGGCGACCACTATTCCGGTAGTTACCACCTCGGCTTGCGGCCCTTGGTCCTTTGATTGGGCTTCCCTGCTTGCGTCTATTCTCATTCTTTTCCAATGGAATAGTCATAAAATTCACCCGAAAATAGTTACAAAACTGTGACGTTTTTTGAGTGTTGGTTTATGGTAGAATGCAGCTACAAACTGTCCGAGCGAGCTGAGGGGGACGCAAATGAATTACGTTGAAATCCTTAAAGACCTGATCGCCATCGACACTACCGTGCCGCCAGGCCGGAACTACGGCAAGGCAATTCGCTATCTCGAACCGTTGTTCACGGAGTTGGGCTTCGAGACCCGGAGGGTCACGATTCCCGCGCAGCACGCCGAAGGAAGGAAGGGTAGAGTCAATCTTATCTGTCACCGCCCGGAGAAGGGCAAGCCTCGCCTGGTTTTCTATGGCCACATTGACGTCGTCCCGGCAGAAGGGTGGGACGCTTTCAATCCCAGAGTGGAAAACGGGAAGCTCTATGGACGGGGAGGCGCCGATATGAAGGGGGGAATCGTAGCTCTTCTCCTGGCTCTGGACTCGTTGGGAGGGAAACGCCTGGACTTCGATATGTCGGTGATGGTCACAACCGATGAGGAGTTCAGCCAGGCCAGCCAGCTCGAGTACCTGAGGCAGTATTTAGAGCCCGTCGAAGGCGCTTACTTTCTCAGCCTTGACTCCAACTTCGGGTTTGCCTCCATCGCGGGACTGGGAGCAGTACAGGTAGATATCAAAGTGAAGGGGAAATCCGTGCATTCCGGTTTATCTCATCTCGGGGAGAACGCAGTCGAAAAGGCCGTCCTATTGCTCGACGCGTTGCTGGAATTGAAGCGCAAGGTGGAGCAGAGGAAGTCCAGCGTCCCCACCCACCCGGACACGGGCCTTAGCCACATGCATGCCAAGCTGAATATCAACGTGATAAAAGGAGGCATCAAGACGAATATCATCCCGGATGAATGCCTCATATCGGTAGACCGACGGTTGATTCCCGAGGAGAATCCCGACGATGCAAAAAAGGAGTTGCTCGATACGTTGGCCTCGGTTAAAGGGGTGTCCTGGGAACTGGAGCGCACTTTTATTATCCCCACCGTGCCTCCCTGCGATGACCCTATCGTGGATAGGCTGGCGGCAGCCATCCGTGGCGTCACCGGCGAAGGCAACAAGTTCGGGGAGATGGGTTCGGGCGACCTGTCCCACATCGTTGCCGGATGGGGAGGCAAGACATTCGGCCTGGGCGTAATACGTCCCGAGTGCAACATACACGGTAAGGAAGAGTTCGTCTATCTGAAAGACATCGAGGACGCCGCCAAAATCCTGGCCCGATTTGTTTCTACCTAGGCTTGGCACTGTGATATCAGGACAGCCCTCGCCTGGACTTGCTGGGAAACGGAACGCCGAAATGACAGTCTGCTCATTTTGTTTTCGCGCGCGGGTTGGACCGTAGTCGTGGGCAATCTGAGAAAGTACGGAGACCCGCCTTTTGCCGTGGCCGTCATTCATGGCGGTCCCGGCGCCGCCGGAGAAATGTCT
>Ga0172363_10003572_pt1 | contig 12624 bp, 9 predicted proteins | sample LakKivs2_kivu2a2_FD_114541 | JGI IMG/M metagenome (GOLD analysis project Ga0172363, IMG submission 114541) | Sediment microbial communities from Lake Kivu, Rwanda - Sediment s2_kivu2a2 | ecosystem: Environmental > Aquatic > Freshwater > Lake > Sediment | place: Rwanda: Western Province, Lake... | reverse complement strand
TGTGCAATTACTTGGGAAGCTTCTTCTTCCGACTCTACAATCAAGTAGCCATGATGTACTAAGTGGATAGTCTTTTCATCAAGAACTCGACAAAGTCCATTGAACCCATCAAAGGCTGCGTTATTAATCAACTCTACTTGGCTATCTGGAAATTGTAACTGAGCTTCAGGTCCTTGCGTACGATCTTTTTTGTAGGTTTTGACAGCCTCACTTTTGGGAACTTGGTAGGGATTGACTGCTTCGCTTCCATTAAACTGACTTGCTACACCATAGAGTACGGTTTGCTTATCGTTTTTTCCATCTTTTTGAATATCGTTTTTGACGCCTTGTGTGTTTTCCCAAGTAAAAATGGTGTTATCTAGATCTTTTTTAATAATGACCTCTGCAACCTTTGGGCACGGTTTTTTAGCAGGAGAAACAAACGATACTTTTGCTTCAGGGAATTTTTGAGCCAAGCTAGTTTGTAATTGCTCTTTAGCTGTCAGATGGTTGTTTCGTTGCATATGAATCACTAAGGGTTTAGGTGTCTCTACTTTTACAGTAGGTAAGACAGAAGATGGTGCCTGAATTTTAACAAACCATATAAGATCCTCTTGAGTAGCTTTTGGATCTTTTTCCTTTTGTCTTTTTGGATCAGAAACTTCTCTATCATCATCATCATTAGAAGAGCCTGATGGGTCTGCTATTTTTCGAGGATTTTTTTCTTCAGTACAAAATACACACCTTCCTGTAAGAGGAGTCTTTACCACATCACAACAAGAGGTATGGGCTAGGTGGCCACAGGTAAAAGTATGAATTTTTTCTAAAGAATTTTGGGCGTCGTCTCTAGTATTTTGTGGAGGGTTGCTACATAAAAAGCATCTTTGTATAGGGGAGGTCACAAATTTTTCTTTTGGTTAGATAATAATGCATTTATTATATTATTGATGTGTTTAAAAATACAAACAAAAAGATTTGTGTTTTTTAATAAATGAATGTAAAAGTTTTGCTTGTATGTTTAGATTTCTGAGGTGATTAAACTTTTTAAAGTTTTACCGCTTTTTTTAAAGCTTCAATATCGACTTTTTTGAGGTAAGAGATGAGGTTGTGTTGGAAGAAGACATGAAAGCCATACCCTCCATGGATCATCTCATAGATGGCTTTGTCTCTGTGCCATCCTTGAAAGAACATTCTGTAGATGGCACATAGCATACCTGTGCGGTCAGATCCATGGTAGCAGTGTATATAGACAGGATGGTTTTCTTTGTTTTTCATAATCTCTAAAAATTGAAGCACATCAATATCTCTTGGAAGATGGGGTCGAAAAGAGATATGAATATAGTTAAGCCCCGCCGATTCTACATGAAACTGATCGGTGTCTACAGCGCGCAAATTGACAACTGTCTTAATCCCTAAATGTTTAAGGCGATAAAACCCTTCCCCTAGAGGCTGACCCCCTCGGTATAATTCCTCAGAAATCTTGTGAAAATTGGGGAGATCATCTTTAAGAATAAATCTATCCAGAAAAGAAATACTCTCTAATTTGCTACAGGTCCATAGAGATACTTTTCGAATCAGAGTTTTTGCCCAGCCTACGATACGAAAGCGTGATTGCGAATCAAACTTAAAATAATTGAATAAAATGGGCTCCGAAGGATCTTTGATCCCTTTGAAATCTAAAATAGAGGAAGGGTGGGGTTTGGTTTTGTCTGAACGTTTCAAACGCATACCCACTTTTCCTTAGAGAGTTTTTTTCTTAACATGTTCATTTTTTAGAGGAAACAGACTTAAAATTAAAGCTTTAACATTAATGGTTCAACCCGTTATCATGGCCCAAGGTACTTTAGTACAATCCGTAGCAGGGGGTTATCTATGTCCAATAAAAAACCTACACAAGTCGTGGAAGAGTCAGATTTTTTTTTCAAGGCTAGGATTTGGTACACAAATTATAAAAGGTTTGTTCTTTTGCTTATACCCTTCTTTTTGCTTGCTTTGGGTGTAATATTCAAGAGTTCTTTAAACAAAAGTCATATTGGACAAGAAGCTCTTGTTATAAAACATGCTTATAACCAGTGGGAAAAAGCTAAAAGTGATGAGAAGTCGCATTTTCAAACTTTTATAAGATTTCTTAAGAAAAGACCTGAGCTCCTTATCCCCTACGAAGCGCAGATCGTGCAAAGGCTGCTATCTATAGGCAAAACAGAACAGCTTGAGCCTTTAGCGCATCATGTACTCAAAAGAGCTTTAGAGAGGGTGCCACCTTATTATACGGAATTTGCACAGACAACTCTTCAGATCGACTGCGCTCAAGAAAAGCCTGTACAGCTTCACAAGGCTCTAGAGGCAGCTCTTGTTTTGAAAGAAGAAATGCTCTCTGATAAGCAGTTTTGGGAGGGTCAAAAGACCCAAAGCTGTGGATCGATGTTATTTGCGTTTAATCTGTTTCGAATAGCAATCCTTTCGCAATCGTTAGGGCTGCAGGAAGAGGAGCTTGTAGCTTGGCGAGAGTTCAAGAGATATGCGAGTGGACAAGAGTCTTCTGAGGTGGATAAGAAAGCTTTTGAGCAGCTAGCAAAACATCTTGCTCAAAGTGGAATACCCCTTCAAGATTATATCAAACACCGCGAGGACATCCTTCTTGTTGGGAAGGTGTGACGCTCACTCGTGGTGAGAATCATCATGTCCACAAGTCTTTTTACAATCTGTCACATGCCTGTGTAAGCTACGCCCTCCAACAAATCCCAAGAACAAAAATACAAGAGGGGGAATGAAGATCGCAAACACTATCGCAATGGATGCTATAACGATACGAGTGACTTTTTGTTGTTTTAGGCAAAAGTGGGCTATAGCAAGAGTCATCCTTCCTATCTGTTTAGGAATCCATACAGCAATAGCTCCTCCGAGTCCTGCCGCATATACACTCCATGCTGTTCCATAAAAGGGGCCGCTGAAGCAGCTTGCAATGATCAGTAAAAGAGAGAAGAAAATTTCAATGCGGTACTTTTTCCCAAAGTTCTCTATTTGTTGCACACTAAGACCATCTTTTTTTTCATCGCTATTGTTAGCCATGATATTGTTTCCTCTTAAAAAGGTTAGGGAACATTACCATAAAACCAAAGTAAAACTGAGAAATGTTTAATATCCCTACACATTAATTTAATATAAAACGATTTTTTTTCAAAACAAATAAATACAGTTTGTTTCTTTTTATTTATAAACAAACTAAAGAGAGCAACCTAGGTTGCGAATATTGCAGCAAAGGCATAGAATCCGATGGAATGTAACGAGATAAGGGTGAGTTCCTTGCTGGCTAAACCTTTTTGTTTTTTTTGGGTGACTCGCGCGCTCCGGATAGGCTTACAAGTTGTGTGGAGCTCGCTTGGAGTGTGTCTTGTGGGATTTGCTTTGCATGCTTTGTATTTTCAAGAGATTGCGACTTATAAGATGGCGCAGTGCCATGAATCTTGTCAGATTTCTCTGCAAGGAGGCTTGCTGAAACTACAAGAGGGAGGGGAGAGTTTTTGTACGCAAGATCTGCAGGAGATGATTGTCTACCTGGGAAAAAATTCGAGACCAGATGCTAACAGATTTGAAGAGAGGTACTTAATAGGTGTAAAGGGGGCAAGAGAGGTGATATTTGTCCAGCCACAGCAAAAAGTCTATCTTCGTTATGAAGAAGGATTGATAAAATTTTCACAAGAGCCTCAGCCTTTGTGGATTTGCTTTGCTGGGGTAGAAGGGGATTTTCTTGGATATAGTGCGGCAGTTGTAGTAGCAAAAGGGGATGATCAAGGTGTTTACCAGGAAAAAGCAGAAGGTGTTTTACCTTTAACACAACCTGCGCATCAGTTGTCATGGGGGGAGAGGGATTTTTGTGCAACGTTTGAGCAAAGCAAATGGTGGCGTCCTGATCTTCTTTATGAAGCCTATGGAGGTGAGGAGTTTGCAGCATTAAAAGGGTGTCATAGACTCGAATTTTTTACAGAGGAAGGGGTGCAAGCTGGACTATGTTTTGTGAAACCGCATACGAGGCTTCTTTTTAAAGAGGGGTGTTGGGTCTCTTGCTTAGAGCAAGAAAAGACAGAGCAATACCCTCTAGCAGAAATTGTGGCTATTACTTCTTCTCATATGGAGATTACACTGTGGGATGAGAGTGGGATCTATTGCCGGGATATTTCTTTAGTGCCAGAGAGATCTGAGATGGCTCGCAAGGTAGAAGATGTTTTTTCTCATATCAAGCAAAGAAGCTCTCACATGGTCTCCTGTAAGGTAGGAGCGAGACAGCTTTTACTGAGAGAAGGGGATTGGATATTGCATACGGGATTACAATGGAAGGTGTTAAAAAGCTACGAAGATATTGAAAAATACCTCTCACAGCAGCTGCAGGGAGAGCTTTTTGTGTTTGAAGAGATAGAAACAGGTCAAGGAAACACTGTTTTTAAAGGGAGACTTTTCGATACAATGAGACAGCACATGCAGGTGGTGAGAATTCCTATGGTGTCTACAAAAAAACAGGTAGTAAAAAGGAAGCCGAAGCATGAGCCTTCTGCGATACCTGAGCAAGCTTCTTCTGTGGAAGGAAGCCGTCAGGGAGATGAATTATTAAAGCCAGCTACTAGACGCTCATGAATTTTAGAAGTAAGCTTACACAATACGTGAGGATTTGTACACAAGCTGCCATGCTAGGCACATGCGCTATTATGGCTTCCTCTACGATTGAAGAAAAAAAGGGGCTTTTACTAGAGCCTCCTTCCGTTGGAACTTTTGACACTTCTTTAGAAAGACTCAACGAAGAGATAAAAAAAAACAAAGAGATTCTTCGTAGTCAATATACGCAGGTAGCAGCTCTTGTAGACAAGGCAGCAGATGAGGTGGCTTATGTTTCTCTTTTACAAGAGGTGAATAAGACAAGAGCCAAGCTGCAAGAGCTAGAAGATGCTTGGAGAGCGGTAAACCTTCAAGAGTCTAAGCAAGAGAGTTATGCTTTTTGGGATCAAGATGAGACAACACTATCTCAACTTGTAATGGACTATGGATCGGGAGATTATTTGTATGTGATCCCTCCAGAGATGATGAATATAAAAGTGCATTTGCACTCTATGCTTCCCGTGCCTAGAGAGTCGTGGTCAGATTTACTAGAGATTATTTTGTCGCAAAATGGGATGGGTATTAAGCAACTCAATCCTTATGCTCGTCAGCTTTTTGTGCTTAAACAAGATCTTCTCACTGTCGATCATATCACAAATAATCCTAAAGATTTAAAACTCATTCCCGCAAATACAAGGATCATTTATGTCTTTTCTCCTCCACCAGAGCAGGTGAAGAGTGTGAGTTTCTTTTTTGAAAGATTTAGGGATCCCAAGAGAACGTTCATTTATCAAGCAGGGTTTAAAGTAGCCATTGTGGCTGCAAAAGAAGAAGTAGAAAAACTTCTTTCTTTGTATGACGCTGTCTGGGAAAAAGAGTCTGAGAAAGTGACAAAGGTGATTCCTCTTAAGAAGATGACAACGTCTGATATGGAGAAAATTCTTAGATCTTATTTTGGAGACCTTGCTGATAAGAATAAACTGTCTGTCATGAGAGGCAGTGAAGATTTGAGCATTATGACACTAAGCCATGAAACTTCTCTTGTTCTTATTGGAATGAAAGACATGGTGAAAAAAGCAGAAGAAATTATTAAAGAAACAGAAGGGCAGATCAGCAATCCTTGTGAGATGACAGTACATTGGTATACCTGTCGACATAGTGATCCTATCGATATTGCCAACGTTCTAGAAAAGGTCTATCTATCACTGATTTTTTCTGGTAGTGATAGTGGAGAAAAAGATCTTATGGATAGAGAGTTTCCTCCTATGGGGCCAGAGCTCAACTTGGAGTTTCCTCAGCCTCCTATTACCTATGGACCTCAAGGACCTCCTCCTATTGTCACAGCACCTATGGTGGTGCCTGGTAAACTGGATGATCAAAAGAAAAAAACCAACACGTTTAATTTCATCCCTTATCCTAAAACCGGCGCTATTATGATGGTGATCCGCCGTGATACTCTTGACAAGATCAAAGAGCTTCTCAAAAAACTCGATGTGCCTAAAAAGATGGTGCACATTGAAGTGATGCTTTTTGAAAAGATGATTAAAAACAAAAACAACTTTGGACTGAATTTGCTGAAGATGGGATCGCCTGCTAGTAACACTCATGAGACAGGCGTGCAATATGAGTCTCAGCCAGGATCTCTTTTAAAAGGGGTTTTACAGTTTATCATGAGCAGACAGAAGTCTAAGCATTTCCCTGCCTTTGATGTGGCGTACAACTTTTTGATGTCACAAGAAGATGTGAGAATCAATGCTTCTCCTTCGGTAACAACTGTCAACCAAGTTCCAGCCAAGGTGTCTATTGTAGAAGAGCTTTCGGTAAACAACGGCGCTGCACCTATTGAAACCTCTAATGGAACGATTGCTTTTGAAAACTCTTATACGCGTAATCAGTATGGTATCAATATCGTGATGACGCCGACCATTCATGAGCCAGATCCTGATGATCCCGATGAGCAGCGCTATATTACCTTAGAAACGCATGTGAACTTTGATACGATTAATTCTGATATCAATGATAGACCGAAAGTGAACAGACGCTCTGTCGAAAATCAGGTAAGGGTGATCAACGGAGAAACGATCATTTTGGGAGGTCTTCGTAAAAAAACCGGTGAAGACAACACAGAGAAAATTCCTTTCTTAGGAGAGATCCCAGGAATAGCAAAATTCTTTGGCACCTCTCGGATGAGAGATGAGCTGACAGAGATGATCATTTTTATTACCCCTCGTATTTTGGTAGACTCTAAGGCAGAGATGGAAAAATTTAGGAACGAAGAGTTAAAAAAACGTCCTGGGGATATTCCTGAATTTTTATATCGTATCTTAGAAGCGAGAAGGCACGAGAAAAAAGTTCTTTTCGAAAACAGCTTTAGATTGCTCTTTGGTAATAATGAGTCGTATTTCAGACCCTAAAGATCTGCAGCTTGCAGAGCGCTTTGGTTTGCAGATCTGTGAAGATCTCTCTTCTTTTGCGTTTGTAAAAAACAAAAGTTTCAAAATTCCTTATAGCTTTGCAAAAAGCAAAAGCATGCTTCCTGTTGAGGAAAAAGAAGGAGTGTTACTTGTTGCTCTCTCCCATCCAGAAGACTTGGAGGCTTTAGAAGAGCTGAAAGCTTTGGTAAAGATGCCTGTTGTAGAGCTTTTCTGCAGGCAAGAGAAGTTAGAAGAGGCGATAGAGCAGTGCTATCACCAGCATGAAAAAGAGGCTTCTCAATATATTGAAGACTTATATGCAAAGTCTGAAAGCTCTCATCAAGAGAGTGAAGAGAGCTATGACCTTCTCGATCAAAAAGCAGATGCTCCTGTCATCAAAATACTGAATATGATTCTGCTTGAAGCGATCCAACAAGAGGCATCGGATATTCATTTTGAGCCTCAAGAGCAAGGGCTGAGTGTGCGCTATCGTATTGATGGTGTTTTGCAGCATAGGCACTATCCTCCTAAAGAGCTCAAGAGCCAGCTGCTTACAAGAATTAAAGTGATGTCAAGGATGGATATCGCTGAGCATAGGCTGCCTCAAGATGGAAGAATTAAGCTCAGCTTGGCAGGAAGGCAGATTGATTTCAGAGTGAGCACCGTGCCGGTTGTCTACGGAGAAAGAATTGTACTTCGTATTCTTGACAAAGGCAACGTTCTTGGCCTGCAGGCTATCGGCATGCCAGAGAGAATTTTGAAAGCTTTTAAGCAGCAGCTTTCACAAAACCAAGGTATTGTTTTGGTGACAGGGCCTACAGGAAGCGGAAAGACCACAACACTCTATAGTGGTATTGCAGAGATCGCTTCTTCAGAGATCAATATTATGACTATCGAAGATCCTGTAGAGTATAAATTGCCGGGGATGGCGCAGATTGGCGTGAATCACAAGATCCATCTGAATTTTGCAACAGGGCTTAGACACATCTTACGACAAGATCCTGATGTCATCATGATTGGAGAGATTCGTGATAAAGAAACAGCGGAGATTGCGATACAAGCATCTCTTACAGGGCACTTAGTGCTTAGCACACTACATACCAACGATGCACCTTCGGCGTTAACACGTCTTGTTGACATGGGAGTGGAGCCTTATCTGCTCACCTCTTCGGTGCTCGCTGTCTTGGCGCAAAGACTTGTGAGAACATTGTGTCCCAGGTGCAAAGTGAGCTATGAGCCATCCTCTCAGGAGCTGCACGATGTAGGTCTTAGCGTAGAGAGGCTAGAAAAAGGTGTCCTTTATAAAGGGGAAGGGTGCGAGCACTGCTATCACTCTGGCTATAAAGGGAGACATGGTATCTATGAGCTTATGTATGTGTCTACAGCGATCAAAAGACAGCTCCTCAAAAGTCCTGATGCGATGGAGCTGCAAAAAGTAGCTTTGCACAGTGGGATGTCTAGTCTGCGACAGGAAGGGGCTTTGCTCGCTATACAAGGGATAACATCTAGCGCAGAAGTACTTCGTGTGACCAAGCAGATGCAGGTAGATGAGTAAAGGTGGGTAAAAGATGCCTCTATATCGTTATCAAGCTTTAGCAAAAGATGGGAAGAAAACCGTAGGAGTCATTCATGCGGATTCTTACGAGGTGGCTAGAGAGAGTTTAAAAAAACAGAAGATTTATGTGACCCGTCTTTTACATTACTCAGGCAAAGAGGCGACGCTACACCTTCCAGAGAGTTTGCTGATAGCTTTTACAAGAGATCTTGCGCAGCTCCTTAAAGCAGGACTTCCTTTATATGAAAGTCTTCTCACTATAGAAGAAAAATATCGCAAGCACAAAGCGCACCCTTTGCTGCTTGATTTATGTGATAAAGTGAAACATGGAAAGACGCTCTCTAGCGCCCTGAGTCAATATCCCAAAACCTTCAATCAAATTTATATCTCCATGGTGGCATCTGCAGAAGAGACCGGGTCACTACCAGAAATTTTTTTTCAGCTAGAGCAGCTGATTGCAAAGCAGCATAAGCTCAAAAAGCAGCTGGTTTCTGCGATGATCTATCCTATGTTTTTGCTGAGCTTTTGCTTAATTGTTGTGATCGCGCTCTTTTTCTTTTTGATTCCGTCTATGCAGCAGCTTTTTGAAGGAAGGGCTTTGCATCCCATGACACAAATTGTTCTTTCTACAAGTCTTTTCTTAAGAGAGCAGGGAATGATTCTTGGCGTTGCTTTATTGCTTTTGGTTGGAGGAGCTATTTTTTTCTTTTCTAAAAAGGAAGGTAAAAAGTTTTTGCAGCAAGGGCTTCTCAAAGTGCCTATCTTAAATAGGGTGGTTACCCAGGCAGTCCTCGTGAGATTTTGTAGAGCACTCTCTGTCATGCTTAAGGGTAGTGTTCCTTTGATAGAAGCTCTAGAACTTTCTAAAAAAATTATGAATCATGCGCTGTTTGAAGAGGTGTTAGCAAATGCTCGCTTGCAAGTTGTGCAGGGAAGTAAGCTTTCATATGAGCTTGGCAAGAGCTCGCTGATACCCCCTCTTGTAGTGAGGATGCTTGCGATTGCTGAAGAGACAGGGAGCAGCGCGCAGATGCTTTCTAATATTGCAGATATCTATGAAGAAGAGTTGGACAAGGGGCTTGCAAGATTCTCTTCTATGCTCCAACCTGTTATGTTACTATTTCTAGCTGTTATCGTAGGGTTTGTGATCCTATCGATATTACTGCCGTTAACCGATGTGGGATCTTTTTTAAATCACTAGAGTGAGGAGAGGCTTATGGTAAAGATAAAACGCAAAAAAAGAGCGATGACTCTTTTAGAGATTATGATTGTGATTTTTATCATTGGCATTATCAGCAGTGTCATTGGTTACAATATGAAAGGGAGCTTAGAAAAAGCGAAAGCCTTCAAAACAGGAGAAGGGATCAAGAAAATCAAAGAGATTTTTGAGCTTGAGCTAGCGCAGGGTAGTGCCGATTTGGCAGAGGTTGTGAACCAACCTGCAAAAGTTCTTGAAAACTCGGGGCTTGTCAGCAATCCCAAAGAGATGCTCAAAGATGGTTGGGGAACTCCTTACAAGATTACCGCATCTGCCAAGGGCGCTATCCAGGTGAAGTCAGCAGCTTTTGATAAATACCAAGAGAAGCATAAAAAACCTCAAGAAGCAGACGAGATAGCTTTTGTCGATGAAGACGAGATGTAGTAAAAGAGCGTTTACTCTTTTAGAAGTGATGATTGTCATAGGTCTTCTTGCTATGGTAGGCTCTCTTCTTGCTGTAAAAGGAGTAGATCTTTTTAGAGTCTATGGTTTTCGCCAAGAAGTGGCTTTAGTTAAAAGAAGAGTAGACTTCGCGAAATACTGCGCTCTTACCTACGAAGCTGACATAGAAGTGCGTTTTTCTCAGCAAGGGAGGCATCTGTGTCTTTCCTTCTCCTCTGATGAGCCCTACCTTGCCAAGCATCCTTTGCTAAGAGATTCTCTAAAGTTTTCTCGTATCAAAGTCATCACAGATAAACAAGGTTCTTGCATCCATAGCGTGTTATTTTCAGGAACGGGATGGATGTTTCCTCTCTCTGATTTGCTCTTATGTGGAGATAAAAACCAGAAAGAGAAACTATCTGTGTTAGGTTATGAAACAAGTTTTTTATCACAAAAAGAAGTTTAAGCCTGTTTGTCGTTGATATATAGATGAGTTAAGCTTGTGGGTAAAAACGCAAGAAGCTCGGGGTTCGTTTCGAATAGTGTTTGTCCAAGGGTAGAAACACTCAGTGGTTGTTTGTTATAAGAAAGATTTAGTTGCTGAAATTCCTCTGTAAGTCCCTCAAATGTTCTCTCAGAAATCGTTGCAATCTGATTGCTAGAGACATCCAAGCTTTGTAACTGAGGAGTTGAGGAGAAAATACCTTCAGGAATCAAAGTGATTTTACACTGCTGAAGAATAAGAGTTTTTAAATTGGATAATGGTTGCAAAGTGCTAGCGTCAGCTTGTTGAAGATCATTAAAAGAGAAATTCAAGTGTTTTAAGCTGTTTGGAAGCGCTGCAAATAGGAGGTTAAGATGTTGTTGTCCTAGTGCGAAGCAAGAGTCCCCTCGTTCATGGTTTACGAGTCTTCCATTATTGTTAATGTTTAGAGTCTCCAACTTATTCGCGCCATTAAACACATCAGTAGGAAGAGATAGAAGATGATTGTAGGAGAGATGCAACACTTGTAACTCTTTAGTATTTTGAAATAACCCTTTAGGAAGGTTTTTTATTTGGCAGCGAGAAAGATCCAGGTTTTGCAGGCGCCCTAACTTGCTCAGAGTGGTTGCAGGCATTCCTTCAAGATAATTTGCAGAAAAATTTAGTGTAACAAGGGTAGAGGGAAGCTTTTGAAAAGTAGGGTGTTGTAGATAAGAAAACACCATAAATCCTGCTTTATCGACCCCACTTAGATAATTGTTGGAAAGATTTAACTCTTGAAGATTTGTGGGTCCAGCAAACGTATGCTGAGAAATACAAAGGATATGGTTGTTAGAGAGATCCAAACTCTTTAATAGAAGGTTATGAGAAAAAATCGATGGTAGAGGATTCTCGGCCGTTGCATATATAGAGCATGAGGAGAGATTCAGCTCTTGTAGATTTGGTAGATTCTTCAGAGTAGTTTCAGACGGTTTTATAAAGTGATTATGAGAAAAATCTAACTTTTCTAGCGTGGGAGGAAGCGCTGCAAATAGCTTATTAAGCTCATGATTTCCTAGGTAATATTCAGCTTGATAGTCAGTTTGTTTATTCTTTGAAAGATTTAATTCTTTGAGAGCAGAGAGCCCAGAGAATGTTGTTGGAAAGAACCCTGTAAAATGGTTTTTGGATAGATTTAGCTTTTGTAGCTCAGAACTTTTTGCAAATAGACCTTCTGGAAGACAGTCTAGGGAACAATGAGAGAAGGATAAACGGGTTAGATGAGGTAGGTTGTCGAGCGCATCACTTGGAATTTCACCTAAAGAATTGCTTGATAGATCTAGATCGACCAGTGAAGAGGGGAGCTTATTCCAAGGAATTAAGAATTCTTTTGTACCATTATCAAATGTATGAAGAAGGTTATTATTCAAAGTAAGTTTTTGTAGACCTGTTAAGTAGCTAATTTCTGGAGGGCAGAGATACATGCTTTTATCACTTAGATCTAATTCAGTTATACTGCCAATGAGCTCTTGATGGGTGTTTAACCATGCAGTAATTTGTTGAATGAGGTCTTCCTCGGAGAGGCGCTCAATATTTTGGATAGGAGTGACATCAGGCTTGTCTTGAATCTTTGTATAAATAGCAGTCTGCAGCGCTTTTAGCGACCCGCTATACTCTAAAAGAAGCGTTTGTTGGTTGCAGGCTGAGGTTATCCCTGCCTCTAATGTGTTCGTCGCCATTGGATCGATTTTTGCGCTCTCCTGCAGCTTCTTTGTGATGGTTAGCGCCAATTGATGAGCTTTTTTCCTAGAACAAGGCAAGATTGCGCTTCGTGGTCCTTGGAGTAGCGCTGACATAGCTTTCATTTCAGAATTGTCGTTTAAGTAGGAAACGATGTTTGTTAAATCAGGATTGTTTTTTGAAGAAACTAATCCTCTTGCTACTTTTTCCAAAAACAAAGCGACACATTTTGCTTCTATCCAGGAGT
>Ga0172363_10003570_pt1 | contig 12628 bp, 11 predicted proteins | sample LakKivs2_kivu2a2_FD_114541 | JGI IMG/M metagenome (GOLD analysis project Ga0172363, IMG submission 114541) | Sediment microbial communities from Lake Kivu, Rwanda - Sediment s2_kivu2a2 | ecosystem: Environmental > Aquatic > Freshwater > Lake > Sediment | place: Rwanda: Western Province, Lake... | reverse complement strand
GGTTGGTGAATGGCAGGCTGGAAAGCCTGCCCCACTGGGTTGGTGAATGGCAGGCTGGAAAGCCTGCCCCACTGGGTTGGTGAATGGCAGGCTGGAAAGCCTGCCCCACTGGGTTGGTGAATGGCAGGCTGGAAAGCCTGCCCCACCGGGTTGGTGAATGGCAGGCTGGAAAGCCTGCCCCACTGGGTTGGTGAATGGCAGGCTGGAAAGCCTGCCCCACTGGGTTGGTGAATGGCAGGCTGGAAAGCCTGCCCCACTGGGTTGTCGAGCGGCAGGCTGGAAAGCCTGCCCCACTGGGTTGGTGAATGGCAGGCTGGAAAGCCTGCCCCACCTACTTATGCTGTGGCACGGGCTACAGCGCGGCGAGTGGCGGCTTTCTCCCAGACGACCAGCAACGGGACAGCAATGAAGATGGCTGAATAGGTCTCGCTGATCATGCCGACGAGCATGGTGGCGATGAACGGCTTGATCGTCGTCCCGCCGAAGAGGATGATGGCGACCATAACGAACATGGCGTTGAGCTGCGTCGCCAGCGAACGATGGAGGGTCTCCAGGATGGAGCGGTTGACGATCTTCTCGTAGGATTCCGTCTTGTGCCGGGGGATATTCTCGCGGATGCGGTCGAAGACGACGATCACGTCCTGCACCGAGAAGCCGATCACAGTCAGGATAGCGGTGAGGAAAAGCGCATCCACTTCCCAGCCGACGATGATGCCCATCAGTGTGTAGAAACCGAAGGAGATGAGCAGGTTGTGTAGCATGCCAGCGATGGTGCACACGCCGTAACGGAAGGCGTTCGGCACACGCCGGAAGGAAAACCACATAAACACGACAATGATGAATGCGGCGACGAGGATTGCCAGTCCCGCTGCACGGGTCACCTCGCCACCCACGGCCGGCTCGACCGTGTCAAACGTCAGGGCGTCCCGGTCTATCTTGCCCAGCCGGTTTTCCAGCGCGACCAGGAGATTGCCGACTTCGTTGGCAGTGACCTGGCGCGTGCGTACCTGCCAGGTGTGCTCTTCCGGTGTCCCCAGCGGCTGTACGATAGCACCTTCTACCCCGTAGTCGGCAAAGACTGTGCGGAGCTGGCTTTCGCTGACGGGTTCGTCGAATTTGAGGACGAAGATGGACCCGCCGGTGAAGTCAATACCCAGGCGCATGGGCTGGCCGAACCTGATAGCTGAGATAGCCATCGCAGCGATGCTTAACGTGAGCAGGATGCCCGAAATGAGAAAGTACCAGCGTCGTTTCTCGACGATGTTGAACATAGTTATACCCCCAGCAACCATTGACGCTTGGCGAGCCACTCGCCGGCGGAGACGGCAATCTGGCGCACGAACGTGCGCGTAGCAAACACGGCTGTGAAGATGTTGACGACTGTACCGATGGCCAGCGTGATGGCAAAGCCCTTGACGATGCTGGCCCCGAAGTTGGTACCGAAGAAGAAGAGGATGGCACAGATGATCAGTGTCGAAAGCTGGCTATCACGGATGGAAGGCCAGGCGCGGCTGAAGCCGATCTCGATGGCGGTGATCAGTTTTCGCCCATGACGCAGTTCTTCCTTCATGCGCTCAAAGATCAGAATGTTAGCGTCCACTGCCATTCCTGCTGAGAGCATAAAGCCGGCAATGCCGGGCAAGGTGAGCGTGATCGGCGCCAGCTTGTAGAGCGCGAAGTTGAGCAGCACGTAGATGATGAGTGCGGCGTCAGCCAGGCCACCTGGCAGGCGGTAGTAGATCAGCATAAAGAGAAGTACGATGGTCAACCCGACCACCCCAGCGCGGACGGATTTCTGTACCGATTCGTGTCCCAGCGTAGCGCCGATGCGGTTGAAGCTCTCCACCCGCAGTGGGACGGGGAGTGCACCGTAGCGCAGTTGAATCGCCAGTTGGCGGGCGGTGTCGAACGTGAACTTACCAGAGATAGAGGCTTGACCGCTCGGGATAGGTTCTCTCACTGTCGGGCAGGAGATGACGGTCTTGTCCAGTACGATGCACAGGTATTTCCCCACGTTGGCGGTGGTATAGTCCGCAAAGGTCTGGGCGGCATCGGAATTCAGCTCAAAGGGGATGATATACTCGCCTTGCTCTGTGCGGTCGAGGCCGACGTTCTTCAGGCCAGCGCCGGTGATGATGGTCTTGTATATCATCGGGCCAGATGGAGGTGGGGTGGGCTGAGTGGGTGTGGTGGGACTCTCAGTGGTCGGGCTAAGTGCTGCTGTAGACGTGAGTTCGGCGCCGGCTGCCGGCGCCAGCTCTGCTGTTGGACTGAGTGATGCAGTAGAGGTCATTTCTGTTCCAGGAAACGCCTCTTGAGGTCCACCCAGGGTCGTCGTGATGACAGTCCCAGGCATCAGGGGAATGAGCCCGGCGTCAACGAACTCCAGCAGTGCAGTGCCCTTGATCGTTTCGACGGCCTGTTCAGGGTTCTCGATGCCAGGTAACTCGACGATGATACGGCGTTCACCCTGCGCCTGGACGACCGGCTCGATCAGTCCCAGGCTGTTGACGCGGTTCTCGACGATGCGGCGGGCGGTTTCCATCGAGGCGGCGTCGAGCTCCTGTCCTTCCGGCACGTCGGAGGCCAGCAGGACCTGAAGGCCGCCTTGCAGGTCCAGTCCCAGGCGCAGCGCGATGTCCCGCTGGGGCGCCGGTTGCCAGAAGACCAGACTCTTTACCCAGTCTGGATGTTCGACGTTCAGGTCTACGTACAGGGCCAGGAGCGCGACGACGATGATAACGACAAGTTGCCAGATTCCTGATTTTCTCATACCGTTCCTTTCAACGGAGTAGAGTCACAAACGTGGAGATTATAACCGGGCGGGGCAGTTGTGTCAATATTGCGCAGTAATCCGCGTGCCTGTGTTCCACGTAGGATCAAATAGTGCGCGGGCCAACAATCCCGGTTCGGCACCGGTGAGGATGTGCACGCACGTCTCTGGATGGCGTTCCACCAATTCAACCATGCGGGCTACTTTGTCCGCCATGCCGCCGGTGACGTCCACCCCGCCGGAGCCGGTTAGCATAGCTTGTAGAGTGGGAAAGTCAACCGGCGTGATGTGTGGGATCACGGTCCCATCGGAGTCCAGTACGCCGGGCACTTCTCCCAGTAGCAGGATGCGAGCTGGCTGTAACTCGTCGGTCAGGTAGAAGAAGATGTCTTCGGTGGAGATGATCGTGCCCCCGCGCGTGTCGTCGAACGCGACGTCGCCATAGACCAGCGGCGCGAGTCCCTGGGCCAGTGCGGCGTGGATGGCGTGCGTGTCCAAGTATTCTAGTACACCGTCGTGGCAACGGGCAGAAGCGGAGGGTTGTACGCTCAGCACCGGGACGCCCGCTTCGAGAAAGACACCGGTGACGATGCGGTTGAGGCGGGCGGCCGCGGCGGCTACCTCGACGTAGCCGCGCCACTGGATAGGCGTGTGTACTCCTTGCCGTGTGCCGTAGGGACTGGCGGCCCAGTGACCGAAGGAACCGGAGCCGTGACCAATGAGTAGTCTTACATTGTCCATGGCCTCGAGTGCCTGGTGCACCTCGCCAGCCAGGCGAGCGGTAGTATCGTAGCGGGCAGTGTAGGCGCGGGTTTTATCGGTGATGAGCGAGCCACCGAGCTTGAGGAAGATGACATGGGACACAACAACGGATTGGGAAAGGAACGGATTCTTCTCAGGCATTGATTGGTTTTGACCTTCTTCAATCCGCTTTTTTCTTAATCCGTTGTTGGGATTGTCGTGCGAATGACTCGCACTGCCCCGGCTTCCCGCAATGCTTCTGCCACTTCCTCGATGCAAGGTTCTTCCACCAGCGCGACCATGTTCCCGCCCCGCCCGGCGCCCGATAGTTTGGCCCCAAGCGCTCCGGCGAAGCGGGCGGCCTCGACCAGCCTGTTCAGTTTTGCAGACGAGACTTTCAGCTCGATCAGCAGTGCATGATTGTCGTCCATCAGCGGCCCCAGGGCATCCACGTCTCCGGCTTTGATGGCCCGGCGGGCCTCGGTGACAATGTCGCCTATCTGGTCGAACAGGGCGTCGTAGTGGGCAGGGCTGCGTTTCCAGCCCTGCCGCACGCGCTCGACGACCTGCCGGGTGGGGCCGCGGGTGCCGGTGTCACCGATGAGCAGAGTGAAGGAAGTGCGGACGGTGAGCCGCTCGACGGGATGGCCGCGCACGAAGTAGACGGGCTGTGCGTAGGCGACGACCGTGTTGTCAATTCCACTGGGTGTACCGTGGTGGATCTTTTCCACCTCGAAGACGAGCGCACTAACCTCGGCGGGTTCCAATGGATGGCCCAGAAAGCTCGCCAGGGCGCGGGCGAGCGCGGTAGAGACGGCGGTCCCGCTACCCAATCCGCGCGCGATGGGGATCGCCGAACTGACGGTGAGAGTGGCGTCTGGCTCAGGGGCGGAGAGATGAGCCAGGGTAAGCCGCGCTGCAGCGGCCAGCGGTTCGTCTGGCGGCGCTGTGACCAGCAAGGCATTGGTCTCCAGGTCAGAGGCGACGAGCATCAGCCCACTTCCAGGTGGGGCTGGCTCGACTGTGGCCGTGGCCTGTACCTGCGTGACGGGTACCGCAATCGCAGGTTGCCCGTAGACGACAGCATGCTCGCCAAAGAGGATGACCTTGCCAGGGGCAGAGGCGACGTGTGGAGAGGCAGGGGTGCTCATGATAGATTATCCCGGTAGATACATCACAATGACGACGCTCAGGCCCCAGAGAGCGATGGTAGCCTGCAGCGGGCGGTCGGAGAGCACGATTTCCTCGGGGGCGCCGCCTATCCCTTTGACGTGGATCAGGTAGAGGTAGCGGAAGATACCGTACATAACGAAGGGAGTGGTCAACATCATGGTGTGGTTAGGAGGCAGGTTGGGCGCAGAGAAGGTGTACAACGCGTAGGCCAGCAACGTGGATGCAGTGACGATGCTGATGATGTGATCGAGCAGCGGCAGGTTGTAGTCTTGCAGGCTTTGGCGGTGTGCATTGGCGTTCTCTTTCAGCAGCACCAACTCGTGGCGGCGTTTGCCAAAACCGATCAGCAGTGCCAGGAGTGTCATGCAGATGTAGAGCCAGGGTGAGAAGCGTTCTGCTTGCACCAGTGGCACGCCGGCAGCCACGCGCAACAGAAAGCCGGCCGCGACGAGCATCACGTCAATGATGACAAAGTCTTTGAGCCAGAAGGAATAGGCGAGCTGGATCAGCAGGTAGCCGGTCAAGATGACGCCGAAAGCTGGATTGAGCAGGAAGCCGAGCGGCAATGCGACGAAGGGGACAACGATGGCCGCGACAATAGCTGCGCGGGTGCTCAGTTGGCCGCTGGCGAGGGGGCGAAAGCGCTTTTTGGGGTGCTGGCGGTCTTGCTCGATGTCGGCCAGGTCGTTGACGATGTAGACGGCCCCGGAAACCAGGCATAATAGCACAAATCCGGCCAGGGTCTGGATCAGGTAGTGCGGATTGAAGATTTTGCGGTCGAAGGTCAGTGGAGCGAAGACGAAAACGTTCTTGATCCATTGCCTGGGCCGCATGGTTTTGATTAAGCTGATGATCACTTTTTTGTCCTCCAGGTGGGTTGCAATGTACAGAATGATACCAAAGATGTGCGATTTCAGCAAACTCGAATCTTGCCTTTGCTCCGCTCTTGCGGTATGATATGACGAGGTGGTGAAGAGACGGTTGAAGAAGCGGTTAGACCTTTTGTTGGTCGAGCAAGGGCTGGCCGAGAGCCGGACGCAGGCTCAGCGGTTGATCCATGCCGGGTTGGTGCGCGTGGCCGGCCAGGTGGCCGACAAGCCCGGCACGCTTGTGGCGACGAGTGCCGAAATCGCGTTGCAGGCCCGCCCGCGCTTTGTGAGCCGGGGGGGCGAAAAACTGGAGGCGGCGCTGGTGCGCTTTGGGCTGAACGTGGGGGGGGTAGTCGCGGCCGACGTAGGGGCCTCCAGTGGCGGTTTCACCGACTGCTTGCTCCAACACGGCGCGCGTCGTGTCTATGCGATTGACGTGGGCTATGGGCAATTCGACTGGCGGCTGCGGAACGATTCTCGTGTGGTGGTGATGGAGCGCACGAATGTACGCTACCTGGAGAGTTTGCCAGAGGTGGCAGATCTGGTCACTGTTGACGTGTCGTTTATCTCGTTGGGGCTGATATTGCCGGTGGTGGTGCGATGGTTCTCCCCTCACCCTGACCTGATGGCCACGTCCCACCCTCACCCTGACCTGATGGCCACGTCCCACCCTCACCCTGACCTGATGGCCACGTCCCACCCTCACCCTGACCTGATGGCCACGTCCCACCCTCACCCTACCCTCTCCCTGGAAGGGAGAGGGAAGAGGTGGGTGGTGGCGCTGATCAAGCCGCAGTTTGAGGCGGGGCGGCAAGAGGTCGGGAGGCGTGGGGTGGTGCGCGATCTGGAGGTGCACCGGCGTGTGTTAAAGCAGGTGGCGGGAGTGGCGGCCAGGCTGGGGTTGGGCCTGCGCGGGTTGATGCCCTCTCCGCTGCGTGGCCCGGCCGGAAATATCGAATTCCTGGGATGGTGGGAGCTTGGGGCTGAGGGGCTGGAACTGGAAGCTGCGGTTGCGACCTGTATGACAGAGGTGGAGGCTGAAGGATGAGCGACGCGGAAGCCCGGGTGCAGCGTCTGGAGAGGATCCTGGAGGTTGGCCGTGAGCTGGCCTCTACGATGGCATTAGAGCCGCTGCTGAGAAAAATCGTGGTCATGGCGGCGGAGTTGACGGATAGCAAGGGAGCATCCATTCTCCTGCAGGACACGTATACGGGTGAGTTGCGCTTTCGCACGGCGGTCGGCGACCCGCAGCTTGCGGACATTCCTGTGCCTATCGAGGGTTCGATAGCTGGCACAGTCCTGACGTCCAGGGAGCCGCTGATCGTTCACGACGCTCGGGCTGATCCCCGCCACTATAAGGAGGTCGGGCAACGGATTGGTTCAGAGACCCGCTCGCTGCTGGCAGTTCCGCTGCAGATCAAGAAGCGCTGCATCGGCGTATTGGAGGCGGTGAACAAGCTGGGTGACCAGGAGTTCTCCGAGGAGGACGTAGAGACGTTGATGGCGCTGGCTGCTCAGGCAGCGATAGCCATCGAGAATGCGCGGCTGGTAGAAGCCCTGCGGAAGGCATACGAGCAACTGGGGCAACTGGACCGGCTGAAGTCGGATTTCATCGCCGTCGCCTCCCACGAGCTGCGTACGCCGCTGAGTCTGATTCTACTCTACGCCGCCGTGCTCCGGCAGAGGTTGGGAGATGCGGCCGAAGCGCAACTGGATGCCGTGCAGCGGGCTGCCATGCGGCTCAAGAACATCATAGATACGATGTTAAACCTGCGCTACCTGGAGACAGGGCAGATGGACCTGAAGCCCACTCAATTTGACCTGCGGACCGAGGTACAGGGAGCTTGTGAGGACTATGAGGCGCTCGCAGAGGCCGGGGGATTGGTGCTGAAAGCTGAGTTGCCAGATGAGCCGGTGCCCATCTGTGCAGACAGGGAGAAGGTGCGGGTGATGCTGGACAACTTGATCTCCAATGCGGTCAAGTTTACCCCTCCTGCCGGGCGGGTGCGGGTGGTGGCATGCGGGCGGGGCAACGAGGTGGAGGTGATGGTGACGGATACCGGCGTCGGGATCCCAGCGCATGAGTTGGAACGCATCTTTGATCGTTTCTACCAGGTGGAGGATCACATGATCCGTCGCCACGGTGGTATGGGGCTGGGTCTTTCGATTGTCAAGGGGCTGGTGGAGTTGCACGGGGGGAGTGTGCGGGCCGAAAGTGTGCTTGACCAGGGCAGCCGCTTCGTCGTGGTGCTGCCTGTAGATTCTTCGTCGCTGCGCTCCTCAGAATGACGTTCGTCGCTGCGCTCCTCGGAATGACGGTGGAGGGGGCTTGACAATTGGACTGGGCACGGCTAGAATGGTGGGGTGAAAGAGGTAATATCGGTGGATTCATCTCACATCCGTGATTTCTGCATCATTGCCCACATTGATCACGGCAAGTCTACACTGGCCGACCGGCTGCTCGAGTTGACCGGGACGATTCCTGCGCGCCAGATGGTCGAGCAGGTGCTCGACTCGATGGACCTGGAGCGGGAGAAGGGGGTCACGATCAAGGCATCGGCGGTGCAGATGCACTATACCGCTGCCGATGGCCAGGCGTACGAGTTGAACCTGATTGATACGCCCGGTCACGTGGATTTCACCTACGAGGTCAGCCGGGCGTTGGCGGCCTGCGAGGGGGCGCTGCTGGTCGTGGACGCCACGCAGGGCATTGAGGCCCAGACACTGGCCAATCTCTACCTGGCGCTCGACGCCGACCTTGAGGTTGTCTCCATCGTGAACAAGATTGACCTGACCTCGGCACGGCCCGACGAGGTGGCATTGGAAGTGGCTGACCTGTTGGGCGTTGGGCCAGACGAGGTATTGCGCACATCGGCCAAGGAGGGATGGGGAGGCAGGGACGTGCTGGAGGCGGTAGTGAAGCGCCTGCCGTCACCTCGCGGGCAGCCCGATGCACCGCTACGGGCGCTCATCTTCGATTCCCACTATGACCCATATAAGGGCGTGGTTGCCTACGTGCGCGTGGTGGATGGCGTGCTGGCGCAGGAGGAACCACTGTTGGCGATGGCGACCGGCGCTACAACTGAACCGGTTGAGGTAGGCATCTTTACGCCGGAGATGACGCCTACGGGGCGGTTGGATATGGGCGAGGTAGGTTACGTCGCGACGGGGCTCAAGACGGTGCGGGAGTGCCACGTGGGTGACACACTCACGAGCGCGGTGCGACCTGCGGCACAGGTGTTGCCTGGTTATCGTTCGGTCAAGCCGATGGTTTTCGCCGGCCTGTACCCGGTCGAGGGTGAGGACTATAACGCGCTGCGCGACGCGCTGGAGAAGCTGCAGCTCAACGACGCGGCGTTGGTCTTTGAGCCGGAGACTTCGCAGGCGCTGCAATTCGGTTTCCGGTGTGGTTTCCTGGGCCTATTTCACATGGAGATCGTGCAAGAGCGGTTGGAGCGGGAATATGGGCTGGACTTGATCGCGACTGCGCCGAGCGTGGCCTACCAGGTCGTCACTCACGGCGGCGAGACGATCGAGATTGCCAGTCCTGCCGACCTGCCGGACGCGGCCACGATTGAGGAGATCCGCGAGCCGTGGATGCACATCCAGGTCTTTACGCCAGCGGAGTACATCGGCCCGGTGATGGAGCTGGTCACACGGCGGCGCGGCATATACCGGACGACGGAATATCTGGACAGCCAGCGCGTCGTGCTGACGTACGAGATGCCGCTGGCGGAGATGATCGTGGACCTGCACGACCGGCTCAAGTCGGCCACGCGGGGCTATGCGTCGCTGGATTATACGTTCGACGGCTACCGGCCGGGTGACCTGGTGCGCATGGACATCCTGGTGAACAAGGAGCCGGTGGACGCCATGGCGCTGATCGTGCACCGTGACCAGGCCTACGAGAAAGGCTCTGTGCTGGTGCGCAAGATGAGGGACGTCATTCCCCGGCAACTGTATAAGGTGCCCATCCAGGCGGCGATTGGAGCCAAGATTATCGCCCGGTCAACGGTGAGCGCGCTGCGCAAGGACGTGTTGGCCAAGTGCTACGGCGGCGACGTCACGCGCAAGCGCAAGTTGCTGGAGAAGCAGAAGGCAGGCAAGAAGCGGCTCAAGCAGTTTGGGAAGGTGGTCATTCCGCAGGAGGCCTTCCTGGCGATATTGAGGCTGGATGAGGACTGATCGGCGGGCCGCCTATCCCTGCCCTTTCTTCGCTGCAATGGCGGCTACGCTGTTGCTGTTCTTCAGTTTTCAGGCGCTTTTCCCTATACTCCCCCTGTACATTGTCTTGATCGGCGGCTCCTCTGCAGACAATGGCCTGGCAACGTGGGTCTTTGCCTTGGCGGCACTGCTCATGCGCCCGCTAGCTGGATCCCTGGCTGATCGCTGGGGGCGCAAGCCGGTGCTGGTGGTGGGCGCGGTTCTTTTTGGCAGTGGGCCACTGCTCCACACGGTTGCTTCCAGTGTACCGCTCTTGCTCGTGGTACGGGCAATCCACGGGGTGGGAATGGCATTTTTCTCAACGGCGTACCAGGCGTTCATCGCTGACCTGCTTCCGCCAGATCGCTATGGGGAAGGGCTGGGGCTGGCCAACGTGGCTTCGACGATTCCGATGGTCGTCGCACCATTGTTCGGCGAATGGATGGTACGGGGGTTTGACTTCAGGGCGTCCTTTGCAGCCTTCAGTGCGGTCGGCGGCGTGGGGATGTTGGTGACGCTGGCGCTTCCAGGCCGGGGACATGGCGGGCATACCTCTACTTCTCAAGTGCACTCAGAGCAAGCAGGCTTGCGGGAGGTGCTGAGACAGCCGGGGATGCGCGCCGGCGCGCTGGGGATGGCGCTCTTAGGTTTGCCCTTCGGCGCGTTCCTCGTCTTCCTGCCTCTGCTGGCCGACGCGCGTGGGTTGGGTGGGACCGGGCTGATCTTTGCGGCCTACGCGCTGGTCACCTCGTTGATGCAGCCAGCCGGCGGACGTGCTGCCGACCGATGGGGAATTCGCAGGACGGTGCTGGTGGGCCTGGCGCTGGCTGGGTTGGCGATGGGTGGCCTGGCTGCGGTCACCGGCAGGTGGGCATTGGTGGGATTGGCCATGCTTTTCGGCGCAGGAGCAGGAGCAGCGCAGGCCGGACTGAGCGCCTGCGTGCAGGGGAGCGCTGATGCGGCTCTGCGAGGAAGCGCTGCGGCGGTCCAGTACACGTCCTTCGATTCGATGGTCGGGTTTGGGAGCCTGGGGCTGGGCTTCCTGGCTGCCGCGGCAGGCTACGGTGCGATGTACGCTGCTGTCAGTGGGATCACGCTGGTGGGATGGCTGGCGATGCGGGGTGTCACTTTAGAAGCCTGTGAAATTCGTCAACTGCACAAATAGGGAGGCAAGAGTGACTCAAGGAGCATATTTCGAGCAGGCAGAGGCGACCAGGGCGGAGCGTATGCGGTGGTGGCAGGAGGCCCGCTTTGGCATGTTTGTCCATTGGGGGCTATATGCGCAACTGGGGCGTCACGAGTGGGTGATGAACCGCGAGCGCATCCCGCTCGAGGAGTACGAGAAGCTGGCCGGCACGTGGCATCCCAGGCAGCGGCCCGCGCGGGAGTGGGCGCGCTTAGCCAGGCAGGCCGGGATGAAATACATGGTGATGACGACCAAGCACCACGAAGGGTTCTGCCTGTGGGACACGCCGCAGACGGACTATAACGCGGTAAAACGCGGGCCGGGGCGAGACCTGGTGCGCGAATACGTGGAGGCGTGCCGCGAGTTCGGCCTCAAGATCGGCTTTTACTATTCGCTGATGGACTGGCACCATCCCGATGGGGCGCGGTGTGCGAGCGACGAGGCGGCGCGCCGGCGCTTCCTGGACTTTACGCAGGGGTGCGTCCGCGAGTTGTGCAGCAATTATGGCAAGATTGACATTCTGTGGTACGACGTTGCCTGGCCGCTCCGCTCGCCGGAAGAGTGGGAAAGCGTGCAGATGAACGCGATGGCGCGCCAGCTTCAGCCCTCCATCATCATCAACAACCGCTCGCAACTGGACGAGGATTTCGGCACGCCGGAGGAGCACGTCACGGCGGCCGAGGAAGGACAGGCGTGGGAAGCGTGCATGACGTTCAACGGCTCGTGGGGCTATATGCCGATCTCGCCTGACTGGCGCTCAGTGCGCGAGGTGATCGAGATGCTGCGCACGGCGGCGGCCGGGCAGGGGAATCTGCTGCTCAACGTCGGGCCTGCGCCGGATGGGGCGGCGCCTGAAGAGGCGGTCGAACGGCTGGCAGCAGTGGGCGAGTGGGTCGCGCAGAACGGGGAAGCATTGTATGGGCAGGTGGAGCGGGTCGAGGGCCGGATGGAGTGGATGCCCACGGGGCAATGGACGCTCAAGGGGAATACGGGCTACTATTGGTGCGGCCGCTGGCCGGGCGAGGAGCTGGTGATCGGTGGGTTGTGCACAAAAGTGAAGAGGGCTTCGCTGCTGGCGACGGGCAAGCCAATCGAGTTTGAACAGACCGAGAATCGGTTGATATTGAGGGGATTGCCCCAGTCGAACCCGGACGAGATCGCCGGGGTGGCGGTCATCAAGTTAGAGTTCGACGGGCCGCCGCGGCAGGTGCTGGGGGCGGGGTACGTAGTACTCTAGAGAAAACCCCCGCCGCAGGATGAAACCACTTTCAATGTCTCGGGTAACGGGTCGCCAGCAGCCCGCATTGAGGCGATGAGTGCCCCGGCTACACCCGGAGCCAGTTCCAGGACCTCCTCGATGGTGTCTCCAACCACGATCAGGTTGGGCAGATCGGGACTGGTCGCTATGTAGCGATAGTCGCTGCCATCATCCAGTTCCTCAACCTCAATCGGTAACTCGTATAGCACCTCTTCTGCCACTTCTGCATCTCCTTCACACCAGGTTTGAGTCTTACACTAATCCCATTCTCTGGAGCGTCTTGTAGATTTCTGCGTCGTTCCGCTTGCCCACGATTAACACACTGACGGTGTGCTCCTCGTCGTCTATATGATAGTAGATGCGATATTCGCCGCTGTTCACGCGGTAGCCAAGGCCAACTCGTTTGCAATCGTGGGGACGTGGGT
>Ga0172363_10003569_pt1 | contig 12628 bp, 8 predicted proteins | sample LakKivs2_kivu2a2_FD_114541 | JGI IMG/M metagenome (GOLD analysis project Ga0172363, IMG submission 114541) | Sediment microbial communities from Lake Kivu, Rwanda - Sediment s2_kivu2a2 | ecosystem: Environmental > Aquatic > Freshwater > Lake > Sediment | place: Rwanda: Western Province, Lake... | reverse complement strand
CTCCTATTGAGCGGATTATATCATCGGGGAACTCTAGACGGAAGACCCCACAATGGTGCACTGAATCGAAGCACAGCAGCAGTACTATTTGGCATATTGCTGCCAAGCCCTACAGAAGGGGCCCGAAACCTGACTAAGGAATAGCTGGGTTATTAGAGAATAGACATCAAGTTGAAGCCGCTCTGTGGAATAATCAATGTTTCCCATGCGATTTCCAAAGCACGCTGCGGCGTCAAGGAGTCACAAAGCGCTATCTTGTTACCCAAACATCAATGAACCTTCAAACGCAGCCCACTCGCTATCTAGTAACTATGAACCATATCAATTACTACGTAGATATCGGGATGTCAGTTACACAGTAACTTAGCTTCCATCCCGTTTTGTTTGTGATTGCAGAAGAGATTATGCGATAGAACGGCGAGATGTGCTCCACTTTGTTTTCGGAACTAAATTCTTGGCTAGTGAAGATGGGGGAAGCCCCAGCTCCATCATACCAAGATATTTTGAACCTATTGAAACCGAGGCGAACATTAGCCTTCAAATTCCAAGCTATCTATTAGCCCTATCTTAGCTTTCTAATGCTTAGCGTCTAATTCATCGAATCGTAAAAAGTCTTTTACCTTATCAAAGATGAGTCCCTCTCTTCCTACTGCAAATCTATTGAAATTTGCCTCATTCAAGTCTTTCCTTGCTGCCAGAAACAATTTATGTAGCTCAGCATCACCTGAACCAAAGAATTCAACATCTGCAGCGGGAATTTTGTCACTTTTCAATATATTCCGAGTCTTGTTTATGAGTCGCATATTTCCAACACTATTTATCAGTTCATAAGGAATGCCTTTATCTTCCAACACACTACTTGGAAATATATGATCTCTCTCAAGGCTCCATCCTCTTTTTTGAGGTATCTCGGCAACACCTCCTTGGATTATATTGAGAATCAGATCAAGATCGTTCGATAACATCGTCTTGCCTAAAGCATAGCTTAGTTTTGTTCTTTCTGACATATACTTGCTAATTCTTCTCACCGGAAAAACATTTGGCTTCTCGTATTCGGATATATATTTATGTGTGACGTCCAATTTCCCATCAGCACCATATGAATAGAATCTCATGAAGAAGGACATATACAAGTGCTGCCTAAGTTTCCATGCTTGCCCCTCTGTCAACTGTTGATGTGGTTGTCTATATATAAAATCGACTATCGGAATCAGTGATAAATCTGATTTTAGGAATCTCTTTGACAGAATTTTCGCATCAGTTTTGAGGAATTCCATTGTCGACAATAAAGCATTCCTTAGGCTGCCAAATTCGTTCTTAAGCTTTCTTGTATATTCCTCGTCCTCCAATTTATCAGTATCATATTTAGCGCCTTTCCCAAAAGAGACAAAAGAAGCTTTGATTATGAAATCGATATCAAAATCAAATTCTCCTCCACCGTTCAGTTCATCAACAAGTTCAATGAACTTTCTTTCCATGTCAGGAATACTCAAGACAACAGTAGAAAAAACTAAATCAGATTTAGACAATACCATCCCACCAGAATTTACTCTCACAAAAACTTCAAGTACATCGTTGTATGGTAAGTCTTCTTTTACATCTTGTATAGGCAACCTTTCCTCAATGTTGAAAACCTGAATAAACTTTCCAAGATTCTCTTTTATTCTTTCCTTAACCTCGTCGGAATCAGTACCAAAGTGACTATCTACAAATCCGGATATTTTGGGAATGCCTACCTCGATTATTTCTTTGAGCTTTAACCAGTGAATGTCCTCAGAAGCTTCTTCTGCTGACAGGAACTGAAATTGATATCGTAAGTGGTCTTGCTCCTCGATCGGATTGCTATCAGTTTTGAAATATAGTTGCTTACTGTCGTAATTCCCGAAAAATCCGATAAATAAGGACTGCAGCCTCTGTTGCCCGTCCAGAATAAGGTACGGATGTGGTTCATTTGACTCCTCCGCAGATATAGGCCGAGTACCAGTAGACAAGTAATCTTGGATAAATTTTCTTGTCCTTACCCTTTTGTTGTCGGGTGGTTTCCAAATTAGAAAGGAACCGATAGGGTAATCACTCATTAGCGAGTCCATTAGCTTGCATATCCTATCTGGCTGCCAAACAAATGATCTCTGGATTGATGGAAGTCTGTAATGGTCATCCTTTATATCTTGAACTACATCATTGATTCTTTGAGTTGGTTTTACCTTACCCATCTTACTTAACCCTCCAATCTTACAATACGTATAGGAAACTATTTTAGCATTTCTGCGATTCTGCGGCACCCGAGCTCAAAAGAAATGGGCCGCTATTCTGTGCAAACCTCGCGGGGGCTAAGATAACAACCTGAGTAATTGTGAAATATGCCTTGGCCCGAATAGTCGCTATACTATTGAAGTCTAGTTCTAGTGGGTAGTAACAGAATCTGGACGAAAGCATGGACATTAGATCGGCCACAGATCAATGGGCTGTACTTTCTTTCAATGCTTTGATCAACCTCTCTGCTTTACTTGCGTCGCTACATTCCTTACGTTTCTTATCCATATATTCCTCCAATATTCCAAGTATGGCAATATCAGAAACGTAGCGGAAAAGACCAGTAAACCACGCTTGGGAGTCGGGGTTGCGCGGGTTTTTGTGATAGTTCCAGAAACGAATTTCATATTTAGTCATATCGTCCAACATGGTTTCCTTATCACCGTACAAGAACGTTTCTTTTCCAGGATCTTCGACTATTTTAATAATCTCAAAGGCGCCGACTACTAAGCGGTGCTGAGAGTCTGGAGGTTGAGTAGTCAAAAGAGCTACTTTGCCCCGTTTTCCTGATGTTATTTTCCGAGGACGGATAGGTTCTCCATGTGGGCCATGATCCCAGCCTGCACCAAAGTTACAGTCTATTAAAGCCCTTGATTCATAACAACAATCATCAGGGGGGGTGGGAAGGTTCACGAATTGCCTGCATCTGCTATAAAGGCACCATGGCCCCCCATAGATTTGGTTATACTGGTATATGGCATCGCTACATATCCCTTTGTAATTCTTGTCGTTCCAGTTGCACTTGAAAGCAATATTACCGTCTTTCTTCTTACCAGCCTCTCTTCTTTGTAATCCATTGTCAACATTCTGACACAAGATGCTAATCTTAATCCTGCTATTTTGTATTATTCTTTCATGTACTTCACTTCGGGGATTAATTACCGTTACCAGCTGTTTGTATAGCTCATCCACCTTGGAAAGGCCTTCCTCAGCCTCTTGAAATTTAAGACTCTTGACAAGAGCAGCTATTCTATCAATTTCGCTATTTAAGGCAATGCGTGCCCGGGCTACTTCTTCGCCACTCATAAACCAACGGCCTCCTTAGAAGTACAAAAAGCGTCCAATAGAAACGGACAGGGCCCAGTCCCATGACTGGTGGAAGTTCAGTCCAGCCATATCCTACCCCCTGTTTGCCATAGCAGTCAATCTTTTCAAGCAACCATGGCTGTGTTCGAAAGTTGATTATTTTCCGGCCCACTTAAGAAAACCCATACCACTACCCCCTTGTCAAGTTAGCCTAATTAGAGGTAACAAAACCGAGAAATGTTGGGTGACCAGAGGGATGTCCGGGTGAATTGCCAATGGAGTCTACCAGACACTATGCTCATAGCAGTCGCGTTTATGCCTGTGAATTCGCCCGACCCTCTGAGCGTACTTCGATTCAGTAGTGCTTCTGATGAACGACACTAGGCACTGTCGCTTTGTTGACCTGCCTGTCACCAGACGCGGAGCAGGCCGATTGTGATTGTATGTGCTTGCCATGCTATTCTCTCCCGCAATCCGACGCTATACTGACCAACGATCCCTCTTCAATAGCTTTTTCTCGATACCTCTTGTCCCTGGGCATTCTTCAATACAGCCGTATCAGGACTACTATTATTCCACACGGCTTTTCCGGAACGGAAACTGAAACCACCAAATTCCGGGTGAATTTCATTAGTGTAGACTCTTATACTCTTCCCCGGCTGTAAGATGTAGCTTGGAAAAGTAAGAGAAGGGTATCCCTCAGATATGTCCAGCAATGTCCATCCCTTCAGATCCTGCGAGGTGTCACCAAGATTTCTGATCTCCACGTACTCGTCCGACTCCGTACGGTAAACGAAGCCATCGTAGAAGATGTAAGTGATTTGAACATTGCTACCGACGCTGGTTTCTTCCTCAGTCGTAGCGACGGGGCAGACTACCGGAGGCGCGTTGTTCGAGGGAGTTACATTGTATGTCACCCCATCTGTCGTGATTATGATGGTTCCATGAACGTCTGTCCCATATATCTCGGCACCGATTTCGCAAAGATTAGTGATAGTTTCTTCATGAGGATGCCCATAACTGTTACCTTGCCCAGCCATATATATGGCATATCCAGGCTCAGCCGACTCTAAGAACTGCATTGATGATGCCGTTCGTGAACCGTGGTGACCCACTTTCAGTATGTCTACATCTGGGACAATGCCAGCTGTAAGCATACTTGCCTCAGCTTCCTGTTCGGCGTCTCCGGTGAACAAGAAATCAACGTGCCCGTAGCTAAGGCTCAATACAATGGAGTTGTTGTTAATGCTGCCGCTCAAGTTGGCAGGATTAAGCACATTGAAAGTAAGATTGCCCACTTGAATAGTGTCTCCTCTTCTCGCTGTAAACACTTCAGCGCCTTCAGCATTGACCGCCGACATAAACTGGGAGTAGGTTTGCGAAGTAGTTGTGTCACCGTTAAGCCAGATTTCGTCAACCTCAAAGGCATCTAAGACTGCGATCAGCCCACCTATATGGTCAGTGTGGGGATGAGTAGCTACCATTACCTCGAGCGGACCGTCAACGTAGTCATTAATGTAGCTGATTACACCCGGGGACTTCTCCCCACCATCAAGCAGTACTTCAGTGTCGCCAAGATCCAGGAGTATGGAATCGCCTTGGCCAACATCAATGAAGTGGACCGTCAAAGTCCCTTGCTCGGCACGGTCAACAGCTTTGAAATGAGCAGCGATGACCCTATTTGCATTCATCGTGATATAGACCGTATTCGAAGTGACTGTATTCGAAGAACTTGAAGCCATATCCTGCCAATAATCAAATGTGTAACCACTGGCGGGGGTAGCAGTCAGTGTTATCTGTGCACCGGATTCATATTGGCCACCTGCGGGAGACACGGAACCTGCTCCTGAGGGACTAATATATGTGCTAAGTGTATAAATCTCGCCAGGCGGTGTTGCCTTCCATGGTTCAAACTGAATCAGGAGTATGGCTGCGACGATAGCTGCGGTACTGGCTGCGATGATTCCTGCAAGCTTATTCCTACTCACTCTATTCCCCTTCTCCGGTTTTAATACATCATATGGGGACTAACAGGGCATGTCAATGCGCCCCAACGATGTGCTCGGTGAAGTTTGAGGATAGCTCGGCAAGATCTCCGTTGACAGCAACCAGTTCAGCAGAACATACTACCATTACAGTGGAAGACGATAGTGCCAACCATATAGCGAGACTAGCAGACCTGTATAAATTGAAAGCACGTGGCCTGACTTATGAGGAAATAGCCAACAGAACGGGCGTATCCCGTCAAAGAGTGCATCAACTGCTAACCGGATATAAAGGGATGAAAGGCAAAAGACATTTATCCCCTCACCATAAGTCACAGCTAAGATATAGGAAATCAACCGCCCCCCTCCGCCTACAAAGGAAAAAACAGGTTCTGATTCACTATGGTGGTGGCAAACTGGCCTGTGTATGGTGCGGTTTTAATGATATACGGGCACTTAGTCTTGACCGTATCGCAGGCAGGAAGGACAAGAAGGGTGACAAGCGTACAGGCGAATACCTATACAAAAGGCTAATCGATGAGGGCTTTCCTCCTGGGTATCAAACACTTTGCTTGAATTGTAGATACATCAAGCTCTATATGCATCGTGAACTGGGGCTCGCCGAGAGGAAGAAGCGCAAATAGCTGTGAACGCCACAAAAAACTGCCCCAGGCAACCTCCCTTCTTTGGTTTCCTCCCCTTGTCCTTTCGACTTCCGCCTACTTGGTCTCGGTTCTTCGTCCACCAACGTCACGTTCGGCTGCTTGGGGCAAACCTAATATTACCACATCCCCTAAGAGTCTGTCAAATTCTCACCGCGAACTCTTTCGCTGCCCTGCACAGAAGTCAGGAATGTTCAATAAACCTTTATCGGCTGACTTGCGAGTCATATATTCCCAAGATTCTCCTCATTATGTAATAATAGCCCAAGGGGAGATATATGCCTGACACGAAGAAGGAACCAGCGGCTCGCAAAGCTCGGCCAGGCAGTGCATTAGGCCAGCTGGTGGGTAGCATGATTGAGCACCGATGCAACGATGTGCTGCGACAGAGTCTTCCTGAAGGCTATAACCTGTGGGATCAATTTCATTTACCGCCGGGCTATCCCAGGAAGGTGCTTAGAATTGCTGACCTTACTGGCAAACTGTGGCAGATCGACGGTCTTGTTACAACTGGAGACAAGAAACTTGTCCCAGTTGCTATTGTGGACCCTAAGTACATTCAGCGCACGAAATGGTGCTACGACAAGGGTGGTTGGCTCTGTACAGCTCATCCCCTCCTGAGGAGAACCTACAGAACCATTAGAGGAACTTTGACTATTCTTGCCGGCCGGTGGTCACGTGATTCAATAACTACAATAAAACAGCATGGAATCAGAGTAGTCCGGCTCCCCTACGAACATATCCAAGAAGTCATGGGGTCGTACGGCGTGGATATGTCTTGGAAAGACGAAGATAGCGACTGGGCAGCCATTCCAGCTTTGCGGGCTTTCAATAGGCTTCCAGAGTCGGCAAAGCAAGAAATACCAGTCAAGCTGGTTAGAAACATAGAAGGTGAGCTTTCAAAGCAACTCGGCGAGATATTGGGTGATGACAAAGAAACTCGTAACGTGGAGCGAATCTCGATTCAGGTTGCCACCAACAAAGGCGAGACCATTGATTTGGACGCCAGCACCATTGAAGAAGCAGTAGAAAGGCTCAACACTTTGGACCTCGCAGGCCTTTTTGACAAGAACATTACTCCCTTCGAGATACAACCCAAGCCGAGGAGTGCCAAAGCATCTACTTCTTCAAAATAAGCAGAGATTCTCTCAAGGCAACTTTGTGGCGCTGAGGATTCGTGCGCCACTTGCCGCCTCGTCCCCGCAATTCTTCGATTCTGTAGTCCGTGAAGCCGACAGACAATCCGATTTCACCCAGGTATCTCTCCGTTGGAATCAATACGCCGTAAGGCGCGGAGTCGCCTAGAATCATTATGAACGTTGCTCCCTGTCTTAGCACATCTGCTGTTTGCCTCATCGCCTTGTACATATCGTTGAAGTAACCTGACACCATGAGGTCGTAGCTCTTCTTCCCACCCTTTTGCAGACGAATCTCCGAGAGTTGCCTGACTTTTCGAAATAACTCATCGTAAATAGTGGGAACACGTTTTAGTTCGTCAATGAAAGCTGTATCCAGCCTCCATCCATTACGATGGACTTGGGTAGTAGCTGATGTTATAAGCTTAGAACGTATCCGCTCCGTGATATCCTGCCAAGAGGAACATATGCCGAAAAAATACGTTTCAAGACGCGTACGGTCAGCATAGTCATAGTTATTCAAATAAGGTGGTGAGGTGAATGCGAAATCTACAGACTCATTGTCCAGACCGGGAGTAGAGATTCTTGCATCACCCAAGACTGTCCTAGTTGTGGACGGCATGATGCTTTGGTTGACCGAACTCAAGTCATCTCTCATAAGACGAATTTGACGCAAGAATGCTTTCACGACATCCTTGTTACTGTTCGACTTAAGCGGCTTCTTCGGAGCTATATATGGCCACCCAGTCTCGACATCCGCAACCTGACGCAGTATACTGACCAATGCTAGCCAGCCTAAATCCCCGAAGTGGACATCCGAACCCGCGAAATCCTCTATCGAAGCTTTCAACTGGTACAAGAGCTTTAGCTTGCGTTCATCGAAGCAATTCTTTAGAAGAGCAGGCAATCGCTCAGTATCTTTGTCTAAAGGGGGACAGGCCCCGGAGCCTTCCGACAGCCACTTTTCAAGTTGGCTTATCTGCAGGTCCAGCCTCTGGTAATCAAATTCCCAGAATAGCTTTATCCGCGCGACTTCATATACAAAAGGGTGGGCTTCGATACCAACGGAATTGATCCCCCTCTGCTTTGCGACTATCTGTGTGGTGCCTGTCCCAACAAAGGGATCATAGATAGTCTGACCACGTTTCAGGCCATATTCCTTAATGGCTTCTTCAACGGCTTTGTAAGAGAAGCCTGCAGGGTAGGTAAACCACCGGTGTATAGGGCTGCGCAGGCTATCTTTGAAGGTCCCTATTTCGGCTCGGCTTAGCGCCTTTATCACGCCCTGCTCCGTTTCACCTACCATAGGCAGACTATATTCCGTCATCGGTTGTCCCTTCGCATAGCCTAAATTGGCAGTCTTGGTCGAGCTAGTTCATCCATAGCCTTTTCGTACGCCACCTCATATCTGAAGCCTTGGTTCAGATACTTGGCTATGTACTGAATTTTGCGAACTTCATTCTCGGAGTATTCTTTGACCTTTCTCCGTTTCAGTTCTTTCCACCTGGATTTGACGAACCCTTTTTCCTCCAGATACCGTATTTGGTGTGCCGGAATACCGACTGTAGCCGCAAGCCTATGTAATCGCATCTGAGAGAATATTTGATATAATTTTCCCCCATAATATCCCTCTGCGAGGACTTTGTCAAGTCCCTCCTCTTGATGACTCCATGTCTGGCCCTGTTTGTCGGTTGGCAAGGGCTAACACCAGGGATACATTCCGTCATTTGTTGTCCCAACGCGCACTCAAGAAGGTTATGCCTTGTTGGCAAGGAATCTGGGAATGTATAATAGCGATACGGTATATCATGCAATTATCAATTGCGCCTGAGAAAAGAACGTGAGCGTCATTGGAGGAGCTTAAAAGATGGCTCTGCCATCACAGTTGCTACACGCCGTTTCGGAATTAGCGGGTGGTCGTGTCGTTCTGATAATAGGAGCAGGTTGCTCTGCGGAGCCTCCCACAGATCTTCCGCTATCGGATCGATGTGCTTTGGAAGCCCACGAGAAACTAATAGACGATGGCGTGCTAGCTAATGGCGAATGCCCGAATCCTTCGGACCTATCATGCCTTGCCGACACGGTGATAGCTAAGACCGGGAAACAGTATGACTTAGTCGAGCGTTTACCCCGTGAGAGATTCCGGCAGGCACGACCGAATCACGGTCACCTATTAGCAGCTGCAATGATGAGGGAGAGGACGCTAAGTTGCGTCATGACGCTTAATTTCGACTTGGCGATGACATCGGCATTGACTGAAGTTGGCGGCGAAGAGGTCTCGGTTATTGCAAAGCCCGAGGAATTCATACATCTAGGTAACGTAAACCTTGTTTATCTTCACTGCAATGTCGAGGCCGACCCCGAAGCATGGATTATTTCCTCTGAAGCACTCGAAAGAGGTTGGCAAAATGGATGGCAGGAAATAGTCGCGCAGAAGGTGATGGTTAGTCCGGTAATCGTTTTTGTTGGGCTAGGTACGCCAGTTGCAGTTCTCTTGGAAAGTACTTATAGGGTCAAGCGAGCATTACCGGAGAGCACATCAGTATTTCAAGTAGATTCCGGAGCACCGGAGAATTCGCGTTTTTTTCAGAAATTGGGCGTCGACAGGGAAAACTATATTCAGATGACGTGGGTTAACTTCATGCGAGCGCTAGCCGATCGCTTAACCAAGGAACATATAAGGTCAATAAGTGCTGCCTGTGACAGATTGATCCGAACAGAGGGTTGGCAGATGGATGCGAACGCAGTGAAACAGTTTTGCCAAACCCTGTCCAATTTGGAACTTCTAGGCCTTGGCAAACTAAGAGCACGTAGTATCCTCAGTGACGGCGATTATTGTCCACACAGCAACTTTACTGTTGACTGGCTTGCTGATCTGTTGCTCGGCATATACTACGTAGAGAATACTGGCAATTGCAAGGCTCACATCCATGAAGATGGAGTTGTCGAATTCACACGTGACGGTCAACCAGTAGGAACTGCTGTTGTTGTGAGTGGTCGCGGAGTTAGACGATGGCTCACATTAGAAACGGATGTAAACCAATACCAACACCACTGGTCGCACTATATTGGAAAGCCTCAGTGTGTTCTCGCCTCGGGAATAACAGACAGTAGACCTATCAGCATCGCGGCTCCGAAACAACTCGTCAGCGATGAAGAAAGCAGCATAGTCTCTGATGTAGAGAAGACAGAGATGTATACCGTCGATGAAATTAGACGAAAACCTAACGTTATCGGGAGGTTTATATCGCATGGATAGTCTGGGGCCGATGACTTCTACTGACCTCCTTGCCTCTGCCTCGAGTATTCTTGAATCGGGCGCGTATACACGCATACAAGATGATCTCATTCAACAATGGCCGGCACCGAGGGTTCGACTATTCGAAGATAACTATCATCTAGTAGCCTTAGTTGTATATGACACATGGGCCGAATTACTCTCAGCTTGGAGCGATGCACAAGCTGCACTTGTCGAACTGATGTCAAAACATATGGCCAGTTCTGACCCAAAGGCATGGGACGGCTATCTGGTGCTTCTTACGGCTGGAATAATGGGTGTAGAAGATCGCAAAAAAGCCGACGAAATACGATATGATACCACGCGTGTTCGCAAACTCGTCGCCACTGGTGAAGAACTCATGACAACAGGAGACGTTAAGCGAGTTTTGCAGTCGCTATTACCGTTGGAAGCTGGACCCTACCTAGATATGGGAGAATCAGCACTGGATGTCTTACCTGGTCTTTTGACTAAAATAGGATTGGAAGAGATATATGTCAAGACGATTGTGAAAGCTTTCCGTGATCGAGAGCCCATTATCGAACGGTTACATAGCGCCAGAAAAGAGAATGAGACTCAGTAAAATAGCAATTGAGGGATTCAGGGGTTTTGCGCAGGAGCGATCTTTCGATCTTGATGCTGACACCGTGATAATCGTCGGAGCAAATGGTCGGGGCAAGACTTCACTCTTTGATGCCGTATTATGGGGATTATGCGGTTCCATCCCTAGGTTGCAGGGGGAGGATACAAAAGTAATATCGCTCTATTCTGAATCTGGCACATGCCGTGTTCGCTTGGAGCTGCAATCTAAAGCAGCTGAGCAATGCGTGATCATCCGGTCATCCGACGGTAAGAAGCAGCGCTTATCTATTGATGTTGATGGGGCCACATTTGTCGATACCGAAGCCAAATACTACCTTCTCAAAAGGCTTTGGCCAGAAGCACTCACGGCGGAGGACAGCGAGTCAGCACTAACGACAGCTATTACTCGCAGCATCTATCTACAGCAGGACTTAGTTAGACAGTTTGTTGAGACAGACGAACAAGTGAGGTTTAATGCCGTAAGTGAACTGGTGGGAGCTGGTAGAGTCACTGAACTCCAGTTAGAATTTGAAAGTGCCAGAACAGCTTGGACGCGTGCCACAAATACTCAGGAAAGGGAAGCGGCGGACATACGCGATAGGCTCACGTTGCTTGATACTCAATTAACCAGACTGGCAGATATGTCTCCGCAGGATAATCTAGCTACAGAGAAATCTTGGAGCACCTGGTGGAAGAAAATAGGAGAACTGGGCGTTGAGTTGTCTGCTCCTACGATTGCTTCTACAGAAGCACCCTCGTTCGTTGATATGGCAATAAAACAGCTGAGGGAGTTGCGTCGTTCCAACGATCGTCAGCGTTCTTTATGCAAAGACATGATATCGGAGATTCAGGCTAGAAAACCTCCAGTGAGTATACAAAACATAGACTCCTTACTAAAGACTTATGAATTAGCAGAGCAAAAACTGCAAGCCATCCGTAGAGCACTTAAAGAGGCAGAGGAAGGAGCAGCTGAAACTAGACGCGCTCAACTGGAGCGCCGAGAGAAGAGCGAGGAATTGAAAGTTCTCGCACAGCTAGCTTTACGGCATTTAGGGAAAACATGTCCTGTTTGTGGTCAAAAACATGATATGGAAACCACTCGCCGGCGATTAGAGGAATTGGTGACGGTACCTACTGAAGAGGCCGTGACCGTAGATGACGCAGCTTTAAAGATTGCCGCAGACTTGGAGCAACAAGAAAAGATCTGCATTGACGTCAAGGCAGAATTAGATCAGAACGAAAAGACAGAGCGAGAATATCGCAATTGGGTTAGTACACGCGATTCTCGTCTAAATGAAATCGGCATTCACTTCGAGAATGATGCAGAAATAACGGAGAAACTCACCGCGCTAAATGATGATCTTGAGAATAAGAACGAGAAGATGGTCGATCTAACAGAACAGGGAGAACACCTTGCTCTGAAGCTTGCACAGATAGCTGAGGTCGCACGACGATCTGAGCTGGAACAAGAACTTGCTAAAACACGGGATGAAATGCAGAAGCGGGAGGACGAGATTATCGGCCGAAAGAAAACAGGAGATTTGGCTGCCAGAATTCTCGAAGGACTGAGGGATGCTTCCTACTTCGTCGTCGAAGAGCAACTGAAGAGTATTGAGCCAGTCTTACGTAGAATATACACGATGGTAG
>Ga0172363_10003567_pt1 | contig 12633 bp, 15 predicted proteins | sample LakKivs2_kivu2a2_FD_114541 | JGI IMG/M metagenome (GOLD analysis project Ga0172363, IMG submission 114541) | Sediment microbial communities from Lake Kivu, Rwanda - Sediment s2_kivu2a2 | ecosystem: Environmental > Aquatic > Freshwater > Lake > Sediment | place: Rwanda: Western Province, Lake... | reverse complement strand
TGGTGCTCACGGCCCAGGCGCCCAGCCTGTTCAGGGCGTCGATGAGGGGCTGGCAGAGGCGGATGTGGCGGAGCGACTCGTCGCCGGTCAGGACGGAGTAGCCCTCGCAGCAGGCGGCCAGGCCCATGAAAAACCGCAGGATGATGCCGCTGTTGCCGCAGTCGATCACGTCGTCGCTCGTGCGGAGCTGCCCGCCGGTGCCCACCACCTCCCAGACGCCCTTGGCCCTCGGCTCCACCTGGGCGCCCAGCATCTCCAGGGCCTCCACGCCGCGCATCCAGTCGTTGGACACGGCCGGGTTGGCGACGTGGCTGGTGCCCTCGGCCAGGGCGGCCATGATCAGCGCGCGGAAGGAGTGGCTCTTGTTGGGCGGGACCTTCACGGCCCCGCGAAGGTTCGGCGATGTCCCGACGGTCAGGTCCATGCGGCCCTCTGCGAAGCGTCCCGACATTCTAGAGGGCCGCGCCCGATCCTGCAACTACCCCGGTTGTGCTTCCTGCTTCGGCGGCGCCAGCATGTGCGGGGCCAGCTTGGTCAGCACGCCCCGGCGGATCTCCTCCTGCAGATCGGGGTTGTCGGTCAGGAACGCCACGGCCGCGGAACGCCCCTGCCCCAGGCGCACGTCGCCGTAGCTGAACCAGGCGCCCTGCTTGGCGACCACGTCGTGGGCGGCGGCCAGGTCGACCAGGTCGCCGACGGAGTTGATCCCCTTGTCGAAGAGGATGTCGAACTCGGCGTTGCGGAATGGCGGGGCGACCTTGTTCTTGACGACGCGTGCGCGGATGCGGCTGCCGACCGCCTGCTCGCCCTCCTTGATCGTGCTGATGCGTCGCACGTCGAGGCGCACGGAGCTGTAGAACTTCAGCGCGTTGCCGCCGGGCGTCGTCTCCGGGTTGCCGAACATCACGCCGATCTTCATGCGGATCTGGTTGATGAAGATCACGCACGTCCGCGACTTGCTGATCGCCCCCACCAGCTTGCGCATCGCCTGGCTCATCAGCCGCGCCTGAAGCCCCACGTGCTGGTCGCCCATCTCGCCCTCGATCTCCGCCTTGGGGATCAGCGCCGCCACCGAGTCGATCACGATCACGTCCACCGCGTTTGACCGGACGAGCATCTCGCAGATCTCCAGCGCCTGCTCGCCCGTGTCGGGCTGGCTGATAAGCAGGTCCTGGAGGTTCACGCCCACCCGGCGGGCCCACGTGGGATCCATCGCGTGCTCGGCGTCGATGAACGCCGCCACGCCGCCGGCCTTCTGGGCGCTGGCCACCACGTGCAGCGCCAGTGTCGTCTTGCCGGAGCCCTCCGGCCCGAACAGCTCCACGATCCGCCCGCTGGGCATCCCCTGCCCGCCGAGGGCGATGTCCAAGCTCAGCGAGCCGGTGGGGATGCCCTGCACGGCCGCCACCTGGTCCTCCCTCAGGCGCATGATGCTGCCCGTGCCGTAGCTTTTCTCGATCTGCTTGAGGGCGGCGTCGAGGGCCTGCTCGCGCTTGCCGTCGGCCACCGTCGCCGTCGCCGTGTCCGCCTTGTCCGTCCGCTTCGCCGTCTTGGCCATGTTCGTTCTCCTGGCTGGTTGGTTCTGCTGGCGTATGCCGTACGGTATTTGTTCGGGCAACGCAAGCGAAATCCTGAATTTTTCTCGCAGCCGCCGCCGTGGACTGCGCGGCGACCGTAATCTATTACAGGTGCGATTCCTGCGCGCCGCTCGCCGCGCCGGGCTCCCCCAGCTTCGCCCGCGAGACGACCGTGTAGACCGGTCCATCCCGCGTCAGATCGCTGGCGTAGACGACGACTTCGGCCGCCGCCTGGCTGCCGAACGCCGCGCGGGCAAACGCCTCCGTGGCGCTTCGCAGTGCGCGGGCGTCGTGGGGGACCTTCACCCGCCCCACCGTCACGTGCGGGAGGAACTGGCGGTCATCCGGACGGAAGCCCAGCGGCGCCAGGGCGGCCTCGAGCCGCTCGAACAACTGTGCAAGACGCCCGGTTGGCTCGGCCACCTCCGCCCAGATCATCCGCACGTCCCTGCCGCGCGGCGGCAGGCAGACCAGCCCGGGCAGGGCGAACTCGAACGGCTCGCTGGCCGCCGCCGCGCTGGCCACCGCCTCGCACACCCCCGCCAGCGCCGCGTCGGCCACGTCGCCCAGGAACTTCAGCGTCACGTGGAGGTTCTGCCCGCCCACCCAGCGGACCTTCGCCCCGGAGGCAGTGGCGATCTTCTCGCCCGCGGCGGCGATCGCCTTTCGCGCCGCCTCGTCGATGTCCAGCGCCAGGAACGTTCGCGTGCCCATCGTGCCGCCCTTGCCCGTGTCCGAGCCGCCCATGATAGCCACCCGCAACGGCCGGGCAAGTGGCGGCCTCACTTCCGGGCCGTAACCTGGAGGGCGATGATCTTTCCCGCCAGGAGCGGAATCATCGCCGGCCCTGCGTAACCGGCCGCCGTCACGGACACGTCGCGGAAGCCGGCCTTCTCGATGGCGGCGACGTAGGCCCGCTCGCCGCAGGCGACGGCCAGCCAGGCCTCCCACACCTTCATGCCCGGGTCGCTCGTCGCAGCGACCCGACCCTCGACGACCAGGTCCGAGATGCATATTCGCCCAGCGGGCCTGAGAACGCGCATCGCTTCCTGGAACGCCGCGAGTTTGTCGGAGGCGTGGTTGATGACGCAGTTGCTGATGACCACGTCGACCGATTCGTCGGCGAGGGGGAGGTGTTCGATACGCCCGAGCCGGAACTGGACGTTGCGGAAGCCGCCCTCTTCGGCGAACCGCCGGGCCTTCTCGATCATCTCCGGCGTCGCGTCCACGCCGATGACCCGGCCGTGCGCACCGACCCGCCTGGCGGCGACAAAGGCGTCCAACCCGCCGCCGGAGCCAAGGTCGAGCACGACCTGGCCCGGCCGAAGGTCGGCGAAGGAAACGGGGTTGCCGCATCCCAGGCCCATCTCGACAGAGCCCTTGGGCACGGAGCCCAACTCTTCGGATGAGTAGGCTGGCGCCCCCGGATCGCTGGCCTGTCCGCGCTGCCGGCAGGCGCCCAGACCCCCGGCCAGGGCCATCTCCCCGTACTGTGCGTCGAACAAGGGTCCCCGCTGTCGTTTCTTGTCCACGGGTGTGGTCCTCATGCTGATGGGCCCATGATAGCCCCCCGCCGCCGCCGGGCAAGGGCACCCGTCACTTGTCCGAGCGCCACGCGGGGCGCGAGCTCGGCTTGCCGCGCGCGGCCAGGGCGGCCTCGATCGAGCGGGCGACCGCCTCGGCCAGCAGGCGGTAGCCCGCCGGCGAGAAATGCACGTTGTTCGGCTGCTGCGCCTCGGCCAGGCGCGGTTTGACGGCCGTGTAGAGGTCGTCGACGGCGACGCCGGCCTCCTGCATGAGCTCCTGCGCGGCGCGGTTGTAGCGCAGCACGTCCTCGTCGCGGCGGTGGAGGGCGTTGGCCGGCGGCACCGGCGTGGTGGACGCCCACACGAGCGCCGCGCCCGTCCCGCGAAGCTGCCTGACCAGCTCGCGCAGGTTCCTGGCGTACTCCTCGATGGGCACGGCCGTGCCGCCCTCCTTCAGGTCGTGCAGGCCCCAGTTGAAATGGATGACGTCCCATCGCCCGGTGCCGAGCCACTGCTTGAGGTTGGCCAGGCCGCGGCGCGTGTCGCCGGAGTGCCCGGGCGCGTGCTCGACGGCGGCCCGCCCGGCCAGGAGCTTGCCCACCAGCGGGCCGTAGCCCAGCGAGATGGAATCGCCGATGAGGAGCGCGCGCGGCAGGGCGGGTCGGCTGGCGGGCGCGGCGCGATGGGCGGCATCGGCGCCGAGCAGCTCGACGGCCTTGGCGGCGAACCGCCGCCCCAGCTCCGCGTAGCCTTCCTTCGTGTAGTGTATCGCGCTGGCCGGCCCGTTCAGGTCGTCGGTGTTCACCCACCCGGCCAGTGCGTCGCCCTCGGCCACCTCCACCTGCGCCTTCCGCACGGCCTGCCAGTCGCCGTAGTCGCCGGCGTCGCTGAGGCGCCCGATCACCACGCGCATGTCGTCGCGCCTGAGGTCGGCGCGGAGCTGGGCAATCAGCCCGCGCAGGCTGGCGGCGTAGACGGCCGCCAGGCGTTCGCGGGCGTCGCGCTCGCCCTGCATCCAGACGAAGCAGACGCTGTCGATCCGCCTGCCCCCGGTCGCCGCCCGCACCTGCCGCAGCAGCTCGTCGTACAGGTCGCCGATCTGCTCGGGCTTCGCTTCGACGGCGGCGCCCGGCGGCGGCTGCCACTTGCGGTACCAGCGGCGGATGGGCTGGCCGCCTTTCGCCGACTTCACGACGATGATCTCCTCGCCCGGGAAGGCCTTCGTGACGGCCGGCGTGAACGACTGCTGCGGCGCCAGGCCGACCATGTTCGACTGTCCCGACAGGATGAACAGGCGCCTCTGCCCGCCGGCGGCATGGGCGGTCCCCGCCGCCACGGCAACCCCCGCCAGCACCACAACAAGCCAGTTGGCGTTCATCATGCCCGGCGATGGTAGTCGACAGCCGCGCCGAAGCAAGCGCGCCGCCGCGGGTCAAGGCGGCTTGGGCAGCTCGGCGGGAGCGTCGAGGGCCTTGTCGGGCGCGAGGTACCGCAGCTTGAGCCGCGGCACATCGACGCGCATGCGGGTGTAGGGCAGGATCCAACTGAACAGCAGCTTGTTTCCCTCGATGCGTGCGGCGGACATCCGGATGGCGGGCTTGCCGCCGTCGCCGACGAACAGCACCGCGTCGGGCCCGCGCACGCGCAGGCAGAAGCCGAAGGGGACGTTGGTCGGCGGCAGCGCCGCGGCCGCGCCGCGGGCCTTGACGTCGCCGAAGAACGCCTTGCGCTCGGGCATGTGGATGCGGAGGTAGTTGGTGGGGCAGCAGTCGTGGGCGTTCCAGTGGAGGCCCATCACGAGTCCCCCGATCCGCCGCAGGTCCAGCAGGCCCGACAGCTCGAAGGCCTTCGCCGCGAAGGGCAGGTCGACGGCGCAGGAGGTGTCCCACCGATCGCTGGCCCAGGCGATTATTCCTTTGTCCGTGATGCGAGCGCTGCCACGGTGCACGAACCACAGCTTCCGCAGATCCGGGCCGAGCAGGTCGGCGCCCTTCGGCGACAGCGCGTCGGCCAGCAGCTTCAGACGGGCCGAGAGGCGTTCGGCCGCCGGGGCGGCGTGGGGGCTGGCTTGCCACAGCGACAGCAGCTCCGCGTGGGCCTGGCGGGCGCGGGCCGGGTCGGCGTTCAGCGTGGCGTCGGCGAACTGGCCCAGCAGCTTCTCGACGCGAGTGCTGTCGAACGCCGCCGGTGCCGGCACGTAGTAGCGGACGTTGCGGCACTCGCCCGTGCATGCCCGCATCCTCAAAGTCATGTCCTGCGTGCCGGGCTTGACCTGGCCGTACCACGCCCGCCGCAGCTTGCCGTCGATGTACAGCCGCATCACGTTGGGGTCCTGCTCGAACCGGATGGCGTGCCAACGGAACAGCCCGGAGGGGCTCTCGGGCGGGTGGGCGATGCTGAGGCCCTGCGAGACGATCATGCCGCCGTTGCGCTTCAGCACGGTGGCCATGTGCGACGGGCCGGGGTCGCAGAGGATCAGCATGAGGAACGTCTCATAGGCGTCGATCTGTGCCGGCGCGCCGGCCAGACGCATCTCGCACTCGACTGCTCCCGGCAGCGGCGGACGGGGAATGCTGCGCGATTGCATGAGCGACGGTTTGACCGCAACCGTCACCATCTCCGGGCGCAGCCACACCAGCATCCTGTGCGCCGGCGCCTCGCCGCGGGGCGCCAGCTCGGCGGCCGTCCTGCCCGCCGCCTTGAGTGCGGCCGCCTGCTTCTCCAGCAGGGCCCTGTATGTCACGGTGCGTCCGGTGGGCGGCCGGGCGGCCAGGAACCGGATCGCCTCGTCGAGCTTGCCCTCGCTGGCCATGCGTCCGGCCACCAGGCCCAGCAGGTCGTCGTCGGCGACGGCCAGCAGCTCGCCCGCGTGGCTGCGCTAGTAGGCCATCGCTCCCGGCGGGTCGCGCCAGAACATCCAGAGGACCTTCTGGGAGTGCAGCCGGGCCGCCTGGCGCGACAGTCCGCCCGCCGCCGCCTTGCCGATCGCCGCGTCCAGCAGGCGCATCGCCTCCGGCTCGTTGCCGTCGAGCCAGGCGATCCGGGCGTCCTCCAGCGGCAGGTCGAAGTGGAGCAGGTCGGCCCCGAAACTGCGGTCCACCGCCTGCCCCATCCGCGCGCGAAGCACCTGCTGCGCCCCGGCCAGCTCGCCCGACTGCTCCAGCCGCCGCGCCCAGGCCAGCAGGACCACCCCGTCGCGGCAGCCCTGCTCCCATGCCTTGGCCAGTTCCTCGGCCGACCGCGGGTCGCCCGACCGGTAGTCGGCCAGGGCGGTCTCGACCGCCTGGTCCCACTCACCGCGGTGCCCGGAGGTCTCGTAGCGCGCCTGCTCGTCGGGCCAGTCGCGGAAGCCGAACAGGCACTCGTTGATCGCGGCCATGCGGGTCAGGAACAGCTCCTGGCCCTTGCGCCAGACCCTCACGCGCGGCGAAGGCTGGCCCGCGGTGTAGGCCTCCAGGTCGGCCTTGCAGCGGATGGGCACGTCGCCGCAGGCGAGCACCACGTCACCGGCCTGAACGCCCTCCGGCCTCATGCCACCCGCGACGTCGCGCCAGACCGCGCCGAACTGCGGGATCCGGAGCTGCACGACGACCTGGCGGGCGCGCTCGACGGCCTCGGCGTTGAGCTTCTCCCTGGCCAGGACGTCCAGGATGGCGGGCACCGCCCCCGCGTCGAGCTTCAGCAGCTCCTCCTGGGCTTTCACGCGCTCGGCGTACCGGGCCGCCCCGAGACGCCGCACCAGCGCGGCAAGGTTCTTCCCGCCCGCCGCCGTCGTCGGCTGCCATTGAGGGTCCGCGGCCGCGGCTCCGACCGCGCCGCCCGCCCACACACACGCCGCCACTGCCCAACAGACAGACTTGCCCATTGCGCCGCCTCCCCAGTCGGGTTCTCGTGTATCCCGTGCGGGCATCGTACCCCCCTGCCGCGGCAAAGCAAATCCCCCGGCCTCGCCCGAATGTTGCTTGGACAGACCGCCCGGCCGCTGGCAAGATATGGGCGCCATGGGCGATGCAGCGCAGCGGCCGTGCACGTGGTTCCACTGCCCGAGCTGCGGGCGCGACGTGAAGTGCGCGCCGGGCGCGGCGGGGCAGGTCGAAACGTGCCCTTACTGCGGCGCGCGGGGCGAGGTGGCGGCCGAGCCGCCGGCGCCGGCGCCCGGCACGCCGCTGCCCGCCGCCGCCGAGGCGCTGTTCTGCGCGCTGGCGGGCATCGTCATCCCCGTCCTGGCGCCCATCGGGGCGATCGTGCTGTCGCGCCAGGCCCAGGCCGCCCACGCCCGCTGGCCCGACCGCTACGTGGGCATACGCAACGCCCACACGGCCGAGATCATGGGATGGATCCTCCTCGCCCGCGACGCGGTGGCGGCGGTGATCGTGTGGCTGGTGTGGAGGGGATAGCGGGGTGGGAGCGGACACAGGTTGCCGGCGTATCCGTTGCCGAGGGCATCCGCGGCGGCGTCCCTGTGGGACTTACGCCGCGGCTCCGTCCCCTTCCGCGATCGGAGCGACACCCGACACTCGACACCCGACACTCGACACTCGACACCCGCCACTCAGAAGCTCACCATCCGCCGGAAGCTGTCGAGGCGGGCGTCGATGTCGGCCCGCGTGGCGGCCATCAGGGCGCGCAGCGAGAAGTCCTCCAGCACGAACGACGCCGCCACCGTCCCGCAGGCCATGCCCGTGCGCAGGGCGGCGTTGTCGTGCCGTCCCTCGGCGGCCAGGTAGCCCATCATCGCCCCGGCGAAGCTGTCGCCGGCGCCGGTGGGGTCGACGACCTTCTCGGCCGGGTAGCCCGGCAGCGGGAAGGCCCGCCCGTCGGCGAACAGGATGCTGCCGTGCTCGCCCTTCTTGACGACGACGAAGGAGCGCACCATGCGCGCGATGTCCATGCCGGCAGCGACGAGGTTCGCCCGCCCGCTCAGTAGCCGGGCCTCCGAATCGTTCAGCACCAGCCCGTCGATGTGCTCCAGCAGTCGGCCCAGCGAGTCGCGTTCCGTGGTGATCCACAGGTCCATCGTGTCGGCGACGATGAGGGCGGGCGAGTCGAGCTGCCCCAGCAGCTCCATCTGCAGGTCCGGGTGCGTGTTGGCCAGGAAGACGTAGCGGCTGTCGCGGAAGGCCGGCGGGATGGCCGGGCCGGGCTCGCCCAGCACGTTCAGCTCGACGGCGACGGTGTCGCGGACGTTGACGTCCTCGTGGTAGCGCCCGTGCCAGCGGAAGGTGCGGCTGCCGCCGCGCACCTCCAGGCCGGACATGTCGATCCGCGGATTGTCGTGCAGTGGGCTCAGGAAGTCGGCGGGCACGTCGTCGCCGACGACGCCGACGAAGCGGACGTTCGTGAAGAAGCTGGCCGCCCAGGCGAAGTACACGCTCGAGCCGCCGAGTGCGTCGACGGCCTTGCCCGACGGCGCCTCCACCGTGTCGATCCCGATGCTGCCGGTGACAAGAAGGCTCATGCGACCTCCGTTGGCATGACCTTGAAGCCGTACTCCCGAGCCGCGAGACAAAGTTCCCTGTCGCAAGACCAGAACTCGGTCTCCTCCAGTGAGACGAAGCCGGCAAGGTAAGAGGCCGAAGCCAGTTGGGCCAGGTCCGCCCCTTTCAGGGCGAACCTGCCGCCCAGTTGGTCCAACAGCGGCATGAGCGCGCGGTCGAGGTCCACCACGGTGAAATCGGCCCAGTCGCGGCGGAACTTCTCCACGGCCTCCGCGGCGTCCCGGCGGGTGATTTCACCTGCCTTTTGCTTCCGCTGGATGGTCGCGAGCACCTCCGCGTACGTGAGGCGCGAAGTGCCGATGGGAGTGCCTGCCTCCACCAGTTCCACGGCGGCATCGCTCCCCACCTGCCGGACGTAGGCCTTCAGGAGCAGGCTGGCATCGACGTAGGCGATCACCGCCGGTCCTCAATCAACTGCTGCGACGCGGGCTTCCCGGCGGCCGGCACGGGTCTGTGGGGCCGCTTGGGCCTGGGAATCCTCCCCGGCTGTATGGTCCCGGCGGCAATTGCGGGCGCGAGCTTCTGCAGCATCGGGTCCTCCTGGCGGCGCCCGGGTGATATCCGGGCCACGATCCTGCCACGGTCGGTAAGCAGGATCTCCTGCCCCCGCTTCACTGCGCCCATGTAGCGGCCAAGGTGGTTCCGGAACTCACGTATTCCGACCGTTGTCATCGCGTGCTCCAAGGCGGGTGTCGTTCTCGCGATTATAGCCGCATTCGCCCAGCGGGCAAGCCCCGCGCCGGGCCGCCCCACCGGGCCCTTGTGCTATCGCTCCGAGCGTCCTGCCCGACGGCGCCTCCACCGTGTCGATCCCGATGCTGCCTGTGACAAGAAGGCTCAAGGTTGCCTCATCTCACGCCCAGGGCCAGCCCCGGATGGACGGGCAGTCCCTCGGCCTGGGCCGCCGCACAAAGGCGCGCGTCGGCGCTCACCACGGTCACTTCAAGGGCACCTTCCTCCCGCAGGCGCAATGCGGACGCCAGATGGATCGCATCGCCGGCGCGGAGCGGATGCCTCTTGAGAACGACGGGAAGGGCCTCGTTCACGAGCGAGACAGGGATCATTTCCAGGAAGGCCCAGTCTGTCTGGAGGGCGCCGACACGCCGGTCCACCTCCCGCGTCGCGATTGCCCCTTCCCGAAGACGCCGGCAGAAGGCGGAGACCACTTCGGCGAACGCAATCTCTGCCGTCGCGAGCGTCGTGTCGCCCTGGAAAAGGCTCTGCACAGCGTCGCTGCCGGGTTCGAGGACATACCGCTTCACCAAGGCACTGGCGTCGAGGTATGCTGTCAGAACCGGTCTTCGATGATGGTTTCGGACAGCGGCTTGCCCGCAAGCCGCAGCGGCGGGGGCGCCTTGGGACGAGGACCCGGTCTGCTCAAGCGCAACAGTCCTCGCGCGGCCAGCTTCTCCATGACCTGCCGGTCGCTATCCCCCGCCCCCCGCGCCGGTGACGATGCGGGCGACCGGTTCGCCTCGTCGGGTCACCACGACCTCCTCGCCGCCAGCCGCGGCGTTCACGTAGTCTTCCAGGTGGCTCTTGAGGTGCCGCAATCCTACCGATGTCATCGAGACGCTCCTCTTGCGACGCCGCACCTCCCGACTGTAAGCGCACGTGTCTTGCCGCGGCAAGGTCGTATCGCGGGCCTGCCCATCAGCCGGCCTCTCCGCCGGCCCTGCCGCCCAGGCACCGGTCGATCCGCCGCAACGTCCTGTCGCGGCCGAGCAGAAGCAGCGTCTCGCCGATGGACGGGCTGATCGTGCCGCCCGTGACCGCCACCCGCAGCGGCTGGGCCACCTTGCCCATCCCCAGCCCCGCTCGACGCCGGTCAACGTAGCCGCGGTAGCCTACGGCCGGATCACAAGCCCCGTTGCCGCCGCGGCATCGACAAGGCGTCGATCGAACGACCAGAACTCCAGGTCGCGCCCCGTCTGCGCGAGAAGAACGGCGGACGCCAGATGGATCACGTCGAACCCGCGCAGGTCGTAGCTGGCCGCGACCCGGTCCACATGCGGAGTCAGTGCCTGGCCGACTTCGACGGGCAGGAACTGCGGCCAATCTTCATGGAACTCGGCCAGCGCCTGGGCCAGGTTCGCCGCGCCGATGTCGCCCTTTCTGGCCCTGCGGTGCAGAGCGGCGACGACTCCTGCATAGGCAACGCAGGAACTGGCCACCAGCGCCTCGGAATTCAGGACGGCATCGACCTTGTCGGACTCCTGCTCCTCGACATACGCCTTGACAAGCGCGCTGGAGTCGAGATAGGCGATCATCCCCTGTCCTCTACGATGGTCTCCGAGACGGGCCTGCCGCGAACCTTGATGCGGTGGCGCACCCGCTGCCGCCGCGGCTGGCGGGGACGATTAACCGCACCGGAGGCAATCAGCGGCGCAAGGGCCTCCAAGTCTTCATCGGCCTCCCCCATGACCGGGACGAGCCTGGCGATTGCCTCGCCCCGCTCCGTGATCACGACGTTCTGCCCCGCCTTGACCTGGGCCAGGTAGTCCTTCACATGACTGGCAAAATCCTGAACGGCAACTGTCGCCACTGCGATTCTCCCGCCCGGCATTCTACCGCAAGCCCCCCATCCCTACAACTCCCGCCTTTCCAGACACCGGTCGATCCGCCGCAGTGTCCTGTCGCGGCCGAGCAGAAGCAGCGTCTCGCCGATGGACGGACTGATGGTGCTGCCCGTCACCGCCACCCGCAGCGGTTGGGCGACCTTGCCCATGCCCAGCCCCGCCCGGCGGCAGTAGTCGGCCAGGAACTCCTCCAGCGCCTCGCCCGTCCACTCGACGCCGGGCAGCTTGTCGCGCAGGTCGGCCAGGACGGCGTAGCCGGCGCCGTCGCCCTTGGCGAGCACCTTCTTCACGGCCTGCTCGTCGTAGTCGAAGCCGTCGTCGGCGACGAACAGCACGCCGCAGCGGGCCGGGATGTCGGCGAACGTGCGGAAGCCCCTGTTCGCCCGCAGCACGCGCCGCAGCAACTCCTCGTCGCCGGGCGGGATCGGGCAGTCCGCGTTCAGCGACAGGTAGTCGCGAAAGCCCGCCAGCAGGCGGTCGGCGTCGGCGGCCGCGGCGGCGTCGGTGTTGAACGCCAGCAGCTTCTCGCGGTCGAACTTGGCGTTGGCCTTGCCCAGCCGCCCCACGTCGAACGCCTCGATCAGCTCCGCCAGCGTCATCTTCTCGCGGTTGCCCCCCGGGCGCCAGCCGAGCAGCGCGATGAAGTTGACCAGCGCTTCGGGCAGGTAGCCGGCCGCGCGGAACGAGTGCACCTCCACGTCGCCGTCGCGCTTGGACAGCTTGCGCCCCTGCATGTCCAGGATGAGCGGCAGGTGGCAGTAGCCCGGCTCGGCCAGGCCGAGGGCCTCGCGGAGCAGCACGTGCCGCCACGTCTGGCCGAGGAACTCCTGCCCGCGCATCACGTACGTCACGCCCATCAGCGCGTCGTCAACGACGTTGGCCAGGTGATACACGGGCCAGCCGTCGGCCTTCAGCAGGACAAAGTCGTCCATCTCGCTTGCCGGCCAGGTCACCAGCCCGAAGGCGTCGTCGCGGATGGTCACGTCGCGCGCCGGACAGGCGAAGCGCACGACGACGGGCCTGCCGGCGGCGGCGGCGCGCTCCGCGTCGGCCTTCGTCGGCAGCTCCGCGGGGCGCTCGTAGCGGAAGCCCGCCTTGGCGGCCTCCGCCCGCGCGCGCATCGCCGCCAGCTCCTGCTCGGTGTCGAATGCGTAGTATGCCATGCCGGCCGCCAGCAGGCGCTCCACGGCGGCCCGGTAGACATCCAGCCGTTCGGACTGGCGGTACGGTCCGTCGGGCCCGCGGCTGGCGGGCCTGCCGCCGGCGTCGAGGTCTATCCCCTCGTCCCACTCGATGCCCAGCCAGCGCAGATCGTCGATGATCTTGGCGATGGCGTCCTCCTGGTGGCGATGGCGGTCTGTGTCCTCGATGCGGAGCAGGAACGTCCCGCCCTTCTGCCGTGCCAGCAGGAAGTTGAACAGCGCCGTCCTCGCGCCGCCGACGTGCAGGTAGC
>Ga0172363_10003563_pt1 | contig 12640 bp, 12 predicted proteins | sample LakKivs2_kivu2a2_FD_114541 | JGI IMG/M metagenome (GOLD analysis project Ga0172363, IMG submission 114541) | Sediment microbial communities from Lake Kivu, Rwanda - Sediment s2_kivu2a2 | ecosystem: Environmental > Aquatic > Freshwater > Lake > Sediment | place: Rwanda: Western Province, Lake... | reverse complement strand
TAATTTACTACCGCCAGAAGAAAAAGAGAATCTTCTCCGAGAAGAAAATTGGAACCTGATTTTAATTTTAGAAATTCTGGTTTTAATTTTTCTGATTTGTTTAGCTTTGATTTTATTTTCAGTAAAGATTTCTATTTCTGGTCAGCTAGAAGTCCAAAAAATTCTTCTTTTGCAAGAAGAAAAAAAATTTGAAGAATCCCAAATCAAAAGCCTGGAAGAAAAAATCACCACATCTAACCAATCTCTCTCTAAATTAAACTCTTTTTATCAAAGTCAGACCAATTTAACTGAGATTTTAGAAAAAATTTCTGAAACTCTTCCTCCCGAAACCTACCTAACCGATCTCAACCTTAGTCTTGCTCAGATTTCCCTTTCTGGTTTTTCTCCCACTCGAGAAATTTTATTAGAGTTTAAGAAAAATCTTGAAGAAGAACAAACTTTTGGAGAAATTTATTTCCCGCCCTCTAACTGGATTAAGCCAACTGATATTGACTTTTTGGTAAATTTTAAAATTGTAAAATGACCCTAAAAAACAAAATTAATTTATCTTTAATAATTTTCAGCGTTTTAAGTATCAGTTTAATTGTTTTTTTAATTTATCCTCTTTTTAGGGAAATAAGAATGAATTCTGAAGACTTAATTTCTAAAAAACAAAAACTCATTTCTTTGGAGGTAGAGGTTGAGAGCCTAAGGGAATTTCAAACTCTCTGGCAAGAAATAGAGCTAAATTTAAAAAAAATTGACCAATTATTTATTGACCCTAAGGTGCCAGTGGAATTTATTAGTTTTTTGGAGACAACGGCCAGAGATTGTGCGATCAATATTGAGATTTCTCCGTCTTTACCCAGCAAAATAGAAAAAGACCCTTGGCCCTCTCTTTTTTTCCAAATTAGCTCTACTGGTTCTTTTTCTAAATTTTTAAAGTTTTTGGCGGAAATAGAAACCAGCCCTTATTTAATTGAAATTCAAAATTTAAATGGAAGAAGGTTAACCGAAAAAGAATTAAAGTTAAAAGAATTTGAAAATTTTTCCCTGGGTGATGTTAAAACCACCCTTTCAATAAAAGTTTATACTAAATGATGAAAATTCCTAAATTCAAAACTGAAAAAATCAAACAATTCTTTAAAAAACTACCGAGAACTTTAGGGGAACATAGCTTCTTAACTTTTTTGGGATTTTTGTTGATAGCTTTAATTCTCGGTGGCCTAATTTTTTATAAATATAGTTTTTTAGTTGAAAAAGAAAAACCTGAAGTCCTTGAAAAACCATTAAAATTTAAAGAAAAAACTTACGAAGCCGTTCTAGAAACTTGGCAAGAGAAAGAAAAAAGATTTGAAGAAGTAAATTCTAAAGAATATCCTGACCCATTCCGTTAACCCTTGATTTTAATTTCAATTTTAGATATAATTTAAAAATTAAATGCCCTCGTAGTTCAACGGATAGAATAGGAACCTTCTAAGTTCTAGATAGAGGTTCGACTCCTCTCGAGGGCACGTGGTGGCATATTTAAATTGCGACGCACATTGACTTAGCCACAATAAATGCGATAATGAAAGTATATGAACTGGAATTATATTGCCGGATTTTTTGATGGAGAAGGCACCATTAATCCTTGTGAAAATAACCGATACAAAGTTGGAATTACGCAGGCTAATAAGAAAGTATTGGAAGAAATACAATTATTTACTAAAATGGGACATGTTCATTCTATTAAAAAGCGGAAATCGCATTGGAAAGATGCATGGATGTATTATATCTCTAAACAGGAGGATGTATATAAATTTTTAAATAAAATTTCTTCCGAATTAATAGTCAAAAGAAAGGAGATTTTAAAAATTATCCCAGAATTGAAAGAAAAAATTGTTCAGAGAAAAGAACAAAGATTGAAGCTCGTTAAAAGAAAGCAATTGGCAAAGAAATTAAGAAAAAAGGGACTTTCTTTTCGTAAAATAGGAAAGAGATTGGGGATCGATTGGGGTTATGCGAGAAGATTAATTTTAGATTTAATGGGGCCTAAAATATAAAATGGTGGCCGTAGCTTAATTGGTTAAAGCGCCGCGCTGTGGCCGCGGAGATTTGTGGGTTCAAGTCCCATCGACCACCCAAATAAAAAACAGCTCTTTTAGGCTGTTTTTAATTCTTGGAAAAATATTACTTTTTCTCTTCCAATTTTACTTTGAGAATTATTTCTTTTCCTTCTCGCAAAACCTTAAAATTGATTTCGCCGCCGATTTTCTGTTTGGCTAAAAAGTCAGCCAGGGGATTTTCCTCGGTAATTTTTTCCCCGTTGCTTTCCAGAATGATGTCGTATTCTCTCAATCCGGCTTTGTCAGCGGCACTTCCTTTAACTACCGCTGATTCTCCTAAAGTTTCTCTGACAATTAAAGCTCCGTAATTTACCGGAAGCTTATTGGCTTTGGCAATTTCCGGATTTAAAATTACATATCTCACCCCCAGAAACGGCCTTCTGATTTTCCCGTATTTTTTTACTTCTTCCAAAATATTTTTGGCGTAATTTATAGGTATGGCAAAGCCAATATTTTGAGCCCCCATAACCATAGCCGTATTAATACCAATCACTTTTCCTTCCATGTTTACCAAAGGCCCTCCGGAATTCCCTGGATTAATAGCAGCATCGGTCTGGATTAATCCCCGCAAACTGGTGGCCTTCAGGGGTAATCCGCCATAGGCAGTGATTTTTCGCGACAACCCGGAAACAATTCCTGAGGACAAAGTATCTTCAAATTCTCCCAAAGGATTGCCAACGGCGACCACTGTTTCTCCTAAATCAATTTTGTCGGAATCGCCCAATTCCAGACAGGGCAGACTTTTGTCTTCAACTTTCAAAATGGCTATGTCAACCAAGGGATCTTTGGCTAAAACCGTGGCTTGATATTTATGTTTTGGGTCTAAAATGACAGCATAATCTGCTTCCGGGTCAGCCACCACGTGGCCGCAAGTGACAACATAACCCTCGGCTGAAACAATGAAACCGGAACCCCCGCCAATTTTTGTACTCTCTTTTCTACCTTTTTCAATTTTTGGGAAAATGAATTTCTGACCGCCAAAAGGAAAAAAATAAAAACCCTCTACTCTGGGCAGGTCTTTGGAAATAACGATAGTAATTACGGCTGGACAAACTTTTTTTGCAACTTCAATAATTGGCGATTTCTCCATACAACCTAATTTTAGCATAAAAAATCTTGTCAACAAGTAAAAAATTTGCTACCCTTATATTAGAAATTAAAAATTATTGTGCTCGCCCCTGTAGTTCAATGGACAGAACAGAATCCTCCTAAGGTTCGGATATAGGTTCGACTCCTATCAGGGGCACATGAATCTCTCTACTTCTATTGAAGAAATTCCTCGGGTTGGACCCCAATATCAAAAAAGGCTAAAAAAATTGGGAATTAAGACTGTTGGCGATCTTTTATTTCACTTTCCTCATCGCTATGAGGATTTTTCTGATATAATTCCGATTTCAGAAGTTGAAGAAGGAAAAACCGTCTGCATTCAAGGAAAAATCGCAGACATTAAAAATATCCGGATTTTCAAAAGAAGAATGACCATAACCGAAACGCTGGTAAACGATAATTCGGGAGGAATCCGAGTTACTTGGTTTAACCAGCCCTATTTAATAAACACCTTTAAAAAGGGTGATTTTGTTTTTCTGGTCGGGAAAATGGTTTCAAAAAAAGGAAGAAGATATTTATCCAGCCCGGCTTATGAAAAAATTCCGCCCCAATTTGCAGAATCTCTGGGAAATGGAGAAAGATACGACTCGGTTCATACCGGAAGAATTATTCCCGTTTATCCTGAAACAGAAGGAATGTCTTCCCGTTGGCTAAGATTTATTATCAAACCCCTTTTAACAAAAATAAAAGACGAAATTCCCGAAACTCTGCCCGAAGAAATAAGAAAAGAGAACGGCCTTCTTCCAATTAAAGAAGCGATTTGGCAAATTCATTTTCCCGACACTTTAGAAAAAGCCGAACTATCAAAAAAAAGATTTGTCTTTGAAGAACTTTTTGACCTCGCCTTGGCGATTCTCCGTGAAAAAATAAAATTAGCGAAAGAAAAAGCAACTGTTATTCCTATTAATCTTGAACTAATCAAAAAATTTATACAAAAACTTCCTTTTAAATTGACTCTCGACCAGAAAAAATCCGCCTGGCAGATTCTAAAAGACTTGGAAAAAGCAAGGCCGATGAACCGGCTTCTGGACGGCGATGTTGGTTCCGGGAAAACAGTGGTGGCCACAATTGCGGTTTTAAACTCGGTCAAGGCCGGCTTTCAGACAGCTTTGATGGCACCGACCGAAATTCTGGCAAAGCAGCATTTTAAAACGATAAACGGTTTATTAAAAGGATTTAAAGTAAAAATTGGATTAATAACAGGGAAAGAGAATTTCTTTGACAGCAAAAAAATCAAAAGAAAAGAAATGATAGACAAAACAAAAAATGGGGAAATCGACATTTTAATCGGAACTCACGCTTTGGTGCAGGAAAAAGTGGAATTTAAAAAACTGGGACTGGTGATTATTGACGAACAGCACCGCTTTGGGATAGAGCAGAGGGCAAAACTTTGCCGCAAACAGGAATTTTTGCCTCACCTGCTTTCAATGAGTGCTACTCCAATCCCAAGAACGCTGGCTTTGACAATTTACGGCGATTTGGATTTATCTTTGATTAAAGAAATGCCCAAGGGAAGAAAAAAGATAATCACCAGAATCATCCCCCCCCAAAAAAGGCAGGAAGCCTACGGTTTCATTAGAGGGGAAGTTAAAAATTGCAGACAGGTTTTTGTAATCTGCCCCAGAATTGAACCCGCCTCCGCTGAGAGCTTCGGCGGGCAAGCCCTCAATACTCAAGAAACTTTAGATAAAAGAAATTTTCTTTGGGCGGAAGTCAAAGCAGTCAAAGAAGAATATAAAAAATTAAAAAAAGAAATTTTCCCCGATTTAAATGTTGGAGTGCTTCACGGCAAAATGAAAACCGAAGAAAAAGAAAAAGCGCTTTTAAGTTTTAAAGAAAGAAAGACCGATATCCTGGTCTCAACCTCGGTAATAGAAGTGGGAATTGATTTTCCCAACGCAACTATAATGATGATTGAAGGCGCCGACAAATTCGGCTTAGCCCAGCTCCATCAGTTCCGAGGCAGGGTAGGAAGAGGTAAAAATCAGTCGTATTGCTTTCTTTTTTCTGATTTTTCCAGTAATCCTCGCTTAAAGGCGATGACTCAGCTCCAAGGCGGCTTTGAGCTGGCGGAAAAAGATTTAAAACTAAGGGGCCCGGGAGACTTAATCGGCCAAAGACAGTGGGGCATTCCTAATTTTGTAATGGCCTCGATGGGAGACCTTGAGTTGGTTGAAAAAACGCGAGAAGCGGCAAAAGAAATTTTAGAAAAAGACCCAGAGCTAAAAAAATACCCCCTCTTGCGGGAAAGATTGAAAGAATTTAGGGAAAGAATCCATTTAGAATAACTACTTGCTAATTTTTTCAGTGACCCAGAAACCAAGGGGTTTTCCTAAAATTAATCTAGTTTGGGCATCTAGGGCAGGGAAAGTACCAAAGCCAATTAAAGTTAGGGGTAATAATAGCCACTGGAAAACCATGGAAAAATTTTTAAAGCTACTCGAACCTACCGGGCGAGGAGGTAAAAGCAACATACTGATAATGGCTGAAATTATCATCCCTATCATGGCTACGCTCATAATTTGACCAGTCAACCTTGGTAAATTATAAGAGAGCAAGCTAATATTGAATCCCTCTCCTCCCAGCATAAGTGGTAACCATCCTAAAAAGAAAATAAGCAGGGCACAAGTTGCCCAAGACCAAAATCCGTCTAAGAGATTTAAACAATGGCGAAATTTCTCCCTGAGAGGAATTTTTTTGTTTTTTAAAAAACCGTAAAAAATATAGGGGACTTCCGTACAGCCCCAGGCCCAACGCCGCTGTTGCTTGTATTGATTAAATGCCGTTCTTAACCAATTTTTAGCCATTACGGCATCCATTGAGACGGGATAATACAAGGGAATCACCCGATAATCCCCATTGTAGTAAAGATAAGATTTCCAAAAAATATGAGAATCATCATTAACCGACATTAGATTGGTAGGATAACCCACTTCTTCGAAAATTTTAAAAGGCATGGAATGAGCAGAATAGGTTACTAGTTGTTCTGGTCTTTGTTGCTGCATCATTTGCCAAAAGGTGCCCGAGGTAGAAATTAGCCGAGAAAAAGCAGGAGCTTGCCAGATGTTATTATTATAAACTGGGATGGGTTGGTAGCTTGACCTCAAAGGTTTTTTAGAGGTTAAGTAATGCCAGGCTAAACAGGCAAAATATTGAGGATAAACTCTGGTGTCAATATCAAATCCAGAAACAATAATATTTTGATGGGGAATTTTTAAGGGGTCAATTATTTTTTCTTTAGCAATTTTGGCTGCCCAGGCTTGGTTAGAACCTTTTCCAGCTACCTCGCCTGCTATGTCTTGAGGGTGAGTTGTAATTAAGAATCGAAAAAATTTTTTACCAAACTCAGTTTTAACTTTTTTAGCTAATTTTTGAGCGGCTTCCCCGGCTCTTTCCTCAGTAGCTAAAACTACTATCATTTTATCCTGAGGATAATTTGAATTTTCCAAAGCTTGAAGGGTGGGTTTTACTATATCAATTCCTTCTTTATACATCGGCAGAATTATTAAATGGTAGATTTCTGGCCATCTTTTCAATTTTTTGAGCTTTTCCATCCAATCGAGTTTAAGATTTTTTTTCATTTGTTTATAGGAAGCTATCTGATGGAAAGATAAATAGGAAATTCTTAATAACCAATAAAGGTCGAAAGCAATAATAAAAATAGCCACCACGACAGGAGCCAACCAAGATAAAATAAAAGCACCGCCTAAGGTCCCCCAAGACAAAAACCCAGGAAAAATTTCAAAAAATCGGTATAAAAATTTTTCTTTAGGATTTTTAAGGTCCCGGGCCCAAGAGAAATTTAAATAATCCTTTGACATATTTGCCGTATTAATCCATCAATCCATCCTTTAATTTGAAAAAATTTCTGGCGGCTATGAACACGTAAGTCGAGGGTGCCATAAGGAAGTGAATATTTTGGACGTTTTCCTTGACTTGCTCTACTTATTTGAGTAATAATGTGAAATCTTTCTTTTGGAATATTAGTTACCTGAGACCAAAAATTAATGGCTGATTTCTCATCAACATTGGGATGAATCCGAATAGATACATACAACTTGTCTTCAGGAACTTGAAGAATTTCTCGAAGAAAACGAAGAAACAAAAAGATCATATCAGGATCAGAATTCGCAAAATCAATAGAAGGAGTCGGAAGTTTATCTTGTTTTTTATATCCTTCAGCCCAATAAAGTGCGACACCAATCAATAATAATTCATGCTTGGATAAAGAAGAAATTTGGTTAACTGCATTTTCTATTATTTTTTTATTCTCAGCTTGAACAATCTGATGCTTATGTTTATTGTAGGCCGATAATTGAGTGTGAGATGCTTTAGTTTTCGCTTCAATAATTTTTTGAACCGCCAGTGGTAATTTTAAATCTTTACACCATCTACTTACTGAATTTTTGGATATCCCTACACCCCGAGATATTTCTCTATAGCTTTCCCCTTTTCTTCTTAATTTAATTACGTCTTGATATTTCGGATGCATGGTGGCGCATATGGGAGTCGAACCCATCTTGCCTGATTGAAGGCCAGGCGTCCTTCCGATAGACGAATGCGCCAAATTGATATTATTTTAACTTAAAATTTGAAAAAAGGCAAGGAAAAAGATAAAATGGGTAATATGAAAGCTCTTCCCAAAATCTACAATCCGAAAAAAGTGGAAAATAAAATTTATAATCTCTGGATAAAGAGTAACTTTTTTAATCCTGACCGACTTCCTAAACGTCATAAAAAGCCCTATTGTATTGTTATCCCTCCCCCAAATATTACTGGTGAGCTTCATATGGGCCATGCCCTAAATACAATAGTTCAAGATATTTTAATTCGCCAGAAACGTCTTCAAGGATATCAAACCCTTTGGCTCCCCGGAACTGACCACGCTGGGATTGCCACTCAGGTTAGAGTTGAAAAAGAATTAAAAAAAGAAGGAAAAACTCGATTTGATTTGGGCCGAGAATTATTTATTAAAAGAGTTTGGCAATGGAAAGAGAAATATGGAGATATTATTTTAGAACAATTAAAAAAAATAGGAGCGAGCTGTGATTGGTCAAGGACTCGTTTCACTTTAAATAAAGAATATATCAAAGCGGTTGAGACTGCCTTTTTGCATTATTATAAAAGGGGCTGGATTTATCGGGGGAAGCGAGTAGTGAATTGGTGCCCAAGATGCCAAACTAGTTTGTCAGATTTGGAAATAGAATACGAAGAAGAGAAAGGAAAATTGTGGTATATAAAATACCCAGTCAAAAAACAAGAAACAAGAAACAAGAAACAATTTATTACGGTGGCGACGACTAGGCCAGAAACAATGCTTGGAGATACAGCGGTTGCCGTGAATCCTAACGATAAGAGATATAAAAATCTGATTGGGGAAAAAGCAATTTTACCTCTAGCTAAAAGAGAGATTCCGATTATTGCTGATAAATTAGTTGATCCAAAATTCGGGACAGGAGCAGTAAAAATTACCCCGGCTCACGATTTAACTGATTATGAAATTTCTCTAAGACATAAGTTACCTTTAATTAAAGTTATTAATGAGCAGGCAAAAACAACCAAAGAAGCTCCCCTTCCCTATCAGGGCTTAAGGGTGTTGGAAGCTCGGAAAAAAGTTGTTGAAGATTTAAAAAAAGCAAATTTAATAGAAAAAGTTGAAGCGTATTCGCACCAGGTTCCCCACTGTTATCGCTGCCAAACCACCATTGAGTTAATTTCCTCTGAACAGTGGTTTTTAAAAATGGGGGGATTAGCAAAGATGGCTCAGCTACTGGTAAAAAGTGGCAAGGTAAAATTCCAGCCAAAAGGATTTGAAAAAATCTACTTTGACTGGTTAAAAAATATCAAAGATTGGTGTATTTCTCGACAGATTTGGTGGGGGCATAAAATTCCTCTCAAAGGGGTAGACGATGTTTTGGATACCTGGTTTTCTTCAGCTTTATGGGCTTTTGCTACTCTAGGCTGGCCTAAAAAAACAAAAGATTTAAAAGAGTTTTATCCAACCGATGTTCTAAGCACTGATCGAGGAATTATAAACCTCTGGGTGGCCAGGATGATATTTTCCGGGATGGAATTTATGAAAAAAGAGCCATTTCGAGAGGTCTATATCCATGCTACTGTTTTAACCAAAGAGGGGAAAAGAATGTCAAAATCTCTTGGTACCGGAGTAGACCCAATAAATCTCATTGAAAAATATGGAGCCGATGCTACTCGATTTGGAATAGCCTGGCAAATTATGGGAGGACAGGATATTAGGTTTGTGGAAGATAACATTGTTATGGGAAGGAAGTTCTGTAATAAGATATGGAATGCTACGAGATTTGTTTTACAACAAGTCTCAAACCAGAGCACTCAAATAAATTTGAGTGCTCGGCCGAGCACAAAATCTTTGTGCTCTGGTTCCAAACTTACTATGGCGGATAAAAGAATTCTTCGGGCTTTAGATAAAACAATAAAATCAGTTAATAAAAATTTGGGAAGTTTTCGGTTCGGCCAGGCTGCCCATATCCTCTATAATTTTTTCTGGCATGACTTATGCGATGTTTATATTGAAAAATCAAAAAAACAAAACGATGAAAAAACTAAAAAAATTTTACTTTATACGTTATTAACTTCTTTAAAACTTTTGCATCCTTTTATTCCTTTCATCACTGAGGAAATCTATCAAAAATTACCAATCAAAGATAAAAAGAAATGTTTAATAATTGAAGAATGGCCACTATGAGTTATCCTCTTTATATTTTTTTTGGAGTTCTGCCCAGCGTAATCTGGCTTTTATTTTATTTGAGAAAAGATGTTCATCCTGAACCTAATTCCCAGATAATAAAAATTTTCTTTTATGGAATGTTAGCTGCCATTCCAGCGGTTTTCTTAGAAAAGGGAATTTTTGAGAGTACCTTGCACCCACCATTTTCTAATCTCTCCTCTCCCTTCTTTATCATTATTTTTAATACTTTGATTGGAGTAGCTCTAATTGAAGAAGTTCTAAAATATCTAGTAGTGAAAGAAAAAGTACTAAAGAGTGCCGAATTTGATGAACCAACCGATGCCTTGCTTTATATGATAATTGCCGCTCTGGGTTTTGCCGCTTTAGAAAACATTTTGATTTTAATTCCTCTCGGTCCAACCTTTTTACTCGGAGAAGCTTTTTCGATTACTGCTGCCAGGTTTTTAGGAGCAACCTTTTTACATGCTTTGTGTTCGGGAACCGTAGGTTTCTTTCTGGCTTTATCTTTTTTTGAAGTAAAAAACCGGATATCGCTCTTGGCTGCCGGCTTGGGGATAGCCTGCCTCTTGCATGGACTTTATAATTTTTCTATTATGGAAATTGAAGGAAGCCTAAGATTTTTGATTCCTATTATTATTTTGATTAGTTTAGCTCTCTTTGTTTCCTTGGGTTTTAAAAGGTTGAAAAAAATGAAAAGTATTTGTAAAATTAAGTAAATAATACCCGAAATTTGCTTCACAAATTTCGGGGACCCCACTATATGGCAAAGGAATCTTCTTTTTTTGAAAAATTAAAAAAGGGAATGGGAATTGAAGGACCAGTTGAAGAGAGAATAGAGGAGGTAGAAAAAAAACCAAAGAAAGCAAAAGTGCCGAGAGTAAGAAAATTAGAAATTAAAGCTGAACCAATTGAGGCTAAAGTGGAGAAAGTTGAGGAACCCAAAGCAAAAGACTACTACCCGCCCACCACCCTTCCGCAAAAGCGGGCCCCAGAAAAGCCCGCTCCTAGCCCTGAAGTTCCAGCAAAAGAGAAAGTTAAAGAAGAAAGGGGGAAATGGTTTGAACCAGAAGGACAGCTGGCAATCGATGTTTATCAAACTAAAAACGAGCTGGTTATTCAATCGGCAATTGCTGGAGTAAAGCCAGAAAATTTAGATATTTCTTTAGAGAGAGATGTTTTAACCGTCAAAGGAATCCGCCAAAAACCCTTTGAAGAAACCGGAGATTATTTTACTCAAGAATGTTATTGGGGGCAATTTTCCCGGGAGGTAATTTTGCCAGTAGAAGTTGATCCTGGGCGGGTGGAAGCCACAATGAAAGAAGGAATTTTAACTATCAGGATACCGAAAATTTTAAGGGAAAGAAAGAGGAAGATTAGTGTAAGGGGATAAAATAAGAAATTTTCAATTTTGAACCGAGCACATAAAGCGTTATGTGCTCGGTTTTGCTGTGCGGACGGTGGGAGTCGAACCCACACGGGTTTCCCCACCGGGTCCTAAGCCCGGCGCCTCTACCAATTTGGCTACGTCCGCAGATATGGTTCAACTTTTTGAAATTTTCTAGAAAGACAAATTACATTCAAGGAATAATACATATAATTTATTAATTTTAATGAATCGCTTATTCCATACGTAAGGTTTTCATCTCTTTTCCCATTAGCGATAAATCCTTTCGTATCTAATTTTTTTTAATTTCTTGGTGTAACCATCTTATGAATTGCTTACTTGCGGAAGCAAATCTAAGCCGGAGCTGGGGATATTGGCTCTCTGGATGATTAAACTCCCCAAAAGTTCCATCACCATCGAAAAGACCTCGTAAAAAATCAGGAAAAAAATCAGAAGGAATATCTACCTCTTCTATAGTAAGACTTTTTCTAGGTTTTAATCTTATCGAACAAAGAAAATTATAAAATTCTTTATTTCCAAATTCTACCTGGTAATATTTTTTAATTTTACCTTTTTCTCTTGCTTTCCTACCTATTTTATTCTTTAAATTAAAGCATTTAATAAAATTTAATGCTTGCTCTTGATCTTTTGAGGTGAAATTAAGATGTCGGCCGTCTGGGGAAAGGCAACCATCCGCAGTGAATAAGCCAATCGCATAAGCAAAATTACTACTCCATTTCATATTTTTATTTTATCTCTAAATGACTTAGAAATCCAATATTTTATCTCATCTCATAAAAAAATCAACCGAGCACATAACCCATTATTTATGTGCTCGGGTTAATTAAATTCAAATTAAAGCAATTATTTTTTGCCTAAACGCCCAATATCACCTTTACAATGGCTGGAATTGCTTTAGCAAGAAGACCAACTGCTAATCCAACTGCGGCATAGATTATATAATTTCTCCCTGAGGTTACTTTTTCAGGAACGCCAGCCGCGGTCAATAAAGTAAATGCTCCAAAAAGTACCATAACTGCGGCGAATGCCACCAGAATAATAAATATCCAATCAGTAACAGTATAGATTGCATTCATTACACAACACATCCCACAATCGTAAGTTAGACTATCAAAGAGGCAGTCTCCCGAGGCAGGACAGGTTATACCTGTTAAACCGCTTAAATCATGAGTGATAGTACACTTTGTGGGAGCTCCGGCCTGGGCTGAAACTATTGTCGGAACTGCCAAAACAGCCACCAGACTGATTAAAACTAAAACTGGTAAAATTTTTTTCATTAATATTTTATTTTTTATATTTTATATTTTATTTTCC
>Ga0172363_10003557_pt1 | contig 12648 bp, 12 predicted proteins | sample LakKivs2_kivu2a2_FD_114541 | JGI IMG/M metagenome (GOLD analysis project Ga0172363, IMG submission 114541) | Sediment microbial communities from Lake Kivu, Rwanda - Sediment s2_kivu2a2 | ecosystem: Environmental > Aquatic > Freshwater > Lake > Sediment | place: Rwanda: Western Province, Lake... | reverse complement strand
TTTTTATTCCGTAAACCTATCATTTTATTATGTTAATTGACAGAAGATGTGGATATTTGCACTGTTTTTGTAGGCTCCAGCGCCTTCCTATCGAACTTTCGGAACTACTGGCGACCAGTACCTCCGAAGGTAAAAATCTACGAAGGAAATCATCAGATTTCGACTGAGCCTCCTGAAGAACATCTTTAGAAGCCTTCTGGGAACCCCTTATTTTTCGAGGAATATTCTTTCGTTTTCTACGAAGGAAAGCTTCTTTCTCCGATTTATGCAAATCAGTCCCAAAAACCTCAGTAACCTGTTTCAACTCTTGATAACTGATAATCTTCTTATTTACACGCTCCAGGAAAGCTCGTACCGCCTCATCCTCCCTACCTTTAAGATAAAAGATAGTCCTTCCATAAATCGTAATTCTTCTGATTGTAGGAAAATACTTCCGCAGTGTCCTATATCGTTGTTGAACATATCCACCATCGGGAGGATAGGCATACCCTTTTGTTACGATTTCTTGAAGTAAATCAAGCGTTTTCCCCCGAATCCCTGCCCAACCAATTGAAGTACCATTAATGTCTTCTGTTAACCTATACACTGTTGTCCTACACAAATTATAGTCCTTAGCAGCCTGATACTTCGATTTACCTTCTATAACATCTTTACGAATTTTTTCTTTAATCTCCTTAGGAATCACTTTCAGTGTACGGATATCTTTAGTATGATTCCATACGGTTCTAAAAGTGATACCAAGATCTCTAGCCACTTGAGATTTCGATTTACCATTCAATACTTGCTGTCTTAGGAGTGCTTTGGTTTCTTGAGATATCGGTTTATTCTTTGACATCACTAACGAGTGTAAAAACTCATATAAAAAAATTGCGAAAATGTCATTTTTAATTAACTCCTTATTAATTGTAAAAATATTTTGCGATATGGAGAGATGTCAAAGTTTTAAACATATATTTCTATCTAGTAAAGAAACAAAGAATCTATCCTCTATACAATTAATAAATGTACTACGATACTTACAACCCCTAAAATGAACAACGTTGCAGGAAAATAGCTTATAGCGACATTTGTTGCTACTTCTTCGCCATATTTATCGTACTTGATATGCGCTGATTTGACTAATCGCTTTTCAAGATAATAATCCACATACATAGGAAAAATTGACATTACAAGCACCCAAGGTTCTGAAAAAGAAAGATATAACGCGATACTGATAGGAAGCGCCCAAAAAACCAAACTCTTTACCTTTCCTCTAAAATATTGGAATATAAAAAATACACCAATCAGTAACAGAGCGATTTGAACATAACTTAATCCAGCTATTACAGGAATCGAGATTACCATAACCATCGGTTGTGTCGAAAAGCAGTAGATGGAAAAGGTTGCAAGTATCCCACAGCTAAAAAACAACAAAGGAACCTCAATAGGGACTTTTTTAAAAGAAAGATACGTAGTAGGATAATCCCATGCTCTTTTAGATATCCCCCGATACTCTATGAAAAAATCAATACCCATCGCAATCAACCCCGTCAACAAAGAAGCAATCAGGTATAGCGGTTCATGAAACATAATCAAAAGCGTGGCAAGTGCCACAAAACCAGCAACTATTGAAAGAAATCTTATACGATTCCTCAGAACAATCTCCATACGTTGCGGGAGATCCATGTTAAAAAATTTATTTTTAATATCTTCGATATAAGCTTTTGTTTGCTTAACTTGATTGGAAGCTGAAATCTTCGCTGCTTGATAGTGCTTATCGAATTCTTCTCGCATTAAAACACCCGATACCCATTTACTTTATTCCATAACACAAAATAATTATTCAGTAGTTGGTTAAAAAAAATGCTATTCCATAAATCGCAATAAATACTATGAACAGAGTTAACAAATAAAAGAAGGTCGTTTTCCATGTCTGTTCCCCTAAAATGGGTTGTGTCTCCCTTACATTATCACCAGATAGACAATGGAAAACAAATATATATGTTTTATTATTTTCATATGTATGAAAATTTATGGGCATACTTAAATAGCGGATCCTGTTTTAGACATTCTACTCAGGTGGATATATAGAATCAAAGTCGTCGGTGTGAGATAATAAGATGAAAACGATGAATAGTAAATCTGGCCCTGGAAATCAACTTATAATATTGATGTTACTGATGTTTATCATGTTTTTTCTATTTGGCAATCAAGATATAGTCAGTTGGATTGCTGTAACTCTTAACTCCGTTTTTTATCCAATAATTGGATTCAAAGGAACTTATCCAGTTTTAACAATAACCCTTGCAGGAGTATTAGCTGTATTCCTCTCTTCATTTTTCAATAATCTTTTTACAGATTGGAAAAAAATGGGTGAAACACAAGAACTATCTCAGGCATTCCAAAAAGAAATACTTGAGGCACGTAAGGCTGGTAATACAAATAAAATAAACAAATTGATGAAAACGCAGCCTGAAATCATGAAAAGACAAATGGATGCACAGAAAGGAATGATGAAACCTATGCTATTTTTATTTATATTTATAGCCCCCATTTTCATGTGGCTTCGATATTTCCTTGGAGGCCTAGATTATTATTACTTTACAGTCCCCTGGGAAAACGGAATATCTCTGTTTGATAAACCCTTCCTCATGCAGTCTTGGTTATGGCTCTACATGATCTTCTCCAGCATATTAGGTCAGATAATGCGAGCAGGAATGAAATGGATTAGCATGTCCGATTGGTGGAAGAAAATCAAGAGCAACATCAAATCTTCTCTCAGGCAATGAAACTCTACAAGGTTTAATTTATTAATATAACTGGATGAAAATCGAATGACAGAAATTAGCATCATTATACCTGTTCATAGAGATCCACACTTACTTAGAGATCTCATTAAAAGATTGAGTGGACAAATATCCAAAAAAGGAGAAATCATCGTAATAGCTGATGAACCAAGCCAAGAGACATTGAAAATTCTGGAGGAATATACTCCAGAGATAAAATATTATATCAACAAAAAACGAAGAGGAAAAGTTTACGCATTAAACTTTGGTGCAAAAAAAGCAAAAGGAGCCATCCTCTTATTCCTGGATGCAGATGTAAAAATTGAGGATGATACATTTATTGAAAAGGTTATCGCAGAAATCCAAAATACTTCTATTCTTGATGGAAAAATAAAATGCATAACAAGTTCTTTACTTTCAAGATTAGTAAGTATAGATTATTTTAACACATATCTCTCTTCGAGACTATCTGTATCAAAATTTAAAACACGTTTTGGACTCAATGGAGTATTTTTTGCGATAAAAAGAGATGTTTTCTTTGAACTAGACGGTTTTAAAAAAACAATTGTGGAAGACGCAGATTTTGGAGTAAGAGCATCCATAGCAGATATTGATATGAAGCTTTCTAAAAACTTAGAACTTTATACTCAATCACCGAACACATGGAAAGAGTGGTATATTCAGAGGAGAAGATGGGCAATCGGAGGATCCATTTGTATTCTTGACCATTTCAAATATCTTTTTCTTAAACCAAAGATATGGATTCCAATTTTGTTAATGTCGTACCCATCAATAATTTACCTTTTAGTCTCTATGATATTGCCTGATTATATTATCTATAAATTAATATCTCTTCTGTTAAGCTTTCTTGTCTTCATACTTCCGGTAGGCATTATTTCCCCTGTTTTATTTACATTCTCCTTTGGAATTGTTATCTTAAAAACCGCTTTGTTAACGTTCATCACTTTCATTATCTGGTCTGCGATAATTCTTATCGGCTACAAAAAACTACGATGGAACAAAATTAAATGGTATGATCTCCCTATTTACTATTTCATTTACTCTATAATATGGCTTCTGATGAGCTATTTGTTTTTCATTAAAGTCGGTATAGCAAGAATACGAAAAAAAGAAATCAAACTGGAAGATTGGATAACCTAATTGAAAGAATGATTATTTTCGTAGGTTAAACAATACATCATCAATTTCTTTATTTATTATATTGACAAGTCTTTCTGCTTCATTTCCCGTCTTACCAACCAGCATAACAACTTTCTTTTTAATATCATTTAACTTTTTCTCGATTGTTTCAGACATTACATACCACCTCTTTTCATATCATATCTAATTATTTAAATTATAGGAATGGCTCAAATCGTTTGAGAATATTGATTTTTTTAGGGGATGTTTTAAGGGAGATTAGATTATTACTGAAGCGTCTTTCTCTTTGCTGATATGTTATAATCGCTCTGAGAAAATCTCTCTTTTTAAATGCTGGCCAGTAGACATCTACGAAATAAAGATCTGAGTGTGCTGCTTGCCAAAGTAAAAAATTAGATAATCTTTCCTCACCAGATGTCCGTAAAATTAAATTTGGATCTGGTAAACCGTTAGTATAAAGATAGGATGAAATTATTTCTTCATCGATATCTTCTGGTTTTAATCTGTTATTTTTGATATCTTTGACGATACAGTGAATTGCCTGTAAAATATCTTCTCGTCCCCCATAGGCAAGGGCTATGTTTAGAAAATGCTTATTGTAACCCTCTGTACAATCCATAATTAGTTCCGCTGCATTGCGAACTTTTTTTGGTAAAGATTCCAACTGACCTATAACTCTAATACGAATTTTATTATCATGAACACGAGAATCAATCACACCTTTTTCTAATGCCTCGGCACATAAATCCATAATTGCGCAGACTTCTTTATCGCCTCTTTTGAAGTTTTCAGTGGAAAAGGCGTAAACCGTCAATACTTTTATTCCCATATCAAAAAAACACCATTCAGCAACTTCTTCGAATTTATCCATACCTAATTGATGCCCCGTATTATAATCAAGACCTAATCTGCCTGCAAAACGCCGGTTTCCATCCATAATAATAGCCACATGCTCCGGCAATTTGTGTTTTTTAACCTCTTCTAATAATCTACGGTCCACTAGATCATCTATTTTTCTTATTACCATCCTATAGAGATTAGAGCGATAAACAGCATTGATAAAATGCCTTGCAAATTCACTTTTAATTGCCAATCCGCTGATTTCATTAATCTTTTTACCAACGATATGCTTTAGCTTTTTCTTGATTATGGTAAAACTCCCCTATCCGTCTAACATATCTTTGTTGGTTTAATTACCAGTACATGAAGTTTAATACAAAACTCATATATATGAATTTCTATATTCATATGTATGTTAAAATTAATTCATATTTATCTGTTGTTCTATGCATTTTTTAGTAATTTCTTTATATTCTCAAAAAGTTAGATACAATATAAATTGTTCAACCATAAACCGAGCATGAATTTCAAAATATAATTCATACGTATGAAAATTTAAATAGTGATTTGTTCATATCATAATTATGGAAAAAAGAAATTACATCGAAGATATAGAAAAAGTGTTGAAAAAAAGAAAAAAACCGACGGAAATATTAAATGTTATCTTGGGTTTCTTAAATTTTAAACCGATGGAAATTAAAATTTATAATCTTTTACTAAAAACCTCATTAACGATAAAACAAATTGAAAAACAATTAAACATTTCAGAAAGGACAATACGAAAATATATTAAGAGATTAGACAAGGAAGGGTTTATAACTAAAAAAGTGGAACAAGGCAAAAGATTAAAGTTTATTTATACATCCGTCCCCGTTCAAGAGGTATGGAAAAAAGTAAAAGATAGAATAGAAAAAATTTTAGGTGATATCACTACTGTTGTAGAAACAAAAACCATGGTATTTTAATAAAATTACTAACTCCTTGAACAAGGAAAATGAGTAATGCCTAAGAATTTTTCGTACTTGAATATTTAATAAATTCTATGCCACTTGCAATGAGTAAACGCATCATATTGGGTTGCTTTCTCAGACCCTTGTTTGATGCAAGTATTTTAACCGCAGTCTGGATATTGTCAATTTTTGACGTCTGTGGCTCTCGGCCTAATTGAAAATCTTTTAAATTTATATCAAAATTGATTGTATTTTCATCTAATTTCCCACGGATTACCTCTACGTATTCAACTGTATTTTTTGTTGTTTTAAAAATCCAGCTAATCGGAGGCGCACCGTCATTGTTCACAGTAAATTGTATCGTTTGATCACCAAGCAACTTTAAAAAACTTGACATATCTATAACATTGTGCATACCTACTGTTTCTGTATATCTCTTGATTGTTGGATCTGATGATGCATCAAGAAACTCTTGGGCATGCTTGCTAAGGTTCTCCTTTTGAAGTTGCGAACCAGCATTTATCGAAAATTCAAGATCGTGTATCCTATCGGTGACAAACTTCATCAAAGATTGCTTTCTCTGATGTCTTATCATGTGTATTCGTTCTTTTTCTATGAATGTGTCCAACGTCCAAAATTTTGCCATGCAAATTGACGCTAATTCTTCAATTCGTTGACTGGAAAGATATTTACATTTAAATACGGAATGCATTTCATCGAATTTATTCCAATCAGTTTCAAAGATTAAACCCTGGGCATTTAATTCTTCATAAAATTTTGTTCCCGGAAAAGGGGTTGCAATGCCGTATGCGGAACTTGTAAGACCAATCTTTTTTGCATATAATGGAAATTGTAATATTTCTTCTTCCGTCTGATCCGGCAAACCGATTACAAATGTTCCGCCCGCATTTCCACCCCATCTTTTAATATTATTAACAGCCTCAACGTGAACATCGGTTTTTAATCCTTTGCAGGTAGATTTGATGTCTTTCATATTAGGGCTTTCAATGCCCATTTCAAAGCCTTCAATTCCCACGGCAATCATTTTTCGTACAATTTCAGGATGTTTCGCCACGGAATCAGGTCGTACTTTTACACCAAATCGTATGTCTAACTTATATAAAGCAAGTAAATCACAAAGTTGTTCAACGAGTTTTGGATTCCCCAGAAAATGCGGATCTGTAATATCTACACTAATAGGCCTTTCATTATGGAATGTGACTATTTCTAAGATTTCATCCATCACGTTTTTTGGAGAACGGTAACGCTGACGATTTTTACTCATGCTTGGTTCACAACAAAAACTGCATCGCCCCCAACACCCCCTGGACGTAGTGAGCACATCGTGTTCTCTATCCGGCATTAACGTTGTACGATAAGTATACCGTCTAAGATGCCGCGCTGGGAACGGCAGACTGTCTAAATCCTTGATGAACTCCCGGTCAGGATTATGAACAATCCTGTCACCTTCTTTATAAGAAATACCGTGGACGCTCTTTGCATCTCCCTTTGTAATCAGCTCATGAATAGTGAGTTCACCCTCGCCACGAACCACAAAGTCTATTTGTGGATGCGAGAGCATCTCATCCGGAATGGCTGTGGGATGATAGCCACCAAGGACTGTTGCGATACCTTTATTTTTTGCTAATTGTGCGATTTCTAAACCTTCGCTGTGTTCTGTCGCAGACATTGAAATTCCGACGAGGTCTGGTTTCAACAAGTCTAAATATTTTTTAACGGTAGGTTGAATTAGTTTAGGTTCCATCTCTAAATCTATTATATTGACCTCATCTACGACGTCCTCTATGTATGCAGCAATGTATTCAAGTCCCGTGGGAATGATATCAAATGCAAAGGAGAGGCCATGTCGTCCAGAGGGTTTAATCAAGAGAATTTTTTTGAACGGCATCTTTTATCTCCGCTATGATACTTGCAGGTTTGACTGCATCCACAAATAAAAATGCAAATAATGTAGGAATGTCTATCATTTTTTCACCATACCATTATTCATAAAATCAAAATCTGGATTACAATACTCAGGGTGACACTCGCCACCTACCTTCTGATGTAAAAGCAGATCCTCCAACCCTGAAAATCTCATAAATGGATCAAAAATTTTTTTACCGTGTTTCAATCGAAAATAAGGATACGATAGTAAACTTGCGATCAAGATAGTCCTGTTTAGCTCTGGATTCCATATGTCGATATTATGTCTCCAGCATCCAGATATAATCTCCCATTGCAAATCATCAAGATTTTTGAGATCCTTATGTTTCTGTTGTTTCAAATTAGATTCTTCTTCAGATGTGAAGAGAAGGGGCACATAGAAAATTTTAGTACCTTTAAGCCGGTCAAGAAGCTCGATAGTGGCAAGAATATCTTCTCTCTGTTCCCCGGGTAAGCCCAAAATCAAAGTGGCTAGAGGATAGATATTATTATCGTTTAAGATCTCTATTGATTGGACAACAATATCCTGCCATTGTTCAGGTTTGTAGGGCAGCATTTTTCCTCGCATATATTTTTTCATAAGTTTTGAACTGCCGGTTTCTATACCGACTTCGACAGAAACACAAGGAGTGTTTCTACAGGTCCATACAGATTTCTTCACAAGCACTGGCGCAATTTCCTCTACAATTTTCCTATCGTAGACAACCGATGCAAGTGAAGCATGAGCAATTTGAATATATTCGACATTCTCTACCGCATCTACACTATGAATTAACTTAACAATTGCCTCTCTGTTTGGAATGAAATTCGGTTTTGAATGGTATAAAAAAATATCATCTGTTTGTAGAATGATCATTTTTGTTCCATTCTTTGCGTTTAATTCAACTTCTTTTAGAATATGCTCCAGGGGAAAGGAATATCGCTGACGAAGTGTAGGCGAACAAAATGCACATCCCCTACCGCAACCACGCATTATTTCCACGGTTCCATATATAGCAGGTTTTTTTATAACAGGAATTTCGCTATCTCTTGGTATTTGCATCGTGATTACTTTGTCAAGTTTTTCACTGGCTAACGCTTTTTTGATGATTTGTATAACGGAGTGTTCTGCTTGTCCAATCAAAATGGCATCTATACCGAGCTTGTCTTGCATATTTGCACTTGAAATTTGCCAGGCACCAGCACCACCAACAATGATTTTAGACCCATATTTTCTGAGTAGAGGATTAGATAACAAATCTTCAAATTCGACGAGTGTCGCAGGTTTTGCATTAATTCCAAGGATACCGGTGTATGTTCTGCTTACAAAACCAGTACCTAAAGGATCCATTGTAGAAATGCCAATGATTTTCGTTCTCGGCCCAATGAAACGGTGGAGATTGCTAGGATATGTGGTAACTACATTTTCTTCTCCGAACTCATGAATTAATAATGATTCAACTTTTCTTAAGCCATAGGGTGCATATTTTGCTGTACCGTCCAAGTTGGATGGTAGAGGCGGATACAGTTTTTTTTGTACAATAAATTTTGGAAAACCTCCTGAAAAAGCGATGAATGGGTTGAGATTGAAATCGCTCATTTCGATGTCTGATGCAGTAAGGACGATTGGTATGCCACGGTTTTTTGGTATTTCATAGACAGTTCTATTGTGAATGAGTATATTACTTGCTTCTGATACAAATCTTGATGCAGGTGTAATTACGAGATTTTCAATAGTTTTAATCATAGTCCCCTTATTTTTTTAATTTTCTTCCATATTTGCTATGAAAATTATTATACATACATATGCAATAATTATTGCATACATATAGGAACAAAGAACTATAAATATTTTTTTATGGTTACGATTGAAAATACTGTATGATCTGAACCACAGTGAAGACCCGTATTCTAAGTCGTATCTATAAAAATCAATTTCTTTTTGCTTTCTTCAACAATAGCAATTTCTTTCTTTGTTAAACCATAGAGATCGTATACAAGTTGATCAATTTCGTTATCGGTTTTTTTGATTTCTTCTTCGAGTTTTGCACTTTCTGAAGTTTTTTTATCAGCGATTTCACTGAGACGTTTATTGAGAACGAGCATCCTATCAACTTGAGTAACAATATCTTTGATTTTTTCCTCAGAATTAGCAACTCGAATCGGAAAATTTCTTGCATATTCATACATAAATTCCATTGTTAATTGAGAGCGATTCCATAAATAACGATGAGCAAACCAACTTATTAAACGAGAATTAAGAAGCCCAAGAAGATATTTTAGATTTATTTTTGAATCCCAAATCATGGTGACTGTTTTATCGGCATAATAATCATCTTTGCAATATGTACCAACTATACGTGCATCCCTATAATTTGCAATAAGTATACTTCCTTGTCTGGACACAATTCTTTGAAAAAATAATTTTTCTCCTTTAACATAATATGACTGAACAATGTCTTTATTTTTTATAAAATATTCTGTTTTGAATTTATACCTATGAATTTCTCTTCCACGTAAACAAGGGATAGAATCTTGGGTTTTATCTTTTGATAGGAATTTGGCTACAGGTCCACCCCAATTTACTTTTGCAATTTGTGAAAGAGGAACTGCACCTTTGCATACTTTATCAAATATCGTATGATTATCTTCAGTGATCCAAATTGGAAATCTTTTTGCGTTAAAATAATTTTTATTAGATGTGCTTTCCTCAATTTTATTTTTGTTAGAAAAACCAGTCGCTATTTTCTTAGAAATTTTTTTAGATTTCTTTGCTATGAAAATTATCTGTTCTAATTCTACATCAGGAAATGCTTCTGATGCATCAATCACTTTTACTAAATCAAGATCCATCAAAATTTTCCGTATGGATTCCCATGAAGCAATGTAGGTTAATTGTTTTGGTACTATAAATGCAATATATCCATTATCTTTTAATAAATCGACTCCTTTGAAAATGAAAAAGGATGCAGTATTTCCAGTTTTATCTTGTTCATATCTTTTCTTAAGATATGTTTTTTCAATTTCCTGAAGTTCAGCTCCATAAGGAGGATTCCCAATAACAACATCAAATCCTCCTTTTCGCATAATCTCTTTAAATTGTTCTTCCCACTTGAACGCATTCAATCCAACAACAGCTTCGTCATCAATCAGAGAATTCCCATGTTTTATATGAACATCAATCTCCTCAGGCAAGCGTCTGTCCTTTTCCGCTGCTTTCAAAAGAAGATTTAATTTTGTGATCTCAACTGCTTTATTATCAAGATCAACACCATAGAGATTATTTTTCAATATCTCAGTTTTAATCGAATATTTCCCCTGACTATCGATTCGATACTGTTTCGATTCCTTCCCCCCAGATAAATTGTTATGGAGATAATCAAACGCTTTAATCAAAAACGAACCAGAACCACATGCAGGATCTAAAATCTTCAAGTCTTTACCTTTAGTTTTTTTATTCTTGAGAAGTTCACCAACTGTATTTTTCACAATATAATCAACAATATAGGTAGGAGTATAGTAGATACCTTGTTCTTTCCGATGTGCCTGTCCATTGGTAAGTTTTGCTTTACCTGATTTTGTTTGTGCCAGCAGTTTCCCCAGATATTGTTCGTAAACCTGTCCAAGAACATCAGCATCAATCCAATCAAAATTATAGATATACTCCCCATCTTTCGATTCATAAAGATACTGAGTCAGTTTTTTTATAATCTCTCCATCAATAGTGATCTTATCGCAGTCATTATCCTTGGCAATCGCAAACAAACCACTGTTATACACCTCATTGTATCGTTTGAAAATCTCCTTTAACAGAGAATATGCCTTATTATCTGGGAGATCTTGAACTTCTTTAAGCGTCACATTCTCAGGATTAATCCCAGTATCCTCGCACCGCCTGATGAAAATCAGTCGGTCAATAATCCGCTGGATAATCTCATCTTTTTCATTAATCTGATATTTTCCAGGATAACTCTTCTCGATGTCGCTTGCAATAAGACTACGGATATGCATTAAATCTTCAAGCAGACTCCTATCGATAGAAACACGTCTTTTAAGCCGTCCCTCACGTTCAGCTTTCTTTAACGTCAGTCCTTGTTCAAAACTCTCTTTGGACAGAAACAACAAATCATCAAAATTCGACAGATAATCATCAGGAGAATTGAACACTCTGAATTTATTTCTCAACGCATCTTCTTGTTCAACACAAAAAATCTTCAACTCTTCAAAATTTGTTGAAACCGCAAACGAAACACGCTTTGATAACGCATAAGAAATCACCTGTTTATCTGCTTCTCGTTCCAAAGGAATTCCGACTTTTTTCACTTCTAAAAAGAAGGCGATCTTATCACCGATATAAAACGCGTAATCTGCATGTCCCATCCGAGTTTCACGTCGGGCTTTTTCTTGTTTCACAAAATCCTTTTTTGTCCACCCAAGCAGCTCAAAAAGTGGTTCGACAAGCTTTGTTTCAGTATTTGCCTCTAATTCCTTCTTATATTGTTCATAATGTTCTTTAAAATCATCGATTAACTCTTGCAGTTTTGTTTTAATTTGTTTCTCATTCAACATTTTAGAATCTGATATAATCAGTTTCTACTTTAATCTTTGGCACTGAAATTTTTACTTTCAAGAACCTCCTATTCAAGTTAATAAAGCATAGAAAAGATTAAGGGGGTAATACGTATTGGGAGTTGATGAGTAATATAGAACAGGAATCTATCGTAATAACTAAAGAAAAAATTAGCTCCGAAAATCAATTTGAATTGGATTCCATCGCTTTTAAAGAGAATCAATATCTTTTTACCGAACCGAAATATACAACGCCATTTCCTATAGATCGTGTAAAGGATGGTTCAATAATTACTTTATTTGATAAAACACCAAAACCGATATTAAAAACAGATGTAGTTTGTCCTCATTTTTACGAATTAAAATGGGCAAATGGATGTAATTTTAATTGTGCATGGTGTTATCTAAATGGAACATACCGGTTTCTTCCTAAAGGG
>Ga0172363_10003556_pt1 | contig 12650 bp, 6 predicted proteins | sample LakKivs2_kivu2a2_FD_114541 | JGI IMG/M metagenome (GOLD analysis project Ga0172363, IMG submission 114541) | Sediment microbial communities from Lake Kivu, Rwanda - Sediment s2_kivu2a2 | ecosystem: Environmental > Aquatic > Freshwater > Lake > Sediment | place: Rwanda: Western Province, Lake... | reverse complement strand
TACGACGGGATGGCCGCCGTCGTCGCCATCAAGGATCTCGCCCACAGGGCCGGCATCTCCGTGACGGACGACACTTCGGCTAAATCTGGGTCGGGGTCCGGGTCGAGTTCCGATGAGATATTCTTCCTGCCGTCCGGATACAGCTTCACGAAGCCCGTCATGAGGTTCCCGTCGAACAGCACCCTGAAGGAGACCATCATGACCGTCTGCAAGATGGCGGAGATGCTGTTCTACTTCGACGGCACGGGAATCATGCACATCGCAAAGCTGCAGGGCGGCCTGATGATGTCGTCCGGGACGGGAGGTGGGTCGTCGAAGACGTTCTCGTCCGACCCGGAGGCGGACCTGGCGGAGTTCATCGTCGACGAGAAGCGCACCGAGATCAAGACGGACAGCACGGTGAACCACATCGTCGTCAGGACGGTCGACCGCCAGAGCGGCCAGTGGATCATCCTCGGGGACAAGGCGAGCGACAGCATCATCCCATACAAGAAGGTGCTGCTCGTCGACCAGCCCGCCCTGGGGAGCTTCGCCGCCGCCCAGCGCTGGATCGGCATGGCGAGGGACAGGGTGTACAAGCCGATCTACGGAATAACGATCAAGACGCTCTCGGACTCGGAGATCGTCCCGATGAAGGACTTCGTCTCCGTCGATGGAAGAAACTACCGTGTGGTCGGCGTCAATAGGTCCTACAACGCCGAGGACAACTCCCTGACGGCCGAGATCTCCGGCGAGCGATTCGGCGGGTAGCCGACGATGAACAGATTCATCAACAGGAATGCCGCCTTCGAACAGGCGGTCAAGAACGTGGTCATGAGGGTCTTCCCCGCCGCCACGCCGTCGATAACCGCCATGCAGGTGCTGGACGAGGGCAAGTCCGCCCAACAGTCGATGAGGGCGGACCTCGGCGACCCGGCGTCCGGGGCGAACAAGTTCATCTGGATCGAACGCTGGGGGTGCAGCCACATCGTGATCTGACGACATGCCAAAGCAGACATCAACATACCGCCTAGGATACTTCGTGGCGGGCGAGATCACCAACGACACGACCGAGGAGCGCCGTTGGACGACGGTGGACAACCAGCTCCGCGGCCTGTACCAGATGGTGGGGAACGGGGTCGTCTCCGGCTGGGCGATCACGAAGGCCAGCGGGGGGCTGTCGATCGTCGTCGGGGTCGGCAAGGGGGTGGTGTCCCTCGTGCCCGTGGAGACCACCGTCCCGGTCGTCGTGTCTGGCCTCCCGGCGTCGGCGGAACTGTATATCTTCGCCTCCCTCTACCCCGAGAGCTACTGGACGGGGGGAGTGGCGTTCACCGCGTCGATGTCGCAGTCGGCGCCTACGGGTACCCTGCTGATCGGCAGGGTCGTCACGGGCGAGACCTCCGTCGCGGCGGTCGACGAGTCCGTCAAGCGGCGGGTCGGCATGCTGTCCTCGATCGAGGACGTCGTCGCCGCCCACCGCCACGTCGGCGGGGAGGGGAACCCCGACCTCGTGGACCTGTCTTCCGACGTCCAGGGCAGGCTTGCCCAGGCCAACATGCCGCAGGAGATCGACGCCTCTCTCGTCGCGACCGGCAAGGTGCTGCCCGCCCGCGTCCCCAAGATCAGCCACGTGACGGGGCTGACGACGCAGGGCACCCTGACGCACGCCCAGCTCGACTCGGTCGCCGGCGTCCTGTCCAACCCCGACAGGAGGCTGATGGGCGAGACCGCCCTCACGAACCTCCTGCAGCTCGTGCTCGCCCTGAAGCACCAGTGGCCGGAGATCGACGAGTACCTCGTGAACGCCGTCGCCTTCATCCCCGGCATCAGCCCGGACTCGCAGATCGACGCAGGGAACACGACCGCCAACGTCGACACGAGGACCTACGCCGAGGGCGGCGAGCACCGGATCTACGGCACGGCCGCCGGGGCGACCGAGACCCTCACCAAGTCGTGGGACTCCGCCGCCGAGTTCGCCGCCGCCGAGGTCGACGGGGTCGTGGCCGACCTCGATAGGGTCGTCCTCGAACCGACGGAGAGGTCGGTGGTCGTCGACGACTTCGAGGGGGTCGGTGACTGGACGACGCGGATCAGCGACCTGAGCACCACCTCCGGCTTCTTCGATCTGGACGGGTCGACCAAGGTGCAGGGCAGCTACAGCGGGTCGTTCGGGTCCGGGACGCAGAACGCCTCGAACCTCGCCTTCACCATGAGCAGGGCCATGTCGCCGCAGGACTGGTCGGCGTTCGACGCCCTGGTGTTCTACCTCAAGGCCGACACGCTCGAGCACGGCAAGATCTACTTCTACCTGAAGGACGCGTCCTACGGCACCCAGGGGTCGTTCGCCCTGTGCCTAGAGAGGAACGCCCCGACCATCAACCGCGACACCCTGACCGAGGGGTGGCGCGAGGTCGTCGTCGACATCTCGTCCTACCAGAGGGCGTCGGTGTCCGAGGTCGGCTTCTTCACCTCCACAAACGACGGATGGAACCCGTCGAGGTCGATGGCCCTGCACGTCGACCACATGACCCTCACCTCCGGCAACAGGTTCGTCGAGGACGGCTACGCCAGGCTCTCCTACGACGCCGGGCACCCCGTCGACTTCTGGAGGGTGCGGTGGGACTCCCTGGAGCCGACGGGCACGTCAATCAAGGTCAGGGTCAGGCTGGCGAACGACCCGTCGGAGCTCGACCCGTCCGCGCCAGGGGCGCCGTGGTCGGCCTACGAGACGGCCAGCGGCTTCGAGATCGAGAAGCCCGCCGGGCAGCTGCACAGGTACATCCAGGTCGAGGCCCTCCTCTCGTCCTCCCCGTCGCGGCTGTCGTCGCCGGAGATCCTGCGGCTGCATGTCGACCACAGGGCCGTCGCGGAGGAGTCGGAGTTCTCGTACGCTTCCCAGGACGCCTGGGAGTCCGGCGCCGGGTTCGGGCTCGACACGGCGTCGAACCCAGGGAGCCTGATGGTCGCCGACGTCGACAGGCACGACAATGTGTTCCACGGCGCCGCAAGGGGAGCGGCAGAGCTCGACGGGGCGGCCCTCTCGACACTCTTCTCTTGGACAGGCCACGGCCTGCCGAGGACGACGAGGCAGGCGCTCGGCCTGACCAGGCCGGGGCTCGGCCAGATATCGGCGGCAAGGAGAGGGGACGGCGGGGGAGTCTGGCTGGTCGACACCGACAACGACAGGGTCGTCAACATCGACAGGGCGGGCGGGCTCGTCTTCGGGATGTACGGCAGCCACCTCTCGGACCCGCGCGACGTCTACGGAGGGGAATCCTCCGACAACAGATCATCGTCGAGCAGCGGGTCGGACTCCGAGAAGGCCCCGGCCGTCCTGCATGCGGTCTACAACCCGAGGCTCGGGAGGCTGAACGTCGTGTTCGACTCCGTCCTGGAGCCGATCCACGACAGCGGCACGACATTCGACAGGACGAAGATATTCATGAGGCTCGGATCCCGCAGGGTCTACTTCGGGGCCGGGACGTCGTTCTCGCTGCTGGGGGTCGACGGCGACAAGTACGACGCCTGGAAGGGGGTCGACAACCCGTACTCCGGACAGTTCGCCTTCGAGTCCCATGTGCTCGTGGCAGACCTCTGCCAGGCCGACAGGGTCGCCATGAACGCCGCCGTGGCGGTCAGCAACCCATCTCTCACGGTGTCCAGCCCGTGGCCAAACCAGAGGCTCACGTCCTCCGTCGTGTCGGCGAGGGTGGAGACGCCGAACTTCGCCGTCGGGACGGAGTCGGAAGACGACAACAAGATACGCTGGTCGCTCGACGGCGGCCAGCACTCGCTCTCGTCGTCGAGGTCCGTGAGCCTCGGCGCCCTCGACGACGGCGTCCACTCGTTCGAGGCTTGGCTCGTCGACGGGTCCGACAACCCCGTCGCGGGCGACGGATGCCACGCCGTCGTCCACTTCCTCGTCGACGCCGCCGGGACGTCGGTGACCCCCAGGGTGGAGATCACATCGCCCAAGCCGGCGCAGGCGTCGACGACCGACCCGGTGCTGGTCGCCTTCGCGGTCTACAACCATGCCGTCGGCGAGACCGGGGGCTACCTGCAGTACAGCGTCGACGGCGGCTCGTGGTCGGGGCTGAGGTCGACGGAGCCGCTCGCCCTGAGCGGCCTGTCCCCGGGCGAGCGCACGGTCTCGATCAGGACGGTGGACGAGTGGGGGGTCCCTTCGCTGGAGGGGACGGCGACCGCCACGACGTCGTTCGTCGTCGGGGTCGGCGGGACGGCGAACATCGACGTCTGCGTCAGCGCGGGGGCCATAAGCGGCCCGGCGAGGACCGCTCCCTCCCAGTGTTCCGAAAGCACCACGAGGGTCGACGCGGCCGACATCGTCATGTGCAACATGTTCAGCCCGATAGACGTGCAGGTCATCCTGGCGGACACGAGCGCGATCAACCCCTCGGGAGGGCCGACGGTGCTGGTGGCGAAGCTGAGGTCCCCGTCGTCGCTGCAGGCCCTGGCGGCGCGCCAGGGGACGTCCCCGGAGAGCATCTTCGGCACGAGGTACCTCGACGGCCACAGCGTCGTGCAGTACGACATGGGCGGCAACGTCCTTTTCACCAACAACGCGGCGAAGTTCGCCGAGGGCAGGGAGGACGCCAAGTCGTCGCTCGGCAGCGCCGTCAAGGTCGGCGCGTCGAGCCTGGCGATCGCCGACGCCTGCAACCGCCGGGCGATCGTGGTGGCGACCGACCTGGCGACGATGGAGTCGAGGGTGGAGTGGGAGTACGACTCCGACCGCATCGTCTCGGACATGCAGCCGTGCGAGTCGCCCGACCGGGAGGTCGTCGTCGGCGAGTCGTCGTGCTCCCCGGAGGACGTTTACGTCGGAGCGGGGGCGACGGTCGTCTGGAGGAACTCGTCGTCGGTGCCGATCAGGGTCCTCTCCGGCGCGACGACCCCGGAGGCGTTCGCGGCCGACCCCGACCTCTCGCTGTACGGCGACGAGTTCTCGAGCGACGAGGTGCCGCCCGGCGGCGAGGTCGCCATCCCCTTCCCGAACCAGGGCGACTTCGCCTGGTTCGCCCATCCGAACGTCGTCTCCGGGGTCGTCCACGTCGGCGCGGCGGCGGTCGCCGAGGACAGCCGCTACGTCGTGCTCGAGAAGGAGGAGTCCGGGTCGTTCGTCGGCAGCCGGGTCGCCATGCTCGACTCGTGGGGCAACGTCCTGTGGACGTTCGGCCACGGGCTGCTGTCCGACCCGACCGACGTCAGACCGCTCGCCGACGGCGCCATGATGGTGAGCGTCTGATGTATCATATGGCCAGCAGACGGAGACCCGACCCATGTTCGCCACCAGACACATCGACTGGAGAGTGGAGGCGGGCGACCTCGCCAAGAGGCCGCTCGGCTACAGGGTCGACCTGTCCTTGGACCCGTCCTTCCTGTCGCTGACCGACCGGCGCAGCTCGTTCGCCAGGCTGGGCGACTTCCTGTACTCGCCCTCCGGGGAGGAGTCCGCCCTCGACCCGTTTCCGTTCCGCGGGGTGCCCGACCCCGTCGAGGGGGGTCTCGTCAGGCTGTCCCTGCGCGGGTCCGCCCCGGCCGCCAACCTCGTCGTCGCCTCCGGGTCGTCCGTCAGGAGGCTGGCGGCCGGAGGGGCGTGGTGGGTCGGCGAGGCCAGCCTCGACCCGGTCGCCGTCCGGGACGTCTCCGTGGACGTCACGAACAACGACGTGTGGCTGCTGTGCGAGGGGCAGACGGTCGTCGTCCTCGACAGGTTCCTGGCGCAGAGGCGCTGGTACCGCGCCCACGGAGACGCCGTCGCCATCGCGGTCGACGGCCCCAGGAGGAGGGTCTGGGAGGTCTGCCGCGGGCGGGCGGTGCTGCGGTCGGCGGACGGGGACATGGGGGAGGTCGCCGACATGGCGCTGCCCACCAGGGTGTCCGCCGTGACCTCCAAGGTCGTGTGCCGCGCCACGGGTGACCTGTTCGCGGCGGTCTCGTCGAGGAGGGAGTCCATGCTCCATTGCGCCCAGGGCGGGGTCCAGGGCGCCCTGTACGGCATCGTCACGGGGCTGGGGGAGTGGGAGGCTGGCAGCGTCCTCGTGGCGGACGGGACGGCGTCCGTGGCCGTCTACGACGGCACCCTGCACCCCGGGGCGATCAACCTTGCCGGGCAGGGATTCTTCCCGAGCCGCCTGGCGTCGTCCGGCGGCGGCGACATATACGCCGTCGACCAGTTCTCCAGGGTCGTCGCCAAGGTCGCCCCGTACGGCGGATGGGTCTCCTGGAGGCATGCGATCCCCGGCGCCGGCGACCCGACGGCGATCGACCTCGCCTCCGAGTCCGCAGGCGAGGAGGACGGGCGCAGGGTGTACTTCTGGTGGGACGGAGGGGTCGGCGCCGTCGAGGACGCCGGAGGGGAACCGTGGCCGCTCGGGACGGCGGAAGTCGCCTGGCCGTTCGTGGCGGCCCAGCAGTCGCCGCACGCCCCGGGGCATGTCCACGCCAGGGTGGTCCCGCTGTCCGTGCCGGACGTCGCCTTCCGGGAGAGCAGTTCGAGCACTCAGTCGGCGAGCGAGGTCAGCTCGTCCACGCCCTCGTCGCCGACGAGCCCGTCGTCGTCGAGCTTCAGCGACCTGAGCGCGTCCTCCACATCGTCGCCGTCGTCCGTGCACTCCACGGGCGTCACGCCGTCCAGCGAGTCGTCGAGCAGGTCGTCGTTCAGCACCTCGTCCATGTCGTCGGTCAAGTCCGAGAGCACGTCCCGCATGCTCCTGTCGAGCTCGTCCAGCTGGTCGTCGTTCGGGTTCGTCGACGCCAACCTGCTGGAGGTCGACGACCTCCCCGGCTGCGTGACCGCCTCGGGCTACGTCGACCCGCACCTGCCGTGGTGGGCATTCATGCCGTTCGACGGGACATGGACCGCCGAGGCGGTCAGCGTCGAGCTTGCCGACAGGGTCTGGATCGAGCAGACTGGGGCGGTCGCCAGCACGGCGTGCGACTCCTGGATCGCCGTGGACTTCTCCCCCAGGCAGCCCGCCGGCGTCCAGATGACCGCCTATTGGATCATGGGGTTCGGCCTCGGCGAGGGTACGCCCGGCGGCGTCTGCGGAGGGACGAGCCACCTCCCGACGAAATGGTATGTAGACGCCTCCATGGACGGGACGACGTGGACCCAGGTCGATGCGGTCGACCTGGCCGCCAGCCCGTACAGGTTCACCCCGCCCAGCATGAACGGCTACACGTACATCAGGGCGACGCCGGACGTCTCGTCCAAATGGACGAGATACCGCTGGAGGTTCGAACGGGTGGCGGGGCTCAGCACATGCGTGGGCTTGGCGAGGATCAGGGTGGCGGGGACGACATAGGGCTGTCAGAATGTCACTTGAAAGGCACAGGTCAACGGGGGTCGTGACGGGCGGCGACGTGAGCTGCTCGGTCAGGGCTGTCCCCGGCGGATCGGAGGTCGTCACGATCGAAGTGTCCCTCTTCGGCGGGGCGTTCCGCGGCGTGGACGTGGCGGTCGAGCACAGGCGGTCGGCGATCGAGAGGTGGGCCGCTCCGACGGGGATGTCGTCGCCCAGCGTCCGGGTCTCGGACGGGGTCGCCAGGTTCGCGCCGTGCTCGCCCTCCGGCGCCCTGACGCTGTTCTCGTGGGACTCGTCCCTGGACGGGTACTCCCACGGCGACAGGTGCCTGCTGAGGGTCTCCGTCGCACCGTCGTCGTGCGAGGTCGTCGGACAGGGGCTCGTCAGGGCGTCGTCGGCCGGCCTGTCGACCGGGTCGTCGCTGTGCCGCATGAACGGGTTCTCCGACGGCGTCCTCTGCGGCCGGGACTGGGGCGGCAACTCCATGGTCCTGGGAGACCACGAGTTCTCCGTCGTCGCCCCGTCGGGCGAGACCGTCGCCAGGGTCGACGGCCTCCACTACCCGAAGGCCGCCGTCGAGACGAACTGGGGGTACGCCGTGCTCGACTCGTGGAACTCGAGGGTGCTGGCTCTCGACAGGAACGGCTCGCTGACCAACCAGGTCGACCTTTCGGGCATCGCCGACAAGCCCGAGGGGATGGGCTATGGGCGCTCGTCCGAGACCCTGCTGGTCTCGGGAGGCGAGGTCCACAGGGTCTACGAGCTGTCCTGGCTGCGCAGGGGTGTCGGCCGGCTGCTGTGGCAGCACGGGGACGCCTCGCCAGGGAACGGCCCGTCGCAACTCAACCACCCGGCGGGGGTGTGCTACGGCGGCAGCTCCAGCGTCGTCCTGATCGCGGACGAGGGCAACGACAGGGTCGTGGCGGTGGACAGGTCGCCGTCCGGTTCCGTGTCGACCATCGGCGAGGCGGAGGTCGGCGGGGCGTGGCTCGGCCTGCGCCGACCGCGCTGCGTGGCGTCGTGCGGCGGGGCGGTCGTGATAGGGGAGGGCGAGGGCGAGGGTGAGGGGTTCTCGGAGAGCAGGTTCCTCCACCCCTCGATGCGGAGGTGGGCAGCAAGGGACAGGGTTGAGGATGCGGATGTCAAGGACGACCTGCCGCAGTACGGCGGGACGCTGTTCGTGCCGATCCTCGGAGAGATGTCCAGATGACGATCCCGCGCAAGACCGTGAGCGGCGACGGCGGCGGCCCACTCGGGTCGCCGAACGGGTCGTACTTTGCATTCGGCACGAGCGGCGGCATTCCCATGTACTGCACCGACGACTGGACCTGGTTCATCTGGAGGCATTCCCCCTACGCCATGTGGGTCATATCCCAGTCGATCGGCGGGGACGTCTACACCGAGACGTGCTGGGGTCGCGCAACCGGCGCGACCTATCCCGAGGGGGACTACGACTGGCGGGGCCCTGGCGCCACCGGCACGCCAGTTGTGAGCGACGACGAGTCGTCGAGCGTCTCCAGATCGTCCAAGTCGTCGCGGTCGTCGCAGTCGTCATCGTCGCGTTCGTCGGCCTCGAGCTTGTCGTCGTCGTCCGCGTCGTCGTCCTCGGTCAGCTCGTCGTCGTCGTCCTCTCAGTCGTCCTCGTCCTCCTCGTCCAGTTCGCCGTCTAGTTCGTCGATGTCGTCCTCCTCTTCATCCGGCTCGTCGCCGTCCTCCGTCGCCAGGCTGATGTCCCGTTCGTCGTCCTCGTCAACCGTTGCCGGGACGATGTCGTTCGCATTTTCGTCCGCGCCGTGCCTGTCGCCATCCGTCATGATCGACATCGTGAACCTTCGGAGCATGACTAGGTCGGTCACTGACGGCCTTGGATTCGTCCCGGAGGACGTCGACCCGGCGAGGCTGCGCGGCGACCTCTCGGCAGGCGAGGCGGTCTGGGGCGTCGTCGGGACCAGCGGAAGAGGCGACGCGCGCGTCTCCAACGCCGTCGTCGGCAACGGCGACAGGATGGTCATGCGCGTCGCTCCCGTCGGCCAGGGGGTCGGCTTCCATCCGGCGGCCCCCGGCGTCGCCGTGTACGCCAGGGCAAGGCTGTCGATGACCATGCACGACGTCGTCCGCGGGGTCTCGTCGGAGCTCGTCTTCGACTCGTGGGGCGACGACGCCTCGGCGGCAAGCCGCCATGTCGAGTGGGTCGTCCCAGAGCGCGACGCCCTTGCGGAGAGGTTCCACGGGGCCTACGGCGTCGACGGGGTGTTCGTGCTGTCCGTCAGGGAGGAGGGCGACCTGTTCGTCGACCAGGGGATGACGCTGCCGCTGATCGTCGCGGGGGTCCAGGCGAGGACGTCGACAGAGAGCCACGTCCAGTTCGTGGCGGTCAACCTCAAGGAGGTTCTCGGCGAGGTCGTCGTGTCCCCGCGCCGCAACGTCAGCTTCCTGGAGGGGGCTGACTTCCTCACCAGTGGCGTCGTCGGCGCCGAGGGCAGGTCCTGGGAGGACATCTTCGACTCCGACACGGTCTATCCCCTCTACCGCAGGACTTCGGGAGTCGGGTTCGTGGAACCGTCCGCAGCCCAGAAGGAGGCGATCCTGAGGGTCGCAGCCATGGCGTGGCTGTCGTCGCAGACGCCGATCGCCCCGGCGGACGTCCCCGTCGCCCCGGTCCTCGGCATCGGGGCGTCGCAGCGCCCGACGTCACAGGTCGGCGCAGGCGGTGGAAGGCATGCGGCGCCGGCGGAACCTCAGCCGTCCCAGCTGTTCGGGCTCGACGCCGTCCCGGCGGCGACCAACACGCACGAGACCCTCTGCGACATGGTCGACAGGCACTCCAGGACGAGGGTCAGGCTGGCGAACCCCCCGAGGGTGATCGTCGTCCCGCCTGGCGGAGGGTCGGCGACCCTCGACCTGGTGCCGTTCGCCAACGTCCTCTCGGGGGTGCGCTCGCCGGCCGCCTATGCCCCGGGCGAGGTCGGGTTCCAGGTCGGGTTCGGCGGTCTGGACGCCAGGGACCCGCAGGTGGACGGATACCGCTTCAGCTCGTCGTCCAGCAGCAGCGCCAGCAGCCCGAGCAGCTCCTCGACCGCATGGATGGGCTGGTCGCTGTTCCAGTCCGAGAGCTCCTCCATGACGATGACTTGGGAGAGCCTGTCGTCGAACTCCTCGACGTCGACGACGTCCCTCACGACCACCTCGTCGGAGGGGGTGTCGCCGAACCTCGCATCGTCCTCGTCCACCGAGCGCGCCGGGAAGATCGTGCTGCAGCCCGTCATCAACATGGCGACGAATGGGTCGATCGACGGGGACCCCGACACCTCAGAGACCGTCGTATGGTGCGACGCCGTCGTGCGATATGCGTTCGAACAGGCCGGCGGCCCGGCGAAGATCGACCTGTCGCCAGGGAACAGGGTCTCGGCGGTCGCCGCCGGCGAGGACTACTCCGCCGGCCAGGCCGTCTCCCCGGGGACCGTGCTGAGGGTGCTCTTCCGGCAGCGGCGCGTCCTGCGGCAGGTGAGGCTGTACGCCAAGTCCGGGGCGTCGAGGTTCAGCGTCAAGGTCTACCGCTACCTCGCTGGCAGCGACATCCCGCTGGAGACGGCGAACATCGGCATGCGCGACGTCTTCGCCCCGTACATCGTCAGGGTCAGCCCGGCGGCGGAGGCGGACGGGGTGACGATAGTCGGTTCGTACGGGTCGGCCGCCCTGTCGGCCGTCGAGTGCTACGACGAGCCCGTCGTGCGGCGGCCGAGGCTCGTCAAGGGCGTCTCCGTCCTGTGCGATCTGTCCGCGTTCGGCGGAGGGGGCGACACCAGGTGGTCGGCGGTCTACTGCTGCAACAATGGGCTGGACACGTTCGTCGGCTACTTCGTCCATCCAGCGTCCTCTAAGACGGAGCACAGGTTCATGATCGACCCTCCGATCCAGGCCGACGGGCTGTTGATGTACACCTCCCTCGTCGAGAACGACTACCTGTACGTCTACGAGGTCAGGGCACTGGAGGCATAGATGGCGACGAACCCGACAGCGATGATCGCGACCACGACGTCCTACTTCGAGACGAAGGCTATCTGCAGGATCGACCTCGTCACCGGCGTCACGAAGCACCCGTTCGACCCGGCGTACAACTACGCGGGGGTCGGAAGAGTCTACAACGCCCTGGCGACCAACGGGGAGAGGCTGTACGGCTTCGCATACGCTGGCGTGTACTGGATACACCCATCCGAGGACGGGTCGCCCGGCATCCAGCAGACGCTCGTCGGGACGTTCGCGCCGGAATGCCGAGGGGCGGCGTTCACCCCGGCCGGCTGGATGGGATTCTCATCGCCGCAGATCTTCACGATCGACCTGACTGGCAACCTCAGGCGCTGGAGCGTCGGGAGCCTCGACGGAACCGGCTGGACGCTGCTGGGCAGCCGCATGGTGGCCACGACGCCGATGGGCGGGCTGGCGTTCCACGACGGCAAGCTGCTGATGTCCGGGAGGAGCGGGTCCGGGACCGGTATCAGATGCGACCTGTGGTCGATGGAGTTCAACCCGGTGGCCGAGGTGCTCTACGCCACCAGCGCCATCCCCTACCCCTTGGGGATGGCGTCGGTCGACGGCAGGATCTACTATGTGAGCTCCGCCGTCGGCGACCAGCAGAGAGGCGCCCTCTACACGATGTCGCAAGTCGAGACGCCGAGGATGATCGCCCTCGTCCCAGAGTCGCTCGGGTCGGCCCTGACGATGGCCCCGATGCCGGTCGAGGTGGAGTCGGAGTCGTCCCCGTCGACGCTCAGCAGGTCGTCCTCATCGAGCTCCCGCGGCGTCAGCGGGCGAGCCTCGTCGCAGAGCACCCCGTCGAGCGAGTCGAGCGCCCCGTCGGCGCACGTCTCCTTCTCGTGGTCCAAGGGCATAGCGGTCTGGTTCGACCGCCCGGAGGGCGTCGTCGTCAAGAGCGTCTCGTTCGGTCTCGCCGTGGACGACCACGACTATGCGTACTTCGTCGACGAGACGGGGGAGGCGACCAGGCACACGTTCGACCCCCACGAGATCAAGAAGATGGTGCGGCAGAACAGCGTCCTGAACGTCATGGTCGGAATCGAGGACCAGAACGGCGTCCTGACTTACGCCCGGGCGACTAGGAGGCTCTCGGACGAGGCTGGCGCCCCGTTCGTCGAGCACTTCCGCGGCTCCCAGCGCACGGACGGGTCGGGGCTGGTGGACTTCCGCTACGACTACTTCGACGAGGAGGAGGTCGCCGTCGCCTCGGCCAAGGTCGAGATCAGCAGCGACGGCGGCCTGACCTATGCGGCCGCAACGGCGTCGGCTGTCGGGGACGTGGGGGATGGCGTCGACGTCCGCACG
>Ga0172363_10003555_pt1 | contig 12651 bp, 9 predicted proteins | sample LakKivs2_kivu2a2_FD_114541 | JGI IMG/M metagenome (GOLD analysis project Ga0172363, IMG submission 114541) | Sediment microbial communities from Lake Kivu, Rwanda - Sediment s2_kivu2a2 | ecosystem: Environmental > Aquatic > Freshwater > Lake > Sediment | place: Rwanda: Western Province, Lake... | reverse complement strand
CGCGATGCCGTCGGAGCTGTCGCCGCTCCTCGCGCGCGCGACGATCGAGGGGGTGCGGGTGCTGGAGGACCGAGCGTTCCACGTCGGCACGATCGGCGGGCAGCGCGTCGTGGTCGCGATGACCGGCATCGGCCTGGTCAACGCGACCGCCACGACGCGCGCTCTGCTCGACGCCTTCGCGGTCCGTGGCGTGGTGTTCTCGGGCGTCGCGGGGAGCTTGCACCGCATCGCCGACGTGTCCGTCCCGCTGGCATGGTCTCTCGCGCCCGACGGCCCGCTCCTGCCGGCGGATCCGGACTGGCTGGCGCTCGCCGGCCAGGTCGCCGCCGCGCAGGCGGTCACCCTCGAGCGTTGCACCCCGGTCCCGCCCGACGCGGCGGACGCCGAGCTGGTTTGCATGCCGTTCGCGCCGGCGATCATCGTCGGCGGTCGCGGCGAGAGCGCCGATCCCTACCGGGGCGAGGCGATCGTGTGCCGCCCCGGTGGGGGCGACGTGTTCGGCTGCGACCCGGCGCTGCCCGCCGGAGCGAGGCCGGCGCACGACGGAGCGCGGTCGGCGAGCGACGGCGCGACGCGTGCCGACGTCGGCGAAGACGTCACCGTGGACATGGAGAGCGCCGCGGCGGCGCAGGAGGCGGCCGCGCGCGGGCTGCCGTTTCTCGCCTTCCGCGCGGTCTCGGACGGTACGGCGGACCCGCTCGGGCTGCCGGGCTTCCCGAGCCAGTTCTTCGCCTACTACCGGCTCGCCGCCACGAACGCGGCGATCGCCACGACGGCGTTTCTCGAGAAGCTGTCGGCGGCCGATGCCGCCGACCCGCTCCGCTGCTCGTGACGCGAGGCTACTTGCCGTAGCGCACGATGCGCTCGGTCTCGTAGACGCTCTCGGGGATGTCGATCCAGTTGTCGGTGTCGGCGACCGGCAGCCCCGACACCGTCGCCCGGTCCGCCTTGACGTTGTTGACGATCGCGACGCCGCCCGCGTTGCTGAGACGCATGTAGCCGGGAGCTCCGTCGATCTTCCAGATCAGCGACTCCGGGACCTGGTAGTTCATCAGCACGCTGCCCTTCCAGTCGTACTTGCTCTTCCAGTAGCCGCGGAAGTTGTCCTTGTCGAAGTACATCACCTGCTTGCCGTACAGGTAGTACGGGTTCTTCGGCACGGCCTCGACGATCCACACCGGGCGCGCGACCAGCGCCATCTGCAGCGGCGCCCACGGGGCGAGGCCCTTGCCCGCGCCCTCGGGCTCCTGCGCCGCGATGAGCGGCACCTGCGGGTAGCTGATGCGCCAGCCGATGTCGCTGTGCTCGACCAGCGGCGACGCCGGCGTCATCTGGTCGAGCGGCTTCGGCCAGCTCGGCGCCTCGATGCCCTTGTCGTCGTAGGTGGCGAGGATCCAGCCGTCGCCGAGCAGCTTGAAGTCGAACTCCTCGGGCTTGCCGTCGAAGTAGGGCCCGTCATCCTGCGACAGGTCCGAGCCGAGAAAGCCGTCGGCGCGATTCGCGGGGTTGATGGGGCGCACGCGGCGCAGCGCCGGAACGTACGTCCACGCCTGGTCTGCCTTGTCGCCCTCGCGGAAGCGCCAGTTGAGGCTGACGATCCCCTGCACGTCGGCCGGTGACCGCACGACGCCCATGGTCCGGTTCAGGATGTTGAGCGGGTTCTCGCCGATCCTCTCCTGGAACTCCGGCGGCTGGCCGTCGTAGTACTTGAAGTGCACGTCGATCTCGATGCGCCGCGTGACGCCGCTGCCGCGCTCGACCCAGTTGAGCGGCGACACGGTGTGGAACGAGCCGGCCCAGTGCAGCGTGTAGAGGTAGTTCCACGTCGCCTTGATGCCGGCCTTCGGGTCGCTCGCCTGGATGTCGGGGAACGGCCAGCCGATGATCACCGGCGGCCGCTTGCCGGTCGTCTTGTCGACCACCGTGCCCTTCTCGTCGATGTCGAACTTGCCGGCGTTCTGCTGCGAGATCTCCTTCAGCCGCGGGTCGTAGACGCTGCCTTTCGATCCCTCGATCTTGCGGATCGGGTTCGCGTAGTCGCCTCGCTTGTACAGCTCGATGATCTCGTCGGGCAGGTGGCCCTGCGCGATCTGCCAGTTGTCCTTCGACAGGACGGTGCCGTTGGGCACCTCGGTGATCGCGGTCGGCGAGGCGCCCGGCGTGACGGCGGCGGCGGCGCGGCCGGGCGGGGCCGCAACCAGCGACAGCAGGACGAAGATGATGGTGCCTCGGCGTGCGTGCATCCGTTCCCTCCGCAGTGGAGACGACCGACGGCGATCGTCGTGGGGATGCTTCTATGCCGAATCGGCGGGGGCGGTAAATCACGGAACGGCACTCGTCACGTTCTGGACTTCGCTGGCCGGGGCTAGTATTCCCCGCTCACCGCGCCCGGTCCCCGTTCCACCCGCCGGTGCGCGCGGCGGCGTCCCTGCCGGTGCCGGAGGGTTTCTGGCGCGCTGCGTCGGGAATCAGCGGCGGCCAGGTAGGCCGTACGGGCGGACTCGAAAGAAAGGACTCAGCGTGCCGAGCATTCAGACGGGGAAGGCCACCGCGGCGAAGGGAGATGCCGCGGTCGGTGGCTACGTCGACGCCCATTGCGGCAAGTGCAAGGGCGTCGAGAGCCATATCGTGCTCGCCAAGGTCGGCGACAAGCCGACGCGCGTCGAGTGCCGGACCTGCCACGCGATGCACCAGTTCAAGCCCGGCGCGGCGGGCGCCGGGGGTAAGTCCGCAACGAAGACGAAGGCACCCGGTACGAGGTCGGTGCGCTCTCGAGCCGCCGAGCCGAAGCCCGAGGAGGCCTGGGCCGCGAGCATGCGTCAGGCCCGCGGCGACGCCCTGAAGTACGAGCCTGGCGGACGCTATGTCGCCGGCAACCGGCTGAGCCACGCACGCTTCGGCGACGGGGTGGTCGTGCGGCTGAACAGTGCCACGGTCTGCGAGGTCGTGTTCAAGACCGGCACCGTCAAGCTGATCATGGGCTCCACGCCGGCGCGCCGTTCGGGCTGAGAGTTGGGAAGTCCACCCCCGAGCCGAGCCGGGGGTGGATTCACAGACTCTGAACACGGCGCGCCAAGCGGCGGAGCAGCGACCCGGGCGCGCGTTCCATCCCGGCGTCAGCCGGCTCTCGCGCACCCGCAGCAGCCCGGACGCGCCCGCGATCGATCCGGTCGCACGTTTTCGGCTTGAACCGCGAGCCGTTCCGCGAGCATCTGCGGGCATCCGGGACCGGGCGGCGCGACGCCGCGTCCGAGTCACGACCGAAAGGACGAACGACCCTGATGATGCGCTTCCCGTGGCTCCGCATGCAGCGGAAGACCGATCCGGAGATTCCGGTCACGACACCGATCCTGCTCGGCAACAAGTCGAACGGCGAGTTCTTCTGGGACGAGACCCCGCGGGAGCGCCGCATCCGCGCCGAGATCCTGCGCCGCGCCGACGCGGGCGCGCGCCGGCTCGGCGTCGAGCGCCGCGAGTTCCTCGCGAGCGCGCTCGGCATGGCGACGTCGCTCGCGGTGGTGAACCTGTTCTCGGGCTGCAGCGACGGCGGCGGCTACCGGACTCCCGAGGAGCCGCTCGACTGCCAGGGGGCCACCGAGATCCTGTCGGGTAACGAGTTCATCTTCGACATCCAGACGCACCACATCGAGGACGAGGAGACCTGGAAGGAGCGCAACCCGACGCAGGAGTTCAACGCCGACGGCTTCGCGCGCTTCCTGACCCTCTACGCGTGCGACCTGCCGGATCGCGTCGACTGCATCGGCCCCGCGCAGTACGCGCGCCTGATCTTCCTCGAGTCCGACACGACGGTCGCGACGCTGTCCGGCTTCCCGTCGCTGATCTGCGATGACGGCACGCTGTGCACCAACCTCAACGGCAACGACGGCATGGCCTACTGGCGCAACGTCATCAACGACGCCGCGGGCAGCCAGCGCATGGTGCAGCACTGCCAGGTGGCGCCGAACGACCGCTGGGACCTGCAGTCGGCGATGATGGAGCAGATCCGCGAGACGTACGGCAATCACGGCTGGAAGTGCTATCCGCCCTGGGGGCCGAACGGCGGGGGCTGGTGGCTCGACGACGAGGCCGTCGGCACGCCGTTCATCGAGAAGTGCCGCTCGCTCGGCGAGCCGCTGATCTGCGTGCACAAGGGCTTCCCGCTGCCCGGCTTCGATCGCGTGCACACCGATCCGCGAGACGTCGGACCCGCGGCAACCCGCTTTCCCGACGTGAACTTCGTGATCTACCACTCGGCGTTCGAGAGCCAGAATCGCGAGGGGCCGTACGATCCCGCCGGGCTCGGCGTCGACCGCCTGGTGCGCACCGTCCTCGAGCACGACCTCAAGGGCAAGAACGTCTACGCGGAGCTCGGCAGCGCGTGGGTGCTGTCGATGAACAACGCGCTCGGCGCGCAGCACCTGATCGGCAAGCTCGTCAAGTACCTCGGCGAGGACAACGTCGTGTGGGGCTCGGAGTGCCTGTGGTTCGGCTCGCCGCAGCCGCAGATCGAGGCGTTTCGCGCGCTGCAGATCTCGCCCGAGCTGCAGGAGCAGCACGGCTACCCGGAGCTGACGCCGGCGATCAAGGCGAAGATCCTGGGCCTGAACGCGGCGCGCATCTACGGCGTCGACCCGGCCGCCGTGCGCTGCACGATCGACCAGTCGAAGCTCGGGCGCGCCCGCGCCGAGCTCGACCTGGCGCTCGGCACGCGGCGCTGGGCGTTCCAGCAGCCGCTCGGTCCGCGCACGCGGCGCGAGTTCATCGCGCTGCAGAAGTTCCGCAAGGCGTACGGCCGCATGGCCTGACGGGGGCGCAGCGGCGGACCGGCTGCAGCGGCGGACCGGCTGCAGCGGCGGCACCAGCGCCGCGGCGCCGGCGGCGGAGCCGAGGACGACGCGCCGCCGCGTCTGGTAGGTTGAGGCGCGTGATCCGATCCGCACGACGCCCGCTCGCCGCGGCCGCGCTCCGCGCCGCCAGCCTCGCCCTGCTCGCCGTCGCAACCGCGGCGGTCGCGCCAACCGCACGCGCCGCCGCCATCCCGGCGGCGCCGGTGATGACGTTGTACCGCTTCAACGGTCCGCTCGACGTCCCGACCTACGACGCCGACGGCTTCGCGGCACGCGGCACGGACGCCGTCGCGGGCTCGCTGGCGCAGGGCTCGTCGGTCGTCCCGTGCCTGGTGATCCGCGACGGCAAGCCGCTCACCGACGCGAGCGGTACTCCGTTCGTCGGCTTCGAGGTGGTGGTCGACGCGCGCCGCGCGACGCCGGAGGCGACACAACGCTTCCGCGACGTGGCCGCACGGCAGAAGGGGATGACGGTCGAGAACCACCACTGCCCGACCGGCGTCGACCGGGTGATCGACGTGCGCAGCCTCGCCGCGATGGGCAAGGCACCGCTCTTCGACCCGCCGCCCGGAGATACGCCCGACGACGTGTCCGCCGCGCGCAGCGACCTCGATCGCGTGGTGCGCGCGTTCCACGCGTCGCGCGCCTGCGCGGGTGCGCAGACCAGGCTCGTCGGCCGGCGGGCCGCGCTCGCTGACGCCTGGGACGCGTTCGCGCGCGAGCAGGGTGGACGCTTCGGCACCGGCACGCTCGCGCGGGCGCGCAACCTCGACTACGTGATGCGGACCGCCATCTACGAGGGCCATCTCGACCGCGGCTGCAGCGCCTACGGTGCCTGCGAGCGCGCGGTGATCGCGCTGTCGATCGCGAACCGCGGGCGCTCGTGCGTGCGCGGGCAGGGCTGCCGGGAGCCCGGCGACTTCGTCGGCGTCTCGTCGTCGGTGTCGCAGTACAACATCTGGGACGAGGTGCTGCTGCAGATCACCGGGCTCACCTCGTGCTTTCTCCGCCCCGACCTGGCGCGCGATCCGAGATACGCGAAGCTGCAGGCGATGTACGAGCAGTCGCGCGGCGACGTCGAGCGCATCCTCTACGGCGACGGCGAAGAGGTCGCGGCGGTCTTTCCCGCCGGCGGCGCGTCAGAGCTCGCGAGCCTGAAGCACTACTACCACCCGCCCGCGATGGGAAAGTGCTTCCCCGACGCGCCGCGTGTCGAGTACATTTCCGGCGCGGCCGCGCGGCGCGGCGACGACTTCGCGCTGATCGCGGGCACGCGCGTCGAGGTCGGGGCGAAGCGCGGCGGCGGCTACGAGTTCCGCGACGTGGCGCTCGAGGAGAAGGGCGACCGCGACGTGCTGCGCATCGAGGACCTGCACCCCGGCTTCGTGATCGACGCGCGCAAGGTGTCGCTCGAGGCGAGCAAGGCGTGCCGCCCGTGGGGCACGCCGCCGGGCTGCAGCCGCGGCGCCGTCGGGCGCTGGCGCAAGGTGCCGAGCTGGCTCGCGTCCGGCCGCCCCTTGGAGATCACCTGCCGGGTGCGGGCGCGCGACGAGTCGTGCACGGCGGATGCGCAGGTCGCGTCGGTGGTGCTCGGCGGGCCGTGCGACGTCGCGATGCAGCCGGTGGCAGGGGTGCCCTGAGGGGGATTCCGCCGGCGAACTTTCGCCGTCCCCGTCCCCTGGATCGTGGCTGATCCCGCGCTGCGCAGCAGCGGCCGCAGGGCGTGGGGACCCTCTCCGGTCTGAGAATCCAGAGGTCTCTGCACGAGGCACCCCGGGCCGGGGCCTCGATGGAGGCGGTCGCCCCCGGGGTGCGCGCGCTGCCCTGGCAGTCGCTGCTCGACGCGATCTCAGGCACGATTTGCCGCTGTGCCGGTCGAAGCACTCGGCGAACGAGCTGCGATCGCGCCCCCAACGGCTGCAAAGCGCGCCGCGGGTTGGATTGACGCACCCACGGGGCTCGCCTATCCCGGTGACTCCGGCCGGCGTTCTTCCACCACCGGTCGTTCGGGGAGGACCATGCACGCGTTCGCTCGTCGCGGTACGTCCGTCGCTCTCGGCGCGGTCCTGGCGCTCGCCCTCGCCGCCGGCGCCTCGCGCGCGCAGGACTCGGGCTCGACGCTGTCGCCCGACGGGCGGAGCTTCCTCGTCAACAAGGACATCGGCGCCGAGCGCTGGACCATCGCGCTGAACCTGTTCTCCGGCGACCCGGCCGACGTGATCAGCGTGACCGGCAACATCTTCCGCGCCGACGGCGGACCGCCGAGCTTCGTCGCCTGCTTCGTGCGCGCCGACTCGACCGGCGCGCTCGACGACGCGTCGAGCGTGTTCCGTCTCGCGTGCTTCGGCACGGGCGCGTGCACGCGCACCGCCGAGCGCTGCGCGCGCGACGACTGGGAGCTGATCGCCGGCGACGTGCCGGTCCCGGCGAGCTTCTTCCTGCCGCCCGGCGGCCTCGGCGGTGCGGCGAGCGCCGGCGCTCGCGTCGAGTCGTTCCTCGACGGGCTCGCCGAACGCCTCGCGGCGGCGTGGGCGGCGCTCCGGCGGACGCCGCTCGCGCAGGAAGCGATCGCGCTCGCGCGTCCCGCGACGGCGCTCGCGCAGGCGACCGGCGGACGCGGTGCGACGCTCACCGTCGACCGGCTGAGCTTCCTCGTCACCAAGGACGTCGGCCGCGAGCGCTGGTCGATCGCCTACGCCTACCAGCCCGAGGTCACGGCGGAGGGCGGCGTCGTGCGCCGCTTCCTGAACGTCACCGGCAACGTCTACCAGGCCGACGGCTCGCCGCCGAGCTTCGTCCACTGCACGCCGCGCCCGGACTCGACGGGCACGCTCGACGATCCCGAGAGCGTGTTCCGCTTCTCGTGCAGCGGCGCCGACGCCTGCGACGGAACGGCGCGCGGCTGCGCTGCGGATGCGTGGCGGGCGATCTCGGACGACGTGGTTCTGCAAGCGAGCTTCTTCCTGCCGCCGGGCGGCCTGCCCGCACCGGTGCAGTCCGATCCCGAGATCTTCGTCATCGGCCGGACCTCGGACCCGCCGGCGATCCTGACGTCCGACTTCACCGTGGCGGGCACCACGGCCGGCTCGCGGCCGGCGGGTTCGTGTCCGGTGGGCGCCGCCTGCACCGTCGCACGCGTCGGCAGCTGCTCGTCGGTCGCCGGTGTCGTGGCCGAGGCCGAGGCTTTCGGCTGCGGCTGCCGGATCGACGAGGTACCTCCCGACTGCATCCGGTGCGGAGGCGGCACGTCGGGGCAGTGCGGCGGCGACTGCTCCTACCGCGTGAACGACGCGACCGCGCGCGGCAGCTGCCTCTACTACGACGCGCTCTACCCCGGCTGCATCTGCTTTGCGGTGCAGAGCGACGCGACGCAGACGGTGGAAGGCTGTGGCGGCGCGCCTGAGGCGGGGTGCGAGGGCGACCGTTGCTGTGCGGTCGACCCCCGCGGCGCCTGCGACCCGCTGGGTGGCCTGGTGTCGTGTCCTGGCACGTGCGTGAGCGAGGAGGGCTGCGATCCGGGTGTGCAGCAATGCGGCATCTGCCAGGGGCCCGCGCCCACGGCGACCCCGCGCGCGACCGCGACCCCGCTGCGCACCCCGACGCCGGCACGCACGCCGACACCGGCCCCGACCGGCACGCCCCGTCCGACGGTGACCGCGACGCCTCGGCCGTCGCCGAGTCCGAGCCCGACGCAGAGCCCGCAGCAGACCGCGACGCCGGCGCCGGGGTGTATCGGCGTGGGCCGCCCCTGTCAGTTCGCGGGTGGGCCGCCGTGCTGCAACGGCTTCGAGTGCCAGGAGGCCGAGGAGGGCAGCGTGTGCCTGCCGCCGACGCCGACGCCTGTCCCGTCGCCGACCGAGACGCCGGCGGCGACGGGAACGCCGCCGCCCATCCCGTGAATGGACGGCGGTGCGGGAGGTACGTCCGGAGGACGGCGCCGCGCGCACCGGTGACGATCGCGACGCCCGCTGCCCCGGCCACGGTGCCGAGCGCGGGGCGAGCGGCCGGGCCGCAGGCCGCTCGCCGGTGCAGGCCGCGGCGCGTCAGGCGTGCGCCGGCCACGCCGGCTGTGCCGCGCCCTTCTGCTCCATGCACTGCACGTCGAACCAGATCGGCAGCAGGTACTTGACGTAGAACGCGTGCACCGTCAGGTCGCCGATCACGAGGTCCTCGTACTCCTTGATCTGCACGCGCGGGTCGCGCGCCCGGTGCTCCCTGCAGCGCACGAGCAGACCGTCGACCTCGGCGCGCGTGTCGAACAGGAAGCCGAGGTGGTCGTAGCCCGGCGAGTGGATGTGACGCTCCCCCTCGGCGAGCAGGATGAACTGCCCCGCGCCGGTCAGCAGCAGGTGGGTGAGCTGGCCCACGACCTCGGTGTCGAGGCCCTGGAAGCCGAAGACCGGGCCGTAGAACGCGTCCACCTCGGCGCGGAACCCGGGCGTCAGGGTGCCGGGCGGAAAGGTCAGCTCCATGTGGTTGAAGCGCAGCATGCGCCACCGCCTAGCGCGGCGCGCGCGGCGCAGGCAAGTGCGGGCGGTGCGCGTCCGGCGCTCCGCGCGAGACGGACGCCGTGTGAGGCGCGCCCCGCGAGACGGACACCGCTTCAGCCGCGCCGCGCGAGACGCACGCCGCTCGCTGTGAAGCGACGGGCTGCAGCTGCCTCTGCCGGCAGCGGGGTCTTGCCCCGACCGCGCTCCGTGGTAACGAGCGGCGAGCCGCGCATGTCCGCCTCCGCCGATGAACGTCCCGCGCCCCCCGGCGCGCACGACGCCGCCCCGCAGTCGCGCTTCCCGTGGCACGCCCACGTGGTGCTGCTGCGACCGTTGCGCATCGCCGAGGCGCTCGCGGCCGTCCGCGCCGCGCATCTCGTCGATCCCGTCCCGACCGTGTTCCAGATCGAGCTCGGCGTGCTGCGCATGTGGCATCGCATCCTGTTTCGGCCCGAGACGATCGGCATGGCGGCGTCGCACCCGGTGCGGGCCGACCGCTTCGCCCGGCTCCTCGAGCGGCGCTGGCTGCGCGGCCCGTTCCTGCTGCGCGAGGGCGCGATCGCGCCGTGGGATCTCTCGGGTCTGCTCAGCACGCCGGAGCGTCTCATGACGCACATGCTGGGTACGCACCACGATGGCCTGCAGTTCGTCTACGACCTGCAGATCCTGAGCGCCTACCCGGGACGTACCGAGGAGCTGCGCGACCGGGCGCGCGCCGTCGTGACGCAGGACACCGCGCGGTCGCGCCACCTGCGCAACCTGTGCGTGTACGAGGATTACCACGAGCGGCTCCTCGAGGTGGTCGAGCGCGCGCTCGCCGACGGCATTGCGCTGCCGCCCGAGCTGCAAGACGACCCCGACATCTCGTTCCTCGCCTATCTGCGCTGGTGCGCACGCCAGCCCGCGACGCCGCGCGACGCGTGGCGCGCGTGGCGCGCCGGACGCCTCTCCTTCGCACCCGAGCGTCCCGCTCCGGTTGCGGCCACGGTGACCCGATGAACGGAGACCGCACGAGCTGTCGCAACCGCAGCATGGAGGCAGCGCGAGCTGTCGCAACCGGAGCATGAACCTGATCGACCCCGACCAGCTGATCGACGCCGACAAGCGCACCCTGCGCGCGCTCCTCGCGAGCGGTCACCCGATCGACGCCGACGCGCTCGCCGGCTGGCAGTACCGCGGTACGAGCCTCGGCATGCCTGGCTTCGTCGACCGGCTCGCGTGGAAGACCTTCGTGAAGGCGTTCCGCCGCGATCCCGGTGCGGCCCAGGTGCGCGGCTGGAACGTGCGCATCCGGCAGACCGGGCTGCTCGGCCCGATCGAGCCGCTGCGCCGCGATGGCGAGCCGTTCGTGTTCGGCTTCTTCCGCGTCGAGCGCCCCGGCGGCTACGCCGTCCCCGACGGCGCCGGCCGCGGTCTGATCCTCGACTACAACCAGGCGGGCAACCCGCCGTTCGACCCGATCAACCGGCTGCGCGATCCGCTGGTCGCGCTCGAGCCCGGCAACAGCGACGTGCTGCTGGGCTGGTCGTACCTCGACCTCGGCATCGTGCGCGTGCCGACCCCGAGCTACTTCCTGCTCGAGCGCTGGGCCCCGGTCGGCGAGCCGGCGGTCCCCAAGGCTCGCTGACGGCGCGATGCAGGCCGCGGTCGCGTGATGAGCGAGGCGGGCGTGCGGCGACTGGCCCTGGGCGTCCTGCTGGCGTTCGCCGCGACGTTCCTCGTGCTGCACCACGAGCTCGCCCGCGGCGCGCGCTTCGTGCCCGACGATCTCTGCCAGCGCGCCGACGTGGCGGCACTCGGCGCGCTGCGCGCGCAGCGCCAGCTCTACCAGCAGTGGTCGGGGCGCTGGGTCTCCAACGGGATGGTGGCCTCCGCCATGGCCGTGCTGCGCGAGCCGAGCGCGGCCTTTCCGTACGCCCTCGGGCTGCTCGCGTTCACCGTCGCGGTGGCCTGGACGGTGGCGCGCGCGCTCGTCGGGGAGCGTGTGCGGGCGGGGCTGCTGCCGCTCCTCGCCGTGGTGACGGTGGCGGCGCTGTTCTTCGCGACGCCGCATCGCGGCGACTCCTGGTTCTTCGTCTTCTCGTCGATCGAGAACCTCGTCCCGCTGTGCGCGGCGCTGCTCGCGCTGGCGTGCGCGCGGCACGCGAGCGAGCGCTCCTGGCTGGTCGTGCCGGGCGCATTTCTCGCGGCGGTCGCGACCGGGGGCCACGAGGCGGTGGCGCTGCCCGTCCTCGCGACGGGCGCCGTCGCTCTCATCGCTTCGGCGTGGCGGGACCGGCGGGACCCGCGCGTCCGTGCCGGTGCCACGATGCTCGCCATCGCCCTGCTGTCGTTCGTCGTCTCGGCAGCGTCGCCGGGATCGTCGGCACGGCTCGCCCAGATGCCGCGCACGTCTCTCTTGTTCGCCGCGTCGAGCGCCGCCACCGGTGGCCCGGGCGTGCTGCTCGGCATCGCGCGCGATGCGGCCGGGCCGCTCCTGGTGGTGCTGCTCGCGTGGGCGGTCGGCGCGAGCCGCTTCGCGCCCGCGTGGGCGGTCGGCGCGAGCAGCTTCGCGCCCGGGCAGGCGCCGGTGCCGGTGCGGCGTCTGCTGGCTGCGACGGGTGCGGTGCTGCTGCTCGCTCCGCTGGTCGCGTTCGCCGCGACGTTCTCCGGGTACTACGCGCTCGGCGAGCCGCCGCCGACACGTGCGCAGCTCGTCCTCGCCGTGTTTCTCGTGGTCGCTGCGGTCGAGATCGGCAGCCTCGCCGGCGCGGCGCTGCGCGACCATGCTCGGGCGGCGACCGTCCTGGTGGTGCTGCTCGCCGCGGCGGCGGCGCGCGTCGGCGTCGCCGAGATCGGGCGCATGCGCGCCGACATCGCGCTCGCACACGCCTACGCCGCGGCCTACGACGCGCGCGTCGCGTTCCTCCGGAGCCTGCCGCGCGAGCCCGGCCTCGCGCCGGTGGTCGTCGATCCGCTGCCGCCGAGCGGTGTGCTGCGCTCGGCGGAGATCAGCGCCGAGACGCCGGCCGCGTTCGAGAACCGCTGCTGGCGGCGCATGCTGCAGGTCGGGCGCCCCGTGCTGCGCGCGCCGGATGGCTCGCCGTCGCGTGGCGGGAGCCTGCCGTCATTGCGCGGCGGGAGCGCGCCGCCGCCCGCCGGGGCGCCGGCCCGCTGACCGAGCCGTGCTGCGCGGCCGATCGATCGCACGACGCATCAAGGAGCCGGCCGCGTACCGAGCCCACGTGCGAGGTCCTCGGCGAGCAGCCGGTTGCCCTCGCCGTCGACGTGGCAGTCGTCGAGGAAGACCCGGTCGGGTAGCTCGTGCGGCACGT
>Ga0172363_10003554_pt1 | contig 12652 bp, 9 predicted proteins | sample LakKivs2_kivu2a2_FD_114541 | JGI IMG/M metagenome (GOLD analysis project Ga0172363, IMG submission 114541) | Sediment microbial communities from Lake Kivu, Rwanda - Sediment s2_kivu2a2 | ecosystem: Environmental > Aquatic > Freshwater > Lake > Sediment | place: Rwanda: Western Province, Lake... | reverse complement strand
GCAGTTCCCCCTTGAGAGGTGTCACTATGCGTTGTACCTCCGGCGCTTTGATGTAAAACAATGGCTAGGATAGTAATGCCAACGATAATCGCCAGTCCCCATCCCATCATAGATACTCCAACGCCTGTGCTTAGGCTGTCCGTTGCGCAGATGCCAAGCGCTTGCTCATAACTATCTTGTAGTTCATCAAGATTTTCAGCATGGGCAGGGAGGCACAGAGCCATCATGGCTGCAACACAATAAGCCATAAGCTTTTTCATACATTTGCCGAGCATTCCTACACCATTTCCCTCCTCTACGGAGGTCCTAATCGTCAGTGTGCCTTGAGGAGATAGTTTCATGCAATGAGTATCTTCTTAGAGAACTTGCAATTTGGCAAATTTAGCTACGAGAGATTTTGTTGTACGAAGATGGGGAAAAAAGACATCATAGGTTGCGCCTAGAGAAGTCGTATACGATTTTTGTATAACACCTTGACCAAAATCTTTATGAACTACCTGGGTGCCAATAGGTAAAGAGTCGGATACAGTGACTTCTTTTTCAGTAGGCCAATCAAGATGTTGGGGATCGAGCTCTTGTAGAAAGCGACTTGGCTGCATAATGCGAGGGGCTCCCCATACCAGTCGATAGCGTGAAGCGCTCATGTACAGATGTCTTTTAGCTCTTGTCATTCCAACGTAGCACAGCCTTCTTTCTTCTTCGAGCGCTTCGGGAGATTCTTTAGCGTTAAGGTGTGGTAGCATGTCTTCTTCTAATCCCACGATAAAAGCGAGTGCAAATTCTAGCCCTTTACCGTGGTGCAATGTCATAAGTTTGACACTTTCATACATATGATGAGGATTGTCTACGCTGGATTTTAAAGAGAGCTCTTCTAAAAACTCTTCTAAAGAGAGCTCTGGATTTTCTTGCTGCCACTCTGCAGAGGTTGCGATCAGCTCATCAAGGTTTGCTTTTCTATCTTCAAAGGTCTCTGGATCTTCTTTCAGATGATCCAAATAGCGGGAGCGTTCAATGGCATTTTTCAAAAGGTCTTTTAAGGGAAGCTTGCCTGTTTTTTCTTCTTGTATGGTATGCAAAACATGCAAGTACTCTTGCAGGCTAGCCGCTTGTTTAGGAGAGAGCTTCAGCTCTCCCTGGGTATTTTTTTGCTTAAGCAGAGCTTGGCAGAGGGTGATAATAGGCGTTGCGTGTAACGTAGCATGCTCTTTGAGTTTTTCTAGTGTTGCCAGGCCAAGGCCTCTTTTGGGTAGGTTGATTGTTCTTGCAAAAGAGAGAAAATCACTAGGAGAGCAGGCGACACGCAGAAGAGAAAGCATGTCTTTGATCTCTTTTCTTTGATAAAAGGAAATACCCCCTATGAGAATATAAGGGATTTTTTCTTTGAGCAGTCTATCTTCTAGTGCGCGTGATTGTGCGTTGGTTCTGTAGAAGATGGCCATATTGCCTAGAGAGATGCCTTCTTTTTTGTAGTGAGAAATGGTTTTTGTGACAGAGATTGCCTCTTCTTGTTCGTTGTTATAGAGATGAATATGAACCTTATCTCCTGCGCCAAGAGTGCTCCATAGCTCTTTCTTATAGCGAGAGGTGTTATGTGCAATAAGGCTATTAGCAGCAGAGAGAATATGTTCAGTACTGCGGTAGTTTTGCTCTAGTTTGACAACTTTTGCACCTGCAAAATCTTGTTCGAAGTTCAAGATATTGTGGATGTTGGCTCCACGCCAGGAGTAGATCGATTGATCGGGATCGCCTACTACAAAAAGATTATGATGTTTTTCTACAAGAAGTCTTGTGAGAACATATTGCGCCATATTTGTATCTTGATATTCATCAATGAGAACAAAAGACCATCTTTTTTGATACATCTGCAAAGTAGGTGGAGAGGCTCTCAGCAGATGTACGCATTGAAATAGGAGATCATCAAAGTCTAGCGCGTTATATTCTTTGAGTTTTTGCTGATAGAGAGCATACGTTTCTTGCATCATCTTGAACTCATGAGAGGGGAAGGAGGGTTTTTCTAACTCACCAGGCGATTTTAAGCCATTTTTAGCGTGGGAGATTGCTTGCTTCATAGCTTTTACTGTCGAGCGCTCATCAGGATAATTGAGTGTTTTCAAACAGGTTTTAATGAGGCTAAGGGAGTCATCTTCATCATAGATGCTGAAGCGATTGTTAAATCCTATTTCATGAATCGATTCTCGTAAGATTTTGGCACATAGAGAGTGAAAGGTGCAGGTGAGAACGAACCGATCACTGAGTTGACGAATGCGATAGCGCATTTCTTCGGCAGCTTTGTTGGTAAAGGTTAAAGCAAGGATTTCAGAGGCAGGGATGCCCATCTGCAAAAGATGGACGATCCGATGGGTAACAATACGTGTTTTGCCAGAACCAGCACCAGCAAGAACTAGCATGGGTCCTTCAATATGCTGAACAGCTAGCTCCTGTTCTGGATTGAGCAAAGAAGTCATCGAGGCCTACTCTCAAGGGTTTAATTGGGAAAGGATAACCAGAGCGGCAATTAGACAAAAGGACAAAGTACGACGTTTGATGAGTCGATGTTTGAGAGAGTTGCAGCTTGCCTAATAATTCTCATATATTACGACCGGCTTCCCCTGGATCATCTGTACTATTCGTATGGGATTGAGGTCCTGGGTCTTCGGTTTTCTTTTTTCGAGACATTGCAATCGTCTCGTTAACTCTTTTTGAGCTGGAGAGGATAGCGTTGCTTTTACAGTAGATGCTATTTGTTTGAGTTGCTCGTAAGCTTGAATAGCTTGGCGATTCCGAGGGACTACCTGTAAGTTGTTTAGAGAATCAAGAAGGTTCAAAACATCAGCTATCTTTTTCGAAAAAGGCTGCAATGCAAGAGATAGTCGCTTCATACCTAATATGAAGTCATTTACAAACCCTTCAGGATCTATGGAAGAAATCGCAAGGCTTTCTAGAGGATATAGCTCTAACTGATTGAGTTCCTCGTTTTTTGAAGTAACTTGGTGTAGTACCGTGGCAATATTGCTTTTATTGTCGATGGCTTGTTGTAGGTCGGTGAAAATCTGGCGACATAAAGCGTCTACTTTTTGCGCATGGGTCATAGATTTTCCAAGGCAGAGACTTCCTATTGCAGTCACTACGCTGGCTACAGCGCTTGAGGCTATTAAGCTATCACGAGGCTCTTGGGCCTCTTCTGTTAGAAACTGATTCGCCAATAAAGCAGCAGTTATTGCACTGCTTATACAAGTAGTACTAAGGAGAGCTATCTGGGTATAGTTTGTAGTAGGAGGCGGAGTCAGTTCAAATTTTACTTGAGAAGTTTGGTCAGCTTGCTTTTCAGAAAATAATTTAATAATCTCTTTGATCTTGTCACTTGTAGTTTTAAGGTCCTTAACTGGGATGTTTTTTATGTAAAGCAAATGCTGTACTAGTTCCCTTGGTGATATTTTTGAAACCATAAAACCCCCATGATTTTGTTCTCTTTTTAGTAACTAACTACGCAACTACGTGTAGTTTTTTCTGCGCTAGCAGTCTAATTGATGGTTTTTTTTTGAAAAATAATTTTGTTTATGAAAGATTGGCCGCTAAGGGGTGTTAGAGCTTTTAGCTTTGCGAGGCTGTTTATGCAAGAAGAGTTTAAACCTTATGTGGGAGATTCCACGAAGGTAGCAGAATTTTCTTTTCGAGCCATTTTTCTAGGTATGATCTTAGGGTTGGTCTTTGGAGTAGGAAATGCCTATTTAGGCCTTAAAGTAGGAACAACAGTGTCAGCTTCTATTCCTGCTGCTGTTATGTCTATGGCTATTTTAAGCTTGTTTTTCAAAAGAGTCTCTGTACTTGAAAACAACCTCGTGCAGACTGTGGCTTCTGTTGGAGAGGGCTTAGCAGCGGGTGTGATCTTTACAGCTCCAGCTCTTTTTCTTCTTGGAGCTCCTCCCACGGTATCTCGTATGATGCTTCTCTCTGCTTTAGGGGCAATTCTTGGCATTCTTTTTATGATTCCTATGAGAAGATATATCATCGTAGAAGAGCATGGCAAGCTACCCTTTCCTGAAGGAACCGCATGTGCGCAGATTTTAAAATCGAGGCAAGGTGGTAAATCTAAAGCGCTGACAGCTCTAATAGGTATTGGTGTGGGTTCTTTGTATAAAATTCTGTCAGGGGTATTTAATCTATGGAAAGAGGTTCCTACATGGAGTTTCAAGAAATGGAACAATGTGCAGTTTAGTATGGATTGCACCCCAGCTCTTTTAGGGGTGGGGTATATCATTGGTTTTAGAATTTGTGCTCTACTGCTTTTTGGAGGAATTTTAGCTTGGTGGGTGATGATTCCTCTTATCTCTATGTTTGGGCAAGGGGATGTCATCATTTATCCAGGTACTGTTCCTATTGCGCAGATGTCTGCAGATCAGATTTGGTCAAATTATATCCGTTTTATTGGAGCAGGAGCTGTAGGTATTGGGGGAGTGTTTAACTTATTAAAAGTATTTCCTCTTGTGAAGAAAACACTGGTAGTAGGTATTAAAGAGCTGTTTGAACCCAAACATGTAAGAGCGCAGCTTCCAAGAACAGATAGAGACATTTCTCTCAAATGGCTCATTATGGGATCTTTAGCTATTATTGTCTTTTTGTGGTTATTCCCTGGCCTTCCCATGAACTTTTTGACAATCGTGCTACTTGTTGTCATTGGTTTTTTCTTTGTTGCGGTGTCTTCGATTACAGTGGGGATTGTTGGTAGTACATCGAATCCTGGATCAGGGATGACAATCACAACGCTATTGATTACTTGTTTGATATTTGTAGCGCTTGGTTGGACAGAAAGAATGTATCTGATAGCAGCGCTTACGATGAGTATTGTTGTCAATGTTGCAATAGCTCTTGCTTGCACAACATCCCAGGATCTAAAAACAGGATACCTATTGGGAGCTACTCCAAGAGCGCAGCAGATAGGGGAAATGATAGGGACAATTTTGCCAGCTCTTGCCATAGGGGGAACTTTATACCTTCTCAATCATGCGTATGGGTTTGGCTCACAGGAAATGCCTGCGCCGCAAGCTTCGTTGATGGCACTGATTGCTAAGGGTGTCATCTTAGGAGATATTCCTTTTACGCTTGTCTTAATCGGCATTGTGATAGGTGTGTTAGCAGCGCTGATCAATTTACCTGTACTTCCTGTAGCTATAGGTCTTTATTTACCTCTTTCTTTAAGCACAGGGATGGCTGTTGGGGGGATTGTTGCATGGTTTGTGCATAGGGTCCATCATGAGAAAGAAGAGAGAGCTGAAAGAGGTATTTTGGCATCATCAGGCCTTATTGCAGGAGACGCCTGCACAGGCGTAGTGATTGCTTTTCTCATTGTTTTTGCGAATTTACATTCTGCAGCACCCGCTTATTTAGGAGATATCATGAGTCTTTTGCTATATCTTCTCTTAGCTGTAGGTCTTGCGTGGATTGCAAAAAAACCTCCAGCCTTTCTCAAAGGCAACCACATGTAAGGAAGCAGGAGAGAAGGAAAAAAGGTTGATGGAAAACCCCTTCCTTGTAGTATAGTCCGCCATCTAGCGTTTTTTATTCAGGGCGCCTTCTCCTTACCAAGGCTTTTGGTACAGTGAGTGATAGAGGTGTCAAGTTAGCTATATACTTTTTTTTCTAATCTATCAAGAAGGCAGGGAAGATGAAATCTTGGATGAAAATTGTTTTGGGGCTTTCTTTTGGAATGATTGTTGGTCTTGCTTTTAGCAATATCTCTTGGCTTCTCCCTTACAGCATGGCTTGTAGTTACTATACGGGACTTGTAGGTAAAGTGTTTATAGACCTACTGAAGATGCTCGTTGGTGTTTTGATTTTCTCTTCTCTTGTAACAGGCATTTGCCATATCAATGACCCAAAAAAACTGGGGAGAATGGGAATCAGAGCTTGCAGTTTTTTTACCATAAGCACACTTGTAGCTATTGGTGTTGGTGTTTTCTTTGCTTCTTGGTTAAAACCAGGAAGTCATCTGAACTTGGCTGCTGCAAAACCAGCAAGCGCCGCGCAGGTGAATTTTGTGGAGTTTTTGACGCAGATAATACCCTCCAATCCCGTGGCTGCATTTGCGGAAGGGAATACACTCCAAATCATTTTCTTTGCCACCTTGTTTGCTTTGGCGGTCATTATGGCGCAAGATAAGGGAAAACCTGTATTGAAATTTATGGAGTCTCTTGCTGATGTGATGCAAACCATGACAAAAATTGTCATGAAAATGGCTCCCTATGGGGTGTTTGCCCTCATCGCCTCTGCCATTTCTTCTATAGGACTTAAGGTGATTAAGCCTTTGCTCTGGGTTCTTGTATGTAACTATGGCGCATGCTTTTTCCAGATTCTTGTTATTTTTTGTCTTGTCATAAGATGTTGCACATCTTTTGGGGTTTGGCAGTTTTTTAAAGGGATGAAAAACGCAATTATTGTAGCTTTTACGACATGTAGTAGCGCTGCAACGCTTCCGGTCTCTTTGCGGTGCATGCGAAAAAAATTAGGTATTTCTAGAGAAGCTTCAGGCTTTATTATGACGCTCGGTTCAACCGTGAATATGAATGGAGCTGCCATAGGGCAGGCGGTAGCTTGTCTATTCATTGCTCAAGCTTATAACATAGAGCTGAGCGCTTTAAAGATCGCTGTTTTGTTCTTTACTGCTTTAGTTTCTGCAATTGGAGCTGCAGGAGTTCCAGGAAGTGGTCTTGTTATGCTCTCTATTGTTTTAAACGCTGTAGGGCTTCCTTTAGAAGGGATAGGGCTTGTAGCAGCAATAGATCGTTTGCGTGAAATGCTGGCTACAGTGACCAATATTCTTGGAGATGCTGTCGCAACAGCGTACGTCGTACATAAAGAAAAACAGATGGAAGAGAAAAAGCTTGCTTTGGAAGCTTCTACATAGAAAAAATCTATACGTTTTTGAGGTTGTTGATATCCTGTTGAAGCCTTTTCATGACATCTGAAGAGGGGTTTTTTAAAAACTCTCGAAAGTCTGTTTGTAGTTTTGCAACGTCTTGCAAGTCCCCTGAGTTCATAAATTGCGGAGAGGTTTCGCTCATGATATGAGAAGCTTCTCCCATAACCTCTTGGAATTTGGTCTTTTGGTTGTCCATGTTAGATTGCTTATAGGCTTGTAGACTTCTCTCAAATAAATCAACGCTATGTTTAAACTCTTCTCTGTACGAAGGAATGGAGCCTGGATCTTGAGAGTTACTCATGGTATACATCAAAGGTTATAGTTGACCTATTTTTCTATATAAAGTGCGCAGGTATTTTTTCCAATAACCATTGAAATATTTCTTGCATAGAAGTATTGTTGGTTTTTCTTTGTCAGAGGAAAATATGAGACGTTTGTGCTTGTTATGGTGTGTCTTGGGTTCTGTTATCGGGGGCTCAAATGCTCAGGCAGCCGATAAAACTCCTCCTTCGCGTGCAGCGATTCAGAAGGAGCTAACTCAGGCAGAAAAAGACTTTCAAGATGCTAAGTCCATGTTTAACCCATGGTATACAGGGCCTTTGCTAGCCCCATCGCCTCATTTGATCTCTCCAGGTCTAGTGAATATTCAACCTTATTTGTTTATCACAGGGAATTTCGGTAGATATACCAATAGCGGCAAGTATGAGAGCATGCCTACACTGTTTAATGTGAACCCGCAATTTATCGCCCTTGTTGGGGTGACGCAGCATATGGAGTTCACACTTGCTTTACAGGCTGATTACAACAGTCAAAGTCATGAGTCTTCTTTTAATTTTGCTGACATGTCTGCGGGATTAGGATTTCAAATCATCAAAGAAGGACCTTATATCCCTGCACTACTTTTTAGTGTCCAAGAGTCGTTTCCCACAGGTAAATATCGAAATCTTAATCCAAACAAAGGTGGAGTTGATGCCACAGGCTCTGGTACATTTGGGACGACGATAGCCTTGAACTTTGGTAAAATCGTATGGTGGTGGATTCCAAAACATCCTATGAACTTTCGTCTCTCTGTTGGCTATACTTTCCCCACAATGGTTCATGTGGAGGGATTTAACGCTTATGGTGGGGGGTATGGGACCAATGGTCATGTGCATCCAGGACAATCTTTAGGTATCGACTTTGGTTACGAGTATAGTTTTACCCAGCGGTGGGCTGGCGCGCTTGATGTTGTGTACAAATACAGCGCTGCATCTCATTTTTCGGGGGATAAGGGTGTCGATGCAACAGGCGCCCCGGCGGTTGTTGGAGGCCCTTTTTCTGAGCAGCTGAGCTTAGCCCCTGCTATCGAATATAACTGGAATGAGAACTTGGGATTTATCGGTGGCGTCTGGTTTACCGTATGGGGTAGAAACTCCTTAAGTTTTGTTTCAGGCATCTTGAGCGTGACTTATACGTTTTAGTCACAATTTGCCTAGAAAATTTATTGTTGGTGATTAATCCCCTGCGAGTTAAAATGACTCGCAGAAGTGGCCAGATAGTTGCTTGTAACTTAAGAGGGTTAGAGTCGTCGATGGAGATATTAGATTCAGGTAAGGACAAAGTCAAAAAAATTTGTGATACTCTTAAAAAGCAGACGCTTGAGCCAGCAAAGCAGGAGGCTAAAGCTCTTCTTGAGCAGGCAACAAAAGATGCAGAGAGGATTGTAAAAAGAGCAAAAGAAGAAGCAAAAGAGATTTACGAAGATCATAAAAAGAAAATGGCTCAAGAAAAGAAGGCTTTTCACTCTTCCTTAACGTTAGCCAGTGTCCAGACCATGGAGTTGTTAAGACAGGAAATAGAAGATAACCTGTTTAGCAAGCATATTTCCAAGCTTTTTACTAGTGAGACCATAAAAGTAGAAGTGATTGCGGAGTTTATTGACGTTGTGCTTGATTTGCTTAAAAAAGAAGGACTTGATGCTCATGTAGAAGCTCTTCTTCCACAAGCAATCTCTAAAGAGCAGGTAGCAAAAAGACTGGCAAAACAATCTATGGAGATATTGGGAGAAAAAGGGCTTGCTCTTTCAAGTATTACTGGGGGAACAAGAGTTAAAGTTGTCGATCGTCATCTAGTCTTAGAAATATCAGATCAATCCTTGAGAGAGCTTTTCATCCGTTTTATCAGAGATGACTTTAGAGCGCTTTTGTTTGATGTAAAATCTATGTGAAACTATTCCATGGAACGCTAATGGCTTACTATTATCTTGCTGCATCGCTACCTCCTATGGAGTTTGGAGATCTACCAGAGCTTTCCACGATGGAATTGCTAGATCAGTATGGGATGAACTTTGATAAGCAGGCAAGAGAGCAGCTAGCGGTTCTTCGTCTTTGGTTTGATTTGCAAAACATCAGGCAACTCTACACTTTCCGCTCGGGACCTGTCCATCTAGATGTTAGAGGGAATTTTGCTAAACAAGAGCTCAAGCAAGCTTTAGAAGATCAGCATGGTTTGCCAGAATATGTATATGACTTTCTTAGGCAGCATGAAGCGCATAAAGATGCTTTGTCCCATTTTGCTGAGCTTGTATCTACATATTTTGTTACTGAAGCCTCAAAAGCATCGGGGTTTGTTAGGGAATACCTTGCATTTGAGAGAAATCTGAGGTTGATCTTAACAGGTTTTCGTGCAAAGAAGCTGAAAAGAGATATGAGGAAGGAGTTTGCTTTTGAAGATATGCACGATGATATTGTCAGCGCGATCTTTGCCCAACAAGAAAGCCCTTACTTTGAAGCTCCTGCGGGATATGAAGAGCTTCAGGAGATGTTTTTAGCTGCTGAAGATCATCCGATGCATCAGTATCGCTATCTCGCGGAACTCCGGTTTAGAAGACTCAGAGAGATGGTGCAAGGGAAGCCTTTTACTTTGGATTATCTCCTCTCTTATCTGTTGAGGGTTGTCCTCTTGGAGGATTTACATAGTTTAGATGATACACAAGGTCTGGAAGTATTAAACGGCATTTTGAAGGATACAGCATGAATGAAGGGTTAGTTAGCACAGTGAAAGCTTCGAAAGGCAAAGTGACCAAGGCTTTTGGCAATCTGCTATTTGTAGAGTTTGAAGACAACATTCGCCAGGGAGAGACCGCTTTTGTGGAGCTTCAGGGTGTTGCTCTTAAGGCAGAGGTGCTAGAAATTAAGGGACGTGAAGCCAAAGTGCAGGTGTTTGAAGACACTAAAGGCGTGCAGCTTGGCACAGAAGTTTCTTTTACAACACATCTGTTAGAAGCAGAGCTTGGCCCAGGACTTATCAGTACCATTTTTGATGGTTTACAAAACCCCCTTGAAAAGGTAGCGGATGCTTCAGGCCTTTTTTTACAAAGAGGGGTTTATCTTCCTCCACTAGATAGAAATAAACATTGGGATTTTCATCCCAGTGCCAAGGTAGGAGATGTGCTGATGAGAGGCGATACTCTTGGCACGATTTTGGAAAGTCGGTTTCATCATCATATCATGGTTCCCTTCTCTTTAGATGGAGAGGTTAAGGTAACTTGGGTGGCTGAGGCTGCTGCCTATGATGTCATTACTCCTATCGCTAAGGTGGTTGATCAAGCAGGGAAAGAGCATGTCATCACCATGCTACAGAAGTGGCCTGTCAAAATACCCCTTTGCCAAGGTAAAAAGATTCGAGCTACACGTATGATGGATACAGGACTTCGTATCATCGATACGCAGTTTCCTGTAGTTAAAGGAGGTACATTTTGCGCTCCTGGTCCGTTTGGTGCAGGGAAGACAGTATTGCAACATCACTTATCAAAATACTCTTCTGTAGACCTTGTGGTGATTGCTGCTTGTGGAGAAAGGGCGGGAGAAGTTGTGGAGATGCTTCGTACTTTTCCTCATTTGATCGATCCTCACAGCGATGAATCTCTTATGAGTCGTACGGTGATTATTTGTAACACCTCATCGATGCCTGTGGCGGCAAGAGAAGCTTCTGTCTATATGGGAGCTACCATCGCAGAGTATTATAGACAGATGGGGCTTGATGTTTTGCTCTTAGCAGATTCTACCTCTAGGTGGGCTCAGGCTATGAGAGAGATGTCAGGACGTTTGGAAGAGATCCCTGGAGAGGAGGCTTTTCCAGCTTATCTAGCTTCCAGGATAGCAGCCTTTTATGAAAGATCAGGAAACATTTTGCTGCGTAGCGGTACAACGGGATCTTTGACAATAGGAGGGACGGTCTCTCCAGCAGGGGGTAACTTTGAAGAGCCTGTTACGCAGGCAACACTTGCTGTTGTGGGGGCTTTTCATGGACTCTCCAAGCAAAGATCAGATGCGAGACGTTATCCAGCTGTTGACCCTTTAATCTCTTGGTCTAAATATGTAGATCTTGTCAGTGGAGAGCTAGAGCAGGAGTTTGAAGGATGGGGAGTGTTTATCAAGTTCGCTGCCAAGATCTTGAAAATGGGTGATGAGATCGGCAAACGGATGGAGGTTGTGGGTGAAGAGGGGATCAGCTTAGAGGATTTGCTTGTCTATCTTAAATCTGAGCTCTATGAAGTTGTCTATCTGCAACAGAACGCTTTTGATAAAGAAGATGCTTACTGTCCACTGAAAAGGCAGATTAGTCTCATCAAAGTGATTAGAAAAGTTTTTCATACAGACTTTGTATTTCAGTCTCACGATGAAGCGAGATCTTACTTTTTACATCTGCAAAGTTTGCTGAAAAATACCAATGGAATGGTGTTTGCATCAGAGCAATATACGCAAACGGTGCAGAAGATTTATGGATTGATAGAAAGCGCAGCAGAAAATGGTAAGTAAGGAAGCAGCATGAAGAAAGTCTATGATAGAATCGTGGATATACGGGGTTCACTCATCACAGTGATTGCCAAAGAGGTTGGGCTTGGTGAGCTTGCACAGATTAGGCGCAGGTCTGGGCATGTGACGTATGCTTCTGTGCTGAGGTTTGAAGGAGAGAGAGTCACTTTGCAAGCCTTTGAGGATACAAGAGGGATTAGCACCGATGATGAAGTGATCTTTTTAAAAGACTATGTCAGCGTAAGCATGGGTAAACACTTGTTAGGTAGAAGATTCAATGGTGTGGGAGACCCTATTGATGATGGCCCTAGAGCTCAGGGAGAAAAGACAGAGATTGGACAGCCTTCTTTTAACCCTGTGAAAAGGATTATCCCTCATCAGCTCGTGCGTACAAATATCCCGATGATTGATGTGTTTAACTCTTTGGTAAAATCACAAAAAATTCCTATTTTTTCTATTCCTGGAGAGCCCTATAACGCCCTTCTTATGAGGATCGCTAACCAAACCGATGCAGATGTGGTGATCATTGGAGGTATGGGACTTCGTTATGATGATTATCAAGCTTTTGTAGAAAATGCGGAGACCTCAGGGTCTATGGAAAAAACGATTATGTTTATCCATAAAGCCACAGAGCCAACGGTGGAGTGTTTGCTCGTGCCTGATATGGCGCTGGCTTGCGCAGAGGCGTTTGCTGTAAAAGACAAAAATGTTCTTGTACTTCTTACCGATATGACAGCTTTTGCTGATGCTATTAAAGAGGTAACAATTACGATGGACCAGATCCCCTCTAACCGAGGCTATCCTGGTTCTTTATATTCCGATTTAGCGTCTCGTTATGAAAAGGCTGTCGATATCGATGGAAGTGGCTCTATCACGTTGCTATCTGTAACGACAATGCCAGGTGGCGATATTACACACCCTGTTCCAGATAATACAGGGT
>Ga0172363_10003550_pt1 | contig 12661 bp, 8 predicted proteins | sample LakKivs2_kivu2a2_FD_114541 | JGI IMG/M metagenome (GOLD analysis project Ga0172363, IMG submission 114541) | Sediment microbial communities from Lake Kivu, Rwanda - Sediment s2_kivu2a2 | ecosystem: Environmental > Aquatic > Freshwater > Lake > Sediment | place: Rwanda: Western Province, Lake... | reverse complement strand
TTATTCAGAATATTTTCCAGAGCCTTTCCCGGCCAGGGCCGCTTTCCAGGTCAGCAGATTGCCGAAAGATGTTAAAATTGAAATAGAAGTAATAGCTCTGACTGAAACAAAATAATTTTGCGTCTTTTCAATGAGGGTTAATTTTTTTATCATCTGGAGTATAATCTTAGTGAGGTTAGGCCATGCCGATCTACGAATATGTCTGTTCAGAATGCCAGCATAAATTCGAATGTCTGGTGAATCTTAACAAAGAGACCAGAATATTATGTCCGCGCTGCCAGAGTGAGAAGGTAAAAAAACTGGTCTCTTCGTTCGGTATAGGTGGAGGAGTTAACCGTCTTAAAACCAGCAAAGCCAGGTGTGCGAGCTGTTCCTCTTCGAGCTGCTCCACCTGTAAATAAAGCTATCTCCCTTGACAAGAGCCGTCCGATTTTTGTAAATCTATTCATCCATCTTTTTATCTGAAATGCAGATGAAAAGCACCGATTACAGGAGAAGAGGAAAGAACTATAAGACCAGAATAGGTGTAGATTCTGGTGGAACTTTCACCGATATTGTTGCGCTCGTAGATGGCAAACTGCATGTCAGAAAAATCCCGTCAACGCCCGGGAACCCGTCGACCTCAATCTATGAGGGTCTGAAGGAGTTCGTAGAAAAAGGCCCGGTTTTTATCATCCATGGAACAACCGTGGGCACTAACGCGCTGCTTGAAAAGAAAGGCGGCAAGATTGCGCTTCTGACTACAAAAGGTTATGAAGACATTATCTTTATCGGGCGGCAGACAAGAAAAGAGCTCTATAGTTTGAGAAGCCAGAGCCCTGGCTATCTTCTCGCTTCTTCTCTCTGTTTTGGTCTTGAGGAAAGGATTCTGGCTTCGGGTAAAGTGGAAAGAGCGCTGGAGATTAAGGACTTAGACCCGATAATCAAAATCTTAAAAAAAGTAAAAACTGAGGCTGTGGCAATTTGTCTTCTTCACTCTTATGTCAATCCCAGGCATGAGATTATGTTGCACGAGAAACTGGCCAAACATGGCCTGGTGACTTCAGTTTCTTCCAGTTTGCTCCGCGAACATAGAGAATATGAAAGGACTTCAGCCACAACCATTAATGCTTATCTGATACCAGTTATGAACAGATATCTGGCCTCGCTGGAAAGGAAGTTAGCCGGAGCAGAACTGAAGATTATGCAATCGAATGAGGGTTATATTTCAGCAGAAAAAGCCAGGCTTGAACCTATCAAGACTATTCTTTCTGGGCCGACAGGTGGCGTCGTGGGTTCCTGGCATCTGGCGCGGCTGGCTGGCTTTAAGAATGTGATCAGCTTTGATATGGGGGGGACTTCAACTGATGTCTCCTTGATAAACGGTAACATCCGGAGGTCAACAGAAAACTTGATTGGAGATCTCCCCGTGCGTCTGCCCATGGTTGATGTTCATTCTGTAGGAGCCGGAGGCGGGTCAGTAATTCACATTGATGAGGGTGGACTGCTGAGAGTTGGGCCTCAAAGCGTGGGCGCTCATCCCGGGCCAGCTTGCTACGGAGTTGGAGATGAACCTGCAGTGACTGACGCTAATGTCTATCTTGGAAGGCTGGACCCCGAATTCTTCTTAGGAGGCAGGATGAAGATCTACCCAGAAAAGAGCCGGAAAGCCCTGGAGCGCATCGCCAGAAGAATTGGCAGGAATTTAACCGAAACTGCTCTTGGCGTTATTGACATAGCCAATGCCTCCATGGAAAAAGCCATCCGGGTTATTTCTGTGGAAAGGGGCTATGACCCGCGTTGTTTTTCTTTAATTTCTTTTGGTGGTGCTGGAGGGTTACATGCTGTGGAAATGGCTAAACATCTGAGAATTCCGAGAGTGATTGTGCCGCGATTTGCCGGCGTTCTGTCAGCGCTGGGTCTACTGATGGCTGATTCGATTAAAGACTATTCCCGTTCTTTTATAAAATTAGCTCAAAGAACAGAGCCGGAAGAACTGGAAAGAGTTTTTTCTGAAATGGAGGATAACGCCTTAAAAGAGATGTCTGAGGACGGTTTTTCTCCGCAGGAAGTTCTGGTTGAACGTCATCTGGACCTTAGATACCAGGGGCAATCATATGAACTTACCGTACCCTATAGAGGGGGTCCATTCCATAAGTATGGCTACCTCAACGACTTTCACCGTCAGCACCGGCGTTTATTTTCCTATCATCATCAGCACCGGCCAGTAGAGATCGTCAACCTAAGGATTAAAGCCATAGCGAGGGTTAAGAAAATAAGATTAGAGTCTTTTGAGCTTAATCCAGAAATTCCGAAGAAAGCCCGGGTAAAAAAGCAGTGGCTTTATTGCCAGAACAAAAAATACCGGGCCGATGTTTACCACCGCTCAGAGCTCATTGCTGGAAACCAGGTCTTCGGTCCGGCTCTAATCGTTGATGCCGAATCAACTACCTTTCTTCCGCCTAGTTACGGTGCTAAGGTTGATGCCTATCTGAATTTGTTAATAGAAAAAAGGGGAACCGGATGAAGAAGTTTGACCCGATAGAACTCGAGTTGTTCAAGAACCTGTTCACTTCAATTACTGAAGAGATGGCGGCTGTCCTGCAGAGAACTGCGCTTTCGCCTAATATAAAAGAACGAAGAGATTTTTCTTGCGCCCTTTTTACCAGACTCGGAGAAACCTTTGCTCAAGGTTCTCATATCCCTGTCCATCTTGGAGCCATGCCCCTTTCAGTTCAGGCAGCTTTGAAGTCAGTGGAATTTGCCCCGGGGGATGTAGTCATCTTGAATGACCCTTATAAGGGAGGAACACATTTGCCGGATATAACCTGTATCCAGCCTTACTTTGTTGACGGCCATCTGTGTTTCTTTATTGCCAACCGGGCGCATCACTCTGATGTTGGAGGGATTACTCCGGGTTCAATGCCCCTGGCCACTGAAATCTTTCAGGAAGGAATCATCATCCCCCCTTTGAAGCTCTTTAGAAGGAAGCGGTTAAACGAGGAAGTCCTCGACTTTTTTCTGGCTAATGTCAGGACACCAGAAGAAAGGCGAGGAGATATTATGGCTCAGGTAGCGGCCAACGCGCGGGGTGCTAAGAGGCTAAGCGAGATGCTCGCCTCTTATGGACTGGCCAAGCTAAGCCTTTATGCTGACCAGATTCAGGATTACACTGAGGAAATACTCAGGAGAACCATAAAAGGAATTCCTGATGGTGTTTACAGGTTTTCAGATTTTCTGGATGACGATGGCGTCATTGATGAGCCGATAAGAATCTCAGTCAAATTGACTATTAAAGGAGAAGAAGCCTGGGTGGACTTTACCGGATCTCCTTCTCAGGTTGAAGGCTCGGTCAATGCCAATTTTGCCGTCACCTATTCTGCAGTTCTTTATGTTTTTAGGTCTCTGGTCGAAGAAGACATTCCTTTCAATACTGGCCTGATGCGGCCGGTCAAGATCATCGCTCCGGAAGGCACTGTGGTCAACACCACATTCCCCTCAGCACTGGCCGGGGGAAATGTAGAGACCTCTCAGAGAATCGTTGACGTGCTTCTGGGAGCCCTGGCCAGAGCTTTACCCGGGAAAATACCTTCTGCCAGCCAGGGGACCATGAATAACATAGCTTTTGGCGGCTTCAATCCCTGGAGAAAGTCAAATTTTGCTTATTATGAGACAATCGGAGGCGGCATGGGAGCATCTGCCCAGAATCCTGGCCTGAGTGGCGTTCATTGTCATATGACTAATTCCCTTAATACACCGATAGAGGCTCTTGAAAACTATTTACCGGTCAAGATTACCAGATATGCCCTGAGAAAGAATTCTGGTGGTAAAGGCAGAAACCGCGGCGGGGACGGTCTTGTAAGAGAATATCAATTTCTGGTTCCAGCCAACCTGACTATCATTTCTGAAAGGAGAAAGTTTTCTCCGTTCGGTCTGGCCGGGGGCAGCCCGGGGAAAAAAGGATTAAATCTATTGATCAGAGGCAAAAAAAGGATAATTCTCGGCTCGAAGGTCAACCTTAAGGTCAACTCTGGAGATGTTCTTAGAGTTGAAACTCCAGGTGGCGGCGGATATGGTTCGAAAGAAGAGTGATTGCTTTAATCAACGGTCAGTGTCTTGCTGATGTTTCGCGGCTGGTCCGGGTCCATGCCCAGTTCCTGGCTCAGATAATAGGCGAGTAGCTGAGAAACCAGAGCACTCAGTACCGGACTCAAATAATAGTTCTCTGAAACTAAAGGGATGATAAAGTCAGCGTTGATCCGCAAAGTTCCGTTCTCGGGTGCAATCAGAGCAATCTTTCCATAACGACATCTGACCTCATTCATATGAGAAATCGTCATTCTGGCATCTTTGCCGGCGCTGACGAAGATTACCCAGTCGTCGGGAGAAATGATGGCCAGTGGACCATGTTTGAATTCAGAAGAATACATGGCCTCACAGGGAATGTAAGAAACCTCCTTGATTTTCAGGGCACCCTCCAGACATACACCATATGAAATTCCGTATCCCAGATAATAGAGATATTTTTTACCTTTAAGAATTCGAGCCAGCTCTTTGATCGATCCAGGATTCTGGTCAAGAGTATCTTCTATCAATTTTGGCAAGGACCAGATCTCTTTTTTTGAGATTGAACTCCTGATTCCTTTTAGCCGGGACAGTTCATAAGCCACAACCAAAAAAGTGATGAGCTGATTCAAAAAAGTCTTCGTGGCTGGAACTGATATTTCCACATTAGTCAGTAAGGGTAAATAATTCTTTACTCTGAGCTGGAGCGAGGAGCCCAACACATTGACCATAGCTATCAGGTTCCGTGCCTTCTTTTTCTCCAGAAGATTTAAAACGTTGATCACGTCCTTGGTTTCTCCACTCTGCGAGACCAGGATAAAAGCTTCTTTTTCTGGCCTGATATTTTGATAGAATTCGCCGAAGGATCCAGCAATAACAGGAATTGCTTCCATCCTGGCTATTGAGTGGAGGTAAAAAGCTCCAATGGTGCACGCATTATAAGAGGAACCTGAGCCTATCAAATAAACTCGATTAACCTTCTTAAGTTGCTGGAGTATTCTGGCGGTGTTTTCTTTTTTGCCAAGGTATTCGAGCAGCGCCCCGGCTTTTTCTGGTTGTTCATAAATTTCTTTGAGCATGAAGTGGGGATAAGCTCCTTTCTGTGCCTGTTCAATATCCAGAGGGCAGTCATAAGGTTCTCTTTTAATCTCCCGGCTTTTTGACAAACTTTTTATCCTGTAGGAACTGGCTGAAAATTCTACATATTCTCCGTCTTTTATGGTAACGATCTTTCTGGTCAATGGAAGAATAGAAGGCAGGTCAGAAGAACAACAGATAAAGTCCTCTCCCAGTCCAAGGTAGAGGGAAGAATATTTTTTTACACCGTACATATGGTTGCTACCCACTTCACTGACGCAAAAAGCATAGTCTCCTTGAAGCATCCGGTCAGCCCGTTTCAAAGCTTTTCCCAGGTCGCATGTAGTTTTAAGGGCCTCTTCCAGGGCATGAACACAGACTTCTCCATCATTTTCACCCCTGAATTTATGGCCCCTGGCAGAGAGCAAGGAGATTAGCTCCTTGGTATTGACTATATTTCCATTATGGGCGCCGACGAGCTTTTGTTGACAATCAAAGTGAGGCTGGGCATTTTGAGACATTGGCTGGCCGAAAGTTGCCCACCTCAACTGGACTATACCCTTAAAACCCTTCATTTCCTGAAAACGCAATTTTTGAGCTACTTCGTCTATCTTGCCGACATCTTTTCGCAGTTCAACTGAATCTTTTTCAAAAGTGCCAATGCCAACTGAATCATACCCGCGGTAGGTCAGGCGCCGCCCAGCTTCGAGCAGAATTTTCCCAAGGTCGTCTCTTCTCTGGCGATAGATAATACCGAAAATACCGCACATACCCATCTCCTTTCATTTCCCTTTCCAGAAGCTATCTGGGCGCGGTTTTTTCCTGCTTCTGTTTTTCGGGCTTTTTTAATTTTTTAATTTTGTTTTTCTCGATCATCAAAGAACCCTGGTAAGAGACATAATTCAGAAGAATCATAACCCTCTCATCATCACTGAGTTCTCGATAAAAGATACCCTTTAGGCCCTTGAGTGGTCCTTCCATGACCATTATTTCATCACCGGGACCAGGTTCTTCCCCGTATTTCATGAACTCGATTAATCCGTTTTTTTCTCTTGCTTTTAAGCAATCAATAATCTCAGGCTCCAGGGGAATCGGGCCTTCCCTATTACCTATCACCTTCTTGACCCCTCTGGTGTAGATAACCTGTCTGTGCTGGGAAGGATATCTAAAACGCAAGAAAACATAGCCAGGGAAAAATGCTTTAATGATAGAATTCTCGGCGTATTTAGGATTATAAACAGTAAAACCAAACCTGGAGAAAAACGACTCTACTTGAAATTCTTTCTTGGGCTTAGTGTTGACCACATACCAATTGAGCATGATTAATGTCCTGAAGGCCAAATAAAGCCTGTTTTTTTCTGGTATCCGCTTAATCAAACAATTTTTCAATCTCTGGAATTTTCTTTGGTATTTTCGGTCCAAGCACACGATGTCCGTCAGCAGTTACCAGAACATCATCTTCAATTCTGACCCCGCCAAAATCCAGGAATTTTTCTACTTTCTCATAATCAATAAAATTAGCAAATTTGTTCTCCTTTTTCCACTGAGCAAAAAGTGCCGGTATGAAATAAATTCCAGGCTCAACCGTCAGGACGAAACCAGGCTGCAAAGCTCTGGCCAGTCTGAGGTAGGCTAAACCAAATTGCTGACTGCGGCTTACAGTTTCATCATAGCCCACATAATCCTCTCCAACATTTTCCATATCGTGGACATCAAGACCGAGCATGTGCCCGAGTCCGTGGGGGAAAAACAGAGCGTGGGCTCCTTGCTCCACCGCATCATCGAGGTCACCTTTCATCAATCCCAGGTCCTTAAGGCTTTCGGCCATTGTTCTGGCAGTTTTCAGGTGAACATCCTTGTACTTCACTCCCGGAGCTATGGATTTGATTGCCTCTTCCTGCCCCCTGAGAACTATCATATAGATATCCTTTTGCCTTTGGCTGAATTTTCCGCCAACCGGAATTGAACGCGTAATATCACACGCATATCGGAGTTCTGATTCAGCTCCGGCGTCCATTACCAGAAAACGACCCCTTTTTAGAACATCTCCGTAAGTAGTCTTATGAAATATCTGTCCGTTTATGGTCACAATGGGTGGGAAGGAAAAAGATAAACCATTAGCTCTGCAAATAAGTTCCATCAAAGATAGCACTTCCTGTTCTTTCCGGCCGGGTCTGACCTGAGGAATAGCTGTCAGGTACATCTCCCTGGTTACCTTCAAGGCATTTTCTATTTCTCTTATCTCTTCCGGACTCTTAACAGACCTCAACGCCACCGTTGCCTTAATAAGCTCAACAGAAGCAAAAGTCTTAACTTTATCAGGCGAAAGGTTCAAGAAGGAAGAAAGCTTCAGATTGATATCAGCACGGTATGGAGGCAAGAAATGGACTACCCTTTTTTGCCCGACCACCCTATCAAGATAATCGGGAAGACAGCTCGCTGTCAAAACCTCCTTGACGCCGAATGAGGCAGCCCTGCTGCTAAGCTCGGGCTGTGGACCGACCCAGATGATATCTTCCAGGGTAACATCGTCGCCAAAAATGATTTCTCTATCTTCATCTATGTCTATGATTCCAAACAGGCCAGGAGAGTCCAGCCCGAAGAAATAAAGAAAGCTGCTGTCCTGTCTGAAGGGATAGGCATTGGCCGGATAATTCATGGGACTGTCGCTGTTTCCAGGAAAAAGGCATACGCCTTTTTTTAGCAGACTTTTCAGTTTTTTCCTTCTCTGCTTATAGATTTCTGGTTTAAACATCATGACCTCCTTGAAAACACTAAGACACATATTTACCAGAATATCCGGATTAAATCAAAGGGATTGTAAGGCACTTAAGGTCGGATAAAAAAATGGTAGCGGGGGCTGGATTTGAACCAGCGACCTCCGGGTTATGAGCCCGACGAGCTACCTGACTGCTCTACCCCGCGATCTTGTTAAATTATATCAGAAAAGGACCTTTTGTCAAAAGATTGCTGGAGCAGGTCATAAGCCGAATTCAGTTACTGCCTGTGGCAGCGGCGGCCATTCGTCTGCTCTGCTGATTGCTCAGCAGTTTTAGCGACCTACCCACCCCATCGGACGGGCCATCCTCAATCGGGGTCAATTTGGTCTTGCTCCGGATGGGGTTTGCCGTGCCTCCGATGTCGCCATCAGAGCGGTGAGCTCTTGCCTCGCCTTTTCACCCTTACTCCGGCTTCTTCAGGAACCCGGGGCGGTATGTTTTCTGTGGCACTTTCCTCCAGTTACCCGGAGTCGCTATTAACGACCATCCTGCCCTCTGGAGTTCGGACTTTCCTCCCCTTCTTCCTCATCAGAAGAAGGAGCGGCCGCCTCGCCTGCTCCAGCTGTTATCTTTATACCATATTGTTCAAGTTTTTTGTAGAGGTTACTTCTGGGCGTATCAATTTCTCTGGCTGTCCGAGAAACATTCCAGTTGTTGGCTTTAAGCTTTAAGAGGATGAAATTTTTCTCCGCTTCATCTCTGAACTCTTTAAGAGTCCTGACTCTTCTCATATCAGGGAGAAAAAGCTCTTTCTCTTGAAGCAAATACTCCGGAAGGTCTTCTGGCTCAATCACTTCTTTCTCAGTCATGATAATGAGCCGTTCGACAAGATTCTTCAGTTCCCGGACATTCCCTTTCCAGGGATACTTGGTCATTATCTCCAGAGCACCGGCTGAGAATTTCTTCCGTTTAAAATTATTTTCCTCAGAGTAAGAAGCACAAAAATAATCTACAAGCAATGGAATGTCTTCCTTTCTTTCCCTGAGAGGAGGAACAAGAAGCGGAACAACATTCAGACGGAAATAAAGGTCATCTCTGAAACGGCCTTCCCTTATTTCTCTTTTCAGGTCTTTGTTGGTGGCCGCAATGACTCTGACATCAACCTTGATGATCTTGCTGGAGCCCACTCTCTGAACTTCGCCTTCCTCCAGAACTCTGAGAACCTTGGACTGGGTTTTAAGGCTCATATCGCCTATCTCATCCAGAAAAATCGTCCCGCCATCAGCCAGTTCAAACTTGCCCGACTTTCGCTCCGTGGCGCCAGTAAAGGCTCCCCTTTCGTGGCCAAAAAGTTCACTTTCGATCAGCTCCTCAGGAATAGCTGCACAGTTGACCTGAACAAAGTTTTCAGTTGCCCTGGGACTGTGGGCATGAATAGCTCTGGCCACCAGCTCTTTCCCTGTGCCACTTTCTCCCTGAACCAGAACCGTGGCGTTGGTGGAAGCGATCTTCTGAATTTCCTGCCAGAGATTCTTCATTATGGGGTGGTCGCCTATAAGTTGATATTTTTTATCTGTTCTCTTCTTGATATCAAGATACGCGGACTTAAGTTTTCGAGCTTCAAGGGCGTTACGCAAACTCAACAGAACTCTTTCCCGGTGAAGCGGCTTTTCCAGAAAATCAAACGCTCCCAGTTTAGTGGCTTCCACAGCCAGGGGTATGGTGCCGTGACCTGAGATCATGATGACCTCGGGCGAGAATGGCTTTTTCTTAATCTCTGCCAGGAGACTCAGACCGTCAAGGTCCGGCAGCTTAATGTCCAGCAGCACCAGGTCGATTTCAGGATGTTCCCGCAGAAGTCTCTGTCCATCGAGGCCATCAGAAGCTTCAAAAAAGGAATATCCTTCATATTCCAGGATCATTTTTAAGGACTTCCGGATATTTTCCTCATCATCCACAACCAGTATTCTGTTTTTTCTTTCTTTTTGATTCATCTAAATATTGTAACACATCGCAAGTTTCAAGCCTAAGAATTTTCTGACTTGATTTATCTTCATTTTCTCTTTATATTTAGCAGGGGTAAGAAAAATTAGAAAGCATTTTCTGCGTCTTGTATTATTATTTCCTGGGTTATGGGCAGCCTTATGTTTATTCCCGGCTGAATCAAAGGCTTCTGTATCCAGAAATTATGGACAGGAAGAACAGGTTTCTTCCAATCAGTCATACACCCTTGAAAATGGTTTGAGAGTTTATCTTCTTTCCAGCTATGAATCCTCTTTATCCACTGTGGTTCTAGCTGTCAGGGCTGGTGCGGCAAAAGAAACCTCAGAGACAAACGGGTATTTTCATCTGCTGGAACACTGTCTGCTTTTCAGACAGAATAATCTGGTCAAAGACAATTTTCTTATGAAAACTGTTAACGAGCATGGAATGTATTACAATGCTCAGACCGAACAGGACCTGATGTTCTTTGAAATATGCTTGCCTGGACAATTTCTTGACCGGGCACTTGGTTTATTAAAGGACGTAGTTTTTAATTTTGACATAACGGAAGAAGCCCTGCAGAAAGAGAAGAATGTCATCCTGCGGGAGCTGGAGGAAATAGAGCGAGACCCGCAAAAGGTCGGCCTGGCCAAGGTCTATGAACTTGTTTTTCCTGAATCTGGCTATGGATTGCCTCCATTTGGAAACAAAGATGTTATCAGGGAGGCTTCTCTAAAAAATCTGAGAGAAATCTATTCTGAATATTTTAGTCCGGAAAATTCTGCCCTGGTCATAGTCGGGAATTTCGACCCGGGAAAGGTCAGGCAAACAATCAGTCAATATTTTTCCATGCCAAGAGCAGAAAGTTCTAAGGTTAATAAGATTCAAAGTGATGCCAGGCCGCTCAGCTCGAGCCGCCAGATAGAGCTAACTATGAACGTGTCTGACGCCTATCTTATGGCCGGACTTGCAGGACCCTCCTATAACCAGACCGAACAGTATGGAATTGACGTCCTGGTCGAGATACTGGGCCGCGGGCTAAATCCATTGCTCTATGCTGCTTTTGCTGGTTATCCGGACCTGGTTTACTCAGCCAGGATTAATTGTCTGACCCATGCCGGGTGCGGATTGATTTTTGTGTCAGCGGTTACCAGAGAGAGCAGAATGCAGACCGCCAGAAGGTTACTCCAGAATTTCTTCCTGAAACTTTCGGAAATAAACTATTCACCCCAGGATTTTTTGCCCGGCCAGCAGATGAGGGCCATAGATTTCTTAAGTGGCGGGAAAAACAGAATTACCTGGTTGTTTGGAAAATACTCTGAAAACCCTATCAACCTGGCCATCGGCCTGGCTAAACATCTTCTTCTGGCTGATGAAAATAAGAATAAAAACTATCTTACAACCATTGCCTCATTGACTTCTTCAGACTTGAGGAAAATTTCCTACCATTTTTTCAATAAACGAAAGCCTGTCTGGGTGGTCATTAAGCCGGAGAAAAAATGAGAACAGGCTGGAAACGATTATTCAGCTTAATCACTCTTTGCTGTTTTCTGCCCGGTCTTCTCTTAAGCCAGCAGACAGGTTTTGAGCAACTGCAGCTTCAAAACGGCCTGAGGATTTATTTTCAGAGGGAATCGGCTCAAAAAATCACGACCGTCTTTTTCTTTTTCTCGGGCGGTCAGAAACTTGAACCGGCGAACAAGTCCGGGCTCTCTTATCTGACCACGCGTCTCATGGCGGAGGTCCCGGAGGAGGACAAGCTGGCCGAATTGGTGGCATCGGGTATCAACTTGAGTGCTGGCAGCAGAAATGATTTTTCTTTTGTTCAGGTAGACTGCCTTAGCGACCATCTGGAGAAAACCTTAAAAATCATTTCTTCCGTTTTGAAGAATCCCCTTCTCTCTGGGACCAGAATAGACTATATCAAGAGAACTCTCCTGGCTGAAGGCCGAAAAGAAAGCTGCCGGCTGGTCGATTCCGGTCTGATTTGCTTGCGCCGTAAATTTTTCCCGGGCCTGCCTTATGGTGAATCATTATACGGCACAGAGGCGGGATTAAGAGCCATTTCCAAAAGAGATATAAACGATTTGTATGAAAGGATATTTAATTCTGACGGCCTGAGCCTGATTGTTCTTTCTGACCTTGAAAGCGAAATAATCTTGCAGCTAATCGGAAAATATTTTTCAGATTTAAAGCCTTTGATGAAGAAATTTGAGTCTTCTGCTTTTTCCGCGGAAATACCAAAAGCACCAGCTCCAACCGGATGTCCAGAATATCATGGTGCACCCGGGGCTGCAGTCTTTGTAGCTTATGCCTTGCCAGGAACTGTCGCGGAAACCTTCCCCAAGGCATATGTTCTGGAAAAAATCATTGGCGAAGGACCAGGGTCATATTTGTGGAATCTTAGACAAGAAGATACACTGGCTTATAATTTAAACAGTCAAATTGAGATTATCGGCGATAAGGTAATTTTGCTCGCTTATATGGAAACAGAAGCCGGGACCACCAGCACGGCACTTGAATCATTAAAAAGAATATTCAGTAAACTCTTTGAGTCGGGGCTGAGTGAGAAAGAGATAGAAAACGGGAAATTATTAGCCAGAAGCGCATATCTCCGTGAATCTTTTTCTCGCGATATCAAAGCAAGCCGTTTAGCCCTGTTTCTGGCCAATAATCTTTCCATTGAGTACAGTAATAATTTTCTCGAAGCTTTAGAGGGGATTAACGCCGTATCTTTGAACGAACTGATCCGCTCTGTGTTCAGGCCCGAAGCCACGACAGAAGTAATTATCTCCAGGAATTAACTTTCAGCCAGTTTCCTGTAGTATTCAAACCTT